>Ga0116162_10000107_pt1 | contig 71665 bp, 52 predicted proteins | sample AD_UKC105_MetaG_FD_89875 | JGI IMG/M metagenome (GOLD analysis project Ga0116162, IMG submission 89875) | Active sludge microbial communities of municipal wastewater-treating anaerobic digesters from Hong Kong - AD_UKC105_MetaG | ecosystem: Engineered > Bioreactor > Anaerobic > Digestate...
GGCGATTCGGGCTCGGTCACATACGTGGCGGTATGCTCCCTTTGCCACTCACTTGCTGTTCCTTGCATTAGAGGCTGTTGAAAAAATGTATCTTCGAGAATTTGTCATCCTGAGCGTAGCGAAGGATCTCGCTTTTGGAGCGTATGATTGAGATTCTTCGGTCGCTGCACTTCCTCAGAATGACAGAATGGGGATTTTTCAACAGACTCATTATCAGCCTTCTGACGATTTTTCCCCGCAGATTTTTGGAATATGCGTGTTGGTCCGGGTTTCTCACAAAGAAATCCGGAAAATCGCGATAAGGCCGATCCTGCCTGTTTTATAAGTCATATCAGGATTTTGAGTTGAACAGGTAAGAAATGCATGTTCCGGTCGATTAGCTAAAAGGGTGTTTCTCTACGGAATATTTAAGTGTATAATGGACAGCAATAACACCGGAGGTGAAATTAGATGAAAAAGAGAGTTATGTATGCAGCGGTTATGATGGTGATGTTATTGATGGGCGCGTGTCTGGTCGGATGTTCAAGCGGAAAGGTTGATGTCAAGGTGGAAACACCTGATGGGACAGTTGAGATAAAAGGCGATGAAAAGAGCGGGAATTTTGTTGTCGATGGTGAGGATGGAAAGGTCGAGATGAAGATAGACAAGGATGCGAAGACAATTGTGATCAACGATGAAAAAGAGGGAAAGACAGTTAAGGTCACATCTGATATCGATACGAAAAAGCTTGGCGTTGATATATATCCCGGAGCAGAGGTCATAAGCGGCGGCTCGATGGAGCAGACAGGTGAAGGAGCGGGGCTTTTTCAGGGAGTGACGCTGATGACGGGCGATAAAGTCGATAAGGTGGCAAAGTTTTATCGCGAGAAATTGAAAGGCGCGACGGTGGTTGATATGCTGTCGCTTCAGGGCCAGATCATGTTCAATCTCCAGCAGGACGGGCTGAACAAATCTGTCATAGTAATGAAGGATCCCGAGGGAAGCGGAAAAACGCAGATCGCAATTTCGGTTGTACCGGGTAACTAAGAGCCTATCCCAAAACCCCATCCTGGCTTCGACCGGCTGCAAAAGATGATGCCTGCGTTGTTCTGCATCTCCGATGTCTCCGGCATCGCCGGCTTCGCCCGCCTTGGCCTCATCTTATTCGCTCGGTCTCGGGCCGAAAGGTCTCGGGCCGAAAGGTCTCGGGCCGACGGAGCGGGTTTGGGGATAGACTCTAAAAGCAATGGAGAGACGGCATGAGCATCAGAGGGAAATGGATTGAACAGCTTAGAGAGAAGTTGAGCAAGGCTAACGAAGAAGCCGCAGAGAGAGCGGCGGACCTCGCGGTATCGATTTCCGAGAAAGCGAATGAGGATGATGTGCGGGAGTTCATAGGCGACTTTATGGAATTCATAGAGTTTCTGCCCAACCTCGTTCTGTTTTCGATCAACCTGACGCTGGATAAAAGAGTGCCAATCGGCGAAAAGCTAAAAACAGGTATTCTTGTCGCTTATCTGGTGATGCCGGCGGACCTGATATTGATGGAACTTGTCGGCCCGATAGCGTTTATGGACGATATGGTTGTGATCGCGTATCTCGGGTTCAGTTTGTGCTCGTTGCTCGGGAGGCTGGATCAGGATGTGATCAGGGATAACTGGGTTGGGAACCCTGAACATATCGACCAGTTTATTGAGGCAGCCCGGTCGATTGCCGGGATGGGTGGTTTTCAAAAGATATCGAATATTTAAACTGCGCTGGTGAGAAATGCAGGTTAATGCCGTTCGAGGATTAAAAAAAGCGGGGCCGACAAACAACCCCGCTTTTATTCACTTGTCACCGTTGTATATCACCTGAACAATTTGATAGTTTTTATCTCGTGTCTTCCAAGCGGAACAGTAAGCGTTTTCCCTGAAACCGAGCCGGGGTTGCCGTTGTCCATTTTGTCTTCGATCAGATTTACTTCCTCGATCGATGCGGGTGCAAACGGAAGATTCACAGTTGCGGTTATTCCATCGCGACCCTCGAGTTCGACAAGCCGGATGACCACGTTATCATCATCCTCCGATTTTTTAACAACAGTCAGGGCCACATTCTCCGGGGATGCGGAATAGAAACTCAGGCTTGAAGGATGGTGTCCGTTGTGAGCGGTAGTGATGAGCGGTATCAAAGGATAGTTATACTCGTATCCTTTTTTCGGAGCATCGCCTGATCTCCAGTCTCCCTTGTGTGGTCCGAGCGCGTATTTAATATCATGACTGCCTCTGTCCGCAAGCGGATCGGGGCTGGTTGGTGATCTGAGAAGCGACATGCGGATAACATTATCTTTGGCGTCGTAACCGTATTTGGCCTCATTGACGATTGTTACACCGAAACTGCCGTCTTTTTCACTGTAATCAACCCATTTCTGACCGCAGTGCTCGGTTTTTGCTTTTTCGGCCAGAGTCACAGGCACAGATTTTCTCGAAATCGCGGCATAGGGGATGTTGTACCATACTTCGTCATTTTTGAAATTGAATCCGAACTTGAGTTTCGCCATGTTGTGGCGTTCCTGCCAGTCGGCGACGATTCTGCCGTAGACAAATGGCATTCCTTCAACAAGAGAAACATACTGATGGAAAGTCGAGATTCCGACCCTGTAAGTTATTTTAGCGGTAACTCTTACAGGCCCGTTTTCAACGATTTCAGCATCGCCGTACCTGTCGAGCCTTTTTTCCTCGCCAAGCTTGATATTCCATGCGTCATTGGAGACGGGCGTGTCGTCGAAAACCTGAATCTGGTTACTCGGGAAATTCTGATCAAGTATCTCCCTGTTGTTATAGCGTTTATCAAGGACACTCTTGAGCAATCCCGATTTTACATCAAAAACGACCTTGATGAATTCGTTTTCAATTTCACCGGATTTAATCGATAGTTTTGTATCCGGGGCACCGTTGTTTTCAGACGCGGGGATGATATGGTAAACAGCGTAACCAACAGCCGGAACATCGCGTGCAACAAATAATATATTTGTCTCGTTTCCATTTTCGACGATCTGGCACGGAATGTTTTTCCCGTCAGGCCCAATGACAGCAGCCGATGAAGTCAGGCCCGGGATCGGGGCCTCGACAATCCCATCGCGCTTCCATGACAGTGGATTGTACATAACCAGAGGCACTCCGGGCCCGCTCGTGTCGATGTCCGAGGATATGGTATTCATAGCTTCGTTTAGGACAGTACGCCCGTAGCGGAAAGACTTGGCATAATCTCTTTCGGCATCTTCATAAACCTGCCTTATGCCGGAACCCGGAATAATGTCGTGCATGTGGTTGAGAAGAATCCAGTACCATCCATTGAAAATCGTGTCCGCCGGGTAATCCATTCCGTAGTCTCGGGCGACAGAAGCGAACTTCTCCGCATTTTCCATGAGTATTTCGCCGAGCCTGTTGCTTTTCTTGGCATCCGACTGAGTGGTGTATGTTCCTCTGTGGTATTCAAGATACAACTCGTCGTCCCAGACCGGGAATTCATACTCCGGTTTTTGTTCTATTTCGTGAAGATGTTTGAAATAATCTTCAGAAGTCGTGTAGTGGATTTCGGGGTATGCCGGATTGCTTTCGAGAGCTTTTGCCCGCTCGAGATGGCCTCTTGTAACACCGCCGCCGTGGTCGCCGATACCGAAAATAACCAGGTGCTCTTTAACTTTGTGTCGGGACATGACAGTTTTAAGCTGGTTGAGCATGGTCGGGCCGTCAACACTTTCGCCGTAACCGCCGACAGGGAAGTATGTCAGGATTCGTGAACCGTCCGGGCCTTCCCACCAGAAAAGATTATATGGGAATCTTGTGGTGTCGTTCCATCCGATTTTCTGGGTGAGGAACCCGATCATACCGGATTTTTTCAGAAACTGCGGGAGGTTCCAGTTGTAACCGAAGCTGTCCGGTGTCCATCCGACAATGACATCTTTGCCGAATTTGTCTCTGAAGTATCTTTTGCCGTAAAGGAACTGTCTTGCGAAACCTTCACCGCCGGGTATATTAGAGTCGTGCTCGCTCCATGTGCCGCCGTTAATTTCCCATCGGCCTGTTTTGTACCATTCCTTTATTTTTTCGAACACTTCGGGGTAATCATCTTCCATCCATTTGTATCCGTGAGCCTGGGTCTGACAATATACGAAATTCGGGTATTCCTCCATAAGCTGCATCACGGTGTTTGAAGTATTTTTGGTGACTTCCTCTCCCTCCGACCACGGCCAGAGCCATGCAAGGTCGATATGAGAGTATCCCACCAGATATATGTCAAAATCATTGAAATATGGAGCAAGCTCTGAGAGAACATCCCTGGTTTTATCGAGTGACGCAAAATACTTATCATCCTGCTGGTTCATATATGCATCGATGTCGATCAATGAAGCGGCTTTATTGATAAGCTTAAGGGCTTTGTCCCTGTCCTTGATGTAATCCATGAAAGACGAGATCGATTCGAGCTGCGCGATAAAATCATTCGTTCGATTACGAAGAACATCGAGTTTTGAGTATCTGACGTATGATTTGCGAAACAGGCCGAGATCATACTTGGATTTGATTTTCATAGTGATTTTCAATATATCGCCGGGCTGGGCATTATTCGTTAAGGGAACCTCGCCGTTTCTGTGAATAGTGCCAATTTCCTTTCCATTCACATAAACGTATGCATCATCCTCGCATTCTATGAAAAGATACGCATACGATCCTGCGATCTCTCGACCTGCGACCTTTTCGGGCACTTCATACTCTTTTTTGAAATAAACCCATTTGCCCGCCATGTCGTTCCATATCGTTCCCCAATTGGCACCACTCCACTTGGGCCCTTTTAAATCAGGATCGAGGCATCTGTCGTCACATGATTTCCTGTATCTCCACCTGGATATGGGATCGTTATGGTCCTTTGCACTGTTTTTCAGCGTTGTCAGGACTTCTTTGTACGCATCGCCATCGCCCTGCGCTTTAACTATCGAGCCGGAGCACAAAATGACTAAGAGAGACAGGCATAATAACCCGGTGATACTTATCAGTTTTGAAATAGTGTTCATTGAAAACCTCCCCGAAAATAGCAAAAAGACAATCTGAACTTTTAGCGAAGTCTATTATATATTAAGAAGTGCTTTCTCTACAAAACTAAATTGCAGTTTGAAATACGTGTCGATTGTGGGTTAAAGAGCCCTGAGAAATTCCGGTCTTAAATATTTATCCGGATCGGAGAGAGCCGCATCGATAATATTTAAAAGCTTCTCTCTGTCCTGCGAAAGAATTCCCTTCAGCGGAAGATAGTTTGATGCATGATTCGTTCGAAAAACGCAGCCATCGGTTTGGAGTTTATCTACAAGCAGTCTGACTTCTTTGAGCATACCGATTTTATCTATGAACTCGAAATCCGGGCCCATTAATTGTTGATAATAATGTTCGAGAGGCCCAAGCATCAGTGAAAGCGCGCTGACGTAAGTCGGATTCATCTCGGAGCAAAGCGATGCCGTATCGGTAATATGCTCATCGGACATAAGCTTTCCGCCGAGGCCGAGTATAACGGTGACCGAGACGGGAAAACCTGCATCGAGGGCTTTTTTCCCGGCTTCCAATATTTCCGCTCTTGTAGCGCCTTTATTGATCTTTTTAAGGATATCGTCATTACCGGATTCAACACCAAGATAGAGGATGTCCAGACCGTCTTCTCTCAGTTGTTTGAGTTCAGCGGAACTTTTCCTGAGAATATTCGATGGATTGGCATAAATGGTGACTCTTTCGAGATTCTGGAATTTGGAATAGAGTAGTCTTAATATTTTACTCAACTGGTCTGTTTTAATTACAAGCGCGTCACCGTCGGCGAGAAAAATTCTTCTTGTATACGGTTCAATTCTCGCACATTCGAGGACGTCTCTTTTTATATCATCGAATTTGCGAATACGGAATTTTTTCATTTTATACATACCGCAGAATTCGCATTTGTTATGTGAACAACCGTGTGTGATCTGAAGAATCAGTGAATAGGCTTCGCTTGGCGGCCTGAATAACGGCATATCGTATTCCATTATGGCGCTCCATTTCTGATGTTCGAGTTTTTAGTCTAACAGAATCAAATTCCTTTTCAAGTTTTATGAATTATAAAATTGCCATGGAATATGCTTGAATAGAATCAAGAGTGTATAATTCATAGAGGCTGATTAAAAATGGAATGTAATGGGCATACAAAAATATACGGAATATTAGGCAGCCCGCTAGGGCATACGTTATCTCCTGCATTACATAATGCTTCCTTTTCTCACATGGGAATGAATGCGGTATATGCGCCCTTCGAGGTCGCTTCAGAATCGCTAGGAGACGCTGTAAGAGGAGTAAGAGCGCTGGGTATCTCCGGTGTCAATATAACGGTACCGCACAAAATTGAAGTGATTAAATACCTTGATGAGGTCGAGGGAATAGCAAAAGAGCTCGGGGCTGTGAATGTGATAGTCAACGAAAACGGGAGGCTTCTGGGTTGCAATACGGACGTATCGGGATTTAAGATTATGCTTGAGAAGGAAGGAATAGATATAAAAGGAGAAAAAATAGCGGTTATTGGAGCCGGAGGCGCATCGAAGTCTGTCGTAAAAGCGTTGTCGATGATGGGTGCATCAGAAATTTATATTGTTAACAGAACCTATGAGAAAGCGCTGCAAATATCCGGGGAAATGAGCAATAATGAAACAGTAGTCAGGCCCGTAAGCAAATCAGATGGAAAAATATATGATATATTCAATATATGTACTATTATAGTAAATACAACATCACTCGGTTTGAAGGAGAATGATGAATTGCCTGTAAGAGCAGAATTAATATCAACAGGGCATACTGTGATAGACATAATATATAAACCGTGGAAAACAAAACTTCTAGAAATTGCGGAATCAAAAGGCGCAAAAGTATTGAACGGATACGGAATGCTGGTATATCAGGCTATCGAATCGTTCAGGATATGGACAGGGCAGGTTCCTCCTCTTGAGGTAATTTGGGACGCCGGTCTGGAAGGAAGGGTATAAATGTTTACTCCGGCAAAGAAACTGGGAGCCAAGCTTGTTAAGAGCCAGCTTATAACAAAGGTGCAGTTGCAGGAGGCTCTCAAAGAACTTGGACAGAACAATGAAGAAGGCCTTGATCAATATCTTATCAGCAAAGGATATGTTGAAGAAAAGGAAATATTGAAAATAGATGCCAGAGAGCTGGGGCATACTTATATAGACCTGGAAGAAGTAGAGATAGATCCAAAGCTCGCGAAGATAATTCCTAAACATATAGCGGAAAAATATAAAGTTATTGTTGTGAGCAAGGAAGAGGGGAATCTTAATCTTGCTATGGCAAATCCGCTTAATATTTTTGCTATAGATGATATTAAAACCCTGACAGGCAATGAAGTTGTTCCAATGCTTGGGTCTGAGAACCAGATAGTTGAAAAGATCGAGGAAGTATATTCTCAACTTGAAAGCGCCGATGAAATAATCGGGAATATGGATGTTCAAGAAGATCAGCAAATGAAGGCTATCGAGGAAGAGGAATCACTCAGCACCACGAAGCTTCAGGCACAGGCTGAAGAGGCACCTGTTATAAAGCTCAGTAACTCGGTTATCATGCAGGCAGTAAAGGACGGCGCAAGTGATATTCATGTCGAGCCGGGCAAAACGTCAGTAAGGATAAGGTTCAGGATAGATGGTGTGCTGCATGAGGAAATGAAATTTCCAAGGAAACTCCATGCGGCACTTGTGTCGAGATACAAAATACTTGCAAAACTTGATATAGGAGAAAAGAGGATTCCACAGGACGGTAGAATCCCGTTGAGGGTTGAAGGCAGAGAGATAGACCTTCGTGTTGCTACTGTGCCTACGGTATGGGGCGAAAAAGTGACAATGCGTATTCTCGATAAATCAAGTATTCTTATTGGACTCGAAAGGTTGGGATTCGAATCACAGGATCTTGCCGAGTTCAGGAGATTAATCAATAAGCCTTATGGAATAATATTTGTTACAGGACCAACCGGATCAGGTAAAACGACTACGCTATATGCGGTACTCAACGAACTTAATTCAATAGAAAAAAACATAATATCAATCGAAGACCCGATAGAATACCAGCTTCCCGGTGTTGCGCAGGCGCAGGTGAATAATAAAGCGGGTCTTACATTTGCAGCCGGTTTGAGGTCGATGCTGAGGCAGGATCCGGACATCGTAATGGTTGGAGAGCTTCGAGACAAGGAAACGGCTGAAGTAGCGATACACGCTTCTCTCACGGGACATCTCGTTCTAGCTACAATACATGCCAATGACACTTCCAGTACGGTAACAAGGCTGTTTCATATGGGAGTCGAGCCATTCCTGGTGTCTTCGTCCGTTATATGCGTGCTCGCTCAAAGACTTGTCAGAAGAATATGTCCCGAATGCAAGACTGAATATACACCGCCGCCTGATTCTCTTCAAAGGCTCGGGATACCTCCCGGCACAAAGCTTTACAGAGGCGCCGGATGTGAATTCTGCCGTGAGACAGGATATCAGGGCCGGCTTGGTGTTTATGAGCTCATGAGTGTCGATGAAGAACTGAGGTCTTTGATAACAGAAGAAGCGTCGGCACCTGAGATCAGAAGGAAAGCGCTGGATCTCGGGATGTATACTCTTCAACAGGATGGAATCAGGAAAGTTATCAGTGGTTTAACAAGTATAGAAGAAGCAATGAGGGTACTTTTTGATACCGGAACGGATGCGGGTTAAATATGGCTGCAAGAAAGAAAATTGGAGAGCTTTTAATAGAGAACGGTTTGATAACCGAGGACCAGTTGCGTGAAGCGCTTGAAATACAGCGCAACTCAAGCGAGCTCATCGGTAAAATAATGAATAATCTCGGGTTTGTTACCGAAACCGATATTCTGAAAATGCTCGCGGTTCAGCTTGGAGTGCCGTTTGTCGATCTTGCCAGGATTAAAATAGTTCCGGCAATAGCAAAATCTCTTCCGCCCCATGTTGCACAAAGACATAAGGTAATTCCTATAAGCAAGGATAAAAGAAAAATCGTTCTTGCAATGGCAAATCCTCTCAATGTTTTCGCAATTGATGAAGTTAAACTTAGCACGGGACTGGAAGTAGTACCGGTTCTTGCAGACGAGGAAAGTCTTCTGCTGGCGGTTCATGCGAATTACGGTGTCGATGAAAGCACGGCAAGAGCACTCGAAAGTCTTCACAAAATCGGCATCGATTCAGGCAATATTGAAACACTGGCTGATGACGACGAAGAAGACATAACAATGGCAACGGTTAAACAACTGGATGAGGACCATCCTGTTGTTAAGCTTGTAAATGCAATAATCGTGAAAGCGATCGAAGAACGCGCAAGTGATATCCATGTTGAACCTCTTAGGGATGAATTAAGGGTAAGGTACAGGGTTGACGGCGTTCTGCATGAGGCTATGAGACCCCCGAAGAAAATTCAATCTGAATTAATAGCGAGATTCAAGGTTCTATCGGATCTGAATATTGCGGAGAAAAGGGTGCCTCAGGACGGACGAATAAATCTGCTCGTAGGGGGAAAAGAATTCGATTTTCGTGTATCGACTTATCCAACTCAGAACGGCGAAAAAATTGTTTTGAGAATACTTGATAAAAGCAGTGTTTTAATTGGACTTAACAGGCTGGGGTTCAGTACTGAGGTTCAGAAGAATTTTGAAGATATGATTCACAGCCCGGTCGGGATGATCCTGGTCACGGGACCCACCGGAAGCGGTAAAAGCACGACTCTGTACTCGGTTTTGAACCAGTTAAATACTGTTGGTGTTCATATCCTGACCGTCGAAGACCCGGTTGAATATCAATTGGAGGGAATCAATCAGGTCCAGGTCAATCCCAAGGCTAATGTTTTATTTGCAAATACTTTGCGCTCGTTTCTCCGTAATGACCCGGACATGATAATGGTTGGAGAGATAAGAGATAAGGAAACGGCGGAAACTGCTATTCAGGCTGCTTTGACAGGGCATCTTGTCTTGAGTACTTTGCATACCAACGATGCTCCCAGCGCTACTACAAGGCTTATTGATATGGGGATCGAACCGTTCCTGGTGGCTTCCGCGCTGATTGGTTGTCTTGCCCAGCGTTTGACAAGAGTTCTGTGCCCGGAATGCAAGATTCCTTACAAGCCGTCTGAAGCAGAGTTGAGAACGCTGAACATTGCTCCCGAAGAGGGTAAAAACCTTACTTTTTATAAACCGGGCGGATGTGATTACTGTGCGGGTGTCGGTTATAGAGGCAGGATCGGGATTTATGAATTGATGCAGATTGATGATCAGTTCAAGGATTTGATAGTCAAGAAGGTCAGCGCGGTGAAATTGAGAGAACTGGCGCTGCAGACAGGTATGCAGACTCTCCAGCAGGATGCCGTCAAAAAGATCATTCAGGGAATAACCTCTTTGGAAGAAGCGATGAGGGTTGTTTACGTAAACTGAAATTTATACCGGACAGCGTTATTTACTCAGATGCTTTTAATTTGAATTTACACTCAAAATAATTTCAGACAGGACTAGAGGTGCTGAAACATGCGTCTTACCGATTTTTTCCTCGGGAAAAGAATATTTTCATTTGTGTTGATGATCATCCTGATTTGTCTCGGTGTAAACTCGTATCTTAATCTCAGGGTAGAAACAACGCCTGAAGTTAATGCGCCTGTAATCTATGTCGCTGTGCCGTTGCCGGGAGCAGCCCCGGAGGAGGTAGAGTCACAGATAACGATCCCGGTAGAAGAAAAAATAAATGAAATAGAGGACATTGACAGGATATTCTCGCATTCCTGGCAAAATGTTTCACTTGTGGTGGCTTTTTTCAAGGATTCAGTTGAGCCTGAAGAAAAGTTCGATGAGTTCAGAAATAAAATTGATGAAGTTAAGCCATTACTGCCTGCGGAGATGATGGATCCGATCATCGAGGAAATAAGCTTTGAAAATCTCCCAATGATGTTTCTGGGTTTTTCAGGGGGGGGAAAGTCAAGGTATGAACTCAGCAAGTATGCGGCGAAGATTAAGAATGAGATAGAGGCGGTTCAGGGTGTTAAAAAAGTAGTCATGACAGGCGCAACGGATAAGCGCGTTGAAATTGCTCTCGAACCGAAAGCTATTCAAAAATTCGGGGCCGATGCGTTAAGAATATTAACATCAAAGCTTAATGAAATAAATACTAATTTTCCGGGCGGCAAGCTTTCCCTGATGAACAAGGAATACAATGTTCGGACTGTCGGGAAATTCTATGATATTGACGACCTGAAAAGAATGGTAGTTGGTACGTATGAAGACAAACCTGTGAGGCTCAGGAATGTAGCCGATGTTGAAGAAATGTATCCTGATCCTGAGACAATCGTTCATGTCGATGGAATAGAAGGCGTTACGCTTTCGATAATGAAAAAGAACGGATATGGAACAATCAAGGTTGCCGACAGGGTCAAGGAAGTTCTTGATAAATACCAGGATGTCGTAATCATGTCGGACAATTCAGAGACAGTGAAGAGCCAGATGGGTGATCTCAGAAATCACTCTGTATGGGGCATAGTCCTGGTCCTCCTGATTCTTTTTATCACGCTCGGATTCAGGGTTGCTGCTATTGTCAGTTTTGCTATTCCGATTTCGGTGTTAATGACTTTTACCGCGATGTATCTCAGGGGAATGACACTTGATATAGTTTCGCTTTTCTCATTGTTACTGGCGCTCGGAATGATGGTCGATAATTCGATTGTTGTGTGTGAGAACATATTCAGACACATGACGCTGGGCAAGGATTCTGACAGCGCGGCGATTGACGCGACGAATGAAGTGAGCATGCCGATCCTTTCATCAACCGGAGCGGTTATTGCTGCTTTTCTTCCTATGGGATACTTTCTTACAGGGCCCATAGGTGAATTCACAAGACCGATCCCAATTGTTGTTACTTTCGCTTTATTGTCTTCGTTGATAGTCGCAAACTTTTTTAATCCCGTGTTGTTTAATACTTTTATAAAACATGTCAGGACTAATAAAGAGAGCCACGATAAGAGTAAGCTGGAAAGGGCGAAAAGATTTTACGGCAGGGTGATTTCATGGTGTCTCGATCACGGTTCTGTCGTAATGGCTTCAGCACTGGCGTTGCTTGTGGTTTGCGTGATGCTTGTCGCGTTCAGGGTGATAGGGCTGCAACTGTTTCCGCAGTTGGACACCTCCAAATTCTATATAGATATCAAGACGCCGGCTGGAAGCACCCTTGATGAAACTACGTCTTCGGTTAAAAAGATAGAGGCGCTTTTTCAGGAGTCGCCTTATGTCAATAATTACATTACGAATATCGGTTCGTCCGGAACAAGGATAGAAATTGACGACAGTATATATTTCGGGTCGAACATTGCAAGGTTTATTGTCGATCTTAAGCCGATGTCGGAAACGCATAAACGACATAAAAGTATTATTCAAGATTTCCGTACCAGAGTGGAAAATCTTTTTGAAGATGGAACCAGGGTGGTGTTCATAGAGAAGGTGCTCGGCCCGCCTGTCGGCTCGCCGATATCCATACAGGTTTCCGGCAACGATTACACGCAGATGAAAAGAATGACAAACGGCATAAGAGAAATGATAGGCAAAGAGGCGGGAGTAGTGGATCTTATGGATAATGCTCCTGCGAATATCCCGCAGATAATACTGGAGATCAAACAGGATGCGCTTGGGCGATACGGCTTGACGACAAGGGATCTGGGTGGATATATATTTCTTTCCCTGACCGGTTACAAGATAGGCGATATCGTAATTGATAATGAAAAGAAGGATATATTTCTCAGGATAAAGAGAGGGAAGCAGGAAGACATTACGGCGATGCAAAGCGCTTCTTTTACGCTTCCTGGAGGTGAAAAAGTTAAGTTAAGCGATTTGATATCGTTTAAATTTACCGATGGCGTCTCAGCGATAGATCATGAGAACGGGAAGAGAACAATTACAATAGAAGCTAATGTTGCTGCCGGGTTCGAAGCTCAGCGAATTGTGGATAATCTGAAAAAGAAGCTTCCTGAACTGAAAAAACAGATGGAAGCCAGAGACCCGGAAATGAAATCGGTATCAGTAAGTTTTGCTGGAGAGACGATGTTGCTGTCAAAGGCGATGTCAGATTTGACTACGGCTGTATTTGTTTCACTGATATTGATATACCTGATACTGCTTGTAGAATTCAAATCTACAACTCAGCCTCTGATAATAATGGTTTGCGTACCTTACGCGCTTGTAGGGGTAATAATTGGATTGCTGATCATGGGTTATTCATTCAGTATACTCGCCGGGATAGGCTTGTTGTGTCTTATCGGTATCGTTGTAAACAACGGAATAATTTATATCGATTATGCCAATTTGTTACAGGAACGTGGCTTGAAGAGGAGAGATGCATGCATTGAAGCCTGTATGACGAGGGTAAGACCTATCGTTTTAACAAAATTGACTGTTATTCTTGGCATTGCACCTCTTGCCACTGCAGCGGCATCAAAGACGCAGTTCTGGAAACCTCTATGCTGGGCAATAATATGGGGGCTTGTAATCGCAACGACATTGACGCTTGTCATCATTCCTGTTGCCTATTATATAGTTGAGGGATGGCGGGATAGTTATTACAGAAAACGCACACCGAAAACCGGCGAAACTGCCTGAATGGGTTGTGGGCGATACGTTTATTTTCTTAAAGGTGATTTGGTTACAACAATATCGTCTATCCAGATTGTTCCAGTCCCGTTGGAAATGAGCTGAAGTGTGAAATTGTCGGGGTAGTATTCCGGCTCGGGAACAAGCGTAATGCTTGTTTCGGCCCATTCCGGGGAAAATTCAATTAATTTCCTTACGCTTCTTGTTGTGGTATTAAGGCCGGAAAGTTGGACTGTGGAAAGCTCCAGGAACAAATTATCTTTTGCGTCGATATCACTTGTTCTGAACATCATCAGGATTACGAGAGAGCATTCTTTAGTGTCTATATCATTTTTATGAAGAAGCGTTATTTTTGTAGAGTTTTCAACTTTTAACATCAAAGAGCCGTTTCCGTCACTTGAATTCTTATCATCGAAAACAGCATTATCGATATTTTTAATATCGTCCTCATTTTCAATTGTGTTTCTATCTATTTCAACAAGTTCGAGATGTTTTTGCGAGCATCCCGAAAAACAACAAAATGACATCACAATGATTAGTAACATCAATTTATAAAAACATGAGCTTTGAGAACTGTTCAAAGAGGTTTTTTCAACAATGCTATTTCGTCTATCCATACTGTCCCTGAGCCGTCAATAACGAGATTTAGTTTAACAGAGTCCGGGTTTTGACCGGTTTTTAATATGAAAGGTGTTTGTTTTGTTGTCCATTCGCTTGTTCCTGAAACAGTCTGGTCCAGGCCTCTTGAAAAAAATTCTCCTGTTCCTTCAAACACGCAATACATTTCAAGATATGCTTTCCCCAATAGATTTTCTGTTTTTAATTTTGCCCTGTAAACGAGAATAGCATTTTCTATGTCGATATCGTCGAATTCGAGAAGATTTATAACAGTCGGTTCGAGTGCGGAAATTTTAATAGAACCGTTTCCATCATTTGATATATCATTGTCGAATTCAATCAGGTCCTGTGAAATAAACTCGGTTGAGCCGTCAATATCGATCGACTTAATCACTTCGGAATTAGAGAGGTTTCCGGAGCATCCGTTGAGCAATAGAAACACTGTGATGAAAGAAAGTAAAATGATCTTTTTCGCAAACATCAGAAAACTCCTTTCAAACAGGAATGAAAACTGATATTTAACAGTATTTATATTGTATCAAATCGATCGATCTGAAGCCAGTGCATAAAGAACCAGTTTCTGCATTACTTTTTCCCTGGCGTTCGATGGCTTATCAAGTTTCATTCTCTCAAGATATGGCCTTGCTGAAGATGGCGGCGTGATAATCTTTTGAGCTTCCGGAATCTTTGGAAGTTTGAATCCCTTGATGCTCATTTTGCTTTTAAGACCTCTCAATGCCTTGCCAAGGACCAGTTCCTCGTCTGTGAAATCCGTTCCGAATGGGAAACTCGGGAAAAGACCTTCCTTCTGGAACGGTTTTAATGCGGAAATGAGTCTTTCCTTGTAATTATTTCTGAACCTGTCCGGGATTCTGTAGTTTTTGGGCACCTTTCCATGTTTCTTGGCCGTTTCGAGAAGCTCATTCTGGAAATTTGAATCTGCGATATTAAGGAGAGAACAGATTACTTCCTTATCTGATTTACCCCTGATATCGGCTATCCCGTATTCGGTTACAACGATATCTCTGAGATGCCTGGGAATAGTTATGTTTCCGTAAGACCATACGATTTTTGATAAAAGATTATTGTCTTTGGTTCGGGTGCTCGTGAGAATTATTATCGATCTTCCGTCCGGAAGGGCATGTGCCATGGACACGAAGTTGTACTGTCCTCCAACGCCGCTCACGACCTGGCCTGATTCAAGAGTGTCGGATGCCGCGCCGCCCAGTAGCGTCACCATGAGAGTTACGTTGACGAATCTTGCATTTTTTCTCTGGACGGATTTTAGGTTCTCGCCGCCGTATAGCTGGTTGACGTAACTCACTTCCCGCATCTGTATTCTCCAGCGCTCTTCTTCGGTCATGTTGTTCAATGAATCGTAAAAACCCTGCGGGCCGAGGAAGAAACTGCCATGAACGAGAATGCCGTTGTCAAGTTGTTCACCGAGACCTTTTTGAACTAGTGTATCAAAAACTTCGCCGGAAGATAAATCGGCTTTTATTTCGGTGTTATCGCTGAAATAAAGAGTTCCGTCGGCAAATTTGACATCCTTTTTGATAATGCCGAATTTCTGGAGCATGCTGAAATTATCGTCTGTTAGAACCTCGCTTATAGCACCTTCTTCAATGAGTTTATCAAGAGTATTTCTTTCAACTTTAGTACTGGAAATTTTGCCGTCATAAACAAGTTTCTGAAGTTCGTAGTTATCATATACTCTTCTTTTGATAATACCGCTGTTGATCAGTCTTACGAAGCCGTCAATTATCAATTCGGAACAACCGTAAACACCTTCATTGAACACTTCGAGCCCACCGATGTTTTCAATTTCCTGTCCGAAATTATCTGTAATTCCCGTGTCTTTAAGAATCTGTTTGTACTCATTATTATTGTTGTGTCTCATTTGAAGGCCATAGGTCAGTGCATCGCCAAGTGATCCTATGCCGATCTGGATAGTGCCGTTATCTTTTATCAGCGGACTGGTGTTGAGCCCTACAAAATGCTCGATGGGTCCGACAGGCTCCCTGGGCGGGCCGAAAAGAGTATGATAATAATCGGAATTATCGACCAGCCTGTCGAAAATATCCATTCCCATTGCTGCTGAACCATACATGAATGGAAGGTTCTGATTAACCTGTCCGATAATAGCGGTATTTCCGTTATCGGTTCCCTCTCTTCTCATCTGCTGAAGCAACATGATCATGTCGACAGGCGCATCTGCATTGCTGCTCAGGCTGATCATCTGCTTGCCGTCAATTTCCTTTTTGCGTGTCATTACTGCAGCAACGTTAAGACCGGTGTTTCTGACATCTCTCGGAACATGTGTGTAGTTGGAGGAAATGTGACCCTGTTGAACATACTGATTATTAATAAAAGCTCCGGGCGTAATATAAAAATCCCTCAGTTCCACATTATCGGGTAATTTATTGTTCAATGCGTCCTGAATGTAAACGGGATCAGGATATCCGGGGAAAACACGACTGCATAATGGCTCAATAAATCTTCTTTCAAGATCGCTTTTCCACTTGGGTGTCTGGAGATTCAAGCCGCTCATGAAACATAGAGACATTTTAGGATTTTTCTTCGCGCGCTTATAAAACTCGTTTGCGATAAGTGTCGGTTTGCCTACGGCAATAGGCATCCCCAGTCTGATTTCGTTACCGATATCTTTAATAGTATCGTCAACGCATTTCTCTATATTGTCGTATACCTCGGGTTTCAGACGATCCATCGACAAGCTCCTTTATTCAATTGATTGTTCGATTTAAAAATAGGAGAACCCTCAGAAAGGGCCACGCAGAATTTTATAATCATGTTTTTAATTATTCCAGAGTATTACAAAAATTTTAACAAAATGATTATTACTCAAAATTCAATCTTTTCTTAACGAAGTAAGGTTTTTTAGTTTGAGATTCATAGTACGTTCTTGTAATCATTTCCGCGAGGATTCCAAGCATGATGAACTGAAATCCCAATATGAATAAGAAAATGGCAAGCAGGATTTTGGGATTTTTGTGGACGTAATATCCGTGGAAGTACCTGTCATACAGAGAATAGGCCCCAAAAAATATTCCTGTAAGATCGAGATATATTCCTATTTTGCCAAAAAAATAAATTGGTTTTGCCGCATAAGTTCCCAGGAATTTTGTGGTAAAAAGGTCCAGTACGACTTTTGATGTTCTGGATAATCCATATTTCGATTTGCCGGCAACTCGTGGCCTGTGATGAACAGCGACTTCAGTTATTTTCGCGCCGACGTGATGAGCATACAGCGGTATGAACCTGTGCATTTCACCATAAAGCTGGACATTTTTTATTACATCTTTTTTATACGCTTTCATCGAGCAGCCGTAATCGTGCAGTCTGACGCCGCCAACAACAGAAATAATCCAGTTCGCAATTCTCGAAGGCAGTTTTTTTGAAAAGAAAGGATCTTTCCTGTATTTTCTCCACCCACTCACAACATCATAGCCTTCGTCGATTTTTTGCAGGAACAGGGGTATATCGTTGGGATCGTTCTGCAGATCCGCATCCATAGGTATTATTATCTTGCCCCGGGCTTCCGAAATACCCGCGGATATGGCGGCGGTCTGACCGAAATTCCTGGTAAAAAATATTGATCTTATACACTCATTGGAATTGCAGAGCTTTTCTAAAATATCTATGCTGCCATCCGAGCTTCCGTCATCAATATAGATTATCTCATATTTTTTGCCGCAGGATTCAAGCACATTTATAATCTCATTGTTGAGATTGCAAAGATTATCCTCTTCGTTATAAACAGGGATGATTATCGAGAGATCAAAATCGCCGTTGTTTTCTGATTCAGCAGACATCATAGATTAAATCTTAACCATTTATTGAATCATATCAATACTATACTGATGTAATCAAGCGTTATTATTGCCGTTAACATCTTGATAGTATATTTTTTTCAGCCATTTTCGAAGATCTGATTCCAGTTTAGGGTTGAAAAGAATAACACTCAGGTGCCCGTGAGGATATCTCTTGATTTTCGGCCTGTCCCATGCGCGCCACAGTTCTTCGATCAAAACCGGTGGAACAAAAGTGTCGTAAAGTCCCTCGGCAATAAAAATATTCTCTTTCGGAACAATAGGTTTTTGATTGGTAAGGGCCATGATGGACATTGTTTCAGCGTATTTTTTCACCAGTCTTCCTGCTTTTGGGTTCTCTCTTTCAAAAAGATGTCCGAGTCTGCTTTCGGTGAAAACTCTACCGAGATCGGAAGGAGGAACTATCATTACGGAAAAATTAAGTTGAGGTTCCACGCATGCCATCAGGCCGGAAATCATACCTCCGAAGGAAACTCCCATGCATCCGATCAACCTGGGATTTTTATATTTGTTTGCCCAGTTGATAATGCTCATTATGTCGAATACAGCCTGCCGCATAGTCTCCATGGTATGGATTGCGTCATCTCGGAAAGTGTACTCTCCGGCGAACGATTGTTTGGGAGTTCTGTTCATGTGATATGGCAGGTCCGGCATAAAGCAGTTGAACCCGTTCTTCACAAGCAACCTGCAATATCTGTCGAACAGCATGTATGAATCCATTCGCCACCCATGCAGCAGAATCACCAGGGGCAGGTCCGGCCTCCCATGTCGTTCATAGTATCTTCCGCTGACGATATTATTCTTTTTGTACCTGGTGTAGACCGTGCTGTCGAACCTGAATTTCGAAATATTGTAGGTGCTTCTTTTTACTGGATCGAAAAATTCAATCTCCGGGATAAATCCGGGATTGCTGAAGAATTTACGGGTGTCATTCGCGTTTTCTCTCTTGATATATTCTTCAACGCTTCCAAAAGCAGCGCCATATTCGGGCGCATCTTTCTGACTACCCATGTAAAAATATGATATTTCGTCTAAAGACCGGGCGATAAATTCCTGAATCATTTATTTACCATTAAAAATATGATGATCCTGCAATGCATAATTAAATAATTATGGATTATATTACCCGGCTTCATTTTTTGTCAAAACAAACCAAGTAGATTATAATTGGTTTCAAACAATAGTTATAAACGGGGATTTTATGGAAGATAAAATCAGATGCCCTTTCTGCAATTTTGAAACTCCTTATCCCAAAGAGGGGAAAGTCCACGAATGTATCGGAGAGTGTTATTCAAACTATACTCTCTATAATATCGACGAGGACCAGGTTAGAACGAAGATGAAGACGGTGGAAGTTTTTTTCCTGGATGATCAATACAACTGCCGGATAACACCGGATCAGCTTGATGAAAAGTGCGAGTTCAGGACTATTCCCGCAAGAGAATCTGATGATTTTATACTTTTCGCGCGCGAGAAGAGGGTGGATGAACGGGAGATCGAGAAACTGAAAAAAGCACTCGCTTTCGAAGTGGAAATCGGGGTGGATACGCTGGAAAGGCTTCATTCCTCGCTCGAAAGGTTCGAGAGGGATATGAAAGATCCCGACATGTCAAAAACAAAGCTTCTGAATGAGATAAAAGTCGTCGAGAAAATTGTTCAGATAATCAGAGAAAAGATAGAACTATCGATTTGAGCAAGCATATCTATTCAGCAGGGTTCTATTACACCGGTCGTCCAAAGATAGTATTTTTTATATACGCGGCATTATTCGTATTAATATTTTGTCCAGCTTCAAAATCCGATCAAGTTCAGGTGAGCATTTGTGTAGAGGGTGATATCTCGAAGTCTCTGCACGGTGCATCGATTGCTGTTGCGAGTGAAGTGCTGAAAATAAACGGTTTTAGCGCGACTGCATGCAGTAACGTGTCCGATGAAGTTGTTGAAATAGTATTCGGGGAATTCTTTACGAAAAAAGAATTCAATTATCAGGGGTTGCTTCTCGCGGGTGGAGTTTCGTCCGCGATGACAAAAAAGGTGTGGGTAGGGGCTCATGCAGATGCGAGAAGCAAAGACGTAACCATATTCGAAAAAGACGTTAGAGAATACAGTTCGCCCCACAACTATTATTCCGCATGGAGAAAAACAGAGGGCATTAAAAAAAGGCTTGTCGAAAAAGTGACTTCGGATCTGATTGCGGAATACCTGAAGTGCAGATTCGATATCGAGAAAGTGAAAGTTCCGGTCAGGGGGAATGGAGATTTTTTAACGGAAGACAGCGATTTGTGGCCATTTCTCGGAGGCGGGTTCACGGCTCTTGGGATTCATGAGGTCGGTCATCATATCAGCGCGCGGCTCGCGGGTCATGATGCAGAGTTCGAAGGCAATGATTCGAGGGTTTTCAACATCGGGCTTGAATCCGTGTTTCTTTTATCGGCACTCTGGACTCATCATATAGGAGATGATCAACTGTTACCGTTGTTGCCTGATGTCACTTATGATTTTTATCCCGTCGACACGTCTCATGGCAGGGAGTATTTTGATGAAAACGGAATGCCTTTATCACACGGGAAAAGAGACCGCGCTTTTATAATTTATTCGGGAATCATGTTCCAGAATCTGACTAATGAGATTCTTTTAACCGAACATCCCGACCTGATAGATATTGACAGACCGTTTCAAAAAGGAATGTTTTTTTCGAACATAATTATTCCGGCGTTTTATACATTTCAGGGATACAGCGATCCCAACAGTGATTTGCTGTTGTTACAGAAGACGCTTGAGTGGGACAGGTGGGCGGTTAATGCAATGGTGATTTTGCCGTCTGCGATAGATCTTTACCGTTACTATCATCCTGAGAAGAAATCGTTACGCAGAGTGGCGAGAATAGCGAAGATAATTCCGGTGATTATTTGCCTTTCACAGTAGGATAATAGTCTGGTGAAACTGTTATGAATAAAAAACTGCTCACGTATTCAAGTTATTTTTATCTTATGTCATACGCGTTTACGGTGACGATAATCGGGCCGTGCAATGGATATATCGATGCGGCTTTCAATGCCGGCGCAAGAACGATGGGGATTCTGATCTCGACTCACTTTGCCGGATTTATTCTGACAACGATATATGCCGGTTATCTCGTCGAGAGGACAGGAATAAAGCCTGTCATGATCGGAAGTATTATAGTTCTTGGTGTTTCATTGATCGGGTTCGGGCAATCGAAGTGTTTGATAATGCTGTTTACAGCGATGTTTCTTACCGGTGTCGGCGGCGGAGCCGTCGAGTCCGCGGTCAACGCTTTGATTTCAAGAATGTACAGCGAAACAAGGGTGTATAACCTGAATCTTCTGCATGTTTTTTTCGGTATCGGTGCGTTTTTGTGGCCGACAATTGCAACCGGCCTGCTCATGCGCGGCGTTTCATGGAGAACTCTGTATCTGTTTATCGGCCTGTTTTCGATTTTAATGGCGCTGGTCATGTCTCTTCAGAAGTTTCCGGTAATGAGTTCGGAGGGTTTGATCAGGCTTGCGGATATAGTGGACGTAGCTAAAAGGCCGACAGTGGTTTTGCTGGGTGGGGTTATCGCCCTGTACGTCGGCGGTGAGATGGGGATCAATGCGTGGGTGGTCAGGTATTTCCAGGAAGAACTGGGTTTTGTAAAAGCGGATGTGCCTCTGATAGGCGTAACATTGAATGCGGGATTTTTCCTGACTTTGTACTGGTTTACAATGACGCTGGGCCGGCTTTTCGTAACGATAGCAGGCAAGTATGTTGCGGATCATATATTGCTGAAGATTGTTACGACATTTTCGGCTGTCAGCGCTATTGCGGCATTTTCAGTGGACAATATTTTCCTTGCGGGATTTTTCCTTGGTCTGACAGGATTGTTTTTTTCCGGAATATTTGCGACATCGATTGCTATCGGCGGAAACAGGTTCCCGGAGAGGGTAGGGATTATCAGTGGATTGATAATCGCTTTTTCAGGCATTGGGAATGTATTTCTCAATTACAGTATCGGAGAGATAGCGCAGAGGATGAACAGCATAAGAGCCGGGCTTTTATTTGTGGCGGTTATGCTCGCCGGGATGGCTGTTTGCGCGTTTTTTGTCAGGAGCGGAAAATATCCGCGCGATGAAATAAGACATTAATTATTTCGGTAAAGGTTGTACATTATTATTTCGGCGCCAACTTGAATATTGTTGTGTGGTAGAATAATTTTGCTTTGAGTTTTGTGGCAACGAAGGCCGGGAGGATTGAAATGGCAAGACAGGAAATATCTTTGAATAGTGAAGATTGGGCGCTGGGACAATGTCTTCAGGGCCAGGGAATGGATGATGTGACGAGATGGATTCCCGCCGTTGTTCCCGGCAATGTCAGAGATGATCTACTGAGGGCCGGGATGATCGAGCAGCCCTATGTTGCCAGGCAGAATGAACTTGCTCAGTGGGTGGATGACTGGAACTGGTGGTATCATAAGGAAATAGATACTCCTCCCGGCCCGAAAAGAACTTTCCTGCGATTCGATGGTATTGATTACAAGTCTCATATCTTTCTCAATGGAAGAAAAATAGCAGACAACGAAGGAATGTTCGCGCCGCTCACTATCGAAATTTCGGATTTGATAACAAGAAAAAATATGTTGAGTGTGAACATCGAGTATGCCGGGCAGTTCGAAGTCAGAGAAAAAACATTGAAATGCCAGATGGGTTTCGGGTGGGATTTTGCCCCGGCGATTAGAACATCGGGTATCTGGGATTCAGTGACTTTGATAAGAACCGGTGATGTGTTCGTGCGTTTTATGCACGTGGAGCCTGTTTTTGTAGATGATGGTTACTGGGAAGCGGAGGTTACTCTCGGACTTGATTCAAGAAAGGATATCGCTGCTTCGGCGGATTTCGTTATCGATGGCGATAATTTCGATACGAACGAGATAAGTTACAAAAAACAGTTACGTGTGCCGCTTGGTTTCTCGGAGCACAAGTTCATAATCCCGATGAAGGAACCGGAACTCTGGAACCCGTGGGAGGATGGAAAGCAGAATATTTACAGAATGACGGTTAAGTTGACGGAAGGAAAAAAAGAGCTGGATGACACGTCAACGAAATTCGGTCTGAGAAGAATTGAGCTTCAAGCCAGTGATAAACGGCCTGAAGATTTCTGGACTTTCGTTGTGAATGGTAGAAAGAAGTTCATCAGGGGAGCGAACTGGGTGCCATGTGATTCTTTGCCCGGAAGGGTAGGGAGAGACAGGTATCTTAAATTGCTCAAGATGGCAAAGCAGGCAAACATTAATATGTTGAGGGTCTGGGGTGGCGGTTTAAGGGAAAAGGAAGAGTTTTACGAAATTTGTGATGAGCTCGGGATAATGGTGTGGCAGGAATTTCCTCTGGCTTGCGGACGGAAGCCATATCCAAGGGATAAAGCTTTTTTTGATCTGGTCAAAAAAGAAACGAATGGGATTTTAAGCAAGCTGTTCAATCATCCTTCGATTGTATATTATTCGGGCGGAAATGAGATCAATCAGACTTTTAACAGAAGACTTATAAATCTTCTTGAAAGGCAGACGAGAAGATTGAGCGGAGGACGGCCTTTCAGGCCCGCTTCGCCGACCGCCGGCGAAAGCCATAACTACAGGGTTTTCCACGCGCTCGGCAATCTTGACGAGTATACAAAGGAAAAAGGCTCTTTCCTGAGCGAGTTCGGAATGCAGTCGGTTCCCAACCGTGAATCGCTGGATAAGTTTATCCCGAGAAAGCACCAGTGGCCGGTATCGCCGCAGTTCCCTTACATGATGAGTGAGTTCAGTTTCACAAGAGCGGAGAAGTTCGACCCGATCAACCGTATAATAATTTCGAATCCTGAGAGAAGAAACACGGAATTGTGGGTGTATCACGATGCTCAGTTGTTGAAACTTTTCAGGTATGCAAAAGAAATCGGATTCACGGACTGTGAGTCTTTTATCGATGCCACTCAAAGAATGCAGGCGCAGGCATTGCAGATTGCCGTCGAGCACATGAGACGGAGGAAATATGAAGCAGGCGGAGTTATGTTCTGGCAGTTCAATGAGCCGTGGCCCTCGATCTGCTGGAGCATAATCGACTACTATCTCGAACCCAAGCTTGCATACCATAAGCTTAAAGAGATTTATAATCCATTGCTTTTTTCCCTCCAGTACGATCTCGGGCCTTACAAGCCCGGACAGCTTCTTGAGGCAAATGGATTCATAATAAATGATAAACACACAGGGTATCATGACATCGGTCTTGAGATAGCGGTTATCGACGGCAACCTTGAGAAGGTTCAGGTCGATTCTATCCACGTTGATAATGTGGAAGCGGACAGCGTGCTGGAGCTCGGAACGCTGAAGCTTGAATTGACGGGAGAAGAGGGATGGCGGATAGAATGCAAAATATTAAAAAATGAGAAGGTGTTGTCGAGAAACACGTATGACCTTTCGATTGTGGACAATAAAACATCGCCCGGAGTTCTGATGCTCGGTGATTGGTTTATGCATAATATTGCATGGAAGTAATTTATGATATTCGTGAATGTTGATTGCCGTGTTGTTCAATAAGCAGGTATGATTCTATAATACTTTGTAATATCTGAGCGGGAGCGTTATATGTCTGGAGAAGCTACACTCGGCGAAATAGCTGAACAGTTTGATGTCTGGAAAGGTTTGCTGGATGATATTGAACTTCTTCAAAGCGATGTCAACCATAACTTTGGCGTGAAAGAATATGATGATGTGATATTCGTCGGAGCCGGTTCATCGTATCATCTCGCATCCGCGGCTGCCTCGGAGTTCAGGCGAACCACCGGCGAAATGGCTTATTCTTTTCCGGCGTCGGAAGTAATATATTTCTGTGATTACCTGATCAAAAAGGAAAGAAAATATATTGCTGTGTTTTTTTCACGATCGGGGCGGACTCCGGAAACGATTCAGGCGATGGAAACATTGCGCGCGAACTTCAGGTGTATAACTGTTGCTGTTAGTTGTGATCCCACCGGCCCGATCTGCAAGCACTGCGATATAGCTTTTCCGGTGAAGAATTGTGTCGAGCAGAGTATTATCATGACGAAATCATTTACCTCTATGTTGATGGTTTCATATATGTTTTCCATGGCGCTGGGAGAGAAATTCACTTATGCGAATTATCTCGAACAGCTTTCCGAAGAGGGCAAAGCTGCATTTGAAATGCAGAGAAGGATAATCGACAGGGTAGTGGCAGAAGAACCGTTGAATAAGATTACAATCCTTGGCGGGGGGCCGTTTTACGCACTCGCGAAGGAAAGCGGGTTGAAGCTCGACGAAATGGCTTTTCTGAGGTCGCAGGTTTTGAGCCCGAACGAATTGAGGCATGGGCCGATTGCGGGTGTTAACGGATCAGATTTGATAATAATGTTCATGTCCGATTCAGCGAAGATATTGGAACTCAGAATACTCCGAGAAGCAAAAAGTCTCGGAGCGAGAACGGTTGTGTTCAGCGACAGAAAAGAAGCGGAATTCGATAGTTTTGCAGATCATCTCATGCTTACGGGCAGGGGGTTGCCCGAACAATACAGAGGAATATTATATATCCCGTTTATTCAATATATGGCTGCGAAGACTGCTATTGCTATGGGTATAGATCCAGATAATCCGCCTAATTTAACAAGAGTTGTAACATACTGAAAATTAATAGTCACCCATATCAGTTTGCTTGACAAAAGAGTTTTTCATTTGATATGATGCGGTCACTTTTGAAGCATGTTTTAATAGAAGGAATATGCGAAAAAAGACAAATTAAATTTCATAGGGGGTGCTCTGAATGGCACTTACATGCAAAGAAATTTTCGATGAAATGCCCAATCGATTTGATGCCGAAGCTGCCGGCGATTGGGAAGCGAAAGTTCAGTACAACATTGAAGGCGATGGAGGCGGAAGCTGGGTAGTGGAAGTCTCCGGCGGAGAATGCAAAGTAGCGGAAGGAACTGCCGACGATGCATCAGCGACTCTTGAGACCGATGCTGAGACCTGGGTAGGAATGACCGACGGTTCAGTAGAGCCCACAACTGCTTTCATGACAGGCAAGATCAGAATTCAGGGCAACATGGCCGATGTCATGAAATCACAGAAAGTCTTCAAAACGGACTAATCAATACAATATTAATTGAACGACTGTAATTAACCCTCCCTTCTGGGAGGGTTAATTTTATTATGTCTGAAAACATAATAAAAATATTTGCAAAATGTTGATGTTTAGGACGTTGACATGATGACACGCTAATGATATTCTATCGTGTAATAATAGATGGTTCTGATGATGTCAGACGGAGGATTATTATGATCAAAAAAATGTTTACGGTGCTCTCAGGGGTGGCGTTTCTAACATTGATATCGGTTTCGACATTTGCTGCTCCGGGTCCGGTGTTTCTGACTTTTATGGAAAGATATGAATGGCATTCGGATGTAAGTTCAATCGATAACCCTTCACTTTATGAAGAAAACTCTTACTTGTATTCTATGGTTTCTGCTTTCAGGAAACTTGACGACAATATATTCGGAAATGTTTTTTACCTGAATAAATTTGATCTTGATGACAGTGAGACCGCTTCACATATCGGTGGTGTAAGCTTAACCCACAATATGACAAACAAGTGGAGAATGTCATACACATATTCTCACAATTCAAATCCTGAGAGGAATGTGGTGACATCACCTGAGAGCAGAACTGACAGGTTTTCTTTCTCGCTCGGGTTCAAATTGAATCCCGGTGAGAAGACAGGGCCGAAATATGCTCTCAGAACAACCTTCAGCACAGGCACAGACTTCAGCTTCGGCAGAACTCTCTCTGAGAAGGTGTCCATGTCGAATGATATTAACAAAAGGATGAAGTATGATTTGTCCTATCAGTTTGTATGGGGTTTGACGGATGCTCCCGACAGAGGCATTTTCAAAAGCCATTTTGCAAATCAGTGGCTTGCCAATTTGACATACAAATTAAGCAATACAAAGAAAATTAGTCTTGAATACATGTTCTTAAATAATTTGTATCATGGTGCAGTTACGGATGACAACATTCTGAGACTGAGTTTTTTCTGGACACTCTGAAGTCAGCCGATAATAGTGAAATTAAAAGGCCGCTGTAAAGCGGCCTTTTTTATTGTTAATCAATCGAGTTGTTTTCTGTACAGGAAGAATTTATGAATTCACTATCAGATTTCAAACAAAATCACTGAATTAAATTATGATTATCATTTGGCAATGACGGGGGCGGAATATGAAAAGATTAATACTTGTTTTCTGTTCAGTTTTAGTTCTTTTCCCTTCAACGCTTTTTTCGAGCGAAAAGAGTTTTGGCTCATTCACTGTTTCAACTAATGAGAAGAGCATTTCAATAAAACATGAAGACAGAAGTCTTTTCGAGATACTGGATATTGGAGCGGAGAAGTTCGATGTCGGCTCAAGTATGAAATTTGGTTTTCATAAACTGAAAAAGAAAAATGTCGAGAAAGTTGATGTTTCGTTTGATAAAAGAGAGTTCCCGATGGGGATATTCAATGGTAACACTAGTGTTGGAAGTCTCGATTTTGAAGTGACGGGAAACGGGAACCTGAGAGGGATTATCAGGATTGACAATGATTTGGACATAAGATCGTTGAAACTTATTTTTAGTGCTGGGGCCGGGGACAGGTTCTGGGGGTTCGGCGAACAATATAATTACGTGGATTTCAGGGGGATGGAGGTTCCTGTGTGGGTTTCCGAGCAGGGAGTGGGCAGGATGAAGAAACCCAAAATGCCGTATCATGGAACTTTTACTGATACATATTTTCCGATGCCTTACTTTATTGATCCAGGGCAGGGCAAAGGATTTCTTCTTGAAAACACCCAGTACAGTAGTTTTACGCTTATGCCGAAGGGCAGGGAATTCTGGATGGTTGAAGTGTGGGATACGCATGAGTTGAGTTTCCTTTTATTACCGGGTCCAAAACCCGCTGATGTGGTCGAACAACTGACCGCTGAAGTCGGAAGACCTTCGAGAATTCCTCCTGACTGGTCCATGTCAGGTGTGTGGCTTGCTGCACAGGGCGGCATGGAAAAAGTTTGGGACAGATATGAGAAAGCTGTTGCGGCGGGATTCCCTTTAAGCGCGATGTGGGTACAGGACTGGGTTGGCAACAGGCATTTCGGGGCCGGAAATTACGGTGTCAATTACAGGTGGGTGCATGATGATGAATTTTATGAGGATTTAAAATTAAAAATTAAAAAGATGAATGAAAACGGAGTTCGTTTTCTTGGGTATTTTAATCCTTTTGTCATCCCGGAAAACCTTCATTTTCAGCCTTGCGCGGAGAATGGCTATCTTGTTAAAAATGAAGCCGGGGAACCGTATGTGTTCCAGATAATAACATTCAAGGGCGGGATTATTGATGTATTTAATCCCGATGCTGTTGAATATTTCAAAAGTTATGCGAGGAAGGGTATCGAACTGGGGCTTTCAGGCTGGATGGCGGATTTCGGAGAGTGGATGCCTTATGATTCCGTTTCTTACGCCGGAAGCGGAAAATCGCTTCATAATGTATATGCAACTGAATGGCATAAAGTTAATCGTGATGTGCTTGAAGAAATGTACCCGGATGGGGATTATGTAATGCTAACCCGGTCGGGATACACAAATGAACATAAAGTTGTGCAGTTTTATTGGCCTGGAGATCAGGAAGCCAACTGGGAAGAAAGCGATGGGCTTCCCACGGTTGTCAATGCCGGGCTTACCATCGGGCTTGCGGGAATTCCGTTTTTCACATTTGATATTGCCGGGTTTTCCGGCGGGCCGAGCACCCGGGAGTTGTTCATGCGATGGACGGAGCTTGGAGCGTTTGCCCCAGTAATGAGAACTCATGATGGTCTTCAGAAACTGAAAAACCACAAGTTCGATTCGGATGAAGAGACTTTGAAGCATTTCTCTAAATTTGCATTCGTACATAAAGCCTTGCTTCCATATTTCAGAGAGCTTGCGGGGGAAGCGGTCGAAAAAGGATTGCCTGTCATCAGGCACACCGTCATTGTCGATCCTGATTGGGACAGATCATATGAGGCGCACGGGCAATGGATGATAGGAAATGACATTGCATTCGCGCCTGTTGTGGACAAAGGGGCGGTGTCGGTGGAAATCTCTCTGCCAGAAGGTGAGTGGGAGCATTTGTTGACCGGCGAAAGAGTGTCGGGCAGAAAAACCGTTCAGGTGGAAGCTCCGGTCGGAACCCCGGCGGTTTTTATCAGGCGCGAAACCCATGGCGAAATGGTGAAAGAAATAAGAAAGATATTCAACAGTCACTGAAAAACAGACTCACCATTTCGAGTCCATTACTTCAGCGACACCGCTCAGGTCACCGACGGATATCCTGTTATCGTTCTCGTCTTTGATATAACCACGGAAATGGCCGTTGTTCTGGAAATATTTCATCCCGATAATGCCGACGCTGAAGTTCTCTTTCTTCTGACATGAAGGATAAAAAGTGATTTCCACTTTCCCGTGATCGTCTCGGATTTCCCATGGTGACATGGGATTGTTGTGGTCGTAGGAAAAATGAACGCTTTCAAGGGGAATAAGTTTGTCGGCAATCCAGAGGCAGTTTTCATTCCAGACATCCTGGTTTTCAATAGTATCGTGATCGCCTAAATTGGCACCGATCAATCTTCCCTGTTCATCGTAACCCGCGAAGGTTGCCCATCTCCATACCGTACGATACGGCAGATAAGATTTATGCTCGTCCATAATTGCTATATCCGATGCCCTGTTAAGCTGAACTTTTTCATCGCCTATCGATACTTCGCCGGAAACCGGCATTGGAGCTTTATGTGTGAAAATTGTACAATTTCCCTTCAAAGGCAGGCTGGCAACAAGAGGTTGAACCGCGTTGAAATCCTCATAAATGGTTATGTCTGCGGATAACCCGGCAGCCTTCCTGTTTCCTTTGATTGATGCTGTGATTCTGTGGATGTTGTTATCGAGGTTATCATGAAATTCAAGATAGAAATTTTTAGCAGCATAAATACATTTATCGTCGTAATGATTGTTTGAAATCCTGGTGTTGCCGCCGAGTTTTGCCCGTGCGTGTTTTGTTAATTGCCCGGTTTTTTTGTTTATGGCATAACAGTTTGCCGAACTGACATATTTTGCATTTTGAATGAAGAACGTGATCTGCCAGTCTTCACATTCAATATCGAATCCCAGCCATTCCTTCACACGGGTTAATCTAAAGCGATGGTTTTTGAAAATATTTGCATCATAATAATTCATTTTTTTAAAAGGAGTTTTAAATAAACCAAAGTTTATCCCGCCTTTTTCAACGTATGAGTCCGGAGTTGTAATCAAACTTTTCATAATCGCTCCTCGATTCGAATTTTACTATTGTAACTGATCACACAAATTAAGATCAAAAGCTATTTGTTCAGAGCAAACGTGTGCTCTTGAAAAACCCATGAAATAATCTATAATTACATTCGCTCGCGCCAGTAGCTCAATTGGATAGAGCACTAGACTTCGGATCTAGGGGTTGGGGGTTCGAGCCCTCTCTGGCGCATTTTTGTTCATACATTGATAATAAATGTTTTATACAAAAAAAACATAAAAAATCGATCTTGTTTTATTTGATAAACTTTCAAAAATTCATTTGACAGTAAAATGAAAACTGGATATAGTAATTTTGCGAAAAATATGTGTTGTGGGCGGCAAGCCCTTTTTTTAAGGGGATGTTTGTGAAAAAAGGGACAAGCGCATAAGGCTTCAATAAACGAAATATTGATTTAGTGAAAAAGGCTTGTAATAAAAGATTTATCAATTAAAGCGGATTTCAAAAGTACAAATTTTATTTATATAAGAAGGAGGAAATATGCCAGATTATCGAGTTGACATCAGAGACATCAAGTTCGTTTTGAACGAACAATTGGGACTGGATAAGCTTTGTGAGCTTCCGGTTTTTCAGGAAAGAGGATTTGACGCAGAAATGCTCAATGATATGGTTGAGCAGGCACGCAAGATGGCTGTAGAGGTTCTTGCACCGATTAATGAGGATGCAGATCAGATTGGTGCCAAGTACAACCCGGAAACGTGCGAAGTTACACTTCCGGAAAGTTTTAAAGCCGTATACAAAACATATGTGGAAAATGGCTGGGGAAGCGGACCGTCGAATCCGGAATACGGCGGAATGGGAATGCCGGAGTTGATGAACACATGCGCCGGCGAAATTTTCACAGGAGCATGCACATCGTTCACAATGCTTCCGGGCCTGAGCAAATCAGCATCTGCGGTAATCGACAAATTTGGAAGTGATGATCTTAAAAATAAGTATCTGGAGAAGATGCTTACCGGTGTATGGGCTGGAACAATGTGCCTGACCGAGCCGGGTGCAGGGTCGGACGTAGGTGCTTCGAAGACAATGGCAACCCCGATCGAGGGCAAAGACGGCTGGTACAAGATTGTCGGGACAAAATGTTTTATCACGTTCGGCGATCACAACATGACCGAGAATATCATTCATCTCGTTCTTGCAAGAACCCCGGGCGCTCCTGCCGGCACAAAAGGCATCGGCCTGTTCATCGTCCCGAAATACAAAATCAATGACGATGGTTCGAGCGGCGAGGCCAATGATGTTGTTTGCGGCGGAATCGAAGAAAAGATGGGTATCCATGGTTCACCGACCTGCACTCTGAATTTCGGAGATAATAACGAGTGTGAAGGCGAACTCATTGGCGATGTATACAGCGGAATGAAATATATGTTCCTGATGATGAACGAAGAGAGGCTCATGGTAGGTATGCAGGGACAGGCTCTTGCCCAGAGCGCATATCAATTTGCCCTCAAGTTCGCGCAGGAACGGGTACAGGGTTCGGACATCAGGAATTTCAAAGATCCCGATGCGCCCAAAGTAACAATCGACAAACATCCTGATGTTAGAAGAATGCTTCTGACACAGAAGGCCCGGACTGAATCAATGCGCGCTCTTCTTTATTCAACAGCTTATTACATTGATCTGGCGCATAATTCACCGGATGAAAAAGAAGCCGAAAAGTACGACGGCTGGGTGGAACTTCTCACTCCGATATGCAAAGCATACTGTTCCGATAACGGATTCGACTGCTGCCACACTGCTATGCAGTGCGAAGGCGGATACGGGTACTGCACGGAATATGGCACTGAAGTGAATACACGCGACTGCAAGATCACAGCCATTTATGAAGGCACAAACGGAATCCAGGCGCTTGACCTGCTGGGCAGGAAAATGGCGATGAAGAAGGGCGCGGTCCTGATGAGTTTTGTAATGGAGCTCAACAACAGGATTGCCGCTATGAAGAAGAACGAGAAAGTTAAAGATATTGCTGTTCTTGTCGAATCGGCGAAATCCAAGCTGGATGCAGTCATGATGAAATTCATGGCTCTTTCAAGAGAAAAAAGCATGAATGCTTTCGTGCCTCTTATAAATGCATGCGGACTGCTCGAGATGTTCGGCGATGTCGTTTGCGGCGTGCTTATAGCTGAGCAGGCAGCGATAGCGGCTGCAAAGCTTGACGAGATATCCAGCGCCAAGGGTGTTGAAGACGACAAGGGGCTCAGGGCTCTTGTTGCGGATAATATCGAAGCAAAATTCTACTTCTCGAAAGTTAAAACTGCTGAATTCTACGTGAAGAATCTGCTTCCGAGAGTTTTCTGGAGAGAAGCGGGCATCATGAACATGGATCTGAGTTGCATGGATGATGTGTTCGAGCAGCTCGTATAATTACTGAAATATTCTTCCGGCCCCCGAATTATTTCGGGGGCTTTTTTATTTATTCAATAATCCCATTGTGGTAATGAAATATATCGTATGCTAAAATAACACCGATTAGAAAAGCACAATTCGGGGGATTAATGGGCGAGATAATAAGAAAGAGATGGTTCCAACTTGCCGGAGTGATATTTTTTATTCTGGCCTTTGTATTTTTTGCCAAATTCTGGGGGAAAGGTTCTATTGAGACGGCCCCGAATATTGTCGCGGATGTTGCGGGTCAGGAAATAACAAAGCTGGAATTTGATGCTGCCGTAAACAGAAGATATATGAAGCTTATGGCCACACAGGGACGTGTTTCCGCTTCGGACAGAGAATCCATCCTGATGAATGTATTCAAGGAAATGCTTAATGATTCGCTGCTGAGAATGTTTTCCGGGGAAGAAGGGGTTGTTGTAACAGGCTCGGACCTGCAGGAGAAGAAGCAATTATTGATGAGATATCTTCAGCCTACGCAACAGGAGGTGTCTCAATATAGCAGTGCTAATTCGAAGATTGTGACTCAGGAAGATAAATACAAACATTTGTGGACATCACTGGGGTTCAGGACGGAAGAAGAATTTTTGAGGAACCTTGAACTTGAAATTCTTGAACAGAAATTGATGGATAGTATTTTCCCGCGGGATAGTTATACGGTGACGGATGAAGAGGTGAACGAATATATTCCCACTCGCGAAATGCGGCAGATATTTCTTATTTTCGATGAGCAGAAACCGGAAACCGAGGAAATTAACTTTGCTGACAGAAAAGTATGGCAGAGAGCAAGGGAAATATATGAGCAGTTGATGCAGGGCGCGGATTTCGCATCGATGGCCAAGAAATATTCACAGGAGGTATATGCGTCGGAGGGTGGATATATCGGGTTCGTTAACAAGAGATCAGTGGTGAAAAAGTTTTGGGAAGTTGTTTCTCAAATGCAGCCCGGGGATATAAGTGAACCCTTTACGACAGGGCATGGAATCCATATTCTTCAATGCCTGAATGTTAAAGATCCATCGGATCCCATGTTTGATGAAATGCGTAAGACATCGAAAGACATAACATATATGAAAAAGCAGAGGGCCGATTTCGATGCGTGGTTCTACAGAAGGTTCAGGGAACTTGAAGAGAAGGATAAGATTGTGCTGTATCACCCTGTAATAAAAGCGAATAAGCTCATGAATATGGGAGAACTGGACGAGGCGGTTGACACGTACAGAAAAGCAATAGAAATAGATAAGGAAGGTGCACCTTATTACAACATTGACATAGCAATGATTTATTCGAGGCAGAAGAGGTATACGGAGGCAATAAGAGAGTTGCGGGAAGCGACTCAGAAGGCGCCGACCGATCCGAGGCTTTTCCTGTTTATCGGGAGAGCATATATGGAGCTTGGCGAACACGATAAAGCCATGAATGAGTTTGACACGGCTTCCAAGCTTGCCAAGCTGGATTATAATCTTCATTTCTGGCTCGAGAAAATTTACACACAGCTCGGCTTCCTGGATCTCGCGGACAGAGAGCATGATCTTTATCTGAAAGCGATAGATATTTTAGGAGGCGCAAAGAAGGATATGGCAGCTCCAGGCGCTATGTTCAAGTCGAGCGAGCGAGGAATGCCTGCCGGGACGGATTTTCAGGGGGTTGACTCGATAAGACCTGATTCGGAGTTTAAGAACCTGTTCGACGATCAACAGTGATGGAAGATTGCCGGGTGTAACCTATATGAAAATAATTATTTTTTCGGACATACATGCAAATATAGATGCATTTAAAGCGTTCCTGGAGATCGCCGACGGGATGGAATATGAAAGGATGTATAACCTTGGCGATACGGTAGGATATGGTGCTGCTCCGGATGAGTGCGTTCAGGAGATTATCTCAAGAAACATTCCATCGGTTACCGGGAATCACGATGATGTAGTGCTCGGAAGGTATGAACCGTCCAGATTTAATCCCGATGCCAGAAGGGCGATTATGTGGTGCAGGACAACCATGGATCAGGGTAATCTGGATTTCCTGAGAGCGATGAATGATTTTATATGGATAGATTCCAACCTTGGAAAGGCGTTGCTGGTGCATGGCAGTCCTGTTGACAAGGATGAGTACCTGATGACAAAGAACAACGCGGAGCGTGCATTCACGGCGATGATGGAACAGGATATATCAATATCTTTCGTGGGGCATACCCACAAGCCGTGCTGCTGGATTCAGGATGTCGATGGAACGCCGATATTCAGACAGGACAGCGATTGTGAAGAGAATTTTCAGTTGAACCCCGCTTTGAAAGTCATCGTGAATGTCGGGAGCATAGGGCAGTCAAGAGATGGTAATTATCAGGGTTGTTTTGTAATATGGGATGATGTCAGACATACTATAACGTTCAAAAGGTTCGATTATCCTTTGGAAACGGCGAAAAAGAGAATAATTGAAACAGGGCTTCCGAGCATACTGGCAGACAGGTTGCAGGGAGGATATTGATTTAACCTGTTCATTAATACACTGAATAGGTATATGATTATTGGTGAATCTGTATGATAAGGATTTTGTTCTGGAGGAAAAAATGGTCCGAAGATACATTCGAACAGCAGGCTTGGTGATAATAGGCATATCCGTATTTTTTGCGGGATGTTCTCAGAAGAATGATGTAAAACCTATTCCGGGCGGTATGGATCTTCCTCCCGAAAAAATCGTTGAACGCCTGTTCTCCGCTTTTGCGTTCAATGACACCGAAGGGGTTGAAAAGTATTTCGCCACGGATGTGCCGGAAGATGTCGTGACCGATTTCATAGGCGAATTTATTTCGAGCAGAAAGGTCGGCAAGTTCAAAGCACTACCGATCAATGTCGCGGACGATAAGGCAGAGGTCACGATTCATTACAATTTCAATCAGATAGACAGCGAGACAGGCAAGTTCGACAAAAAGAAACAGGTTGAAAAAAGAGACTTTTCTCTTGTTAAACAGGAAGGTTACTGGAAGATACGAACAACGGGATTTGAATCATTTGATTCAGAAGTTGAGAGCCATTTGTTTAAAAATTGTCTGAGTGCGGCTCTGGATGTATCGCTCGCGCAGGAACGATACAGGCAGGTTGTTACTCAGAGTTCCACCGATGGGAGCATCCCCGCATATACGAATATGCTTGCTCCTTTGCAGGAATATGCTGATTTCAATGAAAGAGCATGTGAAAGTATTTCGATAGAAAAGGCCGATGACTCTGATTATCTCATAAAGGCAGTGACCATGAATTTGACGCCATGCGAGATATATGTCAACAGAGAAGGGTATGCGCCTGAAAGTTATGAGGAGTGTGCTCAGTAAGAAATTGATGTGTAAACTGACACGGAATGCTTTTATCCACTTAAGAAAATAAGATGGAATTCAATGATGTATCCAGTCCTGAGAACAGCCGGCAGAGCAAGGATACGGGTATTCTTGAATCACATGAAGGTATTATTGAAAGGATTGTGTTTCATAATCCCGACAATGGTTATACCGTGGCAAGTTTTGCCCGGCTCGATGAAAAAGGCAGATTTACAATTGTCGGGGTTGTTCCGGGAGCAAACGAAGGATTGCCTGTAAATATAGAGGGCCGGTGGATTGTTCACCCCAGGTTCGGGAACCAGTTTTCAATCGAAAAATGCGAAGCCAATCTTCCCCGTTCGAAAATGGGAGTAGTTAAGTATCTGACGAGTTTCATCAAGGGTGTCGGGCCTGTGATGGCCAAGCGAATCGTTGATAAATTCGGAGAAGAAACGGCGGATATAATCGAGAAAACCCCTAAAAGGCTGAGAGAGGTCGAGGGGATCGGGAAACAGAAGGCGGATCAGATAGAAAAGTCGTGGAACGAGCATCTCAGGATTAAATCGATAATGATGTTTTTGCAGTCTCATAATATCAGCCCGGGCGTGGCGATGAAGATTTTCAACACGTATGGGGAAAATTCGGTTGTGATACTGAATCAGAATCCATATCTGCTGGCTACTGATATTTTTGGAATCGGGTTTAAGACGGCTGACAGGATAGCAATGAATCTGGGGATGGAAAAAGATTCTGAAGTAAGATTGGAAGCCGGAATTATATACACGCTCGAGATGGCGGCGGGGGAAGGGCATGTGTATTTGCCGTCTGAAGTATTGATAGAAAGTTCTTCGAAGCTGCTTGAGGCGGCAGATTCCAAAATTGAAGTGATATTGAAAAGGCTCATAGGTGAAGATGACAGGATAGTCGAGGAAGAGGGCCGGGTATATATTCATACGTATTATCGCGCTGAGAGGACGATAGCGGAAAGACTCTCGATTATCATGAAGCAGCCTTCGTCGAATATATTTGATATGAACAGTGAGAGCCGGGCAATCCGGAGCGCTGAGAAAGCTCTCGGGTTTAAATTATCGGATCAGCAGTTGAGCGTTATTGATGTGCTGGTGAAACAGAAAGCAGTTATCCTGACAGGCGGCCCCGGCACTGGTAAAACAGTTTCCACGCGGGCTGCGATTTATGTGTTTAAAAAAAGCGGTTACAGGGTTTTGCTCGCCGCTCCGACAGGACGTGCCGCGAAAAGAATGACGGAGGCGACAGGCTTTCCTTCGAAAACAATACATCGCCTTCTGGAGTTCAACCCGATTATGCGCGTTTTCGGGCGAAATGAAGAGAATCCGCTTGAATGCGACATGCTGGTAATCGACGAAATGAGTATGGTAGATACTATTCTGATGCAGAGACTTGTCGCTGCGATAAAAGCGGACACGAAAATATTGTTTGTGGGGGATGTGGATCAGCTCCCTTCGGTCGGGCCGGGTAATGTATTGAGAGATTTAATATCGTCCGGGGTTATTCCGACAATTGTTCTTGATGTCGTGTACAGGCAGGATTCGGAAAGCTCGATAGTCAGCAATGCTCATCTGATCAATAAAGGTAATATGCCGGTAATGGCAAAAGACCGTAACGGGAATTTCTTTTTTTCGAGCAAGGAAGATCCCGAGGAAGCGCTGGAAACGGTTGTGAGACTTTGCTCTGAAAGATTGCCGGCCCGTTTCAGGCTGAGACCGCTCAAGGATATTCAGGTGATATCCCCGATGTACCGCGGAGTCCTGGGGGTCGATAACCTGAATAAAGTTTTACAGGCGAATTTGAACCCGGGCAAAGACCTTGTATGCGGCAGCAGGAAATTCAGGATCGGCGATCGGGTAATGCAGATAAAGAATAATTATGATAAGGAAGTCTACAATGGAGATGTCGGCTTCGTCAGAACCGTTGATCTGCAGAATGGAAAGATAATTATCGAATATCCCGATCACATGGTAGAATATGATTTCAGTGAGACTGATCAGCTTGTTCTCGCTTATGCGATTACTGTTCACAAAAGCCAGGGGAGCGAATATCCTGTGGTTGTGATGCCTGTATCAACACATCATTTCGTAATGCTCCAGAGGAATTTGCTGTACACGGCATTGACGCGCGCTGAGAAGCTTGTTGTGCTGGTCGGTTCCAGGAAGGCCGTTGCAATAGCGGTGAAGAACAATAAGATCGAAGATCGGTTCACCTCACTGGACGAACGACTTGTTCAGGAGACGGGAAACAAACACCTGTTTGACAGGTAATATGGGAGAGTAATATGGTAGACAAAAAGTTGCTTGAAATTCTTGCATGTCCTTTGTGTAAAACACCGGTAAAATACGACGAGGAAAACCAGAAGATTATATGCACCCAGTGCGGCAGAAAATATCCCGTGAAAGACGGGATCCCGATAATGCTTGAAAACGAAGCCGAGCAATAAGCAACGGAGTTTAATAATATGCGTTCAACAAGGTTCAAGTCCATCGTCAACAAGATGAGAGGCAGAAGAATTGCCGTGCTCGGAGATCTGATGGTCGATGAGTACATTTTCGGTGAATCGTCGAGGATATCACGTGAGGCTCCGGTGCTGATTCTGGATTACAGGATGAGACATGTGGGTTTCGGGGGGGCGTCGAACGCGGTCGCGAATATCGCAGCACTCGGCGGGGTTCCGATTCCTGTAGGTTGTATTGGCGATGATGATAACGGGAAATCACTTATTGAATTGTTTAATCAACAGAATGTTGATACGAGCGGAGTAATTATAAAATCAGGTATAGCGACAGTGTGCAAAACAAGAATACTTGCAGGCGGGATGCATACTCTCAGGCAGCAGATAGTGCGTATAGACCGTGAGCCTGAAGTTCCGCCGGACCCGGATGAGGTTCTTGAAAAGGCCGAAGAGATATTTAAGCGTGCAGATGCCGTGCTCGTGTCGGATTACGGATGCGGGACGTTGTCGAAAAAAACGATCAGCTATATCAATGGCATTGCAAAAAACGGGAAGATAGTAGCAATCGATTCGAGATTTCAACTGCACAGGTTCAAGAATGCTTCGCTTGCCGCGCCCAATGAGGAAGAGGCGGGGATTCATGCCGGGCATGGCGCGGATGATATAGATAACATCGAGAAGATGGGCGAGACGCTGAGAAAAAAGTTGAAAAGCCGGGGTTTGCTCATAACGAGGGGGAGCGAGGGGATATCGCTTTTCGAGGACGGCAGCAAGCCTTATCACGTGCCTGTTTTCGGAAGCAAGGTGGCCGTGGATAATACGGGTGCCGGAGACACTGTCGTGTCGGCGGCTCTACTGTCGCTTTGCGCCGGTGCTGATTATCGCGAGGCGGTGCAGATAGCGAATCGAGCGGGTGGTCTTGTGGTAATGAAGAAGGGGGCGGCTACTGTCAGCCCCGAGGAACTTATATCAACAATATGATGGTGGGAAATGAGACCTGAAGAATACTTCAAAGATAAAATCAAATCACTGGACGAACTTGTTGGGATAGTCAAGGATGAACGGGCAAGGGGAAAGAGAATAGGGCTTGCGAACGGCTGCTTTGATATCATACATGTCGGGCATGTCAGGTATCTCAAGGGGGCTAAAGAGCATGCGGATATTCTGATAGTCGGGATCAACAGCGACGAAAGCGTAAGAAAACTGAAAGGCGGTAATCGTCCGTATATCAGCGAGCAGGAAAGAATGTGGATGATAGCGGCCATAGAGTATGTCGATTATGTGACTGTCTTCGGAGACACGAGAGTAGACAATTTATTATTGAAAATAAAGCCCGATTTTCATGCGAAGGGGACGGATTACACGAAGGATACGGTTCCTGAAAAGGAAATAGTAGCATCTTACGGCGGAGATATTCTGATAACTGGTGATCCGAAAGAGCATTCATCTACAAGTGTGATAGAAAAAATCAGGGCAAAGAAAGGGTAGTGAATTGGCGAGAAGAAAAGAAGTAGATCTTGGAAAAATAAAAGCGATATCAATAAAGCAGAGAAAGAATAAAGTTTTCGTGGAGGATTTTGCCGAACTAGGAAAAGGGAGTTCGTTCAAGGCTTTCTGGAATTCTCTGCCCGGTTATTTTGCAGCGGAAGATATAAAAAGAGTTGTTACTTCGATAAGAAAAGCAAAAGAAAAAGACAAGCCTGTAATCTGGTTTATGGGTGCGCATGTTATCAAAGTCGGCCTTTCGCCTATGATTATCGATCTTATGAAGCGTGGATTCGTCTCGGCGATAGGCCTTAACGGGGCAGGTTCCATACACGATGTCGAAATAGCCATGATCGGGCAGACGTCCGAAGATGTGGGGATGAACATTTCGGACGGCACGTTCGGAATGGTGAAAGAAACATCGGATTTTATTAATTCGTGTGTGAACGCGGGAGTGCTTGAGGGCCTCGGATTCGGTGAATCGGTCGGCAGGCAGATAGAAAGCGAGAAATTGAAATACAGGAACTTGAGTTTGCTGGCATCGGCTTACAGGCTCGATATCCCTGTAACGGTTCATATCGCGATCGGGACCGATATTATCCAGGTGCATCCTTCGTTCGACGGCGCTTGCACCGGTGAGGCGTCGGCCAGGGATTTCAGGATCATGGCGAATAATATTTCACGGATAGGCAACGGGGGGGTCATAATGAATGTCGGCTCGGCGGTTATTCTACCGCTTATCGTCGAGAAGAGCCTTTCGATTGCGCATAATTTAGGGAAAAACGTTAATAAATTTACCGGAGTTAATCTAGATTTTGTTCAGCATTACAGATCGAATCTGAATCCTGTGAAAAGAGCGAAGGAGCACGGTGGAGACGGCATTTCGATTACGGGGCATCACGAATTGACTATACCGTTGATATACTGGGCTTTGAGAACAGGCGCTGATTTAAAATGAATTATTCAGAAGGGCATAATTATGATGGGTAACATTAACCACGAATTCGATCCGGACAGGGTTTCCGGCCTGATTAATACAGTTAACAAAGAAATATCAAAGGTTATTGTAGGGCAGAGTGAAGTTGTGGAGCAGGCGCTTGTCGGCCTGTTCTCAAAGGGGCATATACTTCTTGTCGGAGTGCCCGGGCTTGCGAAAACGCTTCTTGTGCGAACTCTCGCGGGAATACTTGGGCTTGAGTTCAACAGGATTCAATTTACTCCCGACCTTATGCCGGCGGATATCACCGGAACGGAAATATTGCAGAATTCGCCCGATGGCGGGAAATGTTTCAGCTTCATAAAAGGGCCGGTTTTCTCGAATGTCATTCTCGCGGATGAGATTAACAGGACTCCGCCGAAAACACAGGCGGCGCTTTTGCAGGCGATGCAGGAGTATTCGATAACCGTCGGAGCGAAGACATATTCGCTCGATAAACCATTCTTTGTTCTGGCTACTCAGAACCCGATTGAACAGGAGGGCACGTATCCGCTTCCGGAAGCGCAGCTCGACAGATTCATGCTGAACGTAAAAGTTGACTATCCCGACGCTGATGAAGAAGCTGAAATAGTAAGCCGGACAACTGCGATTGATGAGCCTGAAGTCAGTGTCGTGTTGTCAAAAGAGGACCTGCTGTCGATGCAGGAACTGGCAAGGCAGATACCGGTAGCGGATCATGTAGTTAAATATTCGGTATCGCTGGTGAGGAGCACAAGACCATGGGAGAAGGACATCCCTGAATTTATCAACAAGTGGGTTTCCTGGGGAGCAGGCCCGAGAGCTTCGCAATATCTCGTGCTCGGAGCAAAGACAAGAGCTTTGATAAAGGGGAAAAACGCGGCAACGATAGAAGACATAAGGGCGGTCGCAAAACCTGTATTAAGACATAGAATCATTCCGAACTTCAGCGCGGAAGCGGATGGCGTGATACCGGATTTGATTATTGATAAACTTATTGAAGAAGTTAAGGCGCCGTCTGGAAAACTGAAGGATTAACGTGCAACCGGCGTGACATTTGCAACTGGTAGTCATAACTAGTATTATATTTCCTTGATTATTACAGATATTATAGATGCAGGAGAGTACATAAGTGAAAGCTGAATTACTGGGAGACTGGCAAAGAAGTCATAATTGCGGGGAATTGAGAGAAGAGAATATAGGACAAGCTGTTTGTCTTATGGGATGGGTTAACAGGAGCCGGGATCATGGTGGTGTTATTTTTGTAGATCTCAGGGATAGATACGATCTGACGCAGGTGGTTTTCGATCCTTCAGACCGTCCTGAGATATTTCAAACAGGCGAAGCGCTGAGGTCGGAGTTTATCATAGCTGTTAAAGGCAAGGTCAGGAACAGGCCGGAAGGCATGGAAAATCCCAAGCTGGCTACAGGGATGATCGAAGTTCTCGTCGATGAAGTGAAGGTTCTCGGCACGAGCGATTATCTTCCGATAATCGTCAGTGAAGACGGCGATGAAGATGAAAAGGTCCGGCTGAGATACAGGCATCTCGATCTCAGGCGGAAAAGAATGCAGAAGAACATAATCTTCAGAAGTAATGTCAACAGACTTGTAAGAGAGTACTTCTTCGATCGTGAATTTCTGGAAATAGAAACACCCGTGCTTGGCAAATCCACGCCGGAAGGCGCGCGTGATTTTCTTGTTCCGTGCAGATTGAATCCGGGTACTTTTTATGCTCTCCCACAGTCTCCGCAGCTGTTCAAACAGATCCTCATGTCTTCGGGATACGATAAATATTTCCAGATAGTCAAGTGTTACAGGGACGAGGATTTACGGGCAGACAGACAGCCCGAGCATACTCAGATAGACCTCGAAATGAGCTTCATAAACGAGGAAGCGATCTACGGACTTATCGAGGGATTGATGACTGAATTATTTGAGAAGACTCTCGGCGTAAAACTGGAAACGCCGTTCCCGAGATTCAGTTATCAGGAGATTATGGATAAGTATGCCATAGATAAGCCTGATTTAAGGTTTGATATAGAAATAACGGATGTCACTGGGGTAATCAAAGGTTCCGATTTCAAAGTTTTCGAGAGTGTGATAAACGGCGGCGGCGTAATCAGAGGAATAAAAGCGCCGGGCGGCGGAAAGCTGATGTCGAGAAAACAGATAGACGATCTGATAAGTTATTCGCAAAAACTCGGCGCGAGCGGGCTCGCATGGATGAGGGTGACCGAGAACGGCCTCGAATCGAATATCGTGAAATTCTTTAAAGAAGAACAGCAACAAGCATTGATCGAGGCTTTCGGCGCGGAACCCGGTGACCTGCTGACTTTCCTTGCGGGCAAAAAAGAAGAGTTGCTCCCGATTCTCGCACAGGTCAGGATGAAGATCGCTGAAGAGTTGAAAATGGAGCCGAAATCGAAATATTCTTTCTGCTGGGTGACTGAATTTCCGATATTCGAGTGGGACGCGACAGAGAAAAGATGGTCGCCGATGCACCATATTTTCTCAATGCCGCGTGAGCAGGATCTGGAGTTCATCGACAGCGATCCTTCGAAAGTCAAGGGCAGGCTGTACGACCTGGTAATGAATGGCGTGGAACTGGGAAGCGGAAGCATAAGGATAAACGATCCTGAATTGCAACAGAAGGTATTTAATGTCATAGGGATAAATAACGAAGATGCTGAAGAGAGATTCGGTTTTCTTCTTGAGGCATTCCGGTTCGGTGCTCCGCCTCATGGCGGGATAGCGCTGGGAATGGACAGGCTTTTGATGCTGATGCTTGGCGAGTCGTCGATACGCGAGGTTATCACATTCCCGAAAACTCAGGCCGGGACATGCCTGATGACAGGGGCTCCATCGCCTGTGGATAAGAAACTCTTGAGAGAAGCAGGTGTTGTTTTATTCAAGAAAAGAACTGCGAAAAATGAGACTGAGGGAGAAACAAAAGAAGAATCAGTAACCGGCGAAGCAGAAGAGTAAACATGCCTTGTAAGGCAATAAAATAATAAAATGTAAGGAGAAGAGAGAAATGGCAGACGAATCTTACGCGGAGAGAATTAAAGATTTAATCGAAGAGACGGTCGACAGGGTAACGGGTATACTTGATGAATTCGGCGAAAAGGCCGGAGATATCGTCAAAGATGCTGCGGACAACGAAAGAGTCGACACGATTGTAGAGAAAGTCAAGGAAATCAGGAAGGATATCGCAAGTGGAACCGGCGATATAGTTAAAAGCATTACCAACGCTATCGTTGATACCGGCGAGTCTATCTCGAACTTGGTCAAAAAAGATGATGACGACGATTATGATGATTAATTAGAATTAACAATTAAAATCAAATTGTTAAACGGCTGCTGGGTATTTCCGGCGAGCCGTTTTGTTTTTTTATCAACTTAACGAGGGCGAGACATTTGATTTATGTTGCTTGTACGGTAGCCGGTGCGTTTATTTGCGCGATAGCGCAGGCGACCAGCATGGCCGCTACCCGTTATATGCATCCGCTCAAGGTGTGTTTCTACAGATTTACTATCGCTGTTCCTTTCTGTTATCTGGCAGGTTTCTTCACTACAGGCAAAACACTGCCCGGAGTGACTGTAGAACAGTTCCTGTACATAGGTTCCATAGGATTCATTGCGTGGGGGATTGGCGGATTTCTGTTTTTCTATGCTATGAGCAAAGGAAGCATGCACAGGGTTGCGCCGATATCCAATTCGCTTGTGATCTTTGTTGTAATACTGTCGATAATATTTCTGGGAGAGCCTTTCTTCAAAGAACTGATCTTCATTGTATTAATTCTCGGCGCCGGTATCGGTATGATTGCTCCCACCAGCAAAAATGACAAGCAATGGAAACCGGCTGTCCCGGTAGCCGTGATGGTTGCTTTCCTGTGGGGCACGAGCATCGTTATGACAAAAGTAGCGGTTGCAGGCGTGCCTTATCCGTATTTCGTATTTATTAAAATGATATTCACATCAGGCTTCTTTTTTATTGTACAGTTGTTTTACAAGACCCCTTCAAACAAAAAAGGCATACTGCTTTGTTTCGCATCCGCACTTGCGCTGGTTGCGGGCGACAGTCTATTGATGATGGCTGTCGACGGGCTTCCCGCATCTATTTTTTCACCGATTTATGCAACAGTGATACCTTTCGGATTTGTTTTTTCTGTAGTGTTCCTGAAAGAGAAGCCTCACAAAAGGAACTGGTGGGGAATGGGGCTGATATTTCTGGCCGCCGCAATATGTGGATATTTAGGATCGAATTGAAAGCGTGAACATTAAGAGTCTATCCCAAAACCCCATCCTGGCTTCGCCCGGCTGCAAAAGATGATTCCTGCGTTATGCTGCATCGCCGATGCCGAGGCTGTAGAAAAATGTTAACATAGAGAGTTTGTCATCCTGAGCGCAGCGAAGGATCTCGCTTTTGGAGCCTATAATTGAGATTCTTCGGTCGCTGCACTTCCTCAGAATGACAGAATGGGCTTTTTTCAACAGTCTCTGTCTCCGGCATCGCCTGACTTCGCCCGCCTTGTCCTCAACTTATTCGCATGGTCTATGGCCGAAAGGTCTCGGGCCGAAAGGTCTCGGGCCGACGGAGCGGGTTTTGGGATAGACTCTTAATGCAAAAGCCCTATAAACAGTTACCGGCATTTGCGGGCTTTGTTAATATCTTTATCGGCAAAATCAAGTTCGAGTTTTGACAGCAGTCTTTTTCTAGGAATGCCGTTCCTGTCCCAGTCCCTGACCTTGTAGTAATTCTTGAGCATGTTGTTCAAAGGAACCTTTGTTTCCTTTTTATCTTTCAACTGCGGCACATCCGTAAGCCTCGATGGAAGGCTGTCGCTGGAAGCGTCGATTCCTTCACGCAAGTTAAACAGCCTTTCGAGAGTAAAGCATCTTTCGCCGGCTGATGCAAAATGGCCAAGGTCCATGTTCATGCCCGTAAGTTTCGATATTACGTCGGTATGCGGGATAAGGGGGACATGAAAAGGCAGCATCCAGTCCCGCAAAAGGAGACCCTGTGCATGAAGCATGGAACCGGACGCGAGAAGGACGTCTGAAGCGATTTTAGCTCTCGGTGAAGCCGGCGGGACAAGATCGCTTGCGAATTTCGGAATGAGCGCGTATGTAGTGAAAATACAGTTGCCCGCAGCACTTACCGCATCCATCATGTTTTGCTGGAATACACAGAATTCGGGCTTGGCTCTCTCTGTAAGCGGGTCCATAAGCACAGGGCCGAGCGCCTCGAAATAAACAAGATAGCCTCCGTTAATGTGGCAGCCGCCACGGTTGCTTGTAGCATATCCCAATCCGTGCCCCACGGCGCGGCGCGGTTCGTACGCGGAGAATTCCATGCCCTTGGAGTGCATCGCGAATTCAGCTCCTCCGTACTTTTCCGAAAGTGATTTGACTCCGTTTGCAAGATCGTCGCCGATCCCTCTTCTGAAAGCGATATCGTCGATTATCCTGTCGATATTATCTATTTTTCCAAACTCCAGTTCCGTTTTCCAGAGACCTTTTTCATTGAGTTCCATCGCGAACGCTATCGATGAAGCCGCGGAAATCGTATCCATTCCCAGCAGGTCCATCTGGTAATTCCAGTCGATTATTTTCTGCAAATTATCATTTTCAATATTGGGTCCGAGCATGCCGAGTGTTTCGTATTCCGGCCCTTTAACGTGTTTGTCGCCCAATCTGACAAGCCTGCCGCAGCGTATCGGGCACGATACGCACCCGAAGTTGGATACGAGGTGTTTGTCCGCCAGTTCCTCGCCGCTGATTTTTTCAGCGTTTTCATAATGGCCGTATGTAAAATTGTGAGTTGGAAGAGTGCCGGTTGCATTTGCTATGTTGACAAGCCCTGCCGTGCCGTATTGCGGCAGCGAACCGCCTGTTGCCGGGTGTTCTTTGAGCAGCTTTATCCAGCTTTTGATAGCTTCCTTAAAGCCGTCCTTATCGTGTACGGGGACTTTCTTCTTTCCTGTAGCGATGATTGCTTTGAGGTTTTTCGATCCCATCACCGCGCCGACACCGCATCTTCCGGCTGCGCGTTCGGCGGAAATTATGCATGCATATTTAACAAGGTTTTCGCCTGCGGGTCCGATAACCATCATTCCATGGCGTTTACTGTATTTCTTTTTCAGTACTTCCTGTGTTTCTTCCGTGTCTTTTCCCCATAAGTCTGTTGCGTCAATAAATTCGACATTTTCTTCATCTATGGTTATCAGAGTCGGTTTGTTTGCCTTGCCACGAATTATTGCTCCGTCGTAACCGGCCTTTTTCAAATTAATACCGAATGTACCGCCGCAATTGGAACTTGCGATTCCGCCGGTAAGCACATTCTTGGTTGATACGTCAAATCTGCTTGTGCAGGGAGCGCCGCTCCCCGTTAGCGGCCCTGTCATGAATACAAGGATATTTTCCTCGGACAGGGGATCTATCCCGGGAGTGAGCTCATCGTACAGTATTTTTGATGCAAGTGATTTTCCTCCCAGGTATTTTCTCCTGTCGGAATCACTTACGTGGTATTCCATCACAGTTTCATCGCTCAGGTCGATGTCGAGTATGCTGCCCATGTAACCGGAATATTTGCTTGCCATATCCGCTCTCCGAGTAAAAGTTAATATTATTTTATAGCATACTTATATTTTATGTATATAAATAATCAACTCGATTGAGAAATGCTCATGGGTTATAATTGAGCAGGGCTGAAGGTGGCACGTATGAGTCAATCGAATGTAATAACCGTTTCGTCGCCGGGCAGAATCTGTCTTTTCGGAGAGCATCAGGACTATCTCGGGCTTCCGGTAGTTGCCGCCGCTATTAACGTGAGAGCGGTTTTCAGAGCAGTGGAGTCGGGTTCTCCGGGATTAAGAATCAACATGCCCGATACCGGTGGTTTCATCGAGATCGACACGGATAAAGTCCAGGTGTACGAGTCGAAAAGAGATTATCTGAAAAGCGCGGTAAACATATTGTTAAGGGAAGGCTTCAGGTTTGATACCGGTTATGACATCGAGTTAAAGAGTGATATTCCCATATCAAAGGGATGTTCGAGTTCGTCGGCAATGCTTGTGGCATGGATGGGGATGTTAAGCAGGATATCGGATCGCGGCGGAATATTGAATCTGGAGGACTGTGCAAGATTAGCTTACGTTGCAGAGGTAAAAGAATTCGGCGAACCCGGCGGGATGATGGATCATTTTACATCCGCAATCGGCGGGCTGGTAAGAATTGATACATCCGGTGGAATAAAAGTGGAAAGGCTGGATCACAACTTCCGGGGTGTTTTCGTGCTCGGCGATTCAATGATGAAAAAAGATACAACCGGTGTGCTGGGGTCTGTCAAAACTAATGCGCTGGGTGGAATGGAAGTAATAAATAAAGTTAGAAGTACTGATTGGGAAGAATTGGATATAGAAACGGCGGCTGAAATATTGAGTGGTTCGAAACCGGGATACAGGAAAGTGGTGACTGGGAACATTGAGAACAGGGAAATAACAAAACGAGCGCTTTCGATGTTTCGATCCGGTGATTTCGATGATGGCGAATTCGGCGAGATGCTTTTGAGAGAGCATCGGATATTGAGCGAATCGCTGAATATATCGACTGACAGAATTGACGATATGGTGCAGGCTTCCATTGATGCCGGGGCATGGGGAGCGAAGGTGAATGGTTCCGGCGGAGGTGGATGTATGTTTGCGTATTCTGATGAGGATGTCTGCAAAAAAGTTGCGGAAGCGATAGAATCTGCAGGTGGAAGGGCGATAATGGTTAAGATAGACAGCGGAATTAAGGAGGAAGCATCATGAAAGGGATCATTCTCGCGGCCGGCAAAGGAACAAGATTAAGGCCATGGACGGATAATAAACCCAAGCCGTTGCTTGAGATGGCGGGAAAACCAATATTGAATTATGTTCTCGATGGTTTTGTCGAAGCGGGAGTTGATGATATATCACTGGTTATCGGCTATCTGGGCGATATGATAAAGGAATATTATGGAGATAATTATAAAGGAAGCGCGCTGAGGTATTTCGAACAGAAAGAATTGCTGGGAACCGGGCATGCGCTTATGCTTGCCGAGGATGTGCTTAAAAACAATATTTTTATGCTGAGTTTCGGAGATGTACTTGTTGACATAGAGAATTATTCAAACCTTGTGGAATTTCATGAACGTGGTGGTTTCGATGCTTCAATTACGTTAAATGAAGTGGATGATCCCTATGCCGGCGCGGCGGTTTATGTAGAAGATCAGAGAGTCGTTAAGCTTATTGAGAAACCGCCCAGGGGTGAATCGACCACAAACTGGAATAACAGGGGGATTTTCATATTCACTCCTGTAATATTTGATGAAGTTCATAATCTTAAGAAGAGTCCTCGCGGGGAATACGATCTGCCGACCGCCGTTAACGAACTGGTTGAAAAAGGGAGACTGGTCGGCGGGATGCCGATTAAAGGATTTACATCCGATGTCGGTACACAGGAGGATTTTAAAGAATATGAAAATTATGTGTTGAATAAGAAATGATCATTTAATCAAATAATTTTTGATGATGATTGTATATAAGAAGTTATATCTGGAGGCTATTGTGAAAAGAAGAATCCATATATTCCTGTGCTTATTAACTGTTTCATCGATATTTTGTTCGGTTCAGGCATTCAGTGCGCTCGAACTGGAAAGAGCTTTTTCGACCGGATTGTTTTCGGGGACAAAATCAAGACCGAAAGAGATCATAAGTTTTAAATTCAGAAACGATTCGGACGAGGATCTGAAAAATATCAACATCGTTATATCAGGCCGGTCGCTCGATGCGGAAATTGTTAAAACAATCGAAGTGCTTGAAAAGGGTGATTTCAATTTTGTTCAGGCGAAGATAGATGCGCTCCGAACGGATGAAAATACGAAAGCGGAATTCAAGGTGAAAGCGGAGGCGGAAGGAAGGGTTTATGAGTGGAGCCCCGAGGTTTCAAGAATCCCGCCTGTAAACAAAAGAGTTCATTTGCATACTCATTTTCATTATGACCCCGTGTGGATTCATACTGATGGACAGAGGGGATACGCGCTGAAGGCGATTGATCTTGTGAACCAGTATCTTGATGTCTGCGAGAAGGAAAAGAAGTACACTTTTGTGCTGGAGCAGGTTCCATACCTTAAGCCGTTCTGGGATACGTATCCCGAGAGAAGACAGGATATGTGGGATGCGGTGAACAACAGCCAGCTTGAAATGGTAACAGGGTCTTACATACAGCCTGATGAGAGCTCTGTCTTCGGCGAGGGAATGATACGGAATTTTCAGTATGGGAAATTGTTTCAGGATGAAGTGATGAAGTGCGGGCCGACGACCGCCGGCTGGCAGTTTGATTCTTTCGGGCATACTCCTCAATATGGACAGATGCTGAAAAAGTTCGGTTTGAATTCATTCGCTTTTGTCAGGGGTGGAGCGAAAGGCTTCCCGGGGCAATATTTCTGGATCAGCCCGGACGGGACGGAGATGTTTTCGTTCGATCTCGGGGTGAAAGATGTGCTTCAGGATGTTTTCAAAGGTCGTGTCGAGGTCGAAAGTGAGAGCGACATTGACATGAACATGCTCAAGTTCATGGAGCTTGAAGTGATTCCTGATGCCATGGGAAAGATGAGAGAGATTTTCAGCGTTGATTCGTTCTATCTGCCTGTCGGCGATGATTTCATGCCGCCTATTCCATTGCTGGGTATGGCTACAAGATACTGGAATAATAAATATCTTTACCCGCAGATAAGGTTTTCGCTTCCGAACAAATATTATTCCGATGCGATGAAACAAATCAGGAATAATGATCTGGACCAGAGATACATGACGAAGGATCTCAACCCGGTATTCATGGGCTGCTACTCGTCGCGGACCGATTTGAAAATAGCCAACAGGCTTGCGGAAATGACGTATCTCGATGCGGAGCTGCTGGCGACTATCGCAAATAAAACAGGCGCAAAATACCCGGCGATTGCTCTGGATAAGGCATTGCGTGAGTTGCTCTACCTGGAGCATCATGATGCGATTCCGGGAACGACTAATGAATTGTCTTATCTCGATATTCTTTATGGATGGAGAGAGGCGCTTAATCTATCTGCCGAAGTCAAAAAGAATGCATTTGATTATATAGCTAAAAACATTGATACGAGCAAGGCCGGCGAAAAGGATTCGCTTGTGGTTTTCAACACGACTTCTTTCAGGAGAAATGATGTTGTCGAGGTGGAATCCGATTTCCCGGTTGTGAATTTGTACGGGCAAAATGGAGAAAAGGTCGTTTTCGATCAGGAGCGGAACGTCAATTCATACAAGATCAGGTTTACAGCGAAAGATGTGCCTTCGATGGGCTACAGAGTGTATTTTGCTGAAAGGGGCGCGCCGGAGGAAACGGTCATATCTTCTGAGGGGAATGTTATCGAGAATGATTATTACAGTGTTCGTGTCGATCCTGAAAGAGGGGCGGGAATAGTCGAACTCGTAGATATCGCAAAAGGGAAGAACTGGGCTGCTGATTCAGAGTCGGGATTGATGAATTCGATTTACGTATATGAAGATAAAGGCAATTTGTGGGGTCTCGATCTTTCGGGAGGATATTCTACTGCTGAAGCAGGCGCGGATGTAAGGGTGGAGAAGGGCAATACCTTTTCGAGGATCATTTCCATGTCGAAACATCCGGAGTTTTCGATGGAGCAGATTATCGAACTTCAGAACGGCGTAAAGAGGGTAAACTTCAAAACAAGGATATTTGACTATAAAGGGCAGGACCGGCTTTTCAAGCTGAGGTTCCCGGTTTCGGGGACTGAAGGGTTTACTCCCGTTTATGGAGAAAGGTTTGCGCCCATTGTGAGAAAGCCCGGCGAGGAGTTCCCCGCAGACGGCTGGGCGGCTCTTTCGAGAACATTCATGCTGAGAACTGTAGACGGCGAGGTGCCTCTCGGGGTGCCCGCCATAGTTATGCACAGAGGTGATCGAGAGGCGCAGAAATTTGCGAAAGTTTTTATGAAAGCGCTGATAAAGATAGGGACTCCCTGCGTAACCTTTTTTGATGAACTGAGTCCCGATACCACTGTGGATTCTCTGATTTATCTTGGAGAGCCTGAGTCCCATGGAGAACTTATATCAAAAATCGGATCGAATCTGACCAGGACGTTGCATACGATTAACAGAAGAGGAATGGCGGCGCTCGTAGAGGGAGAAAGGCCGGTCTGGATCATAGGCCCGAGACTTTACACGAATGAAGCGGCTGTTGAAACTCTCCTGAATAATATTGTTCAGCAGAAAATGATTGATTTTACTTCGGACATGATGCTTTCGAAAATGCCGTTCAAGGGTACAGGTTCGGCAACAGTCGCGTTGATCAACAGGGGTAATAATGGATACAGAATAAGTGAAGATGGTGTAATGGAATTGCAGTTGCTGAGGAGTTCGACGGGAAGGCCGGGAGGGGAAGCTTATGAAAGGGCGTTCTCGAAGGAGGACTGGAACCACAAATTTGAATACTCGCTGATAGCCGGGCAGGGGGACTGGGAAAGAGCAAACACGGAAAACGCGGCAATTCAGGCAAACAGACCGCTGATTGCTGGCTGGACGGACACGCATGAAGGCGGGTTGCCGGCAGATGGGATAAGTTTCTTCAGCGTTGAGCCGGAGTCGGCTCTTATTGTTTCATCTCTGAAAAAAGTCGATAACGGCATAGTCGAGTATTCGCGCGGGAAAGAATACAAAGGCACTGCCATAAGGATATATAATAATTCGCCGGAAAGCGCTACGGCGACGATTTCGTCATATTTTAAAATCGAATCTGCGATGCTTACGGACATGATGGAAAACGAGTTGAGTATCACTGACATCGAAGATGGAATAGTGAAAACGAAAATCGGTGCGCGGTCGATTGAAACTTTCGTTATGGAGCTGGAAGGCTCTCCGGAAGAGGATGTGAAGCTTGCAGGGGAGAAAGAGCCTGTTCAGCCGGTTTACGCATCGTACTGGAGGCACAACGACAATATTGCTCCCATGGGATATCAGCCTGTGACGGTGAGCTTCGATCCTGTTTTTGTGGAAGAGTCCGGAGAGACTGAAGTTGAGCTGAAAATTGCCGCTGATTATATCGATGTTAATGCGACAGGCAGGGTTGAATTGAAGGCGCCCGAAGGCTGGGTCGTCGAGCCTTCTTCGCTGGACTATGATCTTGCGCCCCGTGGGTATGTCATAGAGAAGATAAAGATATTGCCGTCAGAAGCGAATCCCGACGGAATCGTGCGCGCTTATTACGATAATGAGGGAACGGAGTATTATACTTCTGTTGCTGTAGGGGAGATTCCTGTGCCGGATATAGTCGGGCCTTCAAAGATTACGCTCAGAACCGGCGAAAAAATGTCGGTGAAGATGAAACTGATAAACAGATCAGACGGGATTGTTAAGGGCGAAGCGGTTGTTATATCGCCGATAGGAACGTGGGAAGAATCACCTGAAACTTTGCAGGCGGCTATATCTCCATTCAGGGGCAAATACGAGATAGGTCCCGGAAGCCAGGTCGAATATCCTGTTGATGTAAACGTTAAAATGGATGCTTTGCCGGGCAGCTACTGGTTTGTTCTCAAATTGATGGCTGACGGTGAGTATGTCCATTCCAGCCCGGTGGAGGTCGAGATTCAGAATTGAACGGGTATGACGGCAGTGTAAGGGGAAGAATTCTCGACATAGGGCACGGCACAACTAAAGACGGCCCCGGCTGGCGTTCGATCGTATATTTCATGGGTTGTAATTTCAGATGCCCCTGGTGTGCCAGCCCACAGACAATTGAATCGACAACACAGCTTCTGGTTCATAGCGATCTCGAAAAATATCCTGATAGAAATGCCGCCGCCTGTCCTTATGGCGCCGTAACTGTTGACGGGGAAAAGACACGGACCGACAGAGCTTTTTGCCGGAAATGCGTTACTTTTGATTGTGTCGAAAAGTGTATCGACGGTTCTCGTGAATACGCAGGGAAAGAAGTCGGCGTCGCCGAGATTATAAGTGAACTGTTAAAGTACAGGCGTTTCCACAGGGAATACGGCGTTACGATCTCCGGGGGGGAGCCGACTGTTCAGTGGGGATTTTTTATTGAGTTGTTGAAGGCCTGCAAGCAGGAAGGTTTTCATACCGCTGTTGAAACGAACGGATCGAGCGATAAGCTTGTCGAGGCGCTGGAATATCTTGATCTTGTTATTTGTGACCTGAAACATTTTGATAGTAAAAGGCATAAAGAACTGACAGGTTGTTCGAATGAACTTGTTATTCAAAACATTCAAAGCATAGCGAAATCCAAAAAGCCTGTATGGATTAGAATCCCGGTAATTCCGGGTGTTACCGATGGAGAGAATCTAGATAACAGCGCGGAGTTTCTGAGCAGGCTCGAAGGCGATCTTAAAGTCGAGATAATAGGGTATCACAGGTTGGGGCTTCACACATGGGAGGCACTCGGAAGAGAGTACGCATTAAAAGACATAGTTCCATACAGTGAAACCGAACTGGAAGAGATAAGAGAAAAATTTAAATCATACGGACTCGATGTAATAAAAACATGACGGTTCGATCAGAACGAAGTCGATAAGGGATCGAGCCTCGGAATGATATCTCCCTGCAAAACATCGGGTGACAGATGTCTCGCGTCTCCGTACTGCCCGTGAATTCTCACAAGAACAGGTTCAGGATAGTTTTCAGGATGTTCCATTACATCGAAGAGTTTTTCCGGCGAAAACACATTGAAGTAAGCATACATAAGAGACGGCTTCTCAGGCGGATTGAAACCGAAAACCGCCGAAAGGACATCCTTCAGGTAATCAGCTTTAACTTCAAGTGATTTATCCTGCAACGGCTCAGGGTTCATACTCAGAGCGATCGCGCTCCCGCCGGACATTTCGGCGTAATTCAGTTTTGCCTGCGAAGCTATTCTCGCGAGAAGTCCTTTTCGCCCCGATTCGATTTCGGGGTCGAGGCCATAACTGAGTATCTCTCTCGCTTTTCTGCCGTTGGGTGTCGCTCCGGTCCAGTATCCGTAAAGCATATTTGTGCTTGGAGTGCTCCAGTCGGCGGAAAAAGCGTTCCCGGAAGGATTCTTCTGTGAATTTACAAGAGTGCTTACCTTCACCTGAAGTTCAACCGCTTCCGAGTCGGCGTAATCGTCGTTGTTTCCATATTTCGGGGCTTTGTTTCTAAGGAAGTCTCTTAGTTCTTCATAACCCCTGTAATCGTTTTTAACCGCGTCGATGAGTTGCTGTAAATCGAAACCGAATTCAGCACCATTCTTTATGAGATAGTCGATGGCAAGGAACGAATCAGCAACAGTTCCAAGCCCGTGTATCAGGCATCCTGAACCGTTGTATTCCACTCCGGGCTTTTCGATATCACGCATATCGAATCCCGTTTCTATACATCCCATAAACGCGGAATGGAACGGAACAGGAAGCATTGCAAGAGCTTCCGTGCAATCGTTGGCAGCTTTGACCATCCTGTCGGTGAAGTATTCGAGGTATTTATAAAAGACGTCTTTAATATCATCAAGTGAATCAAATGAATTTAATGACAGACCGAGTTCAGCGATTGTCGGGCCGATCTGTTTGCCGGATATCAGGGATTTTCCGTTGTTGAGAGAGAACTCGAGTATTTTTGCAAGGTTGAGCCAACTGTTTGTAGTATTTGCGGACTCTTTGCCCATGATGAGCGGTTCCTGGCATCCCGCCGCGGCATAGAGTGGTTTATCCGTGTCTCTAATGTTTTTTGTTTCGAGCGCTTTGAACACAACCGGATCGCTGAAGAAGGAAGGTGTGCTGTGTCCGAACGTGAACATGAAGCTGGAAATCGCTTTGTAAAAATCGAATGGCGTGTTCGGATGAATTTTCACGGACAGATTGGGCTGCGAGTAATTCGATCTGTTGAACGCTTCCATAATGACATAGCTCATGTCGCATGTCAGATCATTGCCGTTTTCGTCCATGCCGCCGACCATGATGTTTTGAGAAATCGCCCAGTTGCGGTCTCCGACACAGAAAAAGGCCAGCAGGTGCCGGGTCATCTCTACAGCGAGTTCGAAACCTTCTGTTTCCTTGTTGTAGAAAGGCTGTAGAACACGGTCGAGATTACCAACGGAGAAAGCGTAAGGATTGGGTGTCTGTTCGAGGTTCATAACCTGCCACAATATTATGAATGACTGGATTGCCTCATATAGATTGGCTGCGGGTTTCGCGGGTATCCGGCGGCATGTATCCGCAATCAGTTCGAGTTCGGCTCTTCTTGTTTCATTCTGCTCGACTGCGGCCATGCTTTCAGCAAGCGCGCCGTATCGTTCCGCAAGTGTAATCGCTGAACGAAGACATATCTCCATCGCTTCGTAATAATCTGCCCTGTCCGGCATGAGGCTTTTCTTTCCCTGTATATCTTCAAGCAGTGATTCAATTCCCTCGGACAGTCCTCTTGATAAATCGGGTATTGTATGTCCGGTGACTCTTTCGATGAAGTAGGCGACTTCCCTGGCTTCATCACCGGCTTTTTCATAAACGGAAACTATTTTTTTAGAATAAGGATTTTCTTTCCAGAAGTTTCTTACAGTGTCGATTCTTTCCCTTGTGATTTGATCGCCGTCCGGTTCGATGTCATTATAGACGGCATCTTCATCATTGTAGCCTTCAAAACTGTCGATACTGAACGCCGGATTGATCAGGGCGTATGTTTTTGAAAAGGCGTCATCTTCGGTTCCGGCGAAGATTTCTCCGGCTCTTATGCTGATGGGAAGCTTTTCGATGATAGCTTCAAGGAGTTTTGCCTGAATCATCGGCTGAGAATACCGGTCATCGAGTTCCTTGAGGCTGTTCATCATGATTTCCCTGACAAGAAACCAGCCGTCGAGCCGGGTTGTTGAAGCATTCTGCTTCTGGATGACGGGAATGTAATCAGAAATTATTTTTGAATCAAGAATATCCGTGTGGTTTTTCATAATCATCCTCTAGATGGTTCAATAGTTTTTACAAACTCGAAAACGCCGTCTTCAATCTTTGAATATCCAATACCTTCCGAAGCGACAAGTGCCGCTCCGTAAACAGCGTTCTCAAAGTTCATGACATTTAAAGGCATATTAAATGTTTCCGCTGTAATTCTGCACCATATATCGCTTTTAACCAGTCCGTTGCCGGCGCCTGTAATGCTGCCGGTATTCACACCCTCATACAGATTATAAAAATCGTACAACTCTCGAACAACACCCTCCATAACAGCGCGCGCGCGGTGCCCGAGAGAAAAGTTATCCAGCCCAATGCCTGAAAATGATCCTCGTCGTGTCGGCTCGCGCCGGGTGCCTCTCAAGAAAGGTTCGAATACAAGGTTATCGCAGCCATGCGGAACATCTTCTGCCAACTCGTCGAGCAGGGAAAATACCTTGTGGTTCTCAAGTTCAGTTGAACCGAGTGATGAAAGATCACTGTTAATCATGTTTTTCAGCCATGTGTAGCATATTCCGCCTGTAATACCCGCGCCGACCAGTGCAAATTTGTCTCGAACGAAACTCCTCGTGTCGACCCCGGGGATTTTCACGTACTCATCTATAACAGCGCAAACCTGTCCGCTTGTTCCAATATTGATCAGTAGAGGAGACCCTGAATCGAAGGCGCCGCTTCCTATCATCGACATCTGGTTATCTCCTCCGCCGACTGTAACAGGGATGCCGGTTTTAAGTCCGGTCAGATCTGATGTGGTTTTCCCGATTGTTCCCGAAATTTCCCCCGGCTGTCGTACGGAGGGGAGAATTGACACGGGCAAATCAAGAGACTCGATGCATTCGGAGTGCCATTCGCTCAATCTGGTGTTGAAAATGCCTGTACTGAACGCATTTGTAACATCGGTTTCGTAAGGGCCGCCGCAGGTGAGCAGTCTTCTCACGAAATCCGTCGGCAGGAGAGCTTTGTTTATCTTCTTGAATAAGGCGGGTTCAAATTCTTTGATATGAAATAATGTGGCGCCGAAAAACCCGCTTGCCATTATATCTATTCCCAGATCATCGAATACTGACGGCGCAATGAGACCGGTCATGTGCTGAACTGTTGTTTTGCCGTTGAATCTGTCGGATGGATTGTTCGCCCGCTCATCCTGCCAGTTTATTACAGGCCCGATAATGTTGTCGCTGCCGTCGTAAAGCACAGTGCCGTGCATCTGCCCGGAAAGGCCGATCACTTCAATGCTGTCGCCTTCAGCAAAGTCAGTAAGTTCTTTGATGGCATCACAGGTTGCTTTCCAGATTGAATCGGGTTCCTGAAGCGCTGAACTTGGATAATTGCTAGAAGATATCTTTGCCATTTTCATTGAAGACAAATCAACGAGTCCGGCTTTTACGCTCTGAGTTCCGACATCAATCCCGAGTATGTATTTCATTTATTATTCACTCCCAAGATGGCCGTCTGCATTTAAGGGTAGTCCCTTTATTTCAATTACAATTCCTTTTGGGCCGATTTCAACAAATTCTTTTAAATTTATCTCCAGTTCTTTGAATTTGCCGAATTTCATCCTGTCGAATTTGAACTCCGGCTCGCTTTCGTCGGGAAGATTGAATTTTACACCGGCGATTAGATTTTCAGGAGGAGCATTGACGATAAATTTCTTAATTCTCAAAGGCTGATCGAACGCAATTCGAAGAATCTGGTAATATTCATTGTTCTCGCCGGAAAGCTCATATTCCATCCAGCCCCATGAGCCGGGTATTCTTAACGGAGCTTTCATCTCGTTCGCTCCGGTGGGCAACCTGGGAAGCAATCTTAAAACTTTTTCTTTTGCATTGATGCTGAAACCTTCAAGAGCAAACAGAAAATGCCATATCGAGGGCGATGTCATGTAGCGATCCGCGCCCCAGCCGTAAGTGCCGTTTTTCCCCAGATCCCACCTCAGGGGCTGGTTCCATGCAAGGCCGTACTTTTTATGCACATTGTCGAAGACTTTTTTGACGGATTCCATTCCATAGTCCACAAAATCGTTTGAAACAGCCAGAGATGCGTAATGACATGTTTCATAATGAGGCCATCCATTTTCAGATTCTGACCACCATTCTTCCGACTCGGGATTCGGAACCGGCGTGCCGTCATTCATCAGCCCCTTTGCCACGCCGAACTCTTTCTGGTTAACTTCTCTTATGTGGCCTATCGACCTGTCTATTTTTTCCTGAGGGAAAAGTTTTTTTGTATGAAGAAAATCGCCGTACCACTGGCCTGCGAGCTGACCATCGTGAGAACCTTTGTTGATTACGGGCTTATCCTCGCCGTCCGGCAGGCCTTCATCATTGTAAAGGATGAAATATCCATTATCTTCATCCCAGAGTTTTTCTTCAAAGTTTTCAGTGGCTTTTTTGAGAATGGAAGAGTATTTATCCGCTTCCTCGATCTCGTCGAATAATAGACAGATATCAATGTAAGCGTCCATCGCCGCGAGGTATATCCCCGAAGCATAACTGTTTGTTCCATAGAAAGCCCAGTCGTCATACGTGGTGGACCTGCCATGCTGATCCGGCAGAAGGTCGCCGTCTTCATCCTGGTCAAAAGTAAACCCCATCACGCTCTTCAGTTTCGGGAACAGCTTTCTGAGCTGAAGTTCATTTCCTGTCCAGAGATAATTTCTATATGCCATAAGAACGAATTTCGGATTCAGGTCGGTCCATTTTTTATCCGTGGTTCCGGTTTTCGGGTTGTCGAATCGTAAGTCTCCAAGGTCGTGATAAATCCGGCCTTCATCGTTTGGATTTTTAGTATCGGCGAAAAGATTCATCTCAACATCTTCGAGTTTTGGAAAGAATAATAGAGTAGTAATGGAACTATAGAATCTCTGGTCGAGGGTGCCCATCATAGGCCCATGAGGTGTTTCCATTATCGAATATCTACCATCTTTATCAAACAGGGTATTTGTAGAATAGACATACAAGTTGTTTATCAACATTAACTTGAGCCATTCCGGAATAGAGGATTCGAGTATCTTTTTATGCCAGTTATCAATTTCATTAAGTAATTCATCCCGATGCTTCAATGTAGCGAGGGCAGCGGTCTGAGCAGTTTCCCAGTTTCTTGAGTAATAATTCCCCATGTTTTTGCCTTCTATAGGCATTCCCGCGTAATAATCCGGGAAACGCCAGCCAAGGGAAAATGCAATTTCTTTTTTTTCTCCGGGAGAAACAGTTATTCTGCATGCTATGGTACCGGTGAATGATCCCGGAACAGGTTTAATAGAATCTGAAAGAATTCCGTCGTCCGAGAAAGAATCCCAGAATATAGATGTTTCTTCAGGAGAGTAGGGATTCCATTGAGAATAGCTTGTTATTCCATTTTCAGGACAATCAACGAGTGTGGCGTAATTTCCCCAGTATGATTCATTGTTTTTCGTAGCATATCCAAATTTAATCCCTGATATATTTGAACCGCTTCGCGCTGTCAGAATTTTGTTTTTATACCGTGAATCTCTCAACTGATTACCAAAACAACCGTTCAGGTTTTCCCATGAGAATGATACAGACACATCTGTTTCAAGTTCGGAAGTATTCTTGATTTCATAGATAAAAACAGTTGATGGGATAGTTGAATATTCAAGATTCCCCGGAATGAAAGGGGAGAAACCTGTAAGATTTACATCAACGGGGGATTCATAGAAAGAGTAATGCATCTTGAATTTTGGATAAAGACCGGTGTATTCAATCGACCCCTCGGGCATTAATACATTATTTTCGTTGCCTGAAATGTGGCTTATATCAAGTTCGGTTTTTGTCTGGAGGATTCGAGTTTCTTTTTCTTCTCCATTATCAATGAAGATAGAAAATAATGAACCTCTTGAGAAATCGATTCTTTCGGATTCTGAACGATTATTGTTAATGGATAAATTCGCGAAGCGGCCATCCGGCAGGATTTCGACTGCACCGGTGCCGATTCCACCCAGCGGGACCCCGTTGCTCCGTTCTGGTTCTGATTCGAATTGTGACAATGCCTGTTCCGGATAAAGTAAAATGAAGCATAAAAATACAATATTAATTAATTTTCTCATAATACCACCTTTAGGCGAATTATACTTAAGATATAAGTGTGTGAGAATAATATGCATCGTATTGTGTTACCTTATTAAAAGGAAGGTATATAAAAGATTCTTGTAATTAAATGACTCGACCAATAAAATACTATAGTTCAACGATGAGAGGTGCAACAATGAAGAAATTAGCCATTTATGTATCGGTTTTAATCTCACTTTGTTTTACAGTTAATGCTTTTTCGGACGAAACGGGAGGAGCGATTCCGGTATTCGAGCATGGGGTGAATGCGCCGTACGCAACATTTCTTTTTGACAGGACACCTGTAATTGAGTCTGTGGTAAATACACCGCTGCACCCGATAGCAGGACAACCTGTTAAAGTCAGTGCAGTGGTCAAGCAGGATACACGATTCGCGTCGATGCCTGTAAAAGAAGTTAATCTTCATTATTCGCTGGATGGCGGGAATACCTGGACGACATACAGAATGGCGCAGAGCGAAGGCGATGACGAATACTATTTCGCGTATATTCCTTCGTTGGAGGGGGGACAAAAAGTAGTTTACTATGTTGATGCGATTGATACGGCAAACAGTAAGACTACGGAAATGCCGGGAGCTGCTTCATTCGGCAAAGATGGCGGCAAGAATTTAGTCAGCGTAACCGATTTTGATGAAGACGATAAAACGGTTCTCCCCGATATTGATGTGCATAAGCTTGAAGTCGGTTATGACGAAGAACACTTCTATGTCAGGCTGGAAGTGGAAGGCAAGCCAGGGATGGGAGACATGACGAAAAACGGCGTGTATCTTTACCTGATGCCTTTAATCAACCTCGAAGACGATAAAAGCGCGATGGAAGCAATTATGGATAATACCGTTCTTGCTTATGCTCCGATTCTAAAAAGTTATCTGGGTGTGGATGCCCATGGAATATACAAAATATCGGAAGTAATGAAGACAAAGAAACCGATCCCGGGCTCTGATGTTAAATTAAAAAAAGGTGAACATGATTTAACATTCAGGTTCAACAGGAAAGCGCTTGGAGAAAATAAAAACGGAAAGTATGAGATAATTGCAATAACTATTGCCGCAAAGAGTATTGAAAATATGCTGCCATGGGAAGCGACTCCTTTTCTCTCGTTCTACCTGAGAAACCATGGATTCACGGTGCTGGAAAAACAACCGGAAGCTGTTGCTTTCAAAGGCGGTGTAGCAGAAGCGGATATTACACCTCCGGTTGGAACTCCTTTGGCAGGATACGGTGACAGACAGGGAGCGCCTTCGGAAGGCGTGCATGATCCTTTGATGGTACAGGCGCTTGTACTGGATGCGGATGGTGAAAAAGTAGTTTTTATGACTGCGGATTTATTTATGGCAAGAAGAAGTTTATATCTCGATGTTATTAAAGGTATTGAAGAAAAAACGGGAATACCCAGAGATCACATATTGATATCAGGATCTCATTCCCATTCTTCATCCGGGGCGCTTTATACTGAAACATCCTTATTGAGCGGTAGATTTGATCCGGAAATTTATAAATTGACTCTGGACAGGTTTGTTAACGTAGCGGTAGAGGCAAATTCAAATCTTCAGCCGGTTAAAATCGGCACCGGACGAACAGAAGCGCCGGGACTTATGAGAAATCGCAATGAAGATGACGGGCCGAAAGATGAAGATTTAAGGGTCCTCAGAGTTGACGATATGAGTGGAGAGCCCATTGCAATATTGTTCAACTATTCAGCGCATCCGACCGTTATGGGAGGAGACAACAGGGAGTTCTCTGCGGAATTTCCAGGCACCACAAGAAAAGAACTGAAGAAAATGTATCCCGGAGCCATAGGTATGTTTTCAAATGGCTGTCTTGGGAATGCCGGCCCGAGTTGCCCCGGGGATTGCGGGTCCGGTTTCGATAAGATCGATAAGATGGGCGAGTTAATGGCGGGCCATATCAAGAGAGTTGTAGATGAAATCGGAACAAAAGATAAAGCTGAATTTACGATGATATCGCAGGAAGTTCTTATGCATCCTGATCTGAACATGTGGGTAACGATGAGCGGCCTGCGACTTGGCGATGCCGCATTTCTGACAATTCCCGGCGAGATGTTTGTCGAACTCGGGTTCCCGATAAAAGACAAAGCAAAAGAGATGGGTTTCTCAAAATGCTTCCTGATGGGATTAACAAATGATGGGATTGGATACATAATTCCTGAACGATGGTATCATGAGCATATTTATGAAGCTGTTTTTGCTATATTTGGATCGCGAGAGGGTGAATTCATCCAGTCTCAGTTGTTTAAAAACTTGAGTGCATTAAAGCAGAATTAACTACGACTTTTCAGTCGAAATTGAAAAGCGTATTTTGAAGTGTTATTATTTTCAGTAGTCCGATGGGGGTGCCGCGTGGCTGAGAGTATACCCCTCGAACCTGATCCGGATAATGCCGGCGAAGGGAAAGCGGAAGCTTCAAATCCCGTTCCGCCCTTCGCAATGGGCGGTTTCTTATGACGCTGGTTTCTAAAAAATCAATTCTAAGAGCAATAGATGCAAATGTTAATCGCGCCTCTGAGGGGGTGCGCGTGGTTGAGGATGTTGTCCGTTTCCAGTACGATGATGCTTTGCTTTCATCCAAATTAAGAGAAATCCGGCATATGTTGCGTAAGACGGCAGGGGCTTTGCCGGGTGGCAATTGCGCGCTTGCTGCTGCCAGGGATTCCGCAGGCGATGTCGCAAGAAACTCAAAACATATCAGAACATCTGAGTCGCCTGACAGTCTTGCTGCAAACCTAAAGAGGGCGCAGGAAGCGACAAGAGTTCTCGAAGAAATGTCTAAACAGTTGTCTCAAAAGACAGCCTCGCATTTCGGCGAGATAAGGTTCAGGTTGTATGACATTGAGAAGGATTTATACTCGTATTTGAATAATGAAAGATATATTCGAAAACTTCCTTCGAATAAATTTGTTTATTCCGTAGCCGGGTTCAACGATTATTTCCGGAATGGTTCGTACTCTCTATTAAGACAATTGATAAAAGCCGGAGTTGGAATGATTCAGCTCCGCGAAAAGGGCATTGATGATGTTGAGGCGCTGAAACATGCAAATAAAATATCAGGGATAATTAGAAAAAGCGAGTCATTGTTCGTTGTGAATGACAGGGTGGATCTTGCTCTCGCAGCCGGCGCTGATGCTGTTCATCTCGGGCAGGAGGACATTCCGATTAAGGAAGCAAGGGCGATTGCTGGAGAAAGACTTTTAATAGGATATTCCACACACACATACAGGCAGGCGATGAAGGCACTTGAAAGTCGACCTGATTACATATCGGTAGGGCCGATATTTTCAAGCCCCACAAAGCCTGAAAAGAAACCGGTCGGGCTGAAACTGCTTGAAAAAGTCACCAGTATTTCCGGCGATATCCCCGTTGTAGCAATTGGCGGAATAAGCATGGGAAATCTTGAAAGAGTTTATTCCTCCGGCGCAAAAGGCGCAGCAATGATTTCTGAGCTTACAAATAACAATGATTTGAAATCAACGCTGGACAGGATTAATTCGATAGTTGAAAAAGCGGATGTTGTGTCTTCGAAAGGAAATATAAATGGATAACAAATCGGAGAAATTGATAAACATCAAAGTAAATGGCGATGAAAAATCCGTGCCTGAAGGTATGAATGTGGATGAACTTCTGGATTACTTCAAGGTAAAAAAACAGGCCGCTGTTGTAGAGCATAACAGGAAAGTTCTAAGACAGAAGGAAAATAAGGATGTTCAGGTTTTAGAAGGTGACGTTATAGAGATTGTAAGATTCGTAGGTGGTGGATAAAAAATGGAGGTTTCAAAATGAATGAAGATGTGGCTGTAAAAGTTGGGAAGTATGAATTTAACTCAAGGCTTTTTGTGGGAACAGGCAAATACGATACATTCGAACTGATGAGAGACTCACTTGCTGCCTCGGGAACAGAGCTTGTGACTTTTGTTGTCAGAAGGGTGAATATTGATAAACCGGATGAAGAATCACTGCTGGATTATGTCGACAGGGAAAAGTACACCTGGTTGCCGAATACTGCCGGCTGCAAAACTGTGGATGAAGTAGTGAGAACGGCGTATCTTTCAAGAGAAGCGGCGAAATCAGATCTTATAAAAGTGGAAGTGATTCCTGATCCGGAAACGCTTTTGCCCGACGTGGTTGGCAGTATTGAAGCGACAAAAGTTCTTGCTGATGAGGGTTTCACTGTAATGACGTATACAACAGGCGATCCGATAATAGCAGGCAAGCTGATCGATGCCGGGGCCGCTGCTGTAATGCCGCTTGCGTCTCCTATCGGTTCAGGCCAGGGTTTTGTTGATTATACTTACATAAATATCATTATAAAAAGATATGGCGGGGTAGTTCCGATAGTTGTTGACGCGGGGCTTGGCGTGCCGTCTGATGCTGCTCAGGCAATGGAACTGGGAGCGGATGCGGTTTTGATTAATACGGCCATAGCAAAAGCGAATAATCCAATAAAAATGGCGCAGGCCATGAAACTTGGTGTAGAAGCCGGAAGAATGGCATTTCTCGCTGGAAGAATGGAGAAAAAACAGTTCGCTTCCGCAAGCACACCAACCGAAGGAATGGTAAAGTAACAATAAGGAACGACTATTTTTCACGGGAGCAATTATGACAATATTAGATAAAGCAAAACAGGGAAAGATAACGGCAGATATAAGGAAAGTTGCTAAAAAAGAAGGCGTAGATCCTGAGTTTGTAAGGGCTGAGATGGAAGCGGGAAGAATAGCGATCCCAAAAAACAAATCGAGAAAAGCCCTTGATGTTGAAGGTATAGGTAATGGATTGAAAACAAAAGTGAATGCCAATATCGGAACATCAAAAGATATGAATTCACTCAGCCTCGAAAAGCAGAAGCTGGCACAGGCGCTGGATGCCGGAACCGATGCTGTTATGGATTTGAGCACCGGAGGCAATATTCGAAAAATACTTAAATCTATTCTTGCAGATTGTCCGAAGCCTCTCGGAACAGTTCCGCTTTACGAAACCTTTGTTAATGCGTCGGGAAGGTGTGCCGGTAAGATAAGCCTTGATGTCGAAGAATTGTTTGATGTCATAGAGGGACAGGCGGATGCGGGTGTCGATTTTATGACGGTTCACTGCGGGTTGAACCGGAGCGCGGTTGAAAGGCTTGACAGGACGAAAAGAGTCACGGGCATAGTAAGCAGAGGAGGCGCATTTGTTGCAGCCTGGATGAGGAGCACGGGGAATGAAAATCCGCTGTATGAACATTTTGACAGGTTGTTGAAGATATGCAGGAAATATGATGTGACAATCAGCCTCGGCGATGGGTTGAGGCCGGGATGTCTGGCGGATGCATCAGACAGGCCTATGATCCAGGAAATGATTATGTTAGGCGAGCTTGCGCAAAAAGCCCTGGATAACGGGGTTCAGGCAATAATTGAAGGCCCGGGCCACATGCCGATGGATCAAATAGTACCGAACGTGAAGATTCAGAAGTCGTTATGCCAGGGGGCACCGTATTATGTGCTGGGTCCGCTGGTAACAGATGTTGCCCCGGGATATGATCATATTACTTCAGCAATAGGCGGTGCGATAGCCGCAAGCGCGGGGGCCGATTTTTTGTGTTATGTAACACCGACTGAGCATCTGGGTTTGCCGGGCCCGAAAGATGTAAGAGATGGCGTTATGGCATCGAAGATAGCAGCGCATGCGGCAGATGTGGTGAAGCTGAATGCAGGAGGATGGGACAGAAAAATGTCCGAGGCAAGAAAAATCCTTGACTGGGAAGCCCAGGAAAAACTCGGCATCGATCCTGAGAAGTTCGATATTGTTAAGGACAATTTAAAAAAGAAAAAGAACAAATCAGATAGAACATGTTCGATGTGCGGGGAATTCTGCGCGATTGAAGTAAGCGATGAACTTGGCAAAGGGCCTGTATAATTAAGTTTATGATAATAAGTGTTATTGATGGGCGGTGTGTGAACATCGCCCGTTTTTATGTGCGGGAAATTAGTCTATAATAATTATCAGGGATATGAATAAGAAAATAAATAAAATAAAGGTTGCTATTGGGATAAGCGGTGGCGTGGATAGCGCTGTGGCGGCAAAAATCCTTAAGGATCAGGGTTGTCGGGTAACCGGAATATTTATGACTCTATATCGTGAATTGGATTTAGAGGAAAAGCAATCATCAAGGCAAAAGGCGTTGGAAGTATCAGAAACCGTCGGTATAGAATTCAAAGAAATAGATTATTGTGACATTTTTAATAAAGAAGTTGTTTCATATTTTGAGCATGAGTATCTGAGAGGCATGACCCCGAATCCATGTGTAATGTGCAATGCGAAAATCAAATTCGGCATATTAATGAAAGATGTTCTGGGGGCAGGTTATGATTATTATTCGACAGGTCATTATGTAAGAAAAGTATGTACTGATGGAAAATGGAAATTGAAAAGAGGAATAGATGCAAAAAAGGATCAGACTTATTTTCTGTTCAGGTTGAAAGAAAGTATGCTTGAGAAAATATTATTTCCACTGGGAGATATAAGGAAGGAAGAAGTATTTGATATAGCAGTTGATATGGGATTCGATATGTCGGGTTATGGAGAAAGTCAGGAGATATGCTTTGTAGAGAATAAAGCATATGCCGGGACAATTAAGGAAAAATATTCGGATCAGGTAAAGCCGGGCGATATACTGGATATTAATGGTAAATGTATAGGGCAGCACAAAGGAATACCTTATTACACGATAGGCAAACGAAAAGGAATGGGAATAGCTGCATCTCAGCCGATATATGTTACGGGAATTAATGCTGAAAATAATACGATAACGGCGGGGCCTGTAGATGAACTTTATAAAGAAGGTCTTTTGTTTACAGATACTTCTTTTGTCAATGAAGTGCCCGTAGCAGGGAATAGTTATAAAATACAAGTCAGATATAATTCAGAACCAGTAGATGTTGTTTATAAAGGAATTGAAATGTGTGCAGATAATGAAAGTGAAATCCATGTTGTTGAATTTGATAAAAAGCAAAAGGCGATAGCGCCGGGCCAGTCGGCGGTTTTATATCACGATGATTTCGTTGTAGGCGGCGGAACGATAGTAGAATCATTTTGAGGGCAAAATGAACAATCTGATTATCTATTTGATCGGACTCATTATCTCTTCGGTGCCAACAGGCAACAATAGTGGTTTTGATACAGATGCCATTAAGAATAAGATAGACAGCGATATATATTCAGCAACTTCAACGGTATTAGTAAGTAATTCTGGTTGCATAAATGATAAGGGAAGCATTGATAAATTTCAGCTTGTTATGAAAGATTGGGAAACTGATGCGGGAACAGTTGCTACATTTACAGTGGCGATAAATGAAATCAACTACAGGATTCAATCAGCAAAAGTGATCCTTAACAGTATTGATAGGGTTTCGTTAGAAATGGAAATGACGAAAGATCAGCTATGGGATTCAATAGCTATTTATCAACCAACGATCCAGATCACCGAGATAAATATTGACGATAATGAAAATCTGAGAATAGAAGGTATGATTCAGGTTATGATGGGATTCCCTGTAGAAATACAATTTCAGGGGCCGATAAAAGTCGAAGACACTGTGCTGAAATATGAAAATGTCAATTCTGTTTCAGTTTTCAATTTCTCTGTCGGAAACTGGGCTGGAAAGTATATAAAAAATGTTTTCGATGTATTAATGGACGTAAATGACTGGGATTTAATATCGGCATATATTATGGATATGGATGATGATTATTCTCATTATCTGGAGAATTTTATCAGGACATCCGAATATACTGTTGATAAGGGTGAAGACGATTTCTCGTTGACTATAATCTTAAACCTCTCAAGAGATGTAAATATGAAATAACATTGCATAGTATTAAGCAATGAAAAGTCGGATAAGGAGTAAACACACTAAAGGATGGTTTGAAAAATATTCGATAATTGGATTTAATACAATGAAATAACGATATGAATAAAAGCATTTTCAGGGATAAAATACGGAAGCAAATAATAACAAACATAAGCGTCGATAACGAACTAATTACAATAAATAACATCAATAGAGAATTTATGATGGAAATAAATGATTATTAGGGTTGACAGTTTGGAATTAAAAAGTAATATATGTAACTATAGTCATTCCAACGCTTTGGCCGAGAGGAGGTGTATTATGGCTAAGAAAGCTGCTCCCAAAAAGGCAGTAAAAAAGGCAGCTGCCAAGAAAGTAGTCAAAAAAGCAGCCCCGAAAAAGGTAGTAAAGAAAGCTGCTCCTAAAAAGGCAGTAAAAAAGGTAGCCGCCAAGAAAGTAGTTAAGAAGGCTGCTCCGAAAAAGGTAGTCAAAAAAGCAGCTGCCAAGAAAGTAGTTAAAAAAGCAGCCCCGAAAAAAGTAGTCAAGAAAGCTGCTCCTAAAAAAGCGGTCAAAAAAGCTGCTCCCAAGAAAGTAGTTAAGAAAGCTGCTCCGAAAAAGGTCGTCAAGAAAGCTGCTCCCAAGAAAGTAGTCAAAAAGGCAGCCCCGAAAAAGGTAGTCAAAAAAGCTGCCCCGAAAAAGACGGTCAAGAAAGCTGCTCCCAAGAAAGTGGTTAAGAAGGCTGCGAAAAAGAAAGTAGTCAAGAAGGCTGCAAAAAAGAAATAGTAATCATATCTGTTAATTCATTGTTTGATCCAAAAAGGGGAACCAAGTTCTCCTTTTTTATTTGTGTAAATACGGCATATTATCTCCTCACATCAGATGGTGTGTTTGCCATTAAACCGGATTTCTCAAAGAGAAATCCGGAAAATCATGATAACACCTGTCCTGCGGCGTTGCGGCGTCGGTTCAGGATCGGTTACATACTGCACAGTATGCTTCCTCACCACTCACTTGCCGTGTCTTGTAACACAGGCATTCTCACGATTTTAACCTGCAATGGTGAGAAATGAAGGTTAAGGCTTCTATGAGGTCGATCCGAATCTTTTAAAAGCGATATCAGGAGGTGTTCATTCACTCAAGGGAAATCCCGTGGTGCTCTGTTTGCGGTTGAATATACTGTTTATCATAGATAATATGGAAAAGGCGCGAATCGCCTGCCGTAATTCCTGCATGCAGTTGGAGGCTGTTGAAAAATGCATAGTTTAAAGTTTGTCATCCTGAGCGCAGTGAAGGATCTCGCTTTTGGAGCTTATAATCGAGATTCTTCGGTTGCTACGTTTCCTCAGAATGACAGGGCAGGGATTTTTCAACAGCCTCAGTTGGCAGGAATCCAGAAAACTCCGTTTAGTTATTCTATTGTTATTGATAATCAATATAGATAGATATTACTTGTGTTGAACCTTAGCAGACTCACTGATAGAATATACATTAATATATGTTGTTCAAAGCGGTCTGAATTCTTATTGTGAATGGATGGGAAAGTGTTTTCAATATTAATAAAATTATTCAGTTTATCTGCCGGGGTAGGACTTTTCTACAAGCTTGCGGAATTATTTAACAAAGCTTTTGGTCTTGAAGCTCCTGGTTTTTATGACAGAATGGGTTTTCTTGTTGCCGGTTTTCTTCTGGGCATACTCATTGCTCCTTATTTTGAAAAATGGCTGATAAATCTGCACAAGCAGGTTTTAAGATCCATGCAGAAGTTTTCACCATACGAAATGGCATCAGGATTTGTAGGGCTATTGATGGGGTTTTTATTTTCTCTTGTATTAACAATTCCTTTATGGCTTTACCTTCAAAATTATAGAGGAATTAGTTTGGCTATAACAATAACCTGCTGTCTTGTTTTTGGATATATAGGGGTATTGATTTTTAGCAGAGTTTCTTTGTGGGGGGGACAACTTGTTGGATCAGCGTCGCACAGAATAGACGCAGCTTTGCCGAAGATTCTGGACACGAGCGTTTTAATAGACGGAAGGATTCTTGACTTATGCAACAATGGCTTTCTCGAAGGAAAAATCATTGTTCCGGATGTGGTTCTTGTTGAGTTGCAGGGAATTGCTGATGATGCTGATGTCACAAGAAGAAAACGTGGCAGGAGAGGACTGGATGTAGTTACAAAAATTAAGGAGAATGAAAATATACTTTTTGAAGTGATTGATTTGCCTGTTCCTAAAGCAGGAGAGCAGAACAGTGTTGATGCAAGACTTGTCAATTACGCAAAAACCCTTGGTGGGGTGCTGGTGACAAATGACTATAACCTGACAAAAGTCTCAAAATTAAGAGGAGTGAGAACATTCAATTTGAACGTGCTTTCGCGATCAATGAGAAAAACGCTTTTGCCGGGTGAGTGCGTGGAAGTGAATGTTGTTAAAACAGGCAAAGAACACGGGCAGGGAATCGCTTATCTTGATGATGGCACGATGATAGTAGTGGAAAGTGGAGATGAATTTGTTGGTGATAATGTTGTTGTGGAAATTAACAGTATTATGCAGACCGTTGCCGGAAGATTAATATTTGCAAAAATAAGTGAATCAAATGAAGATAACAGCGATATCGGCCTGCCAGGTATGGAAGA
>Ga0116162_10000108_pt1 | contig 71004 bp, 67 predicted proteins | sample AD_UKC105_MetaG_FD_89875 | JGI IMG/M metagenome (GOLD analysis project Ga0116162, IMG submission 89875) | Active sludge microbial communities of municipal wastewater-treating anaerobic digesters from Hong Kong - AD_UKC105_MetaG | ecosystem: Engineered > Bioreactor > Anaerobic > Digestate...
CCCCTCGCGGCCGCCGCTTCAGGGAATTTTCTCTTCCCGGCGCCGTCGTTCCACGATCTCCTCCGCCAGGGAGAAGGGCACGGCGGCGTAGTGTTCGAAATGCATGGAAAAATCGCCGCGGCCGCTGGTGATGGTGCGCAGTTCCGAGGAATAGCCGAACATGTTGGCCAGGGGCACCTGGCCCGCGAGGACGCAGTGCGTGGCCTTGTGGATCAGGCTCGTTACCTTTCCCCGCTTGGAACAGATGCTCCCGGTCAGGGGGCCGATATATTCTTCGGGGGTGACGATCTCCACGCTCATCATCGGTTCCAGAAGCTGCAGGCCCGCCTTGCGGCAGGCTTCCTTGAAGCCGACTGCGGCGCAGGTGCGGAAGGCCATGTCCGAGGAGTCGACTTCGTGGGCCGATCCGTCCAGGACGGTATAAACGATGTCGACCATGGGAAATCCGGCGTAGGGTCCCTGGGCCATGGCGTCGACCACCCCGCGTTCGATCGAAGGAATGTATTCCCGGGGTATGTTCCCCCCCCGGATTTCGTTGAAGAACTGGAAGCCTTCGCCGGGTTGGCCCGGCTCGATCCGGAAGATGATGTCGGCGAACTGGCCGTGGCCTCCGGTCTGCTTGACGTGGCGGTAACGGTGCTCGATATCCCCCAGGATCGTCTCCCGGTAGGCGACCTGGGGTTGCCCGACTTCGACCGCGACGTTGAATTCGCGCTTGAGCCGATCGACGATGACCTCGAGGTGCAGTTCGCCCATGCCCGAGATGATCACTTCGCCCGTCTCCTCTTCGGTGCGGACGGTGAAGGTGGGGTCTTCGTCGGCCAGGCGGCTCAGGGCCGCCGCCAGGCGATCCCGGTCCGCCCGGCTGGCGGGGGCCACGGCCACCCCGATCACCGGGGCGGGGAAATCGATATTTTCCAGGATGATGGGGTGCGCCTCGTCGCAGACGGTGTCTCCGGTCCTGGTCTCGGCCAGGCCGACCACCGCCCCCACCTCGCCGGCTCTCAAATTGTCGACCGCCTGCTGCTTGTTGGCGTGCATGAGGAATATCCGCCCCACCCGCTGCCTGGTTTCCAGGTTGGAGTTGAAGACGAACGACCCGTTGGCGAGCACCCCCGAGTAGACCCTCAGGTAGGTCAGTTTCCCCAGGTGCCGGTCGGCCATGATCTTGAAGGCCAGGGCGGCCAGCGGGGCGTCCTCGGAAGGGTGGCGGATGATCTCCTTGTTCTCCTCCTTGCGGGTGCCGATGGCCGGGGGCAGGTCGAGGGGGGAGGGGAGAAGATCGACGATGGCGTCGAGCAGCCGGCGGACGCCCTTATTCTTGAACGCGGCGCCGCAGAGGACCGGGATGACCTCCCCGCGGATGACGGCCCCGCGCAGGGCCGCCGTCAGTTCGTCCCGGGAGGGTTCCTGTCCCCCCACGTATTTCTCCATGAGGGCGTCGTCCTGTTCGCTGACCCGTTCGACTAAAAACTCCCGGGCGGCTTCCGCTCTTTCCCTGAGCTCGGCCGGAACGGCTTCTTCCCGGATCCGCGCCCCGACGGGCGCCTCGTCGTAGAAAATCGCCTTCATCTCGATCAGATCGACGACGCCTTCGAATTCCGCGCCCGCCCCGATCGGGATCACGATCGGAACCGGGTTGGCCCCCAGGGTCACCTCGATTTCCTTCACCACGCCGTCGAAATCGGCCCCGATCCGGTCCATCTTGTTGATGAAGGCGATACGCGGGACCATGTATTTCTCGGCCTGGCGCCATACCGTCTCCGACTGGGGCTGGACGCCGCCCACCGCGCAGAAGAGAGCGACGGTCCCGTCCAGGACCCGGAGCGAACGCTCGACTTCCGCGGTGAAGTCGACGTGGCCCGGGGTATCGATGATGTTGATTCTATGGCCTTTCCAGAAGGCGGTGGTGGCCGCCGAGGTGATGGTGATCCCGCGTTCCTGTTCCTGAACCATCCAGTCCATGGTCGCTTCGCCGTCGTGTACCTCTCCGATCTTATGGCTGCGGCCGGTGAAGAAAAGGATGCGTTCCGTCACCGTGGTTTTCCCGGCGTCGATGTGGGCCATGACCCCGATGTTTCGGACTTTTTCGATTGGTATTTCTCTGGTCATCGCATTGCTCCGCGTGTTGGCCCCGTCCGGCTCGTCGAAACGGGGACAGGGGCGCAACAGGATAGACGGATCGGCCCGAAATGCAAGGAAATTTCGGGTTTCCGCCGGCGCGCCGCCCGGAGACGAACCTCCCCGGGCGGCGCCGCGGGCTTACCGGGTAACCGGATCGTCTCCGGAAAGGCCGTAGAAGACCTTGGTCATGCTTCGCAAGGCCCAAAGCCCGGTCGGGGGCCGGAAGATGCCGAGGGTGTCGTGTTCGCCCCCGACGTATTTACCGGGAAGAGGACGGTCGCCGGTCACGCCGAAGTAGTATTTGGGACCGCCGCTGATCAGCCAGACTCCCCGGGAAGGTCGGAAGACCGCGAATTCGGTTCGGAAGGGGCCGCCCCCGCCCCCGTACCAGGTGTAAGTGCCGGGGACGGGGATGTCTCCGTCGACCCCGTAGAATTTTCTGGTTATCCCCCGGACCGCCCAGAGGCCGGTGGCGGGGCGCCAGACTGCAACGTCGGCGGCCAGGTCTCCGTCGTAATCTCCGGGCACGGGCAGGTCGCCGGCCGCGCCGAAGTGGAATCGGCTGACGCCCTTGACCGCCCAGAGAGCCGCTCCGGCGGTGAAGATTCCGGGATCGGTTCTGCCGTCTCCGTCGTAATCCGCCGGAACGGGTCGGGTATCGGGACCGATGTCTCCGAGGTTGAAATAAAGCCGAGTGACTCCCTTGGCCCACCATAGACCGCGGGAAGGGCGGAAGACGGCGACGTCGGTGACCCCGTCGCCGTCGTAATCTCCGGGAACCGGGATGTCGGTGCCGCCGCCGAAGTAGGTGGTGCCCAGGCCGCGCACTTTCCATGCCCCGGTGGCGGGGCGGAAAACGGCGATGTCGCTCCGGCCGTTGCCGGAATAATCGCCGGCGCCCAGAACCAGGAAGGGAGGAGTGGCCGGTGCCGCGGAAGGTGTGGGCTGAGGCCCGGCGGGCGTCGGCGAGGAGTATGGGGTCGGGGAGGGGGTGGGGGGTGAGGGGAGGAAGGGGGTGGGAGAGAAGGAGGGCGCGGCCGTCGGCGTCGCGCTGGGGGAACAGGTGGGTGCGGTGCTGGCGGTCGGGGTCGGGGTCGGTGGGGCCGGTACCAGACGGGAGACGAAGAAATCGGCCCCTCCCGCCGCCGCGGCTTGGAAGGGGTTGACGGTCGGGAAGTCGGTGGATTCGGTCCAGCCCCCCAGATAGATGATGCCGTCTTCGGCGGCGGCACCCATGGCGCTGTCGTCCCCGCTTCCCCCCAGGTATGACGAAAAGACCAAGGCCGTGGCGGGGGAGAGAGCCAGGCGGGCGGCGAAGGCGTCGAAGCCACCGGCCGTTCCCGGCTGGAACGGATGGGCAGTGGGAAAATCCTGGGAATCGGTGTCTCCGGTCAGAATGATGTCTCCGTCTTCGACGGCCAGCCCCGTGGCGTCGTCGTCGCCGGAGCCGCCCAGATAGGAGGAGAATATCAGGGCGGCCGAGGGGTTGAGCGCGATGGCTCCGGCGAAGCCGTCGGCATTGCCGCCCAGGAAGGCCTGAAATGGGTTGACGGTGGGAAAATCGGTCGAATCCGTCGATCCGCTCAGGTAGAGGGTTTCGTTATCGGCGGCGATCCTGAAGACGTAATCGTCTTCGCTCCCGCCCAGGTACGACGAAAAAACCAGGCTGCCCGAGGGGTTTAAGTCGATAGCGGAAACGAATCCGTCCCAGCCTCCCGCCAGGGCGCCCTGCAGCGGGTCGCTGGTGGGAAAATCGAGGGAATCGGTGTAGCCGCCTACTCCAAGCACGCCTCCATCCACCGCGATACCCTCGGCGTTGTCGTCTCCCGTCCCTCCCAGGTAGGAGGAATAGGCCAGACTGCTGGAAGGGTTGAATTGGAACCGGGCGACGAAGGCGTCGGTTCCCCCGGCCAGAGCGGGCTGCCATGCTCCGACGACGGGGAAGTCGGTGGAGGTGGTGAATCCGGCGATGTAGATGTCGCCGCCGGAGGCGGCGACACCGAACGCTTGCTCTTCGTCGGACCCTCCCAGGTAGGAAGAAAAGATCAGGTCGCCCCCGGAGTCGAAACGAGCCACGAAAGCGTCCAGAAAACCCTCCAGGTTCGCTTGGCAGGGGTCGACGGTGGGGAAATCGAACGACATCGTATAGCCGACCAAGCAGACCGCCCCTTCATCGACGGCGACCCCGATACCGGCGTCGATGGTCGAGCCTCCCAGGTAGGAGGAAAAGACCAGGTTCCCGTCCGAATCGAAACGGGAGATGACGGCGTTGATGAACCCGGGCAGTCCCGCCTGGTAGGGTGCGACGGTGGGGAAATCGGCGGACGCGCTCATTCCGCAGACATAGACGGAACCGTCTTCGACGGCTATATCGCCGCCGGTATCGTTGAGGCCGCCGCCCAGGTAGGTGGAGTAGTCGGGAACGTAGCCGGCCGCCCCGGATTCCCCGGGCGCGAGAATCAGGACCGTTGCCGCCGCTGCTGCCCACCAAGACTTTTGCATGAAAGAGCCTCCGTTAAGGATTGAATGGACTGATTTAAATATTACCATTTTCCCTCCATAATGTCAAAAAGCAGAAAACCCGTGCCCCGTCCCGGCAAATTTTTCCCGCGCCGCCGAGTCTCCCCGGATATACTATGATCGAACGGAGAAGAACGGGCCCGGGAGCACGATCGTCCCGGCGGACGGACTCAGGAGGTTAGAATGGCGGAATACGCGAAGAGCGAGTTCGAGAAGAAGCTCGACGTCGAACTGTTGGAGAAATCGGAAGGGAAGGCCCGCCGCGCTCTGGAGCGCCTGCTCTCGCTGAAGGCGCTGGAGCGGCTGATGGGGTTTTGCAACGTGGTTTCGGTCGAGCGCTACGGGTTCAACGACCACGGCCGGGTTCACGCCAAGATCGCCACCCTCAACGCCCTCAAGATCGTGGGCATTCTGGCCGAGTCCGGGGTCGACCCCACCGTGGTCAGGGAGGGTTCGGGCGATGTGGAGGACGCCCAGGTGGTGCTGACGGTTTCGGCGTTTCTTCACGATCTGGGCATGTCGATCGGGCGCCAGGACCACGAGATCAATTCCACCCGCGTCGGGGATCCGTTCATCTTCGAAGTGCTTCGGGATATTTATCCGGACGAGGGAAAGGTCTACATCCTGCGTTCCTATATCTTCGAATGCATCATGGGTCACATGGCCCACATGAAGGTCAACTCGATCGAATCCGGGATCATGCTGGTATCCGACGGCTGCGACATGGAGTACGGCCGCGCCCGGGCGGCGGTGAAGCGCAAGCACGATCCCACCGTGGGGGATATCCACGCGTATTCGGCCCTGAGCGTGACCAGCGTCGAGCTCAAGCGGGGAGAGACCAAACCCCTGGAAATCGCCATCGACATGCGCGACGCCACCGGGATCTTCCAGGTGGAGGAGGTTCTGATGGGGAAGATCGCCATGAGTTCGATCAAGCCCTATATCGAACTGAGCGTGCGGATCGGGGAGAACCCCCGGCTCTATTACCTGAAGTAGGTCTCCTGCGTTTCCGTCCGATCTGTGGTATGGTTATAACAGGCCGGGCCGGCAGGATGGTCCGGTTTTCGGGTATCGGCAACGCCGGGGAACGAACCAGTGCCGTCAAAGCCGATTTATTTCGTTTCGGACGCCCACCTGGGCATCGGCATCGAGGGGGGCGAGGGCCGGGGCGCCGCCCTCGAGTCCTTTCTGAGAAAGTGGGGCGGGGGAGCCTCCCGGATCTTCATCGTCGGCGACCTCTTCGATTTCTGGATCGAATACCGTTACGCCGTCCGGCCCGACTATTTCCGTCCTCTCCACGCCCTCCGCTCTCTGGTCGAGGCCGGGGTTGAGGTCCACTACTGTCAGGGCAACCACGATTTCGCCCTGGGGCCGTTCGTCAGCGAGACCGTGGGCGTCACCGTCCACGACCGGGAGTTCCGGGGAAAGCTCCAGGGGAGGAACGTGAGGGTCAGGCACGGCGACGGGATCCGGCCCGGGGACCGGGGCAGCCGTTTTCTCCATCGGCTCCTGCGCAACCCGGCGCTCCAGCGGCTGTACCGGCTCCTCCCCCCGGCGGCCGGAGTGCCGTTGGGGGAGTTTATCTCCGCCCGCAGCCGCCGGTTCGAGCTTACCCGGGCCACCGAAGAGGTTTTGGGCGCTTACCGGGTCCGCGCCCGGGAGTATCTGCGGGAGGGTGACGACCTGGTTATTCTCGGGCACACCCACTGTCCGGAGCTGTCCTCGTTCCCGGAGGGGACGTACGGCAACACCGGCTGTTGGGTCAAACGCTACACGCTGATCCGGCTTCTGGACGGCCGGCCCGAACTCCTGGAATTTTTCCCCGGCGAGGACCGGTTGGAAACCTACCGGGAGAACGCCGATGAATAGATTGCTTTTCGCCGTCGCCCTCGCCGGCTGCTGGGCCGCTTCCGCCCGGGCCGGGACCGGGGTTTTTCGCTGGGGCCGCGACGACGGGATCGATCGGGGCTGGCTGATTTCGGTCGGGGGCGGAATGGTCTCCGAACTGGAGGGAGAGGTGACCGAGACCGTCCGCCCGTACTACGAGCTGATCGGAAGGGAGAGCGAGGGTTCCACGTATTCCCTGGACGACCTCGGCCTCAACGACCGGGTTCCCATCTTCGGCATCGCGGTGGAGAAGGAATGGAAATACTTCACCCTCAGTTTCGAGGCTTCCTACTTCAGAACCGACGCCGATGCCGTGGCCAACCGCGATTACTACATCGGGATCGACGACGACATCGAATACCGGGGGAAGAGCTACGACCACATGATGATTCCGGAAGGGGACGAGTTCACGGCCTCGCTCGATTCCGGTTTGGTCGAGATCGATCTTGCTTTCACCCCCTTCACCTTCGAACCCGCGGAATCGGTGGCGCTCGTTCCCTGGATCTACCTGGGGCTGATCGGCATTTTCGGCAAGTACGATCTCGACGACGGCCCCCCCCGGGGGACCACCGTCTACGAGGAGCCCCCGGTGGAGTACGTGATCGGCGGCCAGACCGACGGCTGGGGCGGGATCGGTCTTCCGGTGCTCGGGGCCGGCGGCGACCTTACCCTCGGCCCCGCCGACGGCGTGCGCCTGGTCCTCTCCGGTCGCTACGGTTTTTTCTCCTACAACGGCTCCACCGAGCATTTCCCCGTCAAGACCCGCCACGAAAAGGACCTCGACATCGACTTCGACACCTACCGCCTCAGCGCCCGGATCGAGTTCCCGGTTTCGGAGGCGGTCGATCTGTTCTTCGGAGGGGCGTACCTGCACTTCCGTACGGACGGCGAGGTCAACGCCCTGGACCGCGACCCGGACGAAATCGAGGAGCTGCGGGAAAAGTTCGACAAGGCGTTCGACTTCCGGATGAACACCGTGACCGGCTTCGCCGGGGTCCGTTTCTAGAGGCGCCCGTGCCCGTCGCCGACAACGGAGGACGAGAAATCGGCACGGCGCGGGAATACATCCGGCAATCCCGGCGGCTCGCCCCCGTCTCCGCCGCCGGAGCCACCGCGGACTTCGCGGATTTCTACGACCGCCGCGCCGAGGCACTGGGCGCCCTCCTGGAGCGACGGCACGCCGCCGACCCGGCGCTGGCCCCCGGCGTTCTCCGGGCCGGGCTGATGCCTCCGCTGTCCTCCGTCGTCGCCGAGCGGGTGAAGCGGTTCTGCCGCATCCCCTACCGCACGGCCGAGGGGACGATTCCCTCCTGCCCCGGTATCCTGAGGGGGTGGAAGGGGTGCCCGCCCTACGCGCCCGCGGTCGAAACGACGCGGGAGCTTCTCTCCCGCGCCCGCGGTTTCCTCGTCGTCCAGTTGGAAGCGGACGAGGACGAACTCTCCCAGAACCGGGTCCATCCCTTCATCGCCCGGACGGCGCAAGCCCTGCGCGGGGAAGGTTTCGCCGTCCTCGCCGCCTACGCCAGCGGGCCGTGCCGGGTCTGTCCGCGGGGGTGCGCCGAGGGAGAGGAGTGCCGTCGGCCCCTCCGGCGGCTGTTCGCCCTCGAGGCCTGCGGTTTCTGGGTCGACGCGCTCTGTTCGGCCGCCGGCGCGTTCCCCGTCTGCGGCGGCGGCCCCCGCCCGATCCGCTGGATCCGGGACTGGAACCTGCCCTCTCAGGACACGAAGTCGGTCCGCTACACCGGCGGGTTCCTGCTCGGCTGAAAATAAACGTCCCCCGGCGCGCGAATCCGCGGGCGGACGTGCCCCCGGTTTTTATCCGTTTCCGCCGAAATGCCCCGCCGTATTCGCCCGGCCTGCCGGGGAGGGAGGGTTTTGTTTTGAAAAAGCACCTTCCTTGGCCTATTCTTCTGCGGTCATGGCGGAGAAAGTGTACAGCGCGCTCACCATCGCCGGTTCCGATTCCGGCGGCGGGGCCGGGATCCAGGCCGATCTCAAGACCTTCGAGGCGTTCGGAGTTTTCGGGACCACCGCCGTCACCGCGGTCACCGCTCAGAACACGAGAGGGGTCGAGGCGGTGGTCTGCCTGGAGCCGGATTTCGTCGGCGCTCAGATCGAGGCGGTGGCGCGGGACATGCACCCGTCGGCGGTCAAGACCGGGATGCTGGCCAACGCCGGCATCATCCGGGAGGTGGCCGCGCGGATCCGTTCCCTGAAGCTTCCCAACCTGGTGGTGGATCCGGTCATGGTCGCCACCTCCGGCGATCGGCTCCTGGAAAAGGAAGCCGTGCGGACGCTGATCTCGGAGCTGCTTCCCCTGGCCCGCGTCGTCACTCCCAATCTCGAGGAAGCCCGGATCCTGGCGGGGTTCCCGGTGGCCGACGCCGGGGAGATGTTGGCCGCCGCCCGGGCCATAGCCGGTTTCGGCGCCGCCGCCGTCGTAGTCAAGGCCGGCCACGGTTCGGGGCCGGCCGACGACCTCTTCTGGGACGGGAAGTCGGCCTGCTGGCTGCGCTCGCCGCGTCTGACCGAGGAGCCGCTCCACGGCACCGGATGCACTTTCTCCGCCGCCCTGGCCGCCGGCCTGGCCCGCGGCCTTGAGGCGCGCGCCGCCGCCGAGGAGGCCAAGGCGTATATGTGTAGAGCGATCGGGTTTCGCCGCCGCCCGGGCGCGGGCGCGGCCACGGTCGGATGGAAAGCCGCCGCGGCGGCGGAGGAACCGAGATGAATGCGATTCCGATCAGGATTTACGGGGACCCGGTCCTACGGGAAAAGGCCCGGGAGGTGGAACGGTTCGATTCCGATCTGCGCGCCCTGGTCGAACGGATGCGCGACACCCTCTACTACAGCCAGGCGGTCGGCCTGGCCGCCACCCAGGTGGGGGACTCCCGCCGGTTATTCGTGCTCGATGCCCAGGACGGCGCCGGCTTCCAGGTCTTCGTCAACCCCGAGATCCTGGGCGGCGAAGGCCGGGAAACGGCGGAGGAAGGGTGCATGAGCCTTCCCGGGATCTACGTGGAGATCGAGCGCGACCGCACCGTCCGGATCCGCTACCGGGGTCTGGAGGGGGAGAGCCGGGAGATCGAGGGCTCCGGTCTGTTCGGGCGGATCATCCAGCACGAGACCGACCACCTGGAGGGGGTGCTGATCAGCGACCGGGCCGGGTTCTTCTCCCGTAAACTGATCGCGGGCAAGCTCAGGAAACTGGAACAGGGGGTGATCCTGTGAGCGTCCGTCTCTCCGTGGTCGTGCCCGCCTATAACGAAGAGGCGCGCCTGGTCCCCACCCTGGAGCGCCTGCGCGGGTATTTTTCCGGCCGCGACTATTCCGTGGAGGTGATCGTGGTCAGCGACGGCAGTACCGACGCCACCGCCGCCGCGGCCCAGGCCTGGCGCCCCCCCGGATTTCCCCTGACCGTGGTCGACCGCAAGCTCAACCGGGGCAAGGGGTACACGGTCCGGGAAGGCGCCGCCGCGGCTTCCGGCGAATTCGTTCTTTTCTCCGACGCCGACCTTTCGACCCCGATCGAGGAAGTGGAGAAATTTTTCCCGTTCCTGGAGGAAGGGTACGACGTGGTGATCGGCTCCCGCAACCTTTCCGGTTCCGACCTGGTCGTCCGCCAGCCCTTCTACCGCCGGGTGATGGGCCGCGTCTTCAACGGGCTGGTCCGAGCCGTGGCCGTCGGCGGGATAGCCGACACCCAGTGCGGATTCAAATGCTTCACCCGCGCCGCCATGTCGTCCATCGCCCCCCGTTGCCGGATCGACGGGTTCAGCTTCGACGTGGAGATGCTGTACCTGGCGCGTCGCCTCGGCTACCGCATCCGCGAGGTCCCGGTGAAATGGCTCAACGCCGAGGGCTCGACCGTCAGCCCGGTCCGCGATTCCCTGCGGATGTTCCGCGACGTTCTCCGGGTCCGGATCAACGCCGCGGCCGGCCGTTATTCCTGATCCGTCTCCCGGCACCCGGTCCGGGTCAGCTCTCCTCAGCTTTCGAGTGCAGCAGGCGGTCGGCGGGAATGGGAGCCTCCGCGCCCCCGGGGGGAGTCCAGACCAGCTTCATCCAGGCCCCCCAGGCGCTGTCGAAGTACTTGACCCGGAACCGGTGGTACCCGGCGGTGAGCTCGATTTCGCCGGAGACGTACTGGTTGCCGTGGTTGCCCCCGTTGTCGACCACCAGCTTGTCGTCCACGAAGACCCAGGATCCGTCGTCGGACTCGGTGGCGAAATAGTAGGTGCCGTCCGAGGGGATCAGGATCAGGCCCTCCCAGACGATGCTCAGGGGGGCCTTCAGGCCCAGGCGCTCGACTTTTTCCTCGTCGTTGTTGAGCCGGAAATAGACGTCGCTTTCCACGGTCCTCCGGACCGGTTCGCCGACGGGACTGATCTTGTTGTAGTAGCTCGCCACCAGACCGGGGGCGAGGTCGGCGGGGACCTCATCGAGGGGCCGGTCCCCCTTGAGCTCTTCTTCCGGGGTTTTCCCCTTGTGCTGCCGCAGGTAGAGGATGAGATCGACTCCGGGCCGCAGGCTGTACATCTCCGACAGGTAGGTATCCTTGAGGGCTTTCTCCAGTTCGGCCTGGGTCCGGGCGCGGCCGATTACGATGGGGGCGTCGGGGTCGGGGATGACCCGGCCCCAGTAGGCGGTATGTTCGTAATTGTGGAGATACCAGTTCAGGGGCCAATACTCGTCGGTGATGATGTTGATCTGGGTGTTGAGCCCCTGCTGCCCGGCGGCGTAGGCGTTGAGGGATTCGAGCAGATCGTAAACGTCGCGGCGGGTCTGGGAGTAGACGATCATGTTCCGGTCGTCGTCGTATTCGACGAAGTTGACCTTCCACGATTTTCCCGCCAGCCAGGCCCCGTTGACGACGAAAAAGCCCGCGGCGATCCCGGTCAGGGCGCCCCGTTTCCCGGCGCAGCCCCGGTAGACGTTTTCGAAAAAGCCGCCGGCGAGGACGGCCAGGGGGAGGATGAAGTTCAGGGCCAGCCAGGGGGTCTTGTAAGGCACGGAGCTGTAGATCAGGAGCAGCAGGACCGCCCAGAGCGCGGTGAAGATCATGAAGACGTTCCGGCGGACGAAGGCGTAGACGGCGCCGCCCAGGCCGAAGGCCAGGATGGGCAGTTCGAAGCGCCAGAGAAGCTGGAGAAAATAGGGCCAGGGTTTTTCGTGGCCCGCTCCCTTGGTCCCGGTCTTGCGCCAGATCAGAAGCGAGTTGATCAGGTCGGAGGTGGTCCCCTTGAGGTTGGTGAAGAGCGAGGAGTAGTAGATCGCCACCAGGAAGAGGAAGAGGGCGACGGCCCCGGCGGCGGCGAAGGGATGTTTCCCGACCCAGATCCACAGGGAACGGAAGACCTCCCGGGGTTTGATCTCCCCGGGCCGGGGTCGCCGGGAGAAATAATACCAGCAGAAGGCCAGCGCCGCGACGAAGGCGGCGGCGGTCATGATGTAGGTTTCCTTGTTCGTGACCACTCCCGCCCAACAGGCCGCGGCCAGGAAGATGAAGACGGGCCGGCGGGTTTCCTGGAAGCGGACCGCCGCCGTCACCGTCCCCAGGGTGAAAAACGCCAGGAAGATTTCGTGGATATTGGTCCGGGAGAAAAAGAGGAACGAAGGCGAAGTCGCGATCAGAAAGGCGAAGGCCGCGGCCGCGGCGTAGCCGATCCGCTTGCGCAGCGGCCAGATCAGCCAGACCAGGAGCGAACCGAAGAGGGCGACGTTGAAGCGCATGGCGAAGGCGGTGTCGCTTAAGGCCACGGGGACGATGTCGGTCAGAAACAGGAAGGGACCGTGGTAGTTTTCGGGGTCGTACTTCCAGCCCGAGGGAAAATCCTTCTGCAGGTTGAGCAGGAAGAAGGCGTTGACGCCCTCGTCGTGGTGCAGCGGCTTGCGCTCCAGGTCGTAGAAGCGCAGGAAAGTCCCCAGCGCGAAGGCGGCCAGGAAGATGAAAAAGAATATCCGCCGCGCCCGCCGCGGGTAGGCGAAGGGCGGCGTCGCCTCCGGCGCCCCGGCGACGGCTCCCTGGTGTTTTTTCTTGCTCATGGCTTCCTTTCCGTCGGGTTAGCGGGATTTCATGCCGAATATTTTCAACCCGGCCCGGGCCTTGCGCCGGAATTCGCCCCAGGATCTGACCTCGGAGAGTTTGTTCAGGATGTAGGAGGGCCGGGTGTAGAATTTCCGGTAGGCGTACCGGAGCAGTTCCTGGAGCTCTTCGTCGCTGAAGTTTTCGTTCCAGAACGGAGGGGTGAAGCCGGGCCGGGGGTCGCGGGCGAACTCGCGCCAGTAGTCGCGGGGGAAAATCCCCTGGCTCAGGCCCCGCGCGTAGATTTCGGTGTTGGGGAAGGGACAGAGGATGGTGATGTGGACGAAGTCGGCCCTGAGGGAGAGGGCGAAGTCGATGGCGCGCATGATGTCGTCCCGGGTTTCGGAGGGCGCTCCGATCATGAAATAGCCCAGGGTCTCGATCCCCAGTTTCTTGGTGGCGGCGAACGTTTCCCGGACCTGGTCGAGGGTGATCCCTTTGTTGAGGACGGCCAGGATCTTTTCGGTCCCGGCCTCCACCCCGTAATGGATGCGTTCGCAGTGGGCCCGGCGCAGGCGTTCCAGCATCGGGGCGTCGACGCAATCCACCCGGGCCCGGATGTCCCAACCGATATCGAGGCGCCGGCGGATGATTTCGTCGCAGACCTCCATTACCCGGGGCTTGCTCACGGTGAAGGTGTCGTCGTAGACCAGGAACTCGTGGATGCCCAACTCCAGGCAGGCCTCCATCTCGTCGACCACGTTGACGGCGCTGCGGGCCCGGAACCGCTTTCCCAGATGGGGTCTGCCGCAGAACGAGCAGCGGAAAGGGCATCCCCGGCTGGTGATCATGGTCGTGATCGGCTGGCGCTTGGCCATGACCGAGCTGTAGTTGCGCCAGGGGGTGAGGGTCCGGTCGGGGAAGGGAAGGGCGTCCAGGTCGGCGACCAGTTCCGCGGGGGGGTTGCGGTGAAAACCGTATTCGTCCGTCCAGGCCAGGCCCGGCACGCTCTCCCGCGCGCCCTTCCCGTCCAGGCAGTCGGCCAGGGCGGCGAAGCCGGCTTCTCCCTCCCCGGCCAGGACGTAATCGACGCCGTCCAGCCGTGCCGTCTCTTCCGGATAGATGAAGACATGCCCCCCGCCCACGACCACCGGGACCCCCGGGCACGCCTCCTTGACGGTGCGGACGGTCTTGACCACGTCCAGGAGGGTGAAGGTCATGGCGGTGATGCCGACCAGGCCGGCCTTCGCTTCCCGGATCCTGGCCTCCAGTTCCGGATAGGTCAGCTCCTCCACCTGGGCGTCGATCACCTCCACTTCATGCCCGGTTTTCTCCTTGAGGTAACCGCCGATATAGAGCAGCCCCAGCGGGGGGTTGAAGCCCCGCTCCTCGTCGATCAGGGCCGGGTTGTTCCCGGTGAGTTCGTTTTCCCGGGGCGGATTGATCAGAAGGACTTTCACCGCTGAATCCGCTTATCGATCAGGTCGGCGATCAGGGCCAGGCCCATCATCTGCAGCCCCGACATGATCACCACGATGACGGTTATATCCATGACCCGTCCCAACACGAATTTGCTGTAGACGAGGATGCCCGCGGCCAAGAGGAAGAGGAGGACGCCGGCGGGGACGAAAATCTTGAGGGGGTGGAAGTACAGGCTGGTTCTGAGGATGAGGTTGACCAGATTTCCCGTGTCCTGGACAGGGCGGAACTTGGAGCGTCCTTCCCGGTGGTGGTAGTTGATGGGAAGATAGGCGACGCGGTATCCGTTGCTGAGAAAAGCCAGGGTGATGGTGGTGGTGAAGGAGAATCCGTCCGGGAAGATGTTGAAGAAGCGCAGGGCCGCTTCGCGGTTGAAGACCCGCAGGCCCGAGTTCAAGTCCGGAATCTTCATCCCCGCCAGATAATTGGCCATGGCCCGCAGCAGCGCTTTCGGTATCCGGCGGTGGCAGGGGATCGCCACCCGATCCCCGGTCCGCGACCCCACCACCATGTCGTGGTCGCGGGCGCTCTCGAGGAGAGCGGGGATGGCGTCGATGGGGTAGGTGCCGTCGGCGTCGGTGATGAGGACGGTGTCGAACTTCGCCGCCCGGATGCCGTCCTTGAGCGAGGCCCCGTAACCCCGGTTGACGGGGTGCCGGATGAGCAAAGCCGCTTCCGGCGCCACCGCGGCCGCGGTCCCGTCGGTGGAGGCGTCGTCGACGACGATGACCTCGAAGTCCACCCCGCTGTCGGCCATGACCGACCGCACCTGCCCGACCACCGGGGCGATGCCCGATTCCTCGTTGTAAGCCGGTATGACTATCGATACCCCGTTCATGTGCGTTCCTCGGATTAAAAACTATATGCCCGGTTCGGGGGCAGTGTCAATCGCCCCCCCGGACTCCGGCAGGAAATAGTAGCCGACGATCTCGTCCCCCCACCGGTCCCTGATCTCTCCGAGCGCGCCGCGCGCCCCCGTGGATTCGACCGCCGCCTCCAGCGCCTTCCGGTTGGGGGGGTGGACCACCACCGCTCCCGGTTCGCTTCCCCGGGAGGCGCGCACCAGGGAGTCGGCGAGTCCGGCCGTCCCCGCGAAGTAGGCGCAGAGGGGATGGGCGGCGATTTCGTGGTAGTCGTAGTACCGGTGGATGTCGGTGTGATAACGGTAGAGCCTCCCCGTTTCCGGGTAGCAGAGAAAATCGATCGCCCGCGCCGGCCCCAGGGTGGTGTAGAAGCTTTCGAAGTGAACCTCGGTCCGCCGCCCCCGGCGGAAAAGGTCGGCAACGAAAAGCCCGACCGCGTTCGAATCCGGTTCCTTCATGGCGAAGTAGCGGGAGACGTTCAGGACCGTCAGGGGCAGGAGGTAGAGGACGACGGCCGCCGCCCCCAGGGAGATTCCGACCCGGCGCGTTTTTCCGGGGAAAAGTCCGAGGAACCTCGACCCCAGGGCGGTGATGAAGACCGCCGCCGCCAGGCAGATCAGGGGGATGCCGAGAATGAGGTGCCGCGGCGGCGAACCGATGGGTTTGACCAGGGCCATGAAAGGAACGGTTGCGGGCGCGATCCAGAGAACGAGAAACAGGTAGCGGGTGCGTTTCCAGTGGTACAGCGCCCAGGCCAGGCCCAGAACGGCGGGCAGGAAGACGGCCCGGTTGACCAGGCCGCCCTTGGGGGGATAGGTGAACGAGCCCGACCAGCGGTCGACGCAGAGGTTGAGGTAGAGGTCCTCAAGGTTGGTCAGGAGCTGGCCCGGCACCAGTTCCCAGCGCATGGACATATCCGCCCGCGATTCGCTGCCGATGAAGGGGTAGATGCTTCCCCCCTTGGAGCTTTTGTAGGCGGTGTCGGCGATCATCCCCAGGCTCCCGGCCTGGATGGAGAAAAAAACCGCGAAGACGGCCAGAAAGACGAGGAAGCCGGGCAGGTTGCGGCGGAAAAAACCGCGCCGCAGCGCGGCCCGCGCCACCCACAGCGCCAGAAGCATGGGGAGCACGATTTTGACCGGGAGGTAGCAGAAACCGTAGAAACTGAGGACGAACCCCAGGAAGAGATAGGGGAGGATCCGCTGGGAGCGGATGGCGGTGAAGAAGAGGTTGAAGACGAGCAGGGCGAAGGCGATGCTCATGCTCCCGAACATGCCGGCTCTGAAGATGGTCATATGCCAGGGGGAGATGGCGAAGAGCGCGGCGGCCAGGAGTCCGGCGCCGGGGGAGAAGAGCCGGGCACCCAACAGGTAGAGCAGGGCGATGGCGGCCATCCCCCAGAGGACGGAGATGCTTCGGAACGCGACCAGATGAACCCCGAAGAGGCGCATCATCTCGGCGGCGGGAACGGTAAAAAGCGCCGAACTGCAGGAATCCGCCCCGTAGGAGCGGGGAAAATAGGTCCAGATGAAATCGGTGGTGTCGGGGTCTCCTTCCAGAAGCTGGACGCCGACCAGGGCGTTGGTGGCTTCGAATTCGTCGAAACGGGGCTGGCTGTCGATCCGGTAGAAGCCGGCGGCGGTGGCGGCCAGCAGCAGAGCGCCCAGTCCGGCGGCGTACATCCCCCCCCGTTTCCCGCGCCCCGGCTCCGCGGGGCCCGGGAACAGCCCGGCGACCAGGACCGCTCCCGCCGCCAGCAGGTAGCGGATGAACCCCTCCCGGCCCAGGCCGTCGCTCAGTCGGTTTTCCGCACTCAGGGCCAGCGCCAGGGCCAGGGCCAGGAAGAGGAAGCCCCCGGCGCGCCGCCGCCGCGCCGCCGCCGCCGCGACCGCGGCCAGAAACAGCGCCGCGCCGCCGATCCCGAACAGGACTTCGCCGCGGTTTTTCATGAACAGGACGGCGGCGGCGGCGCCGCGGTCGATGGTTTCGAAAACGGGCCGCAGCGCCGGCAGCGAGCCTTCGGGACCGAAAGCCGTCTTCCGGGCGGCCGTCAGCACCCCGGCGAAAAACAGGGCGTACAGAACCGCCGCCGCCGTCCCCGCGGCCAGGGCCCGCCGGTTCGGCGGTACCCGCTCCCGGCGCAGGAACAGACCTCCGGCGACCAGGACCAGAGCCAGGGCCGCCATCCGAAAGACGGGAGCGAGGATGAAGCTCCCGGAACTCACGGCTCTTCCGGCACCGGCCGGTCGAAGATCGCCGTCCGGGCGATCCGTCTTCCGAACCGGTCCCTGGGTTCGTCGATCCGGGCTCCGGGCAGTTCCCGCGCCAGTTCCGGCACCCGGCGGGACGCCGGCTGCTGGTCGGCGACTACCAGCGCCGCCGGCCTCCCCCCGGCGGACAGCTCCCGGGCGGTCCGTTCGACCAGGTCGGGGCGGATGTAGCGGTATCCGTAGGCCGGTTTCCCGGAAGTATCGAGGAGGAGGAAGTTGATGGTCTTGCGGCTGAGATCGTTGATGGGGACCACGACCAGCTCGTATTCGCGCGGAAAGGAGAGAAGATAATCGTCGAACGAGCGTTCCTCGTCCCAGCGACCCGCCGGTTGGTTGCTGTCGAAAAAGACGTGACAGTTGAAGACTCCGATTCCGGCCAGTCCCGCCGCCGTCAGGACGGCCGCCGCCGCCCCGCCGGTTTTCCCCAGCGCCGCCCGGGCCAGGACGGAAAAGCGGGAAAGCGGGATCGCGGCCAGGCAGTAGATGAAGGGCCATGAAACCATCATTCGTCTGACCATCACCGGGGGCCGGGAGAGCAGGTTGGGGACGAGGAAGGCCGCCAGGAAGAAGAGCAGAAGCCGGTAGTTCAATTTTCGGATACGGGCCAGGGCGGTGCCGATTCCGAGGATGAAAAGGACCGAAACGCCCGGGTTGAAAAAGAGGTTTCCCCGCGGCCAGGGGTCGTAGTTGAAGTTGCGGGAAAAGAAGAAATCTTCTCCCAGCTTGAGCAGGTTTTCCCAGACCAGGGGAAGCCCCCGGAGGTAGTCGGCCTGGGGGGTGTAGAGATGGCCCTGGGTCCGGTGCCAGACCGATTCGTAGCCGGCGAAACTGGGGGCCATGACCCGGAAGACGGGGATGTTCAACACGGCCCCGATCGCGACGACGGCGAGGACCCCGGCGGCCAGGCCGGGCAGGTTTCCCCGCAGAAACCCCCGGTGGAAGAACAGGAAAAAGAGAATGAGAACCGCCGCCAGCAGCACCGGGTATTTGGCCGGTGAATAAAAATAACCGGCGAAGGAGCAGGCGGCCCCCAGCAGGATCCAGGAGGTGACGTCGCGCCGCAGCAGGGCCCTCAGCAGCAGGAACACGATAAGAAGGCTGACCGTCTGGGTCGAACAGAGCAGGAGCCCGATCCGGCTGTAGTTGATGTGGAGGGGGGAAACGGCCATGAGCAAGGCGGAAATCAGGGCCAGCCGTTTTCCGAAGAGGATGCCGACGATGCCGTAGGTGAGGAGGACGGACAGGGTGCCGTAGACGACCGGAACCAGCTTCAGGGAGGCCAGGGAAACCCCGAGGAGACGAAAGGAGAGGGCTACGCAGTAGGTGTAGACGGGGGAGAGGTTCAGATGCCCCAGCCCCCGCCAGATGGTGGAGGTCCAGAGGGAGGGAGCGTGTTGGCCGTTGAGGACGTTGAGCGCCTGCCAGGCATAGTCGGACTCGTAGTGGTCGAAGCGGACGGAAACCGCCCCCAGCAGGTGGACCCTGAGGGCGAAGGCGAGCAGGACCGTCAGGGCCGCCATCGCCGCAGCCGGCACGCCTTCAGCCCAGGGCCGTCCCCCGGATCGAAGCGGGGACGGGGAAGCCGCGGCCGAGGCGAAGGCGTAGACGCCTCCCGCCACCAGGAACAGGGGTCCCCAGAAGAAGTTCCAGGCGCTCAGGAAGACGCCGCCGGCCAGGGCGAAGGACAAGCCCAGAACCAGGAGGATGAAGCCGGCGCCCCCCTTCCTCCGGGCCACCCCCGCCCAGAGGATCAGTCCCGCCGCCAGGGCGGCCGCCGCGCGCCGGAGCAGGGGCAGGTGGGGAAAAAGCCAGTCGTCCAGCGCCCGCCCCGCCTTCACCGCGGGGTCCACGATTTTTCCGGTGAGGGCGGAGGTGCCTCCGGGGAGGACGGCCGCCGCCCAACACCCCCATCCGATCGCGGCCGCGGTCGCCAGGACCAGGAGGGTCTTCCACCGGGTCCGGCGGTAGGCCGGCGCCGTGAAGAACCCCTTGACCGCCAGCCCGGCCGCTATTCCGCCGGCGCCCAGAACGAGCAGGATGATCCGGGACGGTTGCATGGGCCGGGGTCAGTCCGAGAAGGATATCTTCATGTTGGTGTAGGCCGGTCCCGCGTCCTTGGCTTCCATCCGGTTGATTTCATGGAAGAAGCGGTCGTCGAAGACCGGATCCTCCCCCGGCCATCCCCCCGAACCGCGGTAGACGTGGGTGTTGCGCCCTCCGGGCCAGGTGCAGCCTACGAAAATGACGGCGTCTTCGCTGCTGAACGAAAATTCGCTCCAATCCCCGGTTTCCTTCGCGGTCAGGAATTCGGAACGGGCGATCTCCCGGTCGGGTTTGTTGTCGCCGTTGCGGTCGGCGAAGGCCACGATGTGAAATCCGCCGTCTTCTCCCTCCAGGGCGTGGGCGATGCGGACGGTCACGGTGCTCCCGGTTTTCTTTTCGGGCTTGACCCGCCAGACCCAGAGGACATAGTTGCCCTGGGTGTTATGGATGTTGCCGGTCATCAGGCCTTTTTCGGCCATCTCCCGGGGCATCGTCGGCGGTTTGCGGGGTCGGGGCGCGGCCCGGTCGGGGGCTTCCCGGGAGTCGCGGCCGGCGGAGGAGAAAAGGCTCTTGACCCAGGCCGCCGCTCCCCCGGCCGGTCCCCGGGGGAAGAAGGGCCGAACGGTATCGTAGGCTACCGCCAGAAAGAGCGCCACCCCGGCGACTATCAAGACGTTGCCCCACAATCTGCGGCTGAACAGTTTCATAGCGATCCCCGTTTGGTTGGTTCCCGGTCAAAAAGAATACCACCCCCGCTGGGGGAGCACTATAATACGGTGATTTACAGCCGAAACTCAAGCGCCGCCTGGGTGAATAATGCCGCGTACCCTGATCGAGAAACGTCTGGAACTGGTCCTCTTCCTCGTTCTTCTGTTCAGTTTCGCTTATTTTTACCAGGGAGGGGGGGCCAATCAGAACGCCCGCCTCGACCAGATCCGTTCCATCGTCGAGTACGGCCAGCTCAACCTCAAGGGGACGGCCGGGAGCCACGACATCGTCCAGGTGGGGCGCAGGACTTATCCCAACAAGGCTCCGGGGATAGTGTTGGCGGGCACGCTCCCCTTCCTGGCGGCCGCGTGGCTCAAGGGGCCCGCCCTGCTCCTGGTGGAGGAGAGGTATCTCTACCTCTTCGTCAGCTACCTGGTCACCGTCCTGACGGTGGGAGCGGTCTGCGCCGCGGGGGGAGTGGTCTTCTTCCGGCTTCTGGGGCTGTTCGACGGGCGCCCCGCCCCCCGGCTTCTGGCAGTCGCCGCCCTCTTCGTCGGCACTCCGGCTTTCGCTTATTCCACCATGCTCTACGGCCATATGGCGGGATCGGTCTGGGCGCTGCTTTCCTTCTACCTCCTCTATAAGTACTCCTGCGTTCTGCCTCACGCCCCCCGTGCCCGGTTTTTTATTTTCCTCTCGGGGCTCTCCGGCGGTTGGGCGGTGGTGACGGAATATCCCACCATCGTCATCGTCGCGGTTCTATCCCTGTACTGCCTGTTCCGCTCCGCCCGGCTGCGCACCGGGCGCTGGTGGGGGAACGCGGGAGCGTTCCTGCTCGGGGCCCTCTTCCCGGCTCTGGTGCTGCTCGGGTACAACCGGGCGGTCTTCGGCCGCTGGCTGTACGTGGCCTACTTCGACAAGCGCGCCGCCGCCCACTCCGCCTATAAGCGGGGCCCGGTGTTGGGGTTTTCCTTCCAACTGCGCACGTTCCTCAACGTGGTCTGGCAGACCTCCTTCGGCGCCTATCGGGGTTTTTTCCACCTCTCCCCGTTCCTGGTTCTGATTTTCCCCGGCACCTGGTACCTGGCCCGCCGCCGGGGCGGGGGCGGCCTGGCCCTGGCGATCTGGTTCATGGCTCTGGCTTATTTCGCCCTCAATTCGGTCTACCCCTACTGGTACGGAGGCAAGGCTCTCGGCCCCCGGCACGCCATGGAGATGCTCCCCTGGCTGGTGCTGCTGGCGTTTTTCTGTATCCGGCGCCTTCCGCTTCTCTCGGGGGCACTGGTCGCGGTTTCCGCGGCCTTGATGCTGGTCGCGGTTTCGGTCCGGCCGGAGGAGTACGTGACCCGGCCTTTCCGGGACCTCTACTTCGAGTGTTTCCAGGACGGCGCCCTCGCCATCCGGGGGGAGCCCAGTTTCGTCAACGCCGGCGAGTTCAATTCGTTCAATGTGGGCCAGCTTCTGGGGCTGCCGGGCCGTTCCAGCCTCGTTCCCCTGCTGGCCGTCTGGTTCGCGGGAGGACTGTTCATGAGTATAGTTTCGCTGCGTCACCGCGCCGACGGCGCCGCTTCGGTCTCGTCGGCCGCGGTCAGGATCCTGGGAGCGGTGGTCGTGCTCCTCCTCGTTCTCGAGGGAGTCACGCTCTATCGGCTCATGCGGCTGGAGGAGGAGGTCGCCCTGCTCACCGACACCGGGGAATACCGGGTTCCCCCCGGTGAAATTCCGGCCGCCCAGGTCAGGGAGAAAGCTTCTCCCGGCCACCGTCTCCAGGTCTGGGAAGTGCTCAAGCCCTACGCCCCCGGCGACCTGGTCACGGTCAAGGCCGAACACGCCGCCGGCGGGGATAAAGGCGGGTTCTCCATCATCGCTTTCGCCGACCGCAACGGCGACGGCCGCCCCGACATCGAGATCAGCCGTTCCCCCTTCCTCGCCGGCCGCCGGGCCGGAGACTGGAGCCAATGGAGCTTCCGGGCGCCGACGGGAAAGATATTCGTCGGCTACACCTGGCGCGAAGGCGCCCGGGTGTACTTCGAGCGCACCGGATGGAAGGATGCGAGTTTCTCCCCGGAGATGTATTACTCCTCGGGAGAACTCCCCACGCTCTCCACCAGCCCCCGGGCCAGTAACCTGGCGGTGGAGATCGGCGCCGGCGGGGCGGCGCGGTGAGTCTCGGTTCCCGGACCCGCTTCTGGGTCCTCCTGATTTTTCTCGGCAACCTGGGCCTGCGCCTGGCCCTGGTCTCCTGGAATTACGCCACCTACACCGACAGCATCGACTACATGACCGCCCTCGACCGGGTGAGGGGGACCATCATCCTCCCCGGTTATCCCTTCGCCGTCGACCTGCTCGAGCTTCTCACCGGCGATCCCCAACTGGCCGGGCGCCTGGTTTCGATCGTCTTCGCTTCCCTGTGCGTTTTTCCGCTCTACGGTCTGGGCCGGATCGTCTGCGGCCGGCGCGCCGGGCTTTTGACCGTGCTCTTCTACAGCGTTTCTCCGCTGCTTCTGCGCTGGTCGCTGCGGGTGTTCCCCCACGGAATGTACGCTTTCCTGGTGCTCGCCTTCCTCTACGGGATCTTCCGTTCCCTGGAGAGCGGTTCGGTCTGGTGGCTGGCGGCCGGCGTATTCTGCGGCGGCCTGGGCGTCGTAACCTATCCCACCGGCCTCATCCTGGTCCCCGTCGCCCTGGCGGCCGTGGCCGGCCACCTGTTCCGGACCGCGGCCCGGGAACGTTCCGGGCCGTACTGGTGGGCGGTTTTCCTGGGGGGCTGGGCGGCGCTCGGGGCCGCGTTCGCCGCTTTTCCGGCCTGGCGTTCGGCGCCCGAGGCCGCGCTGGCGTTTCTGCTGGGGATCTTTCCGTTGGGGCTCCCCGGTCCCGCCGCGCTCTGGCCGATTCTGCTGCTGGGCGCCGGCTGGGGGACGGCGCTTGTGGTCGTCTCCTACCTGCTGCCCGCCCGCGGCGGGCGCCCCGGCCGTTCCCTGAGGCGCCCCCTGGAGCTGCTGGCCCTGGCCGCCGCCTTCTCCGGCTACGCTTTCCTCCATGTCTGGCAGCGCTATCTTTCCATGAGCACCTGGTACCAGGAAGGGATGAAGAACTCCATGCGTTCGCTGTCCGGGCGCTGGGAGCAATGGCTGACGTATTATCTTCAGTCCTATCCGTACGTTCTCGTCTACCCCGTCGCCGCCTTGGCGTTGGTGGGCCTGGTCCTCGTCGCCCGGCGCGCCCGGAGAAGCGCGGTCGTCGCCGCCTGGCTCGTCTTCTTCATCTATTTTCTGGCCGGGGTTTTCTACACCCTGGTGGCGAACAAATGGTGGACTCCCCGCTACCAGTACACCCTGGTCGCCGTTACCCTTCCTTTGGCCGGGTGCGGCCTTTCGGTCTTTTTCGATTCCCCCCGGCGCCTCCTGCGCGGCCTGGGTTGGGGGCTTCTCCTCCTTTCCCTGGGCGCCTCCGCGGTTTTCACGGCTTTCGTTCTCTACTGGTCTCGCGACAGTTTCGCCGACATCCGGCGCAGCGCCGACTATATCCGCGAGCACCTTTCCGGCCGCCGCGTCTACTCCAGCGAACTCCGCAAGGTGGGATGGTGGGCCCGGACCCCCGTACGGGGCTATACTTCCGGATCCCGGAGCTCGGTCCGTCCCGGCGATTATGTCCTCCTGGTCGGCTGGCACACCAACCTTGCCACCGAACTGCGCTACCTTTCCTCCCGGTATCCCCTCCGGGAAGTCCACCGCGAGACCGTAACCATCAGGGGGCTGCTCGCGGACGATATCGTCGACTGGGCCGGCCGGCGCCTCTCGCGCCGGGCCAACTCCCCGGTCTGCTGGGAAGAGAGGTTCCGCCCGCAGACCCTGGAGAGCCTGATCGTGGAAGTGCTCGATCCGGAAACGGGCGCGGGGCCCGACCAGGGGCGCCTCCTGCTCCCTGCCCCCGGCGACCTCCCGGTGGGAGGGGTCGAGCACGCCGACTACTTCGATTCCGGTTTCTGGGAGGTGTCCCCTCCGCCGGCCGCCGGAAGCGCGGTCGTGGTGGAGATGGCCCATGCCCGCCCCGGGGCCGAGGGGTCCTTCCGGATGGCGGCTTACGCCGACGAAGACGGAGACGGACTTCCCGACCGTCTCCTGGCCGAGTCCCCGCTGCTGGAGTCGGAACGAGCGGGCGAATGGTCCCGCTGGGAATTCACCTCCCCCGGGGGAAGAATTTTCGTGGGAAGCCGCTGGAGCCTGGGCAATTGGATCTACTACGAACGCGGCCGCTGGATCGACCAGCCTCTCGGGGAAGTGATGTTCTATTCCCGGGGAGGGGAACCCCGCAACAAGGCCAACCCCATCGTCACCAACCTCAAGGTCTCCTTCGCCGCCGCCACGGCGCCGGCCCCCTGATCTTTCCGGATCGGTCTTGGCGGAGCCCGGGGGGATGGGGTATGCTCGGAGCCGGGGAGGAAGGACATGACGCAAAACCCGAAAACTCGCCGTCCCGGCCGGGAGGCCGGCTGCGATCCGGTCCTCATCAGCCGCCTGCTGGAGCTGATGGAGAACGAGATCGTCCCCCTCACCCGGCGGGAGGTGGCCCGGGGGAACAAGATCTTCGGGGCCGCGGTTCTGAAGAAAGGCGATCTCTCCACCGTGGTCGTCGGTTCCAACAACGAGATCGAAAACCCGCTCTGGCACGGCGAGGTTCACACCATCAAGCTGCTCTACGAACTGCCCCGGGACCTGCGTCCCCACCCCCGCGATCTGATATTTTTCTCCACGCACGAGCCGTGCCCGCTCTGCCTCTCCGCCATCGCCTGGGCCGGTTTCGACGTTTTCTATTACTTTTTCAGCCACGAGGATTCCCGGGATTCCTTCGGGATCGGGCACGACCTCGCCATCCTCAAGGAAGTTTTCAAGCAGGAGCCGGGAGGGTACGCCCGGAGCAACCGGTATTGGACGGGGTACGGTCTCAAGGATCTTATCGCCGCCTGCGCCCGGGAGGACCGGGAGGCGTTCGCCGACCGGGTCGGCAGGCTGGAGGCCGATTACGAGCGGTTATCCGGGCTCTACCAGGCGAATAAAGCCCGGATCGACAGCAAGGATATCCCTCTGCGGTGATCCGCCGCGGGCCGGTTTCCGGTCCGGCGCCCGCGGGCGGGGCCGGGGGGAGGGAAGGGACATGGCGTTGAAGAATCTCCTGATCGTGGGACTGGGCGGGTTCGTCGGTTCGGTTCTCCGCTACTCGGTTTCGGGCTGGGTTCAGCGTCTGGCCCCCGAGGGATCTTTCCCCCTGGGCACCCTGGCCGTCAATGTGACGGGATGCCTGGTCCTGGGTTTTCTGGGGGGGCTGGCGGAGAACCTGGAGGTGTTCGCTCCCGGGACCCGGGTCTTCGTCTTTCTCGGCGTTCTGGGAGGCTTCACGACCTTTTCGTCCTTCGGTTACGAAACCGCGGCCATGCTCCGAGACGGCCAGATGCTGGGGGGGCTGGCCAACATCGGCCTCCAGGTACTGCTCGGCCTGGGCGCGGTCATGGCCGGTTACGGCCTGTCTACCCTGGAGTGAGGTGAACGACATGTTTCCGGTGAACGGACGGCTTTTGCGGATTTTCGTGGGGGAGAGCGACCGGTACGAAGGAATGCCCCTCTACCAGTGGATCGTACGACGGGCGCGGGAATCGGGGTTGGCCGGAGTTACGGTACTTCGGGGTATGGAGGGTTTCGGCCCCGACAGCAGGATGCACACCGCCAGGATACTGAGGCTGGCCCAGGACCTGCCCATCGTGATCGAAATCATCGATACCCCCGAGAAGATCGCCTCCTTCGTCCCCGACGTCGACCGGGTCATCGCCGAAGGCTTGATGACCCTGGAAGAAGTGCAGGTGCGCTTTTACCGTGCCGGCGCCGCGGAAGGTGAGTGAACGGCGCCGGCCGCCGTGCGGTTACGGTTGCGGTCGGAGCTTCCGAGGTGATATTTTCATGGCTTAACGGCGGGATCGGATTCCGTGCCCGCCCGCACCCGGCCGGTACGGCGGGAAAGAGAGCGGCAAGATGATCGAAGGCAAACGGATACTGCTCACCGGCGGCGCCGGTTTTATCGGGACCAACCTCTGCCGGGCCCTGGCCGACGCCAACCGGCTGGTGGTCTTCGACAACCAGCACCGCGACGCCATCCATTTCACCGCGCTGACCAGTCATCCCAACGTCACCTTCATCAAGGGCGACGTCCTCGACCCGGCTTCGGTCCGGCGGGCCATGGCCGGTTGTTCCCAGGTGATACATCTGGCCGCCATCGCCGGGATCGACACCGTCAACCGCCGCCCGACCGTGACCATGAACGTGAATATGCAGGGAACCCGCAACGTCCTGGAGGCGGCGGTGGAGGAGGGGGTGGAACGGCTGATCGATTTTTCCACCAGCGAAGTCTACGGTTCCTTCGTTTACAACGCCGACGAGGGCGATTCCACCATCCACGGCCGGGTGGGGGTGCTGCGCTGGATCTACGCCGTGAGCAAACTCGCCGCCGAGCATATGACCCACTGTTACCACGAGGAGTACGGGCTCCCCACCGTCACCATCCGTCCCTTCAACGTCTACGGCCCCTACCAGGTGGGGGAGGGGGCGATCCAGCGGTTTTGCCTGGCCGCGCTCGCGGGCGAGCCTCTCTGGATCAACGGCGACGGCTCCCAGATCCGGGCGTGGTGCTACATCGACGACTTCGTCCGCGGGGTCCTGCTCTGTCTGGAAAAACCCGCGGCGCTGGGCGAGGTCTTCAACATCGGCAACCACACCGCGGCCGTGACCATCCTCGATCTGGCCGAGCGTATCATCCGCCTGGCCGGGTCCTCCTCGACGGTGAACCACCGCGACGAACTGGGAGCGGACGTGGCCCTGCGCATTCCCAGCACCCGCAAGGCCCGGGAACTGCTGGGGTTCGTTCCCGAGATCAAGCTGGACGAGGGTCTTCGGCGCACCATCGACTGGTACCGAGAGTACGCCCCCAGGTTGTGAAGCCGGAGACGCAGGGATGAGAGTTCTGATCGCGGGGGCCAACGGCTTTGTCGGGCGCAATCTCCTGCTCGGGCTCGGCGCCGGCCGGGACCTCTACGGCGTCGATCTCGGCCCCGGACTGGAGGAGTTCGTTCGGCGACGGGGTCTGGCCGGGGTCAGGTGCGCCGCCTGCGACCTGGCCGATCGGGAAGCGGTCGCCGCCCTGGCCCGGGACTGGGGTGACGACTTCGACGCGGTCGTCTACCTGGCGGGGAACGGAGACCCCGCCCGCTCCGTGGCCGACCCCGCCTTCGATCTGCGCAGCGCCCCCCTGAGCCTGGTCACCTTCCTTTCGGCATTCCGGGCCCGGCGGTTCGTTTATTTCTCCTCGGGCGCGGTGTACGACCGGATCCGGGGCGCGGTTTCGCCCCGGACTCCGGTCGAGCCCGTGCTCCCCTATGCGGTGGGGAAATACGCCTGCGAACGCTATATCCGCTTTTTTCGGGAACGGGAACGGATCGGAAGCTACGTCGTTCTGCGGTTCTTCGGCGCGTACGGCCCCTGGGAACCCGCCCGCAAGATCTACACCCGGCTCGTCCGCCGGTTCGCCCTGGAGCGCCGTCCCGACTTCGAAATCCGAGGGGACGGCAGCAACCTCATCGACGCCATGTACGTCGAGGACGCCGTCCGGGCCGTGGGCCTGGTCCTCGATTCCGGGGTTGCCGATCGGACCGTGGATTTCTGCGTCGGGAGTCCGCTGACCCTCAGGGCCCTGGTCGAAACGGCGGCCCGCGAGTTCGGGCTCGAACCCGACCTCCGCTGCCGGGGAACCGTTCCCGAGTACATCGAGTTCCGTCCGTCGCCCGAGGAGATGCGCGAACTTTTCGGTTTCAGGCCGGAGATCCCCCTGAACGAGGGGCTGCGCCGGTTGGCGGAACACCTGCGCGCGGCAACGTTTGGAGAAGAAAGCCATGTCTGAGAGGAAACGAAACGTTCTCGTCACCGGCGGGGCCGGATATGTCGGATCGGTGATGGTCGGCGAGTTCCTGCGCCGGGGCTTCCGGGTGACCGTACTCGACGACTTCCGCTTCAGCCGCACTTCGCTCCTGCACCTGGTGGGGGAACCGGGGTTGGAGGTGGTTCGAGGCGACGTCCGGGACCGGTCCCTGCTCAAGCCCCTGGTGGCGGCGGCGGACGTCATCGTCCCCCTCGCCGCGGTGGTCGGCGCCCCCGCCTGCTCCCTGCATCCGGGGGAGGCCCGGAGCGTCAACACCGGGGCCGTTCGGCTCCTCAACGATCTGCGCAGCCGTTCCCAGCCGGTGCTTTTCCCGGTGACCAACAGCGGCTACGGGATCGGGGAGAAGGGGGTCTACTGCGACGAGAACACGCCGCTGCGGCCCATCTCCCTGTACGGGAAAACCAAGGTCGAAGCCGAGAAGCTGCTGATGGACAAGGGGGGGGTCGTCGCTTTCCGGCTGGCCACCGCCTTCGGGGTTTCGCCCCGGATGCGGGTGGATCTGCTCGTCAACGATTTCACCTACCGGGCGGTAAAGGACCGGTGCGTGGTCCTTTTCGAGGAGCACTTCAAGCGCAACTATATCCACGTTCGGGATATCGCCCGCGCGTTCCTCTTCGGGCTCGAACGTTTCGGAACCATGAAGGACCAGGCGTATAACGTCGGTCTCAGCAACGCCAATCTTTCCAAGCTCGAGCTCTGCCGGGTGATCAAAAAGCACGTCCCCGAATTGGTGATCATCACGTCCGACATCGGCCGCGACCCCGACCGCCGCGATTACATCGTCAGCAACGCCAAGATCGAGGCCGCCGGATTCAAGCCCCGCTATTCCCTCGACTACGGGATCCGCACCCTGATCAAAGCCTATGGCTTCATCAAGAACTCGATCTACGACAACCAGTGAAAACCGCCGCCGATAGTTCCGCTCCCATCCTGGTAACCGGAGCTTCCGGCTTCCTCGGCCGGCACATCGTCCCCGTTCTCAGGGAGCGGTACGGCGCCGACCGGGTGGTGGGCGTTTCCTCCTCGGATTACGATCTGACCGAGCAGGACCAGGTCCGGGCCATGTACCGCGACATCGCCCCGGGACGGGTCGTAGCTCTGGCCGGCTACGTGGGCGGCATCGGCGCCAACCGCGACTACCCCGCCGACTTCTTCTACCGCAATATCGTCATGAACACCCTGACCATCCATGAAGGTTGGAGGGCGGGCGCGGAGAAACTCCTGGCGGTGATGGGGGGGTGCAGCTATTCGGCGACCGCCCCGTCCCCCCTCCGCGAGGAACAGATCTGGGACGGGTTCCCGGCGGCGGAGAGCGCCCCGTATTCCATGGCCAAGAAGATGGGCCTGCTCCAGGCGGCCGCCTACCGCGCCCAGTACGGGTTCAACGCCGTCGTCCTCGTTCCCGGGAACGTCTACGGCGAATACGACAACTTCGAGCTGGCCAACTCCCACGTCGTCCCGGCCATGATCAGGAAATTTCACGAGGCCGCCCTCCGCCGGGAACCGCGGGTCGTCCTCTGGGGCAGCGGATCCCCCACCCGGGACTTCGTCTACGCCGCCGACGTCGCCGGGCTCTTTCCCTGGTTCCTCGACCGTTACGACAGCTCCGAACCGGTGAACCTCTCCACCGGGGTCTCCACCTCGATCCGGGAACTGGCGGTCCTGACCGCCGAACTGACCGGGTACCGGGGGGAGATCGTCTGGGACACCTCCCAGCCGGACGGGAAAAAGTACAAGATCTTCGCGGCCGACCGGCTCCACGGCCTGGGCCTTTCCTGTCCCACTCCGCTGCGGGAAGGCCTGGAGAAGACGGTGCGTTGGTTCGCCGAACACTACGGACGGGGGGACGTCCGGCTGTGAAGGCCGTGGTCCTGGGGGGTAAGGGGTTCGTGGGCTCGGCCCTGGTCCGGGAAGCCGAGCGCCGGGAAATCGAGTGCCTGGCCGTCGACCTCGACAATTACCGGGAGTGCCGGGGGACGGAGTGCGACCTCTTCATCAACGCCGCCGGCAACTCCCGCAAGTACCTGGCCGCCCGCGAGCCCGCCGAGGATTTCCGTATTTCCCTGGGAGGGCTGATCTCGTCTTTCGGGGATTTCCGGTTTTCCCATTACGTCTACATCTCCAGCGTCGACGTCTACCCCGACCCTTCCTCCCCCGCCCGAACCCGCGAGGAAGCCGTCATCGACGTCGCCTCCGTCTCCAACTACGGGCTCCATAAATACCTGGGAGAGCAGATGGTCAGGCACTACGCTTCCTCCTGGCTGATCCTGCGGCTGGGGGGGATCCTGGGGCCCGGCCTGAAGAAGAACCCGGTCTACGACCTCCTCCATGGGATCCCGCTCCGGGTCTCCGAAGAGTCCCGCTACCAGTACCTCGACGCCGGTTTTTTCTCCGGTGCCGTCTTCGCCCTGGCGGCGGCCGGCCGATGGGGGGAGGTCTACAACGCCTGCGGACGGGGGACGGTGGCCCTGCGCGAAGTGCGCCGGATGCTGGATGCCCCCCCGGAGCCGGCACCGGCCTCCGTCCCCGTGGAGCACTACCGGATCAACAACGACAAACTGGGCGAGTTCACGGAAATACCGGCCACTGCCGACACCGTCCGGGATTTCATCGCCGCCAGGGAAGCGAGGCAGCCATGATCATTTCCCAGACCCCGGTCAGGGTGAGTTTTTTCGGGGGAGGCACCGACTTCCCCGAGTATTTCGAGGAGCACCCCGCCGCGGTGCTCTCCACCACCATCGACAAATACGGCTACCTGACGGTCAGCTACCTCAGCGGTTTTTTCGACTATCGGATCAAGGCCTCGTATTCGCGGGCGGAGACCGTGGCCACGGTCGACGAACTCAAGCATCCGGCGATCAAGGCCTGCCTGCGGTTTCTGGGGATCGAGGAGAACATCGAGATCAACTACTTTTCCGACCTCCCGGCCCGGACCGGCCTGGGAACGTCATCGTCCTTCGTGGTCGGCCTCCTCAACGCGCTCTACGCCTACCAGGGCCGGCGGGTTTCGGCCGATCAACTGGCCCGGGAAGCCGTCTACGTCGAACGGGAACTGGTGGGGGAAAACGTGGGGCTCCAGGATCAGTACGCCGCCGCCTACGGAGGGCTCAACTACATCGGGTTCCACCCGGGACGGGTCGTCAAGATCGAGCCCATCATCTGCCCCCCGGAGACGATCGAGCTTCTCGACCGCAATCTCATGCTTTTCTACACCGGTATCCAGCGCTATTCCGAAACCATCCAGCAGGAACACGTGGCCAGGATCGGATCCAACCTCGGCCACCTGGCCGACCTGGCGGCGCTGGCGCCGGCCGGAAGGGACCTGCTCGAGAGCCGCCGGCCCGACCTCAGGGAGTTCGGGCGCCTGCTCCACGAAAGCTGGCTTCTGAAAAAGTCCATGGGAAGCGGCGTCTCCATCCCCGAGATCGACCGGATGTACGAGGCGGCCCGGAGCGCCGGCGCCTTGGGGGGAAAACTGCTGGGCGCCGGCGGCGGCGGCTTCCTCCTCCTCTACGTCGAGGAGCCCTGCCGCCCGGCGGTGAGAAAGGCCCTGGCCTCCAAGCTCGAAGTGACTTTCAATTTCGAGAGCAACGGGACCCACATCGTTTTTTACGACCCCCAGCGCCTGGCGCCTCCGCCGGACCCGGTCTGACCCCGTCGCCTCCGCGGCGCAGATTAAAGGTGCAAAACGCCGCGGGCTTGTGTGATAATTCCCGACCCATGGAACCGATCAGCATAATCGTATCCACCTTCAACGAGGAGGACACCATCGTCGGGGTCCTCGAGGGGCTGGCCGCCCACGCTCCGGGGTCCGAGATCCTCGTCGTTCACGGCGGCCGCGACGGAACCGCCGAAGCCGCCCGGAGATGGGGCAAGGAGCGCCCCGAGATCGATCTCAAGGTCATCCGCAATTTCGGGGACGTGGGGAAGGGCCACGCCATCAAACTGGGGATCAGCGTCGCTTCCCACCCGGTCATGCTCCAGTTCGACGCCGACCTCCAGTTTTCCCCGGCGGACATCCCCGCGATGGTCGAACCGCTGTCCGCCGGCGAAGCGGACCTGGTGGTGGGGTCCCGGTTCATGAAAGGGGTCGACAAATCCGCTTACCGTTCCAGTTTCTTCCGCGACCTGGGCAACACCCTGCTCAACCGCTGGATCTCCGTTCTGGCCGGGAGTGCCTTTACCGACGTCACCACCGGGATGAAGGCCTGGACGGCGGAAGCCGTCTGGAAGATCCCCTTTCGGGACAACCGCTACGTTTACGAGATGGAGATCGTGGTCCGGGGAGCCCTGGCCGGTCTCAGGATCGTTCAGATCCCGGTCGTGTACGCCAGCCGCCAGGGGGGCGCTTCCGGCCACGGTTCCGGGCTCCGGGAGTTCTGGAGCATCGCCCGGACCGGGTTCATGATCGGTTGCCGGGCCCTGGAGATCCGCTTGGGGATCTGGTAGGTTTTTATGCCGTCCGCCCGCACACCCGAGGGAGCGCCTCTCCTGATCCTGGGAGGGGGACCGGCCGGTCTGGCCGCGGGCCTGGAAGCGGCCCGGCGGGGGCTCCGCCCCCTGGTCGTCGAGGCCGGAGAAGTCGTGGGCGGGGTATCTTCCTCCCTGTACTGGAACCGCTTCATCCTCGAATACGGCCCCCACACCTACCACGTCAAGCACGACCGGATCGACGACCTGGTCCGCGAGGTATACGGCGGGGATCTGCCCTACAAGCAACGGATCACGCGGATGCTCCTGCGGGGGAAGATGTTCGACTACCCCCTCAAGTTCTGGCAGCTCCTGCGCGGCCTCAACCCGTTTTTTTCGGCCCGCATGCTCCTGGATTTCGTCTTCACCTCGATCCGCTACCGGATCTTTCCGCGTCCCGACGACTCTTTCCGGACCTGGGGGGTGAAACGTTTCGGCACCACCCTCTATAACCTCTGCTTCGGCCGCTACACCGAGCGGATCTGGGGGGTGCCGGCCGACCGGCTCTCGGTCCGGCTCGCCTCTTCCAAGCTGCACAAGCTCAATCTCAAGGACGTGATCGTCAAGCTCCTGGGGGGGAAGGGGCAGGAGCAGGCGACCTACTGGGAGGACTTCCTCTATCCCGAGGAAGGGATGGGGATCGTCTTCGAGAAAATGGCCGCCGAGATCGTCCGGCTGGGGGGGGAAGTCTGGCTCGACAGCCGCCCCTCCGCTTTCGTTTTCGATGGGAGCCGGATCGCCTCGGTCAAAATCGACCGTGCGGGCGGGCCGGCCGAGGTGCCGGTGTCGGCGGTGGTTTCGACCATCCCCCTTCCCGCCCTGGGGCTGCTGGTGCGGGGAAAGGTCCCGGAAGACGCCTACCGGGCTTCCCAGGCCCTGGCGAGCCGTTCGCTCGTCCTGGTCAACCTGATCGTGAGGATGCCCATGGTTTCGGAAGCGCATTGGGTCTACCTGCTCGACCCCCGGTTCCGCTTCAACCGGTTCTGCGAGCAGAAGAACCTGCTCCTGGAGAAGAAACCGCCCCTGGAAACCATGCTCACCTTCGAAGCCTGCTGCGGGTATCGCGACGAGTTCTGGAACCTGCCCGATTCCGCGCTGGTCAAGCTGGCCCTGGAAGATATCGGCCGCATCGAACGCATCGACGGGAGCCGGGTCACCGAAACCCTGGTGCGGAGGGTAAAGGACGCCTACCCCGTTTACGGGGTCGGGTTCGAGGGGGAACTGGAACGCTTCTTCATCGGCGCCGCCGGGATCGACAACCTCTATCCCACCGGCCGCCAGGGGCTGTTTCTCAACACCGATATGCACGACACCATGGAACTGGGCCTGCTCGCGGTCGAGGCCATCGCGGACGGAGTCCCCGGGCGGGACTGGTACGGTCGGATCGTTTCCTGGCTCCCCTACGCTCCCCCGGAGGAAGAGCGATGACCCCGGCCGCGGCGGCAGGCGGCGGACGCGGGAAGCTCTGGTTCCTCGCGGCGGCCGCGGTCCTGACGGCCGGGGCGCTCTGGCTCCGCCTCGATTTCATCGGCAACCGCCCCCAGCTCCCGGTGGTCTGGGACGCCGCCGGTTACAACCTTCAGGCCCGGGAGTTCGCCGCCGCCTGGAGCTCCTGGGGCACTCCCGACTTCGACGCTCACTACCGCAAGGCCTGGGAGATGGCGTTGCCCAAATGCGAACTCTATCCCCTGGCCATGAGCCTGGTCTACTGGCTGCACCGCTGCGATTTCCAGGCGGTGCGGGTGGCGCAGGGCGTGGTGGGAACGGTCAACTGTCTCCTGACCCTGCTGATCGCCCTGGCGGTGTTCCGCCGCCGGAGCGTGGCCCTGGGCGCCCTGCTGATCTCGGCGCTCTACCTCCCCGCCGTCTTTTCCGAAGGCAGGCTTCTGACCGAGACCGTGGCCGTCTTCGCCCTCCTGCTCGCGACCGTCCTGCTCCTGGCCGCCGTCTCCCGGGGCGGCTGGTGGTGGATGGTCCTGGCCGGCCTCGCCACCGCCCTGCTCATGATCTCCCGGACGTTTTTCCAGTACGTCTTCATCGTCGACATCCCCTTGTTGGCCGCCGGCCTCCGGTTCCGCCGCCACCGGGGGTGGTGGTGGAAAACGGGTCTCTACGCCGCGGCCGTCGCCGCCGTCATCGTTCCCCGCTACTTCTGGACCGGGGAGGTCGACTCCAAGGGCCGGCACTGGATCAGCGGGTCCTGGCGCAACGGCCTGGCCATCTATACCGGGATCTACCCCCCCAACCAGGGCCTGCAGACCGACGCCGACCCCGGAGGAGAGATTCACCGGGAGATCTTCGGTTCCCGGGGCCGGGAGACGCCGATCGACGATCTCTATTTCAAGGCCTACCTGCAGGTCCTGCTCCGTCGCCCGGCCGCGGCGGTGCCGGTGCTGCTGTCCAAGGGCGGCCTGTTCTGGCACCGGGCCTACAACGATTTCCGCCAGTCCTACCTGCTGGACGCGGACGGGATCGATCGCCTCAACCGGGTTTTGCTCTTGGCCGGGGTCTTCGGGTTGGGGCTGGCGGTCGGGTTGGGCCCGAGGGGCTGGATCTTCCTGGCCACCGCCCTCTATATCTGGGCCCTCTGCTTCGCCGCCGACGCCGAAAGCCGCTACACCCTGCCGGCGATGCCGTTCATGATCGGCGCCGCCTGCTGGTTCGTCTTCAACCTGGTTTCGGGGGCGGCGGCGACCTGGCGGTCCCGGGTCCGCCTGCGGCTGCTGGCGTCGCTGGGGCTGATCGTGGCGACCGGGGCGCTGACCTGGCTTACCCGCCCCCCCCGGCTGCTCCCCGGTTTGGAACCCCAGACCGCCTTCCGGGTCTGGCGGCTCTGCGCCGGCCTTTTCGCCCTTTCCCCGATCCCCCTCCTGGCCCTGGTCTACCGCTTCCGCCCGGGCGGCGGTCGCCGGCGCTGGTGGAGCGCCGCGGCTCCGGCGGTCGCCGTTCTACTCGTCTTCCTCGCGGCCATCGGGATCCCGCCCCGGTGGCATGAATGGAAAGTGAGACTCCAGCGCCCGGGGCAGACCGTCCGCCAGACGATCTCGCTTCCGGAGGACCTGGAGCGCTACCGGGGGGCCGAATTGAAGCTCGACCTCCTCTCCGGCCCCGGAAGGCTCTACGATCTCGTGGTCAAGGTGGACGGCGCTCCCGTCCGGATCTTCCAGCGGGGTCTGAGCCCGGATCCGGGTTCGTACATCGCCTCCCGGCGGGCTTTCCCCGTCTATCTGCGGGAGGAACGCCGGCATCTGAACCAGGTCCGACAGTGGTATTCGGTTCCCCTGGATATCCAGAAGCTGCGGGGGCGCCGGGAGCTGGAAGTCGAACTCGAGTTCCGCCCGGCGGCGGCGGGGGCGGACAACTACGTCGAGCTGTACGGGGATTATCTTATCGAGGGCCCCGGCGTTTTCGAGGGGCCCACGTTCTCTCAATCCCCCCGGGACCTGTCCCTCTACCGGTACCTCTTCTTCGACGACTGGCGTCTCTGGCGGAAATGGGACCTGGCCGCGCCCGCCCGGGCCGTCTCCGGGCCCGGGGGAGGGGATCTCGCCGCCGATCCGGGTCTCCAGACCGGACGCTACCGGATTCTCCTCGACCTCTCGCGGTTGAGCCCGGGGAGGGGAGAGTTCCCGGTCGCCGTCCGCAACCAGGAGTATCTGACCGACAAGACCGTGCTGGCCGACTATTACAACCTCCAGGTCTGGGAACTCAACCCCTGGAAACGGACGGGCAGCGAACTGCTGGTGGAAGCGGCCCACGCCGCACCGGGGGAGGAAGGCGGGTTCACCCTCGTGGTCTACGAGGACGCGGACGGCGACCATCAGCCCGACCGGCTCTGGGCGCGTTCGTCGTACCTGACCGGGGAAAAAACCGGCGCCTGGAGTTCCTGGACGGTGGCGCTTCCCGACGCGTCCCGCCCGGTTTTCGTGGGGATGAGCTGGCCTCCCGGAAGCAAGACCCGAGTCTACTACGAACGCAAGCTCTGGCCGGACGAAATCTTTCCCGAGGTCATGTACTATCGCCCCGGCCCCAACGCACCCAAAGCCTACCCGGTTTTGACCAACCTCCGCGTCTCCTTCCTCGATGCCGGCAAAAAATAACCGGTTTTACTTGCCCGCGGTCGGCCTCTCTGCCAATATCAGTAATATTTCCCAATAGCATATAGGTGCTCGGATGAGAAAGACCCGGCAGCGCAGCGCGATTCTCGAGGAACTGAGGAAAGTGAAAACCCATCCTACCGCCGAAGAGGTGCACGAGATGGTGCGCCGCCGGCTGCCCCGGATCAGCCTGGGCACGGTTTACCGGAACCTCGAAGCCCTCTCCGCCGCCGGGACCATCCGCAAGCTGGCCACCGCCGGGTCCCGGAAACGGTTCGACGCCGACTCCCGCAACCACTACCATCTGCGCTGCGTCGGCTGCGGGCGCGTGGTCGATCTGGAGCTGTCCGTGGAAGAACGTTTGAACGAGGAAGCCGCCCGGTCGACCGGCTACCGGGTGCTCGGGCACGAGCTGGAGTTTCAGGGCTGGTGTCCCGATTGTCTGGACGCTGCCGGCGAGGAACACGAGTGAACAACCCGCAACCGCGCGGCCCCGGAAAGCGGCGCGCCGCCGAAGGAGAACGAACGATGGATCTGAAGGGGAGCAAAACCGCCCGCAATCTCATGGCCGCCTTTGCCGGGGAGTCGCAGGCGCGCAACCGTTACACCTATTTTTCCGCGCAGGCCCGGAAAGAGGGCTTCCGCCAGATTTCGGAGATATTCGAAGAGACCGCCGACCAGGAACGCGAGCACGCCAAGCGCCTCTTCAAGTTCATGACCGGCGCCGAGCAGGAGATCGCCGGATCCTTCCCCTTCGGCGTTATCGGCGATACCCTGGCCAACCTCAAGGAGGGAGCCGCCGGCGAAAACTACGAATGGACCGAGATGTACCCCGGCTTCGCCAAGGTGGCCCGGGAAGAGGGATTCAATGAAATCGCGGACGCCTTCTCGGCGATCGCGGTGGCGGAACAGCAGCATGAAAAACGCTATCTGGCCCTGGCGTCCAATATCGAGAACTGCCGGGTCTTCAAGCGCGAAGAGCCCGTGGTCTGGAGATGCATGAACTGCGGGTACCTTCATGCGGGAACGGACGCCCCCCAGCTCTGCCCCGCCTGCGCGCACCCGCGCGCCCATTTCGAGATCCTGGCCGAAAACTGGTAAGCAACGAGGAGGAGACGATGACGGCACGGATGCAGGTCTACAAATGCGAAATCTGCGGGAATATCGTGGAAGTGATTCACGCCGGCGGCGGCCAGCTGGTCTGCTGCGGTGAACCCATGTCCCTGCAGCGGGAGAACACCACCGACGGGGCCCGGGAGAAGCACGTCCCCGTGATCGAACGGACGGACGACGGGGTGGTGGTGACGGTCGGCTCGGTTCCCCACCCGATGGAAGACAAACATTACATCGAGTGGATCGAAATCTCCTGCGATTCCGGCTGCTGCCACACCCGCTGTTTCCTCAAACCGGGGGAGGAGCCCAAGGCTTCTCTCCGGACCGATTGCGAAGGGATCAGCGCCCGGGAATACTGCAATCTTCACGGACTCTGGAAGTCGTAACCGCCGCCGGGGCCGGGAGCGTCTCCCGGCCCCGCGCGTGGGAGGAGGATAACCATGCTCAGCCCCGCCATCGAGGAAGCTCTCAACACCCAGGTCAACAAGGAACTGTACAGCGCCTATCTGTATTTCTCCATGAGCGCGTATTTCGAATCCGTCAACCTCAAGGGGTTCGCCAACTGGATGAGGGTTCAGGCTCAGGAAGAGCAGTTCCACGCCGTCAAGCTTTTCGACTATATCAACGAACGGGGGGGACGAGTCGTTCTGCGCCCGATCGAGGGGCCCGAGACCGAATGGGAAAACCCCACCGCGGTCTTCAGGCAGACCCAGGAGCACGAACGGTACGTGACCTCCCTGATCAACGGCCTGGTCCGGATGGCCCGGGACGAAAACGATTTCGCCACCGAAACCTTCCTCCAATGGTACGTGACCGAGCAGGTCGAGGAAGAGGCCGGCGCCGCCGATCTGCTGGAGCGCTTGAAACTGGCCGGCGATCGGGGCGGGGGGTTGTTCATGCTCGACCGGGAGTTGGCGGCGCGGGTCTTTACTCCGCCGGTCCAGTAATACGCGGAAGGAGTGTTGCGATGAAAGAGAAAGTGCAAGCGGCTCTCGACGAGGTGCGGCCCATGCTTCAGGCCGACGGCGGGGACGTGGAATTGGTGGACGTGGGCGCTGACGGGGTGGTCAAGGTCAAACTCACCGGCGCCTGCGGCGGCTGCCCCATGAGCCAGTTCACCCTGAAGTTGGGGATAGAACGGGCTCTCAAGGAGAAGGTCCCGGAAGTGGTCGAGGTCGTCTCCGTCTGATCCCGCCCGGCGCCCTCAGCGGTTCGCCGGCGTCTCTTTCGCGGGAAGAGGGAGCACCCCCGCCATTTCCCCGATGACGTTGACCAGTTCCGACCCGGTGGGGATGACGATTTTGGCGTTTCGGCTCAGCGACCGTTCCAGGGTCTCGAGTTTGCGCAGGAGCTGGGCGTTGCCGACGAAATAACTGTTGGCCGCCTCGTTGACCAGGCGGATGGCTTCCGCCTCCCCCTCGGCGGCCAGGATCTTGGCCTGCTTGACCCCCTCGGCCTTTTTGATCTCCGCCCGTTTTTCCCCGTCGGCTTGCCGTTCCAGGGCGTTGGCGAAGTCGAGGGCGGCGATTTTCTCGTTTTCGGCCTTGACCACCTTGTTCATGGTCTCCTGGACGTCCTTGGGGGGATCGATCTCCTTCAGTTCGGTCCGGACGATCGCCATCCCCCAGTTGTGGGTTTCCTTGCTCAAGGTGGTGAGCAGTTCGTTGTTGATCTTGTCCCGCTCGCTGTTCGCCGATTTCAGGGTCAGGGTCCCGATGATGTTGCGTAAGGTGGTCCGGGCCAGGTTGACGATCTGGATGCGGTAGTTGTTGACGTTGTACTGCGAATTCTTGACGCTCTGCTCGTCTTCCTTGACCTTGAAATAGACCTGGGCGTCGACCCGGGCGTTGAGGTTGTCGTTGGTGATGATCTCCTGGGGCTGGGCGTCCACCATCTGCTCGGTGATGTTGACCGGTATCATCCGGTCGATGACGGGGATGATCCAGTTGAATCCGGGCTGGGCAAAGCGCTTGTACCGGCCCAGCCTCTCCACCAGGCCCCGGTGGGTGGGGCGGATGATCCTGATGCCGGAGAAGAAAATGAAGAGCGCCACGATAACGAGAATCAGGATGGGACCCATGACTGCCTCCTTTCCCCGTCCGTTCGCCGGCGGGGTCGCTTGAACGTTGCGCTTTTCAATCTACCCGAAATCCTGCCCCCCGACAAGCCCGGCCGCGGACGTCAGGCAATTCCCGGCGGCTCGCGGGGAACCCGGTCTCCGAAGAGGCTCCGGATCCGTTCGACGTACGCGCCCGGATCGGCCTTGCGTTCCAGCCCCCCCGCCGTCATCGAACGAACGGAGCCGAAGACCGGCCGCTCCGGCCAGGGGTGGTCGTGGAGCCCGTAGATCCAGCCGACATTGGCGTAGGAGTTGGGATCGCGGCCGTCCAGGAACCAGCGGTTGTTCAGCTCCAGGGTGGTCCGGTAGGCCCGGGCCGGATCCGGGATCCATTCCAGGATCCGTTTTCCCCAGTACATCCGCAGGCGGTTGTGCAGGGTCCCGGTCCGGCGCAGCTCGATCATGGCCGCGTTCCAGTAGGGGTCGGCGGTCCGGGCCGCTTCCAGTTCGTCCGGGGAATACGTTTCCGGCCGCGGGTCCCGGCGGTGGCTGGCCAGGGTTGTGCGGGCCCAGGCGGGGAGAGAGCCGTACTCGTCGTAGTCGTCGGTTCGGCGCACGAAGTTGAAGGCCAGTTCCCGTCTCACCAGGAGTTCTTCCAGGAACGCTTCCCGGGCCGCCGCGGGCGCTCCCGTCGCGGCCGCGACTTTCAGGGCCAGGGTCAGGGGCGAAACCTGACCGAAGTGGAGGTAGGGGCTCATTCCCGAGGTCAGCCCTCCGTCCAGGAACCGACCGCTTTCGAGGTATCGGGGCAGACCCCGGGCCAGAAAGGCGTCGAACCGTTTCCGGGCCGCGCTTTCTCCTCCCCGGGGACGGTCGGTCAGGTCGGCTTGCCGCCGCAGCCGTTCGGGGAGGGAAGGGAGGGGGGAATCGGGGGCGTCTCCCCAGGCGAGACCCGAACGCCGCAGCGGGGTGGGGCGCAGCGCGACCAGGTAGCGCTCCCGGAGCCGTTTCAACTTGGGCCGGAGAGTCCGCGCTCCGATCTCGGCGCGGTCCGAGGCCTCGTCCACCGGGACCAGGGCGTCGGTTTCGACTTCCACCACCTCCCGCCCGGCCCGCCGGGCCACGGTCTTCCGCCAGGCGACCTGGTGGCGCAGGTAGCCCCGGTCGCAGACGATGAGAGCGGCTTCGGCTCCGGCGCGCAGGGCCGCCGCCGGAGGGGACTCCCTCAGAAAGCGGAAACCGATCTTCCTGCGCTCCAGGCGCTTCCGGGTTTCCGCCAGGCCTTCCAGCATGAAACGGTAATGGGCCCCGGTCGCTTCCGGATACCCGTTGGCGAGTCCGAAGACCGTCACAAGCGGCAGGTCGAGCAGGTTGGCCCGTTGAACGGCGTATTCGAGGGCGTGGTTGTCCCGGGTCCGCTGGCTGGCCTGCATCCAGTAGAGCACGAACTTCCCCGAGACCGGAGGTTCCCGGTTGAGCCGGCGCAGCCGGGATTCGGCGATGACCCGGGTGGAAGATCCGGTCATCGTTCCGTCTCCCTCCCGCGCCGGGAAAAAGGGGGGGCCGCCGGGCCGTTCGGATTCGCCATCGTTTGGTTTCCTCCGGGGTTGTACCGCTATCCTATTCCGGAGGGCACCCGCGCACAACGGATTTGATGGCGCGGGGCGGGGCCTTGATCCGGCCCCCGCTTGCTGTTAAAATCCGGCAATTCGAATATCCGGGCCCCGGCCCGGCAACGTTATCTTCAAGGAGGTAGATATGGCTGCTCCGTTCAAAGCATACGACGTCAGGGGCGTCTACGGGGAGGACGTCACCGAGGAACTCGCTTACGACCTGGGACGGGCTTTCGCCGATTTCATCGAGGGAGAAACCCTGGTGGTCGCCCACGATATGCGCCCTTCCAGCTACCCCCTGCGGGACGCTTTCATCCGGGGGGCGACCGGGCAGGGGAAAAACGTGGTCAACATCGGATTGGCCAGCACCGACATGCTCTACTTCGCCGTTATCCACCTCGACGCTCCCGGAGGGGTGATGATCACCGCCTCCCACAACCCGGCCAAGTACAACGGGTTCAAGTTCGTACGCGAGAAGGCGATCCCCATGGGGATCGAAAGCGGGTTGGACCGCCTCGAGGCGGCGGTCCGGTCCCGCGAGTTCAAGCCCGCGGCCGGCTCTCCCGGGACCGTGACCGAGCGCGAGCTTCTAAACGATTTCATCGCCTTCATGCATTCCTTCGTCAAACCCGAGGAACTGGCGCCTCTCAAGGTCGTGATCGACTGCGGCAACGGCATGGGGGGGATGGTCATTCCCCCGCTTTTCGCCGGAAGCAAGGTGACGGTCGTCCCCCTCTTCTTCGAGCTGGACGGATCGTTTCCCAACCATGAGGCCAACCCCCTTCTTCCCGAGAACCGGGAGGACATGGTCAAGAAGGTTCTGGAGACGGGCGCCGACCTGGGCATCGGTCTGGACGGCGACACCGACCGGGCGTTTTTCGTCGACGACAAGGGGAAGTACTGCTCCGCCGATTTCATCCTCGGGCTCCTGGCCAAGCAGATTCTCAAAAACCATCCCGGGGCCAAGATCTGCTACGACGTGCGTTGTTCCAATTACGTGCGCGACACCGTGGAAAAATACGGGGGAACCGCGCACATGGGCAAGGTGGGCCATGCCTACGCCAAGAATTTCATGCGCGAGATCGGGGCCGAGTTCGCCGGCGAAGTCAGCGGGCATTATTACTTTCACTACAAGGACGCCTACTTCGACAGCGGCAACCTCACCGCCCTGCTTCTGCTGAAAGTGCTTTCGGAGAAGGGCGAGAGCCTGTCCCGGGCCCTGGCCGAGACCGCGAACTACCACATCAGCGGAGAGATCAACTCCACGGTCGCCGACCCCGACGCCATCATGGCCGGGATCAAGGAACGATACCGGGGGCGGGGGAAATTGGTGGAGATCGACGGGGTCTCGGTGATCGGGGACACCTGGTGGTTCAACATCCGCAAATCCAACACCGAGCCGCTTCTGCGGCTCAACTGCGAGGCCGACACCGAGGAGCACATGCGGAAGCTGCGCGACGAGCTCCTGGCCCAGATCCGGGCCTGATCGGCGTCGGCGGAGCCGGGGAGGAGACATGGAGTACCGGGAAACCGTCGAGCGCCGCCGGGCGATCAACTTTTTCGACCCCCAAGCCCGGATAACCGCCGGGGACCTGCGGGAGATCGTGGAACGCGGGGTTCTGGCCCCCTCTTCCTTCAACCTCCAGCCCTGGAAGGTGGTGGCGGCCGTCTCCCCCGAGGTCAAGGAGGCCCTCTGCCGGGCTGCGTTCGATCAGCCCAAGGTGCGGGAAGCCTCGGCGGTCCTGGTCCTGCTCGGGAACCTCGAAGCCGTGGACGAGAGCGACGACGTCTTCGCCGCCGCCGTCGAACAGGGGTACCTGGCCCCCGATCAGGCGCACGGGAAGCGGGAGCAGGCCCGGGCTCTCTACGCCGGCCGGGAAAAGGAATTCGTCTCCCGCAACGTCGCGTTGCTGGGGATGAACCTGATGTTGGCCGCTACCGACCTGGGCTGGTCCACCCACCCCATGGACGGGTTCGACGCCGCCGCCGTCGCCGAGGCGCTGGCGCTGGAGGAGAAATACTTACCGGTCATGCTCGTGGCCGTGGGGCGGCCTTCCCCCCGCCTTCGGCTTCTTCCGCGCCCGACCCGGCGCGGATTCGACCGGGTCTGCGAGGTGCGCTGAGACCATGGGGTGGATGGGGAAACTTGCCGGGGGCGTGATCGGTTTCGCCCTGGGGGGGCCTTTGGGGGCCCTGCTGGGAGTGGGGGTGGGGGCGCTGGTCGACGCCGGGAGGGAAGCAAACCGCCCGGTTTCCCGAACCGCCCCCCGCCTCGACCCCGCCGAACAGGCGCAGGCCGCCTACTTCACCGCGGTTTTTTCCATGCTCGGGAAAATGGCCGCCGCCGACGGCAGGATCTCCCGTTCCGAAGTCAACCGGGTCGAGGAATTCATCTCTTCCCAGGGGATGGATCCGACCCAGCGGGCTTTTGCCGTCGCCGTCTTCAACCGGGCCCGTCTCAGCCCCTACACCTTCGCCGACCTGGCCCGGCAGTTCGCCCGGATCTTCGCCGGCGCGCCCCAGATCAGGTCGAGCATGTTCGATCTTCTCGCCCAGGTGGCGGCCGCCGACGGCGTCATCCACCCCGCCGAGGAAGAGCACCTGCGCGAGGCCGCCGCGATTTTCGGCCTGGGGCGGGGCGCCTTCGAACGGGCGATGCGCGAGTACGGCAGCGCCGCCGGGGACGACTACGCCGTGCTCGAGTGCTCCCCGGGGGCGTCCGACGACGAGATCAGAAGCAACTACCGTCGGCTGGTCAAGGACTTCCACCCCGACCGCCTCCGGTCCAAGGGCCTTCCCGACGAGCTCATGGCCCATGCCTCGGAGAAGTTCCGGCGCATCCAGGAGGCCTGGGAAAAGATCAGGAAGGAACGGGGGATCTAGGCTCGGGCCCCGGCGGCGACCCGGCGGCGCAGCCCCTCCAGTCCCTCGATCACCGCAAAGAAGTCGTCGAAGGGAAGGTGGGGGATGCCTTCGCGCCGGCAGAAGCCGGCCAGGGTGCGCCGGGCGAAGACGAGGTCGGCGGCGGCGGCGGCGCCGCTGTCGCTGAGGCCGTCGCCGGCGAAAACCACCAGATTTCCCCGGGCCTGAAGTTCGCGCACGATTTCGGCTTTTCCCACCAGGCAGCGCCCGTCGGCCAGGCGCGGGTGGCGGTTGAAGGCGACCTCGAACCTGCCTCCGCGGATCTCGGCGTGGTGGGAGAGGACCGGGATCGGCGTTCCCCAGGCTTCGAGCAGCGGAAAAATATAGAGGTCGAACCCGTTGGAGACGATCCGGGCCCGGATCCCGGACCGGTCGGCGTACGCCAGGAGCTCCTTCCAGCCCGCGCGCGGCCGCATCCGCTCCAGGACGAATTCGACGACCGCGCCGGATTCGCCCCGGAACGTCGCGGCCATCTTCAGGTAGGCTTCTTCCAGGGGCAGTTCCCCCCGCAGGTAGGCTTGGTCGATCTCCAGCCACTCGGGCCCGGCGAAGCGGGCGAACATGGAATCGAAGACGTCGTCGACGGTTACGGTGCCGTCGAAGTCAAGGACCAGGGATATGGATCGAGGTGCTGTTTTCATCCGCCTGTATCGGTGCGTCCGAAGGTGGTACACTATCCTAAACCATGGAGCGGACAAGCAAAAAGACTCGGGCGGGGCGTGCGCTTCCCCGTACTTTTTCGGAAAGGCGGGTGAGGGCGCTGGTCAAGGCCGTCGCTTCCGCCCCCGCCCGGCGGGGGGTTTTCAACCCCTGGGTGGAAGTGGATCGCGAGCACGATCTCGGCCCCGCCTCCCCCGGAATCCGCCGCCGCCACCTGGCCGGGTACCTCCGTCCCCGCGCCCACCGCTCCCGGCTGGTCCTGATCGGGGAGGCCCTCGGCTACCAGGGAGGGCATTTCAGCGGCATCGCCATGACCTCCGAGCGGATTCTTCTCGGGCACAAGTCCCGGGAGGGGATTCCGGCGGCGGCGGTTTTGCCCGCGCCCGCGCCCCGGCGCAGCAGCAGTCCCCGGTTCAAGCCCCTGGGCTTCTCCGAGCCGACCGGAACCATCGTCTGGAAACAGCTGCTGGGCCTGGGCCTGGACCCGTTCGCCTTCGTCCTCTGGAACGCTTTTCCCTGGCACCCGTTCTCGCCCGGCCGGGGGATGCTCAGCAACCGGCGCCCCACCGCCGTGGAACTGGCGTCGGGGGAACCCGTTCTCCGCCGGTTCCTGGAGATCTTCCCCGGCGCCGTCGTCCTGGCGGTGGGGAGGGTGGCGGAGGCGGTGCTGCGGGACCTGGGTGTGGCCGCCGTGTCGGTTCGGCATCCGGCCAACGGGGGCGCCGTCACGTTCCGTCGGCAGATAGGGCGCCTGCTCTCCGCGGAGGGGACGTGAAAACCAGGGTTCTGTGGGCCCGGCACGGCCGGATCGCCAACAACCTCACGGGAATCTACAGCGGCCGCAGCGCCGACCGTCTCGATCCGACCGGGCGCCGTCAGGCCGAACTCCTGGCCCGGCGCCTGGCTCTGCGGCCACCGGACCTGATCGTGACCTCGCCGGTGGCCCGGGCGGTGGAGACCGCGGCGGCGGTCGCCGCCCGCTGCGGGCTGACGGCTGCGGCCGAGGATTACTGGGCCGAGATCGATTTCGGACTCTGGAGCGGCCTCGACGGCGGCGCCATCGGCCGGGGATGGCCCCGGGAGTGGGAGGCCTGGCGGGCGGCTCCCCACGAGACCGCCGTGCCCGGCGGCGAGGGCCTGGAGGACGTCCGCGTCCGGCTCCGCCGCGGCCTGGCCCGGCTCCGGGACGAGTGGCGGGGGAAAACGGTCCTGATCGTGGCCCACGACGTCACCGTCCGGCTGGCGGTTCTGGAGGCGTTGGATCTGCCCACCCGGAGCTACCGCCGGTTCCGGGCTGACAACGCTTCCCTTACGGGCATCGTCTGCGACCCGGATCCGGTCCGGGTCGAGATGGTCAACGACACCGGTCACCTGGAGGAACTGGAACGATGAAGACAAGGTCGGGACTGTGCGCGCTCTTCCTGCTCCTGGGCGCCTGCGCCGCGCCCCAGTACCGGAGCCCCGCTTTCAAGGACGTGGACGTGGACGGCGACGGCATCGTCACCTGGCCCGAGTACCAGAAGGCCTTCCCGGGAAAGCCGCGGAACCTCTACCTGGCGTCGGACGAGGACCAGGACGAACAGCTCGACCAGTCCGAATTCGAACTCGGCCTGGGCGGCTCTTTCTGATCGTCCGCGCTCAGGCTTCCGGTTCGGGATAGCGGTTGAAGAACGCCCGTTCCTCGAACGGCAGCTTCTCCGGCCGCCGCCCCTCGACGGTGGGAAAGCCGATCGGGAGTATGACCCGGACGGTCTTGCCGGTCGGCAGGCCGACCAAACGGCCGATCCGTTCCGCCCGCCCGTCCGTCCGCAGCCAACCGTCCACCCAGACCGAAACGTAGCCGAGGGCGGCGGCGGCCAGGAGCATGTTCTCCACGGCGGCGGCGCAGTCCTCCACCTGAAAAGCCAGCCCTTCGTAGACGGCTTCCGGTTTGCGGTCGACGGCGCAGAGGATATAGGCCGGCGCGGTGCGCATGGCCTGGTTGGTGGCGTGCATCTCCTTGATCTCCCGGACCAGGTCGTCGTCGTCGACGATGACGAAGCGCGTGGTTTGGGCGTTGCGCCCGGACGGGGCGTCGAGCCCGGCTTGGACGATCTTTTTCAGGTGGTTCCGGGGGACCGCTCTCGCGCTCAACGGTTCCCGGTAGCTGTGTCGCCTGGCGACGGTCTCGAAGAAATCCATGGTCGTTACCTCCCGAATCCCAGTATAGCAAGACCGGTCGCCGCGGCCAACGCCGCCGTTTTCGGGTCTTCCTGTTCGCCGCCGCCGCCGCCGTGGTACACTGGCGTGGTTTTGTCCAACGGGAGCGATCCGGATGTCTTCTTCCCGCGCACATCGATGGTGGCTGAGGTTCCGGGAACGGGACCCGGGGGCGATCCGGCTGCGCCGCGCCTTCCGTCTCCTGGTCGCGGTCGGCCTGACCGTGCTGGCCGTCGCCCTCCTGACCGCCTGCGTCTCCGGCCGGCCCTCCGTCCGCTATCTCTTCATCGGTCTCCTCGCCGCCATGCTCCTGACCGCGACCGTTCCCGGGAACTCCCGCCGGGAGAGAATGCAGGGAATGGTCCGTTCCCTGATCGGTTCGCTGGCGGGGGCGCTTCTGGCCGCTTTTCTCCCCGGCAGGGGGGGGGCCTACCTGGCGGCGGTGCCCGCGGTCGTTTTCGTCAGTTACTTCGTCCGCCGTTTCGGCCCGGCCTACCGCCAGGCCGGATTCATGTTCATGGCGGTTTTCCTCTTCTCGCAGCTGGGGGGTATCGTCCCGGGAAATTTCCCCGCTTTCGCCGTCACCTTGCTGTTCGCCTTCATCTGCTCCTTCTTCGCCGGTTTTCATCTGGTCCAGGTCAAGCTGGAGACGGTCCTGATCGATTCCCTGCGCCGGTTTTTCAAGGAGAACAGCCGTTTTTTTTCCGCCCTGGAACGGTCGGCCGTCGCCCCCACGCCGGCCGTTCTCGGCGAGCTTGAGGCTTCCGTCGCCGGTCTCAAGGACACCCTTCTGGCCTGGGGAACCGTGGCTTCCCAGGTCTTCAACCGGAACGACCCCGCCTGGGGCATCCTGGCCCGGGCCGGGGACATGCAGTACCGTCTCGGACGCATTTCCCGGATCGCCCGGCGGGCGCTCCTGAAGCTCTCCGCCGGGCTCGACGGGTCCGCTTCTCCGGAACTGGGCCGCACCGTGGCCCGGGCGCTGGGGGAGGTGGGGCGGTCCCTGGAGGGGATCGCCGCGGTTCTCGACGGCGAACACGACCTCCACCTGGAGATGACCTCGAGCCCGGCGGCGGTCGACGCCTTGTCGGCCGCCGTGCTCAACGCGCCCGGCCCGGTGCGCGCGGTCGATTTCTACGCCTGGCAGGTCCTGGTTTCCCTCCGGCGTTTTCTGGAGAGCGTTTCCCTGCTCGACCGGGCCCTCCAGGATCCGGCCGAGGCCGCGTTCCCGGCCTCGGAGCCGGACCCGGCGACCGAGGTCCCCGAGCCTCCGCGGGGCTGGCGTCGCCGGGTCGCCGCCCGGCTGGGAGAGAGTTCGACCCGGCTGGCGGTCCAGGGAGCGCTGGCTTCGTTCTGTTCGCTGGCCGTCAGCGGGATATTCGGCCTGCAGCGCCCGGTCTGGGGAGTGGTTATGGCGGTGGTGGTGGTTTCGGGCACCTTGGGGGACAACGTCCGCAAGGCCCTGGAACTCTTCGGGGGAACGCTCGCCGGAGCCCTGCTGGCCCTGGCCCTGATCTGGATTCTTCCCGAAGGGCTGGTCCCGACGGCCGCGGTGCTGATGATTTTGCTCTTTCTCTGGAGCTACACCAACAACGTTTCCTACGCCCTGGCCACGGTCTGGATGGCTGCTTTCGCCATTGTGGTCCTGGCCCGGATCAAGGGGGGAGGCACGTCGATGGCCGCGGTCAGGCTGTATCAGGTCGGCCTCGGCGGCGGTTTCGGGCTTTTGGTTTCGAGCTTCGTTCTTCCCGTCAAAATCAGGCGCCGGAGCCGGGAGTTCGCGTCCGCCCTCCTGGCCGACGTCGCCGCCGTCGCCCGCGCCGCTTTCGCGATGGCCGAGGGCAGGGACGTTCCCGCCGCCGGCGCGGCCCGCGACGCCCTCTACCGGCACCTCGACGATTTTCACGAGTCGCTGCGAAAAATGGCCTACGAATCCTTCCTCCTTCCCTCCACCCGCCGCCGGCTCCTCTCCCTCTCCATGGTTCTGCACCGGCTCTGCGACTACGCCGTGTCCCTGCTCGAGCTGATCGAAGTGCTCAAGGTCAAGGGGCTGTCGCCCGCGGTCCATGAAGCCGCCCAGGCCATGTCGGGGCTGGTGGAAGGCGCCCTGGCGGCCATGGGGCGGGGGGAGGAAGACGGGTCTCTGGAGCGGGAAGTCGAGGCGGTGCGGTCCCGCCTGATCGACCGGGTGGGGGAGGGGACCCCCGCCGGTTCCCGTGGAGAGACGCTGAGGGCTTTGGGTATATTCTTCTACAGCCGGGCCATGGTCGACGCGGCCCGGGAAGGGACGCCGCTGTTTCGGGACCGGTAAGCCAAGGGAGGTCGGAAGACGATGCAGGAATACGATGTGATGGTGATAGGCGCCGGGGGCGGGATGAAGGTGGCTCTGCCGGTGGCGGATATGGGGAAGAGCGTGGTCTTGATCGAAAAAGACCGCCTGGGGGGAACCTGCCTTAACCGGGGGTGCATCCCCTCCAAGATGCTGATCTACCCGGCCGATTTCGCCCGGGAATGCCGGGAAGCCGCGCGTCTCGACCTGGACGTCGGCTTCCGGGACGTCCGTTTCCGGGAGCTGATCGACCGCATCGCCTCGACCGTGGACGGCATCGCCGCCGGACTGCGGCGCCAGATCGACGAACATCCCCGCCTCGACCTCGTCCGCGGCCGGGCGGTTTTCACCGGCCCGCGCGAAGTCGAGGTCGGGGGCGAACGGATCCGGGCCGAGCGGGTGTTCATCGTCGCCGGTTCGCGCCCCCGGATCCCCCCCGTTCCCGGCCTGGAGGAGACGCCGTATTGGACCAGTCCGGAGGCGCTGCGCGCGCCCGGCCTGCCCCGGCGCCTGGTGGTGGTGGGGGGAGGGTTCATCGCCTGCGAATTGGGGAACGCCTACAGTTCCTTCGGCTCCCGGGTGGATTTCATCGCCCCCGACGGGCTCATCGACCGGCAGGACGATGATGTCCGCGCCGAGTTCAAGCGGATATTCACCCGGTTCAACACCGTGCGCGAGGGCGCGCGGCTCGAACGGGTCGAGTACCGGGCCGGGACCTTCGTTTCCCGGGTGCGCGCGCCGGGCGCCGGCGAGGAGATACTGGAAAGCGACTCGCTGCTGGTGGCGGCGGGAGTGGTGCCCGACATCGCCGACCTGCACCTGGAGAGGACCGGGGTCGAACTCGACGAGCGCGGCTTCATCGCCGTCGACGGTTTTCTGCGGACCCGTGCCCCCGGCGTTTACGCCTTCGGCGACTGTATCGGCCATTACCTCTTCCGCCATTCGGTCAACTTCGAGGGAGAGTACCTGGTTCGGACCGTCTTCGGGGGCGACGACCGCCCCATCCGCTACTATCCGGTCCCGTCCGCGCTTTTTTCCTGGCCCGAAGTCGCCGGGGTGGGGAAATCGGAAAAAGAACTGCGGGCGGAAGGCGTCGAGTACGTCGCGGGAAAGGCCATGTACGCGGAGAGCAACGCCGGTCTGGCGCGCCAGGTCGACCACGGATTCGTCAAAATCCTGGTCGCCCGCTCCGACCGCCGGATTCTGGGAGCGCAGATCGTCGGCCCCGAAGCCAGCGACATGATCCATATCCTCATCGGGATGATGTACATGCAGGCCGGCCTCGACGATCTCAACCGGATGATCTACATCCACCCCGCCCTGCCCGAGCTGGTCCGCGACGCCGCCCGCGCCGCCGAAGCCGCCCTGGCCTGACGGCCGCCCCCCGGATCTTCAGCGCCGGGGGCGCAGGAGCAGCGCCAGGTGGGAGCGCCGCAGGGGAGGGAAGAGCCGCCAGGCCAGGCGCGTCCCCCGGGGAACGCGGCGGAGAACGTTCGCGGGCAGGTCGGTGAAATCGGCCGCCCGCGCCGTCTGCCAGGCCGGGGCCAGGGCTTCGACCGCCGCCGGCGATTCCGGGAACCAGCGCCCCCCCGGAAGAATCTTTCCCGCCGCCGGGGAGACGGCGTCGAATAAAAGCAGCGATCCCGGGAAATCCGCGGCGGCGTCGGCCATGACCGCCCGCACCGTCTCCGGGGCCAGGAACTGGAAAACGCCTTCGGCGATGAAGAGGAAGGGCCCCCCCCCCGCCCGCCGCCGGACCGCTTCCGTCCAGGCGCGGTCTTCCAGGTCGGCGACGACGACGGCCCCCTCTTCCTGCAGCCGCCGCTCCCGCCATCGTCCCGCTTCGGCGCGGTCGAGACAGAACCAGGGGACCCGGGCGCCGATCCGCGACCGGCGCGTGCTCGAACCGGCTCCCAGCTCCACCGCCGCCGCCGGTCCGTCGGCCAGAGCCTCCCGCGCCAGGTCGTCGATCAGGCGCGCGCGCAGACAGATCCCCAGCTCGGGGACGCGTCCGTCCCCGACCGCCCCCCCGGGGGGGGCGTCGTCGGCCAGCCTCCGGGCGGCGGGGTCGATCAGGACGGCGTCGGGCCGGGCGCTCTCCCGGGCCCGGGCCGCGATCGGCGTCCACCAGGCCCGCTGGTATTCGGGGAATCCGCGCACAAGTGCCTCCGGGCAGGTATCGGCATCTGCTGACAGGGCCGGTTCCGCTTGCTATACTACAACAACAGCGGGATGTCTTCATTGCCCGAATCCGTGGAGGCGGAACCGATGCCCGATGCCGTCAAGGTCAGCGAGGGGATTTACTGGCTGGGAGTGAACGACCGCCAGACCCGGCTTTTCGAGGAGCTCTGGCCGCTCCCCAACGGGGTCTCCTACAACGCCTACCTGGTGGAGGGAACGGAGCGCTGCGCCCTGATCGACACCGTCAAGGGGTCTTTCTCCGCCGATTACCGGGAGCGGGTGGCCCAGTGGGTCTCCGCCGGCCGGCGGATCGAATACCTGGTCATCAACCACATGGAGCCGGACCACTCCGGTTCGATCAAGACCCTGGTCGAGCTCTGTCCCGGGATCCGGCTCGTCGGGAACGAGCACACGGTGCGGATGATCGAGGACTTCTACCGCCTCGGCGCCGATACCGTCGAGGTCGGCGACGGCGACGAAATCGATCTGGGAGGGAGGAAGCTGGTCTTCAGGCTCACTCCCATGGTCCATTGGCCGGAAACGATGATGACCTTCGATTCACGGACCGGAACGCTTTTCTCCGGCGACGCCTTCGGGGGGTTCGGGACCCTCGACGGAGGCATTTTCGACGACGAGGTCAACATCGAGTTCTACCAGGACGAGATCCGCCGCTACTTCACCAACATCGTCGGACGTTTCAGCGCCATGGTGGTCAAGGCCATCGACAAGGTCCGGGATCTTCCCATCGCCGTGGTCGCTCCCACGCACGGGCCCATCTGGCGCCGGGACCCGTCGCGGATCATCGAGGCGTACGCTTCCTGGAGCCGGCACGAGACCGAACCGGGAGTGGTGATCGTCTACGGGTCCATGTACGGGAACACCGAGCGCATGGCCGATGCCGCCGCCCGGGTTCTGAGCGAACGGGGGTTGAAGAACATCAAGATCTTCAACGCTTCCCATACCCACGTTTCCTACATGATCAACGAGATCTGGAGGTTCCGGGGCCTGCTCCTGGGAAGCTGCACCTACAACCTCGGTCTCTTCCCCCCCATGATCGAACTGCTGGATAAGCTCAGGAACAGCAACCTCCGGGGCTGGCTGGTCGGCATCTTCGGCACCTATGCCTGGAGCGGCGGCGGCGTCAAGCGCCTGCGGGAATGCGCGCAGGAGTGCGGCTGGAAACTGGTGGAGCCGGTGGTCGAAGCCCGCTGCGCCCCCAAGCCCGAAGACCTGCGGGGGTGCCGGGAGCTGGCGGTCAACCTGGCCGCCGCCCTGGATGCTCCCGGGGACGGCGGGGGATGACCGGCGGGGTCGAAGAGGGGAGGTACTTTCTCAAGGATTCGGTGAGGAAAGTCACCGACTTCGCCGCCACCCCCCAGAGCCGCGGTGTTCCCCCTCCTCCCGTCCAGAAGCCGTTTCCGTCCGAAGCCCTCCGGTTCCCCCTTCCCGCTCCGGGAGAGTTCGGCGCCCTCGGGAAGATGGGGGTCTACGACGCCGTCCGCCGGCGCCGCAGCCGTCGGAATTTTTCGCCGGAGCCCCTGGGCCTGGCCGAGCTCTCCTTCCTGCTCTGGGCCGTCCAGGGGGTGAGACGCACCCTCTCCCCGGCCGCGGTACTGCGGACCGTCCCCTCGGCCGGCTGCCGCCACCCCCTGGAGACCTATCTCCTGGCGTTTCGGGTCGGCTCCCTGGAGCCGGGGGTTTACCGCTACCTCCCCCTGGGCCACGAACTTCTTTTCGAATTCGCGGTCCCCGACCTGGCCGCCCGCCTGGTCCGGGGAGTGCTGGGGCAGGAGTTCGCGGCGCGGGCCGCCGCCGTCTTCGTCTGGAGCGCGGTGCCGTCCCGGACCGAGTGGCGGTACGGGGGCGCTTCCCACAAGGTGATCGCCCTCGATGCCGGCCACGCCTGCCAGAACCTGTACCTGGCCTGCGAAAGCATCGGGGCCGGAACCTGCGCCGTGGCCGCCTACGACCAGGAGGAGATGGACCGGCTGCTGCGGCTCGACGGCGCCGAGGAGTTCGTGGTCTACCTCGCCCCCGTGGGGAGGGTCGGGCCTTAACGCCGGGGCGCCGCCGCTTGTCTTCGGCGGTTTTCCGGCTATAATTTCGGCGGACGGAAACGCCGCGACGGCGCCGCGGGCGCCGGGAGAGGAGGAACGATGGGCAAGATCTATCATATTCAGCTGGATCGGAAAATGATCGGGGGCGCCAAGCTGGCGGTGGTCCCGGGCGACCCCGGCCGGGTTCCCAAGATCGCGGGGCAGCTCTCGCCCCGGTTCCGGGAACTGGCTTTCAACCGGGAGTACCGGTCCTGCCTGGTCCCGGTCGGCTCCCGGGAGAAGGTTCTGGTCACCTCGACCGGGATCGGCGGCCCCTCGGCCACGATCGCCGTCGAGGAGCTGGCCATGCTCGGGATCACCACCTTCGTCCGGCTGGGGACCACGGGCTCGATCCGGAAGGACCTCAAGGTCGGGGACGTCGTCGTCACCGCCGCCGCGGTCCGTCTGGACGGCTCCTCGACCCACTACGCCCCCATCGAGTACCCGGCGGCCGCGGATTTCTTCGTCACCAGGATCCTGGTCGAAGCCGCGGAAAAGGCCGGCATTCCTTTTCGAGTCGGCGTCACGGCGTCTTCCGACACCTTCTACCCGGGGCAGGAACGCTACGACTCCCACGGCAAGTACGTGATCCGGAAATTCCAGGGCACGCTCGGGGAGTGGCAGCGGCTGGGGGTGCTCAACTACGAGATGGAATCGTCGGCCCTCTTCACCACCGCCCGGGCCCTGGGGCTGCGGGCCGGATGCGTGGCGGGGGTCATCGTCAACCGGGCTTCCACCGAGGCCATCCGCAAGACCGACGTGGCCCGGGCCGAAGACAACACCATCTCCGTTCTCAAAGACAGCCTGGGCCCGCTGCTGGCCCTGGCCCGGAGCCGCGTCCGCGGGTGATGCCGCCGACCCGGCGTCAGTACGACCTCGCCCGCCACCACGCCTGGGGAGGGCTGGGGATGCTGGCCCTGGCGGCGGTGTTGCGGGGGGTCGTCCCCGGAATCTCCCCCCGGGTGGCGGCGCCGGTCCTGGGCGCTCTGTGCGCCTACGCCGGGTTCTGGCTGTTTCTGACCTACCGCTACCGCGCCGCCCTCGGCCGGCGGCGCGAGGAGGCGGCAGGCGGCGCCGCCGCCCGGGCGAAGGCCGAGGCCAAGGCCGCCAAGAAACAAGCCAAGGCCGCGGCCAAGGCGGCGAAAAAGGGAGGGGGGGGCGGGCGTTAACGCCCCCGGCGCGAGCCCAGCCAGAAGAAGACCCCGGCCACGGCCAGCATCCCCGCCAGCTTGAGGGCCAGGGATCCGGCGCCGCTACCGGAATCCGCGCTTTCTTCCGCCTCGGTCAGCTCGTCGACTTCTTCGTCGCCCGCCGCCGTGCCCGCCGGGGTCGGAGGGGGAGAGGGCCGGAAGCGGGGGGTAACCGCCGGGAGGACGGTCGAGGAAAAGGCCTTGGTCAGGAGCTCCCGGGCCTTGGCGTCCCGGGTCGTCCGGTCCTTGGAGCCGAGGACGACGGCGACGAACCTGACCCCGCGCCGGGAGGCGGTGGCGACGATGGAGTAGCCCGCGGCCTTGAAGTACCCGGTCTTGAACCCGTCGCAGCCGGGAACCGATCCGAGCAGGTGGTTGTGGGTGCGCATGTCGAAGGTGCCGTCGCGGAAGGGGCGGTACGTGGTCTCCGTGTAGGCGAAGACGGCGGGGTGCTTGATCAGCTCCAGCGCCAGCCGGGCCAGGTCGCGGGCCGTGCTTGTATCCGGTTCGTCTCCCGCCGCCGGAGGGAGACCGTGCACGGAATGGAAGACGGTGTCGGCCATTCCCAGGTCGGCGGCTTTCCGGTTCATCAGCTCGACGAAGGCCTCGGCCGACCCCGCCGTGTGGATGGCCAGGGCGACCGCGGAATCGTTGGCCGACTGGACGATCAGGGAATAGAGCAGCTCTTCCACGGGAAAGACCTCGCCCTCCTTGAGGTAGACTTGCGAGCCGCCCGTCCGGGCTGCGGCCGCGGTCACGGTCACCGGGTCGTCGAGCCGCAGGGTTCCCTCCTCGACTTTCTCCTGGAGGATGAGGAGCATCATCAGCTTGATCACGCTGGCGGGATAGGCGCGGGCGGAAGAGTTGTCCTCGAAAAAGACTTCGCCGGTCCCGGCGTTGAGGACCAGGGCCGAAAGGTAGGGGTTCTTGGCCACGGTCGGGATTTTGGCCCGGGCCCCGGGTGCGGCGGCGGGGAGGAAGATGAGCCCGGCCGCGGCCGCGGCCGCGAAACGGCGGTGCCCGAGAAGGCGTTTCATGCTACTCTGCCGGCAAGGATCCATAACCCCGGAATTTTCTCCCGGCCGCAGGGAAAACTCCAGGAAAAATCGTGAACCTCGAAGCCTTGGAAAAAATTCTCGCCGCCCTCCCCGGATACCGTCGGGTCCAGGCCCGGCGCGCGCTGTATCGGGACCTGGTTCCTTCCTGGCTGGAAGCCACCGCCCTTCCCCTGGAGCTGCGCCGGGAACTGGAGGAGGCCGTCCCCCTGCCGGCGTCGGCGGAGTTTTTCCCCGAAGCGGACGGATCGGCCGAACGCGCCCTGGTCGTTCTCGGCGACGGGGAGGCGGTCGAGACCGTGCTGATGCGCCACGGCTCCGGGCGCCGGACGGTCTGCGTCTCCTCCCAGGCCGGTTGCGCCCTCGGCTGCTCTTTCTGCGCCACCGCCGAGCGCGGCTGGTCCCGGAACCTGTCCGCCGGCGAGATCGTGGGCCAGGTTCGTCTCGTCGCGCGCCGTCTCGCCCCCGCGGGGGAAAAGGTCGGCAACGTCGTTTTCATGGGGATGGGTGAGCCCCTGCTCAATTATGAAGCGGTGGCGGAGGCGGTGCGCGAACTCAACGCCGCCGACGGGTTCAACATCGCCGCCCGCCGGATTTCCATCTCCACCGCCGGGATCGTTCCCGGGATACAGCGTCTGGCCGCCTTCCCCCTGCAGGTCAACCTGGCGGTCTCGCTCCACGCGCCCGACGACCGGCGGCGGAAGGAGCTGATGCCGTTGGCCGGCAAGGTCCCGCTCCGGCGCCTGCTGGCGGCGGTGCGGGACTATCAGGCCCGCACCAACCGCCGGGTCATGTTCGAGTATATCCTGATCGACGGGTTCAACGACAACACCGCCGACGCCCGCGCTCTGGGGGGCCTGCTGCGGAAGGACGGGCCGCGGCTTTTTCTCGTCAACCTCATCCCCTGCAACCCCGCCCGGGGTTTCCGGGCCCCCCCCGAAGCCCGGATCGAGGGTTTCCGGCGGGCACTGGAGGGGGAGGGCGTCTCCGTCACCCGCCGCTACCGTTTCGGCCGGGGGGTCCGGGGTGCCTGCGGTCAGCTGGCGGGACGCGACGAAATCGAGGAGGTCGAAGATGGGAATGTTCACGACCGGGAAAGTATGCCTGGAGCGGCTCCCCCGGGGGGGAGATCTGGCTGAAGCCGTGGCCGCCCGCGCCGCCGCCCGGGGGATCGCCTGCGCCGAAATCTGCGCCGTCGGGGCCGTGTCCCGGGCCCGGATCGGGTATTACCTCCAGGACCGGCGCCGCTATCGGGAACTGGACTTTCCGGAGGCCATGGAGATCGTGTCCTGCCTGGGGACGATCACCGAAAAGGACGGGGCGCCTTTTCTTCATGCCCACCTGGCCCTGGCCCGGGAAGACGGTTCCACGGTCGCCGGCCACCTCCTGCCCGGGACCGTTATCTTCGCCTGCGAATGCCTGATCCGCGAGCTGGTGGGGGATGTCCCGCGCCGCGCGCACGACCCCGATACCGGGCTGTCGCTCTGGGAGAGTTCATTCCATGATTGATGTCCGGTTCGGACCGGGGTAAACTGCAATAGGGATATGTGCAGGACCGGGCGCCGCGGCGCCTGCGAGCGGGTCCCCCGGGAGGATGCGAGTGCGCCGACCAGGCCGGGTAATCGTGATCGGCGGCGGACCGGCGGGGCTGATGGCGGCCGGGAAGGCCGCGGCCGCCGGCGCCTCGGTGCTGTTGCTGGAGAGGATGGACCGGGTCGGCCTCAAGTTGGGCTTGACCGGGAAAGGCCGGTGCAACCTCACCAACGTCGCCCCGGTTCCGGAGATGCTCCAGCACTTCGGGGCCGGGGGCAATTTTCTGCGCGCCGCCCTCTGCAATTTCGGCAACCGCCGCCTGATCGGGTTTTTCGCCGACCTGGGAGTGGCCACGGCGGTGGAGCGGGGCGGCCGGGTCTTTCCCGAAGCGGGGAGCGCGGTGGAGCTGGCCCGGGCCTTGAAAAAATGGGCGGCGGGAACCGGAGTCGAGATTCTCACCTCCCGCCGCGTCGATCGGCTCCTGGTCGACGAGGGCCGTATCCGGGGGGTCTGGGTGGGGGACGATTTTTATCGGGCCCGGGCGGCGGTGATCGCCACCGGAGGGCTCTCCTACCCGCGGACCGGTTCCAGCGGCGACGGCTACCGGTTGGCGGCCTCCGTCGGGCATACCGTCGTCGCCCCCCGTCCCGCCCTCGTCCCCCTGGACACGCCCACCGGGCACTGGTCGCGGACCCTCCCCGGCTTGGCCCTGAAGAACGTCCGGTGCCGGCTGACGGCCGGGGGGCGCCGGATCGCCGACGAGTTCGGGGAGATGATCTTCACCCATACCGGGGTGTCGGGACCGATCGTTCTTTCCCTTTCCCTCCGGGCCGGGGACGCGCTGGCCGCCGGGGCCGAAGTCGCGCTTTCCCTCGATTTCAAGCCGGCCCTCGACGAGAAGAAACTCGATCTGCGCCTCCTGCGCGATTTGAAGGAGGCGGGAAAACGGCGGATAGCCGGGGTGGTCAAGGGCCTGCTCCCCCGCGCGCTGGTCCCGGTCTGCCTGGCCGCCTCCGGGATCGACCCTCTCAAGCGGGCGGACCAGGTTACCCGGGAGGAGCGTCTTCGTCTCCGCCTCTGGCTCAAGGGGGCCGACATCCCCGTCCTCGAACTCCGTCCGGCGGCGGAAGCGGTCGTCACCGCCGGGGGCGTGTCCCGCCCCGAGATCAACCCCCGCAGCATGGAGTCGCGGCTGGTCCGCGGCCTCTTCTTCGCCGGCGAGGTCATCGATATCGACGCCGATACCGGCGGCTACAACCTGCAGGCCGCGTTCTCCACCGGGTACCTGGCCGGGGCCGGCGCCGCCGCCGCCTGTCTTTAGGCGCGACGGCCGCTGAACTCGGCCAGCGCCCCCCAGAACGGGTCCACCCGGGGGTGCTCCAGGGGCCGTTCCTGGCCGTCCTCGCGCAGGATCAGGCGCCCGGGGTCGTCGGTGACTTCCCCGACCCGGCTGGCGGGGATCCCCCCGGCGCCCAGGCGCTTCAGAACCTCGTCCGCCCGGTGCGGGCGGCAGGTGACGATCAGGGACCCCTCGCTGATCGAGGTATAGGGGTCGATCCCGAACAAACCGCAGATCCGGCGCACCGGATCCTGGACGATGATCGCTTCCTTTTCGACCGTCATCCCCACCCCCGCGGCCCGGGCCACTTCGTAGAGGCCGCCCAGGACGCCGCATTCGGTGGCGTCGTGCATCGAGGTCACTCCCTCCTCGCGGACGCCGGCTTCGACCGCGATCCGGGCGTCCTCCACCACCGACATCTGCCAGAACAGTTCTCGGGCTTCCTCGGCGAACTCGGAGCCGAAACGTTCTTCGATCCGGTCCGGAAAGGTGGCCGCGAACAGGCCGGCGGCCTCCACCGCCGCTCCCTTGGTGACGAGGACGGCATCGCCGGGCCGGGCCATGGCGGGGGTAAGATAGCGGTCCTTCGGGCCCACGCAGATCACGGTCGCCCCCCCGATCATGGGGAATTCGCAGCCTTGGTAGCGGCCGGTGTGTCCCGAGATCACGGCCAGGCCGATGGCGTCGCATTCCCGGTGGACCGTGTTCCAGAAAGCCTCGAAAGCTTCCCGGTCCATGGAAAGGGGGAGGTTCAGGTCCAGGGTGATATAGGCCGGGGGGAGTCCCGAGGTGGCCGCGTCCGAGGCCAGGATGTGCACGGCGAACCAGGCCGCTCGTTCCCAGCCGTAGGCGGGGATGACGAAGACCGGGTCGGTGGTGGTGACCATGACCCGGCCGTTCCCCAGGTCCACGACCCCGACGTCGACCCCGTTGCGGGGGCCGACCAGCACTTGAGGCCGCCGTCGCCCCAGGCGGGGGAGGATGATCTCGTCGAAGATATCCGGCGAGACCTTGCCGGTCGCGGGCAGTTCCCGTTTCATGCCGTTTTTCCCCGGCCGCTGCCCCCGCTCCCGGCTCAGTCGGCCTGGACCAGGTCGCCGCGCTCCAGTCCGGTCCCGGAGAGAACCTCGGCGATGGAGTACTTCTCCTTGACGCTGGTGACCTTGACCCGGCCCACCTTCTCCGTCTCCGATCCCAGGGTCATCCCGGTATCGGGGTCGACCAGGGCTTCTCCCTGGCGGATGACGTCGAATTCCATGCCTTCGCTCATCCCCCCTTCGCTGCCGGCGTTGATGTAGACCTTGGAGGCGTCGGCCTTGATCACTTTGCCCTGCCAGGGAACGCTCCTGAGGCGGGAGGCGATTTTCGCCACCGCTTCGTCGATGGCTTCCTGGGTCGCTTCCCCCAGCGGGGTCTTGCGGAAACCGCCCAGGTCTCCGGAAAAATCGGAGTGGCTGTAGCCGAGGGAGAGGCCGCCGGCGTCGGCGCTCCCCTCCACCCGGATCGAGTCCAGCACCTCGCCGCTGCTGGTGTCGTAGATCCGGACGTTGATGGCCACGTGGGCCTGCTCGTGGCTGCCGCCGATGCGGAAACCGGCGATCCCGATCCCGCCGCCTTCTCCGCCTTTCTTCTCCTCGAACTCGGTGACCGCGCCCGAGATCAGGATCTGGGCCTTACCCAGCTTGCCGATGGCGGCGGCCGAACCTTCGCCGGTGCGTCCGCTGGCTCCCAGATCCTGCTCGGCCAGGACCGAGGAGAGGTCCTGCCGCTCGAGAACGGTGAATTTGCCGGTGTTGATCAGGGAGGTGGCCATCATCTCCTGCATGCCCCAGCCGATATCCCAGGCACCGTACCAGCCGGATTTGTTGTCGAACTCGGAGACCGCGATCGTCATCTTGGGCGCGGCGGCGGCCGTTCCGGCCGCGACCGCGGCCGCCAGCGCGACCGCCCAGGTGGTCAGTGAAGTTTTTTTCATCCCGGTTCCTCCTCGGCGCCTCCGCCGTTTCGGGTTGCGTTTCCGTAAAAAAATACCATAAACGGCTCCGGGTGTAGGGGAAAAACCTCCCGAAATCCCGAGGGAAGGGGTTGACTTGCAAAAGGGGGGGGTATAGTTTTCCCGGTGGCCGTTCGGGGCCCGTAGCTCAGTCGGTTAGAGCAGGGGACTCATAATCCCTTGGTCGTAGGTTCGAGTCCTACCGGGCCCATTTCCTTTTTCCCCCTCCATCCCGCGGTTGAGCTCCGGCGGCGCCCCGGTTACAATGACCCCGAGGTGACCGTCCCATGAAGATCGTCCCGATAGTGGCGGCGGTGGCGCTGGGAGCCGTTGGAACCCCGGGCGGGGGGGCTCCCACGCCTCCGCTGGAAACCTACCTGAGCTACGAGGGCAACCTCCCCCGCTGGTGGTCGGCAGCGCAGGCCGGCTGGCGCTGTTGGGAAGAGGGGAAGGAGGCCGAGGCCGTGGCTCGCTGGGAAGCGGCCCAGGAAGACGGGTTCCAGGAGAGCCGGGCGTTTTTCCGGATGGGGATCCATTACTACGAGGCGGGGGAATGGGAACGGGCCGCCGTGTACCTGGCCCGGTCGCGCCCCTGGGTGGAGGCGGAGAGCGGCGATCCCGTCCTCAAGCTCCGCCTCTACCGGTCCCTGGGCCGAGCCCTCGCCGAACTGGGCCGGATCGACGAAGCCATGATCAATTACCGCCGGGCACTGGCCCTCGACCCGGCGGACACCGCGGCCCGGGTGGGCCTGGCCGGGCTCTGCCTGCGGCGGGGGATGATCGGCGCCGCCGAGAGCGAGGCCGACAAGGTTCTGGAAAACGATCCCGGCAACGCCCGGGCGCTGCTGATCATGGCCCGGGCCGCCGAGCAGGACGGGGGGTACTCCCGGGCCGCGGGCATCTACCGCCGGATTCTTGCCGCCGACCCCGCGGCGGACGACGCCCGTCTCGCCCTGGGGCGCATTCTCTACTACCGGCTGGCCGACCCCGCTTCCGCCCGGAAGGAGCTGAAGGAGTACCTCCTCCGCCGTCCGGACGATCCCTCCGCCCTGGCGGTTCTGGCCGAGGCCGACCTCGTCCTGGGCGACCGGGAGGCGGCCGGCGAGGCCGCCGCCCGCGCGGTGGCCCTCGATCCCCGTTCCTACCGGGGGCTGGTCATCCTCGGGCAGCTGGCCTTCGGGAAGGGGGAGTACTCAACCGCCCGGGAGTTCTACCGCCGGGCCTGGGAGTCGGACCGGTCCCTGGCCCCGGCCGAGTACGGGCTGGGGATGGTGGCCCTGCAGGAAGGGAAACTGGTCGAGGCGGAACAGTTCCTCCGCCGCGCCTGCGCCCACGCCCCCGGTTTCGCCGACGCCGAGTACAACCTGGGGGTGGTCTTCGAACGCGGCGGCCGGACGGAAGAAGCCGAGGGGGTCTTCCGCAAACTGGTCTCCGAGCAGCCCGGGTATTTTCCCGGGCACCTGGCCATGGGCGGCTTGCTCTACAACCAGCGGCGGATCAAGGACGCGCTGCCCTTTTTCCTCAACGCCGCCGCCCTCGACCGCAACCGCTGGGAACCCTACTACTACGTGGGCAAATGCCTGATCGACCAGGGCCGCTACCGGCCCGCCCTGGAAGCCCTGGAATCGGCGGCTCGGATCGCTCCCGGTAACGCCTCCGTGCTCACCGATATCGGCGTCGCCCGGCAGCGCCTCGGAGACCTGGACGCGGCCCGGGAAGCCTTCGCCTCGGCCCTGGAGATCGAACCCGACTCCATCAGGGCCCGGATCGACCTGGCCCTTCTCGAACAGGAGGCTTCCCGTCCGGGCCGGGCCCGGGAGGAATACCGCCGCGCCCTCATCGTCCGTCCCGGCGACGTGCGCTGGGGGTACGAATACGAGCCCGGCGACATGCTCCGGGAGCTTTCCGAGGGGCTCAGCCGCCACCTGGCCACCGGCGTCGACTATATCAGCCTCTTCGGCCTGATCGAGAACGTTTCCCGGGACGATCCGGCTTTTCCGGAGATGGTACCCCTTCTGGAGAAGCTCCTGGTCGAGCACCCGCGCGAGCCCGGATACCCCTATCTGATCGGGCTCTGTTTCCAGCGTATGAACGACGCTTCCCGGGCCGAGCACTACTTCAGCCGCGCCCTCCAGATCGACCTCGATTTCGCCCCCGCCCACCTCTCCCTGGGGAGGATGTACCTACTCCAGGAGCGTTTCCCCGAGGCCCGGGCCCACCTGGAGGCGTTCGTGGCCCTGGTCCCGAGGGGCGAAGCTTCGGACGCGGCCCGCGTCCTCCTGGAGAGTCTTCCCGACGGCGGGTCCTGAGCCCGGGGAAAAGGGTTGGAAGCCGCCGGGAGGAGAAGGTAATATCGCCGGAAAAGCCGGGCCCCCCGGCCGCGGCGGAAAAAAGCAAGGAGCGGAAGATGGCGAAGGAAATTACGATCGGCAACGGCATTCTGGTCACCCTGGGCAAGGAGAACCTGGTGATTCCCCGCGGCGCGGTCCTGATCCGGGACGGCGTCATCGCCGCGGTGGGGACCGACGCGGAGGTCAGGAAACAGGCGCCGGAGGCCGAGTACGTCGATGCCGCCGGCAAGGTGATCATGCCCGGCCTGATCAACGCCCACCACCACCTCTACAGCACCTTCGCCCGGGGGATGGCTCCCAAGGACCCGCCGCCCTATACCTTCGTCGAGGTGTTGGAACGGCTTTGGTGGCCCCTGGACGCCGCCCTGGTCGAAGGCGACCTCTACTACGCGGCCATGCTCCCCCTGATCGACTGCATCAAGCAGGGAACGACCTCGATCATCGACCACCACGAGAGCCAGGGCTACCAGATCGGGAGCCTCTCCGAGCTGGCCAAGGCGGTGGACGACTCCGGGATCCGGGGGTGTCTCTGCCTGGGGATCTCCGACCGTTACGGGAGGGGAGCCGAGGGGATCGAGGAGAACGTCCGTTTCGTCAAGGAGGCCAACTCCGTCCCGGCCACGGCCGCCCGCCGGGTCTGCGGCATGTTCGGGCTCCACGCCGCCTTTACCGTCGAGGACGAGACCCTGGCCGCGGCGGTCTCCGCCGCCGACCGGCTCGGCGTCGGGTTCCACACCCACGTGGCCGAAGCCGCCTCCGACGAGGAAGCCAGCCTCGTCCGATACGGTCAGAGGGTCCTGCGGCGGTTGCGGGACAAGGGGGCGCTGGGGGAGAAGAGCCTGGCCATCCACTGCGTCCACATCGACGGCGAAGAGACGGACATCCTCCTCGAAACCGGGACCGCCGCGGTTCACAACCCCGAGTCGAACATGAACAACGCCGTGGGGGTGGCTCCGGTCCTGGAAATGTTCGGCCGCGGGATCGCCGTCGGCCTGGGAACCGACGGCATGACTTCGGATATGCGCTCCGGCGTCAAGACCGCGTTTTTCCTCCAGCACCTGGCCCAGGAAGATCCGCGGGTGGGGTTCTGCGAATCCTGCAGCCTGCTCCTCGACAACAACCCCGAGATCGTCTCCCGCCAGTTCGGCTACCGGGTCGGGGTTCTGGCTCCGGGCGCCGCCGGGGACGTCATCGTGGTCGACTACACCGCGCCCACCCCCCTCGACGGGAACACCTGGCTGGGGCACTTCCTCTTCGGGATCTGTTGCGGCGCCGCGGTCGATACCACCGTGGTCGGCGGCAAGGTCCTGATGCGGGGGAAGAAGCTCACCCTGCTGGACGAGGAAGCCCTGGCGGCCCGGTGCCGGGAACGGGCCCGGGCCTTCTACGGCCGCTTCTGAGCGGAGGTCACTCCTCCTCGGCCTTGCGCCACTCCGCCTTGAATTCGGGGATGGGCGGGGTCCGGCGCTTATGCCGGGTGGCGCGGACCATCGACCTGACGGTGTCGATGTCGTCGGGGAAGAACCCTTCCTGGAGCAGGCTCTGCCTTCCCAGGTGCAGGTCGATCATGCAGTAGAGGATGCTGTCCAGGAACTGGTAGGTGAACCCCAGTTCGCCCTCGTCGGTCTGGCCCTGCCAGAGCCCGGCGGTCGGGGTCCGGTTGGCCAGGTGGCGGGGAATCCCGATCGAGACCGCCAGCTGCCTGACCTCGGTTTTATAGAGGCACCCGATCGGTTCCACGTCCACGCCCCCGTCGCCGTACTTGGTGAAGTAGCCCATGTAGTACTCGGTCCGGTTGCCGGTGCCCAGGACGAGGGCGTTGTGGTAGGAAGCCCAGTCGTAGAGGATGCTCATCCGTTCCCGGGCCATCTTGTTCCCCTTGCGCATGACGCTGGCGCGGGAAAAGTGTTCGAAATAGGCGTCGATCATGGGGGCGATGTCGATGGTGCGGGTGTGGATTCCGAAAAGGTCCGCCAGTTCCTGGGCGTCGCGGATATCCTCGGGGCGCCCCGCCCGGTAGGGGAGGAGGAGCCCGATGACGTTGGAACTGCCCATGGCTCTGACCGCCAGGGCGCCGATCGTGGCCGAATCGATCCCGCCGGAAAGGCCGACGACGGCTTTTTCCTTGCCCGAGCGCTCCACGGCGCGGCGGATGAAGGAGACCAGGTGTTCCTCGACTTTCCAGGTGTCGATGACGGGCGTTTTCATGCTCTAACAATAACGGGCGCGCCGCCGGGGACAAGCAAAATATTGCCTTTACACGTAGGCCCCCGTCCGCCGGATCAGGGGCTTCCCGGGGCGTCGGGTTTCTCTCCATAGGGAGTTTTCGGTTCCGCGGCCCGGGGAAGTTCCGCGGGGCCCGGTTCCGGAAAGGGGACGACTTTTTTCCCCGCCCGCTCCAGGAGCCGTCGCGCTTCTTCCCTCAAGCCGGGGGGAGCGGCGGCGGCGGATTCCGCCTCCTTCGCTTCCGCGGCGGCGCGCCGGGCGCCCGCCGCCAGGAGCCGGCAGCGGCCGCAGCCGCGCAGGTGCGCTTCCACCTCCCGGACCCGCGCCGTACCGGCCGTGCCGTCGGCCGCTCCCAGGATGACCTCGAGGGCGGGGCAGTCGGGGCCGGGCGGCTCTTCCGGCGCGCGGGCGGCCTCCAGGGTCAGCGCCCGGCTCCGGCAGGCGGGGCAGTCCCGCAGGTGCGCCGCGACCTCGCGGGCGGCTGCGGGGCCGCTCTCCCCGTCCAGGAAAGCCGAAAGCACTCGATCGGGGGGGCAATTCATGAGCTTGGTCCTCGCTTAAACAGTCGCTCTGGCGTCGTATTTATTCCCATACATCCTCCACGGAGTCGATCCCGCGCCGGCGCAGGGACGCCCCCATCCGGCGTTTTCCTTCCAGCAGGAGCTTCCCCACCTGGCCCGCGTTCAGCCGGATCCCTTCCCGTCCCAGCTCTTCCGCTATTTCCCGGTAGCGGTAACCGGCCATCCACAGCCGCAGCGCCTTCTCCTGGCGCGGGGGCAGGGAGGAGAGGGCGTCTTCGATCATCTCCCGCGCCTGCCGCCTCGCCGGGGCGCGCCCGGCGGCGGGATCGGCGGGTTCGAAGGCGGGGCCGTCCTCGTCCCCGCCCGCCCCCATCTCCTCCAGCGAGGCCTCCCGCCGGCGGCGGAAGAAATCGGCGCAGCGCCGCCGGGCGACGGCGGCGATCCAGGTCGCCGGCCGGCAGTTCCCCTGGAAGGAAGGCCAGCCCCGGATGACGGCTTCCCAGATCTCCATGAAAAGGTCCCGGGCGTCTTCTTCGAGGAGCCGGTTCCCCCTGACCACGTACCAGATCACCCTGGAATAGGTTTCGACATTGGCTTCCAGTTCGCTCATCGTCCCGGTACCATAATCATAACCGGTCGGTTCGAAAACGCCAGGGAGGATCGCATGGAAACCGTACGCCGCGCCTTGCTCCGCGCCGAGGCTCGGAGCACCTGCCGCAACATCCGTCTGGCCGCCGTGATCGAGACCCCCTCCGGGCGCCTGGTCGAGGGCTGGAACGGGCCTCCCGAGCGCTGCGGCCCGCACCCGGCCTGCCGGTTGGGCGGTCCGATCACTCCCGCCAACCTCCGGCTCTGTCCCGGGGTCCACGCCGAGGTCCGCGCGCTCTGCCGGGCGGCGGCGCGGGGCGTGGCCGTCGAGGGGGGAACGCTCTATCTCAGCCGCTGGTTCCCCTGCGCCCCCTGCGCCCGGGCCCTGATCGAAGCCGGAATCGTCCGTCTGGTGGTGACGGAGAAACTCTCCCTGGCCAAGGACGATTGCTACAACTTCGTACTGGCCGAGGAACTGCTGGGGGCCGCCGGGGTGGAGACGGTGATCGATCCCGGTTTACTCGAATTCGGCCAGGAGGAAGGTGTGGTCCGAGGGCCGCTCTCCCAGCCGGGGTTCCAGGTCGATCCATGAGCCCCGGCAGCGCCGGGCCAGGGCCGGAGCGGCCATGATGTAGTCGATCCGCCAGCCCATCCGCCGCTTGAGCAGCCAGGGGGTCCGGTAGTCGAAAAAGGTGTAGAGCCGCTCCTCGGGGTGGTTGCTGCGGAAGCAGTCCTCGAAACCCCAGGCGATGACGTTTTCCAGGGCGTCCCGGGCCCGGGGGTGGTAACAGACGTTGTCGGCTTCGCCCTCGGGGTCGAAGACGTCCAGGGGGAGGCGGGCGACGTTGAAGTCCCCCGCCCAGGCCAGTGGCCGGTCCGGGGAAAAGGTGCGGTCGAACCACCGCCGCAGCCGCGCCAGCCACTCCAGCTTGAAGCGGAACATCTCGTGTTCCGGAGCCCGGCCCTGGGGGACGTAGGTGTTGACCACGCTCACCCCCCCGAAGTCGGCCCGGATCAGCCGGCTCCCCTCGTCCTTCCCCTCCCCGTCGAACCCGTAGGAGACCAGCTCCGGCGTTTCCCGGGAGACGATCGCCACCCCGTTGTAGGTCTTCTCCCCTCGGAAGGCGACCTGCCAGCCGGCTTTCTCGAACTCCGCCCGGGGGAAGTCCTCGTCCCGGACCTTGGTCTCCTGGAGGGCGAGGACGTCGGGGCGATGCTCCTCCAGCCAGGCCAGGACCGTCGGCAGCCGGGCCCGGATGGAGTTGACGTTGAAGGTGGCGACGAGCATGAGGGCATTGTCGGCCGCCCCCGGGCCCCTGTCAAGGAGACCCCGGGGTAGACATGGAAGGAAGCATGGAGCATGGGGCATAGAGCATAGAGCATAGAGAATAGAGAAAAACTGCCACGGACCCCTTTGGGTTCAGGGCGGAGGGGTTCCCCTCTATGCCCCATGCTCCATGCTCTCTGCTCCCCCCGCGCAGCGTTCCAGGACCCGGCGGGCCACGTCGGGGGTGACGCCGCCCCGTTCCCCCAGCTTGACCATGCCGTGGGCTTCCAGTTGGGCCAGGAGGGCGGGGACGGCGTCGGGCCCGATCCCGTAGTCGCCCAGCCGGGTCTGCACCCCCATCCGCTCGAAGAACTCCCGGGTGGCGGCGATGGCGGCGGAGACGGCCTCCTCCTCGTCCGCTCCCTCGATCCCCCAGACCCGGCGGGCGTACTGGAGGAGTTTTTCGCGTTTCTGCTCCCGGCGCACTTCGAGCATGGCCGGGAGCACCACGGCCAGGGTCTGGCCGTGGTCGAGGCCGTGGAGCGCCGTGATCTCGTGGCCGACCATGTGAGTGGCCCAGTCCTGCGGCACCCCGGCCCCGATCAGGCCGTTCAGGCCCAGGGTGGCGCACCACATCAGGTTGGCGCGGACCTCGTAGTTCTCGGGATCGGCCAGGGCCTTGGGCCCTTCCTCGATCAGGGTGAGCAGCAGGCCCTCGGAGAAGCGGTCCTGGACCTTGCCCCCCACCGGGTAGGTCAGGTACTGCTCGGCGATATGGACGAAGGTGTCGATCACCCCGTTGGCGGTCTGCCGGGGCGGGAGGGTGTAGGTCACGGTCGGGTCGAGGACGGAAAAGCGGGGATAGACCGCCGGGTTCATGAAGGGGAGCTTGCTTTTGGTGGATTCGCGGGTGACGACCGAGCCGCAGTTCATCTCCGACCCGGTGGCCGGCAGCGTCAGGACCGTCCCCAGGGGGAGGGCGGAGCGCACGGCCGCCCCTCGGGTCTCCATGATCTTCCAGGGATCGCCCTCGAAGGGCGCGGCGGCGGCGACGAACTTGGTCCCGTCCACGACCGAGCCCCCGCCCACCGCCAGCAGGAAATCGATCCCGTCGGAGCGGACCAGTTCCACCGCTTTCACCAGGGTCTCGAAACGGGGGTTGGGCTCGATCCCGCCGAACTCGGCCGGGGCGCAACCGTCCAGGGCCTCCCTGACCCGGTCGAGGACGCCGTTTTTCTTGACGCTCCCGCCGCCGTAGAGGATCAGCACCCGGGCGTTTTCGGGGATCTCCCCGGCCAGGTCGGCGATCCGGCCCTTCCCGAACAGGATCTTGGTGGGGTTGTAAAACGTGAAGTTCAGCATGGTTTTTATCCTCCGGGGTTTCCGGTTTCAGCTGTGGGCGGCGCGCGGAAGATTTGCAGGTAGAAATACTTTCCCAGTTCGACGACGGGCTCGGGGGCGAGGGCCAGCCGCGCTTGGAGTTCCTCCGGCGAAAGTCGCCGGGCCAGGGGAGGGCCGAAAGGGCTTTCGCGCTTGACGATCTCGACCACGGCCAGGAAGCCGCCCGGGGCCAGGAGCCGGTCGATCTCGGCCGCGAAACCAGCGAACTGCTCCGGCGAGAACCCGTGGACCACGGTGCAGAGGTAGACGAGATCGAAGGCCCCGCCGGGCAGGCCGGTCGGGGCCGTGATGTCCGCCGCCAGCGCGATCAGGCCGTCGCTCTCGGTTTCCCGCCGGAGCCGGTCGATCGCGGCCTCGTCCGGGTCGAGAGCGTAGACTCTGCCGGCCGGGCCGACCCGGCGCAGGAACTCCTTGGCCATGTAGCCGTTCCCGCAGCCGGCGTCGAGTACCGTCTGCCCCGGCCCCAGGGGCAGGGCGTCCAGGATCTTCTCCTTGTCCAGGACGCTCTCCGAGGACTTCCCCCGGTGGTGGTGGCGTCCCTCGCCGCCCTGTTCGTACGCGATGATGTCCCGGTAATCCCTTGGTTCGTCCATCGTCGTTCCCTTCAGTTTTTCCGGCGGGTTCCCCCGTTCGCCCGTCCGGCCCCGGGCGACAACTATACCACCGGGAACGACCTCGGCCCAGGCCCGAGAGCAGCGTTTGCTTACCCGGTAACGGCAGCGGAGGGTATACTGACGGTGAAATGCCGGAGAACGCGGGAGGGCGGTATGCGGCGTACGGTCCGGTCATACGAGTGGGAACGGGTAACTGCGGCGGCCGTGGCCGCGGCCCTGGTCCTGGGGTGTGCCGCCCATCGGGTCAGGTTCACTTCCGAGCCGGACGGCGTGGCGGTCAGGGTAGCCGGGGAGGAATATCGGACGCCGTGTCTGGTGACCGTTCCCGACGGTGTCGAGGAAGTGGGGATCGTGAGCCCGGCGGGCGAGCTGGTAACGGTCGAAATCCCCGCGCCCGGCACGGTCTGGGACCGGACCGGATCGATGGTGGGGAAAGGCTGCGCCTACGTTTTATACGGGATATCCGTGCCCTGCATGGTGGTCGGCGCCGTCGGCGTCGCCTGGTTGAATTCGATGCAGGACGGGACCGGCTGGGAGTACGCTCTCGAGGGGGGGAATGTATATCAGGTGATTATCCTGGGCGGTTCGGCCGTGGCCTACGTGGTGGGGTTGCCGATGTATTCCGCCGCCGAGTACCTGGATGAAGCGTCGGACCTGGAAGACCCGACGGTCCACGTGATCTTCCCGGCGGCGCTTCGGATCCAAGGTAAGACTCCCGCGCCGGGGGAGGATGCCCCTTCGGTCCCGCCTCCCTGACATGGGGCGCGACAGTGCTTGAATCTGGGAAGATCCGAGAAGGTGAAACCAGGGGAAAAAGCGACGAGAAAGTGAGTGCCCCGACCCTGGGCCCGGAGAAATCTCCTCTTCAGGCTGGTCCGCACCCGCAAAGCGGGAGTAAAATATATAGAGCGAGGTTTGTCGGTTCAGTTACCCAAGGAGGTTCGGCAATGAACGGCTCGGCCCGAGGCACGTGGCCGGATATGGTCGGGGCCTGTCGTTGCCGGATCGACCAGGCGGCTTCTTAGGTGAGGCCGCCTTTTTGGCGTGTGACGTTTCGCTGAGACCCCGAGCCAAGAGGGTGCCGTGAAAAGCCTGACTGCGAGGATAGGGCGGGCGTGTCTGCTGTCGGCGATTTCCCTCCTGCCCGCCGCCACGGCTTCGCCGGCCAGCGACCCGGCGGATTTCACCTACACGACCGATTCCGGGGAGGTCACCATCACCGGGTACGTCGGTTCCGGGGGAGCCGTGAGCATTCCGGATACGATCGAGGGGTTTCCCGTCACCACGATCG
>Ga0116162_10000110_pt1 | contig 70807 bp, 49 predicted proteins | sample AD_UKC105_MetaG_FD_89875 | JGI IMG/M metagenome (GOLD analysis project Ga0116162, IMG submission 89875) | Active sludge microbial communities of municipal wastewater-treating anaerobic digesters from Hong Kong - AD_UKC105_MetaG | ecosystem: Engineered > Bioreactor > Anaerobic > Digestate...
ATTCTCATAATAAAAACAGATTCACAACTCGATCAGAAATCACAAATACAAAGATAGTGTGCCATGCACAAAGCTATTTCCTTTGTGCATGTATTCAAGTTTATTTTTGAGAATCACTATAATTTTTAAAACCTGAAATAGAGAAACGGGTTATACGTGCCGGAAGCAATGAGCATCATGCTCAACAGCAGCACAGCGATGATCGACACAACCCGCACTATGGAGACAGCCGACTCGAAGCCACGTGCCGCCGCCGCATCGAGCCGCCCGGCGATTCGTTCACAGATTCGCCCCAGCCACGGGAACACGGGCGCCGAGCCGATTATCGCCGCTACGAACGCAAGCCATATATCCGTGCCGCCGTACAGCCCGAGATGCGCAACCACGCCGTCGCCCCCCGCGAATCCCAGCATCGCGGCGGCATACCCGGCGGCATGCCCGGCATTATCCGCGCGGAACAACACCCAGCCGAAAACGAACGCGAGCGCGGCGTAAACGTGTGCGACCGGCGCGGGCGACCTTTCGAGCAGCCGGCGCAGCCCGGCACGTTCCGCGACAAGGAAAACACCGTGGTACACACCCCAGAGTACAAACTTCCACTCGGCGCCATGCCAGAACCCGCACAGGATAAAAACGGTCACCAGGTTGAAATACAACCGCGCCGCGCCGCGCCTGTTACCGCCGAGCGGGATGTAAAGATAATCCCTGAACCATGTCGAAAGCGAGATATGCCAGCGCCGCCAGAATTCGGTAATACTGCGGGCTATGTAAGGATAGTTGAAATTCTCCGGGAACCTGAACCCGAACATCCGCCCGAGCCCGATCGCCATATCGGAGTACCCTGAAAAATCGAAATATATCTGGAGCGTATAACACAACGCGCCGAACCACGCGACGCCGGTTGTGAGATCACCCGCCGGGAGCGCGAAAATCGAGTCCGCCGGAACCGCCAGCGTATCCGCGATTATCCGTTTTTTGCCAAGCCCGATAACGAACCTGCGAACCCCTTCCGCGAACCCCGCGCGGTTGACGGTTCTCTCGGCGAGCTGCGCCGCGATATGCCGGTACCGTACAATCGGGCCGGCGATAAGCTGAGGAAACAGCGCGATGTAGAGCGCGAGCGAAACCGGATTCTTCTGCGCGTCCGCCTCACCCCTGTAAACATCTATTATATACGTCATCGCCTGGAAGGTGAAAAACGAGATGCCGATCGGCATGTGGACCGGCAGCGCGACAACCTGCGGCAACCCCGCCCAGCCGAACATCACATTCAGATTATCCACGAAGAAATTGAAATACTTGAACCCCGCGAGCAGCGACAGGTTTCCGGCGATTCCGGCAGCAAGATAAATCCGCGCGGCACCCCGCCCACGCATCCTGTCTATCCATACCCCGAACAGGTAGTTCATTGCAACGCTTGCAACAAGAATCAGCACAAACGCCTTTTCACCCGCCGCATAGAACAGCAGGCTCGCAATCAGAAGCGCGGCATTCCGGCACCGCCGCCCAACGGGGAAATACACCGCCAGCAGCACCGGCAGAAACAGGAACAAAAACGACGGTTCAATGAAAAGCATTAATCAGCCCACACCGCAACAGCAAATAGTAACAAGTTCAATCAGGCGTCCGAACCGAACGCGAACACCATAATCGCTGGAATTTTATCATAAGAGAGAATTTGTTTTCAGTTAAAATCAAAAAGCGCGAGCGTGTTTATTCTTCGTCTTTCTTGACTTCGACTTCGATCTCGTGGCCGCAATTCTCATTCACGCATTTTTTCTTGATGCCGGCTTTTGATCTTTTCTCGACCAGCATTCCGCCGCATTCAGGGCATTTCTCGCCTTCGATCGGCGTGTCCCATGTCGCGAAATCGCACGCGGGATACTTGCTGCAACCATAGAACGTCCTGCGGCCCTTTTTGCTCCTGCGCGGCACGAGCTTCCCATCGCACCCTTCTTTCGGGCAGTCTACATTGACCGTGATGGGCTTGATGTTTTTGCAGTTCGGATAACCGGAGCACGCGAGAAATTTTCCGTACCTGCCCGATCGCACAACCATCGGGGAGCCGCACTTCTCACACTTCTGATCCGTCGGTTCAGGCTGCTGCTTCTGTGCAGTCTTTCCGGGTTCCGCAGCCCCGGCATCGTCTCCGTCTTCGCTGTATTGTCTGGTAAACCTGCACTCCGGGTATTTGCTGCAACCGATGAACAGCCCGTATCTGCCTGTTTTCACAACCAGATCCGCACCGCATTCCGGGCATTTCTCTTCGATTTTTTCCTCGAACTTCATGTTCTTCGAAGCTTTTTCGAGATGCTGGGTGAAAGGCTCATAGAACTCCCCGACCAGCCGGGACCATTCCTTTTTGCCTTCTTCAACCATATCGAGGTCTTCTTCCATTCTTGCCGTAAAATTATAATCAACGATATCGGAGAAATTCTTGGTGAGCAATTCGTTTACAATCGAACCCCACTTGGTGGGCTTGAAAGCTCTTTTTTCCATACGGGTGTAATCCCGCTTTTTCAGAGTCTCTATAATCGGAACATACGTGCTGGGACGCCCGATTCCCTTTTCTTCAAGCTCGTGAACAAGCGAAGCCTCGGTATATCTCGCGGGCGGCTTGGTAAAATGCTGCGCGGGATCGAGACCCTTGAGATCAAGCGGCTCATCCTGCTTCAACTCGGGAAGCTGTACTTCCTTTTTATCCTTCGCGCCGTCCCCGCTTCCGTTGCTTTTCTTGTAAGCGTAAATTTTCAGGAAACCATCGAACCGGATCACCGAGCCGGTTGCGCGGAAAATATAAGTATCGTCACCAACTATATCGAACCTGGTTATGTCCACATTCGCCTGCGCCATCTGGCTGGCTATAAACCGCGACCAGATCAGGTTATAGAGTTGAAACTGGTCTTTGGAAAGAAACTTCTCGATCGCCGCCGGTTCCCGCAGCACGTAAGTCGGCCTGATAGCCTCGTGAGCATCCTGCGTGCCCTTGCGCGACTTGAAGAAATTCGGCTTTTCCGGAAGATACTCGCTGCCGATCTTTTCGGAAATGTATTTCCGCGCATCCTGCTGCGCATCGCTGGAAACCCGCACCGAGTCCGTCCTCATATACGTTATAAGACCCGCATTGCCTTCGCTCCCGAGCTCTATGCCCTCATAAAGCTGCTGGGCTATCATCATGGTCTTCGAGGCGCTGAACCTCAGCCTGCGCGAGGCATCCTGCTGGAGCGTGCTCGTGATAAACGGCGGGAGCGGCCTCCGGTTTTCAGTCTTTTTCTTAATGTCCATAACCCTGTATGAAGCGCCTTCTATGCTGGACACGAGATCCCTGACCTGCTGCTCGCCGGTGATCTTAATTTCCTCGTCTTTTGTCCCGATGAAGTTTGCTTCAACAGTCTCTTCGCCCCCGGATGTTCTCCCGAACACACCCGAGATCGACCAGTACTCTTCCGGCACAAACTTTTCGATCTCTTTCTCGCGCTCACAAATCAGCCGCAGCGCCACCGATTGAACCCGGCCCGCGCTCAGCTTGCTGTTATTGAGAATCCTCCATAACAGAGGACTTATCTTATACCCGACCAGCCTGTCGAGCACCCGCCTCGCCTGCTGCGCGTCTACCAGCTTCGAGTCTATATCGCGAAGGTTTTCAAGCGCTTCGCTGATGGCTTTGCCTGTTATTTCATTGAACGTCATTCGATATATTTTCTTTTGCGGAAACAAACGCGCAAGATGCCACGCTATCGATTCGCCCTCCCTGTCAGGGTCGGTTGCGAGAATTATCTCATCCATCCCATCGGCTTCCTTCTGCAAATCCTTGATGAGTTTGCTCTTTCCGGAAACCACCTTGTACTGTGGTTTAAACCCGTTCTCCACGTCGATTCCGAGATCCTTCGGCGGAAGATCATAAATATGCCCCAGACAGGAAGTTACTTTATAATCCCTGCCCACTATCTTCCCGATCGACTGGGTCTTTGCCCTTGATTCCACAATAATCAATTTATTCGCCATAAATAAAAACTCCCGACAGATTACTAATCCTTAATAATTTCCAGAGCCCGTACCTCAACAGAATGTTTCATTCTGAATCCGGTGCGCAGCGAGGATATCGTCACAATTTCAATATTATGAACAGCATAGTGTGATTCGTCACGGGATTAGTAAAAAAAATATTTTTTCGATTCCGGGCACAACCATTGTCACCGGACCGCAAAAACATAAATAGCCTTAAACAAAGCGGTTTTTAGTACAAATCTCCATAATAAGCTTCTTTGTTCTCAGAAAAAATCGCTGAATCCGGAACCCAACCCGGCAACAGAAAACCGGTATTATTCATCAATTCCGCATATACATCTGGCCCGGCATCTGTTTTACAAGCCCCTTCATTTCGAGCATCATCAGACAGCTTGCAATCTCCCTTGCCGTCATGTTCAGCCTCATGCACATGTCATCCAGCCGCATCGGACCGTTCTCAAGAATATCATGCACATTCTTCTGGATCCCATCGAGCTGAACATCCTCGAAAACCAGCTCTTCCTGAACAACCTTTTCGCCCAAAATCTCAAGTATGTCCTCCGCCGACTCTACGAGATGAGCGCCCTGCCTGATCAGCGAATGAGAACCTCCGCTCAACGGGATATTCACATCGCCGGGAACCGCGAACACCTCCCGTCCCTGATCGAGCGCATGGTTCGCCGTGATCATCGAGCCGCCCTTCTCGCGCGACTGCACAACCACCACCCCCATCGAAAGCCCACTGATCACCCTGTTTCTCCGGTGGAACTGCCACTTGTTGCCGCCCCTGGTTCCGATCGGAAACTCCGATATCAGCGCGCCGGATTTCTCTATGTCTTTTCCCAGTTCGCTATGGGCCTCCGGATAATTCACATCGAGCCCCACCGCCTTGACCGCAATCGTTCGTCCTCCACCCGCAAGAGCGCCTTCATGAGAAGCGGCATCTATACCGTAAGCGAAACCGCTCACAACCGTCACGCCCGCCCGCGCGAGCCCCGAGGCGATATCACGTGCAAGTTTTCTTCCGTAATTATTGCACCGCCTTGTCCCGACCATCGCTACCGCGCGCGCATCGCGCGGCTCGAGCCGGCCTCTTACATACAGCACCGGCGGCGGCAATGGAATTTCCTTGAGCAGCTCGGGATAATCCGAATCCGTGAGAATTATTGCCCTGAAGCCCTCGCGGTCGCAACGGCTCAATTCCTCGGACCCGTCCTCGCGGTCCCGGAGCTTGAGCATGAAACCGAGCATTCCCTCGCCGGAACCGTTGCTATCATCTTCCAGCGCCAGTTCAGGCTCACGCCTCCGCGGTTTGAATACACCGCTGTCACGAAGCTCGCCTTCCGAGGCAAGCCATGCGTCGCGTGGATTCCCAAAAGCTTCAAGCAACCTGTAGAAAACGCGGGGATCCATCCCAACAATCTGATTGAGGGCTATCCAGAACCTGCGATCTGTTATTTCGAATTTTTTATTATTTTCGTCCAAGAATCAGTCCGTGTCGGTGCTGGACTTCGACCCTGAACCGGATGAACTGCCGGACGGAACCGCCGAGCTGATGCTGCTGCTGGACGATTTGTTATCCGTGCAATAAAAACCGCTTCCCTTGAACATGATACCTACCGCGGACAGGCATTTATGCACCTTTCCGCCGCAATCCGGGCAATCCTCGATCGGTTCATCCTTGATGCTCTGTAAGACTTCGAATCGATGTCCACAACTCTTGCACTCGTATTCGTAAACCGGCATAATGCTACCTCCACAAGTTGCAAGCCGAAGGAACAAGCTGTTAGTTCAAAACCTGCAACAACCTGCCGCCGGACGGCGGCAGCACAATAAATATCATTACAATTATAATAACTTTTTCCGGGAAAACCGCTCAGACGCTCACATCCTGTTATTTTATCTTCATAACAGGCGGCGGATTCGCCGCGCCCAGTTTTTCCTCCAGAACAACAGCAAGATCTTCAAGCGCGCCACCCGTCTGCTCTCTCATCTCCACAATCAGTTCTCTGGCCTCTTCGAATTTCCCGAGCTGTATATATCCGAGAATAAGATTCGCCCATCCCTGTGCATCGAACGGATCAGCCTGCACCGCGATCTTCTCTACCTCCAGGTAGAGCCGCGATGCCGAGGGCTGCAACTTCAACTCGCCCGATTCCCGCATTCTGCTCACTGTATCTCTGGCGCCCTGTATATCTCTTGTTTCAAGTTGCACCATCACACAATTCGACCATGCCGGTTCAAGATCCGGCATGAGCCTGAACGCTTCCCTGTACTTCTCAATCGCAGAATTATAGTCCTTGAGATTGGACAGGGCAAGCCCGTAATGATACAAAGCAAGCGCGGAATAAGGCCTTTTCTCAAGATATGTTTCCAGCATATTAACCGCTTCGTCCGTAGCTCCCATCTGCAAAAGAAAACTACTATAATTAACAACAGTTATCCCGGCAAGAGGTTCCATTTCGAACGCTCTGTCGAACAACTGTCGCGCCTCGTTTATGCTCCGTGTTTCAATCAGAATATTCGCAAGATTATTCATAACCACAATCGAACGCGGATCTTTATCAAGCAATTTCCTGTATATATCGATGGCACTGTTATGCTCACCTGCGCTTATCAGGAGCCGCGCCTGCGCGATCTTTGCATTAACGTCGTTCGGATTGGCTTTCAAAGCTCGCTTGAAATAAACATCTGCGATTTCACGCTCACCGCGCATGGCGAAAAGTCCGCCTGCTTTCAGATATGCATCCGAACAGGTTTCGCACAGCTCAAGCGCTTTCTGGTAAAACGCTATCGCCTCTTCGGTCCGCCCGCTCCTCTCCAGCACCCCGGCGAGCATCATCACCGATTGCACCGAGTTGCTCATACCGGGTGTGGCTTCCCTGATGAAATAAACGCCTGTTGTTTCGTCCCCGTTCGCAAACGCGCATTCAGCCTGCAAACCCTGCAGGAACGGGTATATCATCCTTACCTCCGCGCCTCTTTTCAATGTTGTCCCCGGCGTGAATCCATAATCGCCCGGATCCCAGTCCATCGTGTCGCAGCCCTCTATATCTTTATAGTAGAAGAAGGGACCTCTCTGAAAATAGGGGCCGTCTACTCCTTCCATCGCCTGCGGGAAACTGAACGCCTGCGGCCGCCTTCCATAATATTTAAAGAACGTTTTTTCTATCAGGTATGAATCAGGCCTGCCCGCTTCTCTCTCATCAAGCCCTCTCGTCACGCTGCCGAGCAAACCGCTCATATCCACCGTCTCGACATCGCCGCGCAGCCCCTTCACCTCGTGTTCAAAAATCAGCGGGGCTGTCATCAGAGGACCCTGTAGATACACAACGGCGTCCCTCGGCAGCATCCTCAGCATATCCGCCCGCATTTCTCCATAGCCCGAATCCGTTTTCAGATCGTTCCATGAATAATTCGCAACCAGCGGCCCGGCAAGAAACGCGATCATCACCAGGCCCGCCAGCCGGCCCGCCAACCCTTTTTTTGCGCCGCCCGCCTGTGTGATTATTCCGTCCGCGCCCGCCGCAATCAGGAGCGCAATAACCGGATACGTGCCCGCCATGAAGAACCCGGAGGTGGAAAAACCAAGCGCGTCGGCATCCACCCTCGTCATAAAAGCTATGCCCACCGATTGAGCCAGCCAGATCCACGCCAGCGCAATCGCGAGCTTCCACCGCTCCGACATGAGAAACGCAAACCCCAGCAACGCAAGAACCAGGAAAATATAGAAAAACTGGACCGGCAAAACTTCTATATAGGAAGCGAGATGTGCAAGGACAACCTGAGAATGGAATGCCGTGCCCGAAGCGCCGCCGCCGAATCCGCCCGCGATCACCGACCAGTCAAAAACTATATCCCCGGTTGTAGTCAGGGGGAAAGCGCTGAAAACGGCGTAGACCGAAAACAGAACAAATACGACAGATGTTATTATTCCCGTGAAACGCGCATAAAGCTCCCGTTTTTTAATAACCGCGAAAAGCGCCACCGGTGCTATCGCCGCATATAAAAGATGAAAATGCGCAACCGAAACAATCATTACGACAACGAGCGCGAGAGACGATTTGCGCCGGCCCGACCATACACGCGCCACAGCGCACAACAGCATTACTCCAATCAAAAGGCTCAGGCTGTGCTCGCGTGGCTGGACCGAATACAACCACACAGTTCTGGAAAGGCCGAAAGCCGAAGCTCCAATCGCCGAAGCCATGCCTGAAAACCCGAAAGAGCGGCCTGCAACATACAGCGCAACAACCGCCAGCGACCCGAAAACCGCGGACATCAATACCAGGGCGAATCCCGGATCATCCAGAGGTATAAAACCGAACGACCGCGCGGCAAGCGCTACAAGCGGGTGAAAAGGAACCGCCATGAAATCCGGAGAAGCCGCATTAACTGCAAGAGCAGCCGTTTCCCCGAGCATCACCGACGGCGCTCCGGTGAAGAGATATAACGCCCAGAACACCATGAATAACAATGCAGCTGTTACATATTCAGAATAGCTTTTTGTTTTTAACTCCATATCAGGAACCGGGGTTTCCTTTCCTTTGAAGCGACGATGCGAGAGTCACCATCCCGCTTCCCTTTTCCTTCGAACGTCCTACGGCATTTACGGCAAGATTCAGCAACCCACCCATCTCGCTCGTGTCTTCGGGATATGTCGATACTCCTATGCTGAAATTGAAGTTGAACCTGTTGTCCGTTCCGAAGTTCATCGATTCAAGCCCCTTCCTCAACCTCATCACGGGAATCAGCGCTTTTCGCCCCTCTGCTTCAGGTAGCATTATCAGGAACTGGTTTTCCTGAAGCCTGCCTATGAGATCGGTTGTCCTGAACACTTCTTTAAGCTTGATCCCTATCCTGTGCAGCGCTCGTTTTGTTTCTTTATAGTCATATATATCCCTGAATTCGTCCAGATCATTCAATTGAATAATCACTATCGAGAACGGGTATTTTCCACGCTCGGCTCTTTTTATCTCCTCATCTATCCTTGACCTGAAATACCTGAAATTTTTCAACCCCGTATCCGGGTCAACAATCGTCATCCCCTGGAGCTTTTTCTCTAAATCATCAATCCTTTCTTCAAGCTCCTCGTTTCTGTGCTCCTGCTCCAGGAAAAGAAGTTTATACTTTGACTCATTGCTGGTTCGGGACACAAGCGCAGAAACAGACCATGCCGCAGCCATTACAGCTGCAATCATTCCAACCTTATATGGCGACACTGTCCCCGAAAATATCGAAATCACAACTATACCCGACGTTATCAGAAACGAGACAGATCCTGAAACCACCAGTTTGAACCTGTACACTGCATCGACAACCAGCACAGGCATCACATAAAGGAAAGGACTGCCGGCCCCTCCAAAATAAAAAACAATCACCGACAGCGCGGAAATATCCATCAAAAACAACAATGTCGATCCCGGCTCCCACCGCTCGGGGATCAGCAGCGACAAAAACACGGCAACCAGCAGTGATATCATCACCGCCATCGCGATTTCCAGTCTTAACCCTGGCTCCCCTATCAGCCCGAGATATACAAGATACATGACGACAAGCCCCAGAAAACCCCTTAAAGCCGCCGGCACCAATTCTCGTTTGTTCAAATAATTTTCCACTACGTTTACCTTATTAATTGACAGTAAATAAAATAATGATTTAATATTATACACCAACTACTGTCAATAACGACATTGACTTAAAACGAGTAGCAAAATCTCCTTGGAGCCACGATATGCCGGAAAACAACAACGATCTGATAAAAATAAAGTTCGAACACGACGGGGTAAAAATATTAATCGACCCGAAAGTTTTTTCAGACAAAAACAAAGCTACAGGCATTGTAATGGCGGCAGTGAACGGGAAAAAAGTGGCCCAGATCGACGAAGCTGCGATCAAAAACGCTGTCGATTCAGAAAACACCGAGTTAGTAACCATAGCGCCGGCGCAACCGGAGCCGATTGACGGCAGGGTACTGGCCGAAATGTCCGACGACAAAACAGAACTGTTCCTGAAAATCGAACCTCCGATGGGACGCGGGAAAAAAGCCGAGATGAAAGACGTGATGCAGAAGATAAAAGAAGTTGGAGCAAGCGCTTTTTTTCTCGACCTGGAAAAAATCGAAGAAATGCTGTCATCCGTTAGGTTCAGGGATTTTGTGCATGTCGGCGAACTAAGAAACGGCACTTTTGAAGTCAATGTGTCCAAAGACGGAACCGAGGCGACGATAAAGCTCTCCCCGCCGTTCGGCGGAATGCCGATCGAAACCGACGACATTCTGAGATATTTGCAGAGAAATAACATCACAACCGGCATCAAAAAAGAAGTTATCAATAAGCTGATCGACGAAGAAATCTTCAACGAAAAAATAGTGATAGTTGAAGGCGAAAAAGCAGTTGACGGCGAAAACGGCGAAATCAAGTTCTTCTTCGATCACAGGGAATCCGGCGCAAAACCAACCGTAAACGAAGAGGGAGAGGTTGACTTCAAGGAACTCAATCTTTTCCAGAAAATCCGAGCCGGGGAACCGCTCGCACTGAGAACTCCCGCTACCCCGGGCGTGCCGGGCAAAACCATCTTCGGTACTCAGATCATCCCGCGCCAGGGAAAAGACGTGCCCTCCCCGATGGGGCTCAATACAAAACCATCCCCGGACGATCCGAACCTTATTATCGCGGCACTCGACGGGCAGCCCAAACTGAAAGATAACAAGATTAATATTATCCCGGTGCTGGAAATACCGGGTGATGTGGACTATTCGACAGGCAACCTTAATTTCACGGGGTCTATCCATGTCCGCGGAAACGTTATTTCAGGTTTCACGATAAAAGCTATGGGCGATATAGAAATCGGCGGCTGCGTCGAGATGTGTACAATCGAATGCGGCGGTAACCTTTCCGTCAAACAGGGCATCGTGGGGCAGGACAAAGCCCTTGTAATGTGCCGCGGCAATATTACCTGCAAGTTTATCGACAAAGCAACCGTGTACGCGGACGGAGATATCCTGGTCGATGAATCTCTGATGTATTCCAAGGTAAGCAGTTCGGGCAATGTCGTGCTTGCAGGGAAAAAAGGTTTCATTATGGGCGGCATCACACGGGCTTCAAAAACCATCAGATGCAACCAGACCGGCACATCCACACAAACAGCGACCATTCTAGAAGTCGGCGGCAGCCCAACGCTCAGGGAAGAAATGCAAAAAATCGAGCAGGAAATACGCGAAGCCGAGGCGAACGCGGAAAAACAATCCAAGTCCATTGAATCCGCACAAAAGAAAAAGCAGGTTAAAGGCGAAATCAGCGACGATCTTGAACAGCGTGTGCTTTTGATGTCGCGAGAGCGGTTCGCCCTGATGTCAAAACTCAGGGCGTTCAAGGAAAAAAAGGAAGACCTCGAAGAAAAACTTGTGAGGCTGAGAAGCTCGGGCCTCAAGGTTCATGTCAAAAACAAAGTGCTGCCGGGAACAAAGATATGTATCAAAAATGCATCCTGGCTGGCACAGGATCCACTTGATTTCGCTACCTTCAGAGAATACGACGGTGAAGTCGAGTTTGGACCTTACGAAGGCGAGTAACGCCGGATCACCCTGAATAAACAACATTCATTGCCCATTGAGACGAAGGCAATGCGGTAATATAATATTGTCTGCATCGCATTATCTTGAAAGACGAAAAAACAGAGAATTATGGCTTCAGAGGAAAAACAGGCAGGGGTAAACATGCTCGCTCAGGTTGAGCCGGTGGAGCGCAATCTGAGGTGGGCATGGCGTCTGATCTACCTTAGCACCGATGCGCTGTTCTTCGTGGCGTGCGCGTTCGCATGCGCGCGGGTCGCTTTCCTCCGGGTCGAGGGCGCAATCTCACTGTCCGATGAAATCGGCTTCCTGGTTCCGGCAGCGGTCGCCGTCCTGCTTTCCAGGTTTATTTACACCAGGCTCTATAAAGCGCCTCTCTTTTTCGGACTGTTGCTTGAATTCATATCCCTTTTTGCCGCAACGGTTCTACCGGTACAACTGTCCCTTATGAAAGATCTCCCGGTATCGTTCCACTGGCTTCCTTACTGGTGGACTCGATTCCCGGAACAACTCTGGATGTTTTTAAGAGAATCACCATTGTTCGCAATATGGCTGGTGATCGGCTTTTTCGTGTTCACGTCACAGGTCGCCAGAAACCGGCGATGGGTTCCGTTCGGTCTCGTCGCCGGCATCGGCGCCATCCTTACGGCCCAGTACTGTTTCCGCGCAGGCGCCGGCTTCAGCTCTATTGAATTCGCGGCAATAATTCTTCCATACGTCACTTCACTTGTCGCCGCTCTCAGGGGACGCCCACGGCTCTTCGCCCGCAATCTTTTCTTCTGCTTCCTCGTCACGTTCACGGCACTCCACTATATGAACTTTTTCCCGGTCAACAGGGACACAACCTTTCTATCGAAACCCGGCGTCGAGGTCATTTTCCCGACAGACGAATTCAAACAGCCTCGCGCGGTCGAAATCACAGACATCCTTCCCCACCCCGACGGATCGAAATTGTTCATCGCGGGAGGCCGCTCGGGAACCGTCGCCTCGATCGACCTGCAGGGCAATAAAATAAAATCAACCTCTCTCGATTATGCAAACATTCATTCACTGAGCTTCGACACGGATAACAACCTGCTCTACGCAATCGACCCCGAGTCCGACAGGCTGCTCGCATTCTCTACGGAAGACGATACCCCTGTTACAAACAAATCAATCAAAACAGGCTGGGGACGTTGCGCCAACAAAGCCGTGTTTCTCAACGGCTACTTCTATATCAATTACACGGACCAGCCCGGCCTCGCCGGATATGATCCCCGCAAACAGGAACTCGGCAACGGAATCCAGTATACGCTGTCACGCCCGAACTCACTCCGCGCCGGCGGCTGGGATTTCGATGCCCACCACCTGACAGGTTCGCTAATCGCTGTCGCCGGGCCTGCCGACAGGGCGGGGAATGCCGCCGTTATCCAGATTAATCCGATGTCGTTCAGAGACATGTCTTTGATAACGGTTCCTGATACCGGTCCCGCCATAAAAGCACACCCGCTGAACAATACCGCCTATACATCGAGCTTTTTCCAGCGCAGGATCTACGAAATAGATATCGAGAAATCAGCGGTCGCCCGGATTCTGCCCGGGCAGCGATGCGGCAGAGCCATCGAGATCGATCCGCAAAGAAACTACATATACACGGCGGGTTATTATAACGGCGAATTCATCGTTGCGGATCTGGGTTCCGGCAAAATTGTGCGAAGCGATTACGTGGGAAACCGGGTCACAACAATCAGTCTTTCACCCGACGGGAGGCACCTCTATCTCGCTTCTCTTTTCGGAGTCATCAGCATTGATCTCGATGCTTATTTCGCTTCGGGAGCCGCTTCAGACGACCGGTAAACGCCACAGGATGTCGCTCTCCACACAGTATCCGTGCCTTCCAGGCTCCGGTCCCGATACACCGGCCACCCGAAATCCCTGTCCGTATGATATTCCTCGCGGCACCTGCCGATCCTGTATCCCTGCAGCCAGTTAAAATCTTTCCAGCGGGGCATCACCTCTACCCGCCTGTAATCATCGAGACTGTAAACATACGCGCCGGTATCCGAGAGCAGTCCGAAGAAAACATACAGCAGCCTTTTTTCTTCATCGAACTGCAGGTTGACCGGCCTCGCATCGAGATCGATTATTCTACTCATGTATATTTCTTTGCCGGAATAATCCCAGAAAACCACCGCGTTTCGCCTCTGCGTCGAGAGGATCGAAACAGCGCGCCCCTTCTGCCTGTCTATAACCATCCGGTCGCACGTCGAAGGCCGCTCGCTGTACTTATAGTCGGGAACCGCCCTCGCGATGTCTATAACCGCAGGTTTATCCAGCCTGACACGCGCAACCGCCGGCCCGCCCTTCTTCTGCCCCCTGAGCGAGATCACCGCATAATTGCGCCGTTGATCCAGCACGAAATCCACCGGCCTCGCATTCTCCAGTCCCGGCTCCCTGTGAATCCTCGACATCACTTCATCTCCGGGCACTCCCCCGCATCCGGAAAGAGGCCCGCCCTGGCAGGAGCTTAGATACATCAGCACAATCAGCGCGGCGAACCCCGCCAGTTCCGACACGGATAGGATCAGCCTGCCCCTGCCCTGTTTCAGGATCAGTTCCATCACAAACGCTATAGGCACCACGCATATAAGCGCCGTCCACACCCCGCCGTCCGCCAGCGCTTTCAGCAATAACGATCTATGAAGCGCGGATAGCGTGATCACGGCTTTCCCGGCAACACTTTCCGAGTAAACACCCGTTGAAAGATAAAACAGAAACGCGCATACACCCGCTGCCGGAATCAGCACTTTCGCAACCCTCATCGCGGTGTCGCCCGGCATATACAGCCATTGCATCGCCGCGTAGGAAAACCACAGCACGGCGAGCGCGAGCGCCGTCAGCAGCAACGGCCTTACCCCGTATATTTCAGCCGGATGATAAAAATCCGCACACGCAAAAGCAACCGCCAGCACAAGCATGAATCTCGACAGGTGAACAAGTACGTTTTTCATAATTATTTATCTTACTTCAAAACACCGGCGACAGGTATCGGTATCGGAAAAAACAGGTTCCAACGCTTCGCCCGAACCAATCGAATATATTTTTTCCAAACTATCTTTTTTTTAATTTTATACAGCCTACACTATAGTTGATATTAAGTAATGCTGGGATCGATGGGGAGTTGGCCGAGCAGCCGATTTCAAAACCGGAGGAGCCGCCTCAGAAAACGGGCTTGCCGGAAGATAAAATCGCCCGCAGCCTGCGCTACAGCGTATGGGATGCGGGCTATTATGCTTCTATGGTCGGGTTTGCTGAAACATACTTCATTCCCCTCCTGATCTTCATCGGCGCCAGCACTCTCCAGGTAGGCATTTTCTCTGCCGCGCCTCAACTGTTCGTCGCGCTTTCACAATTTGTATCACTGCTTCTTGTGGAACGGCTGCTAGTAAGAAAACGGATAATTGTAGCTTCATCTTCGCTGCAATCGCTCTGCCTGTTCGCAATCGCTTACGGAACTATCACCGGTAAGCTCACTCCGTGGGCGATGATTATCATCGGCATTCTTTACTACGCTTTCAACGGCATGACGCTTCCGCCGTGGAACAGCCTCATGGGCGACCTCACTTCAAAGGCGAACCGGGGCGAGTATTTCGGAAAACGGAACGGCACTTCGCAGCTCGTTTCATTCACGGCGATAGTAATCGGCGGCCTGATTCTCCAGTATTTCAAGAACATCGATTCCGTATCCGCCGGGTTTTCCCTGATCATCATTCTTGCATTCGTCAGCAGGCTGGGATCGGTGTATTCGACATCCCGGCACTTTGAAGCCCCTTACCGGAAAAACCACAACGCCTACTTCAGCTTCTGGGAATTCCTGAAACGCAGCCCGAAATCCAACTTCGCCCATTTCGTGTTCCTGATCTCGCTGATGAACCTGGCGGTCTACACAGCCGCACCGTATTTCGCGGTCTACATGCTCAGGGATCTGGAGTTCTCTTATTTACAGTACACTGTCGCGCAGGGCATCTTCATCGCGGTCCAGTTCATAACCATGAGGAGATGGGGCCCGATATCCGACCGGTACGGCAACCGTATCGTCCTGCTCATCACCGGGCTCATCATGCCCGTGATCCCCATTCTCTGGTTCATGTCGAGAAACTTTTTCTACATCGTCGTCATCCAGGTGTTTTCCGGAATCTGCTGGGCGGGCTGGATGATCGCCGTCAACAATTTCATATTCGACGCCGTGACGCCCGCGAAACGCGCGCGCTGCGCCGCGTACCTGAACTTCTTCAACAGCACCGGTATCTGCCTCGGCTCTCTGCTCGGCGCATTTCTCAGCATCCACGCTCCGAGCAGCATCAACACCGGCGCCATGCACATCATTTTCTTCTCTTCGCTCGAATACATCTTTCTCATTTCCGCCGCTCTCAGAGGGCTCGCCATGATGTTCATCATGCCCGCCATCCGCGAGGTGCGCTCAGTCTCTCCCCCAGACGCCCACGACATGTTCGTCAGGCTCACCAGCATCAAGCCGTTCCAGGGCGTCAGATTTGACCCGTTCACCGGCCATTCACGGAAAAATGGTATAAACGACAAAAAAAGACAACCCGGTGAAAAACCCTCCCGCACTCGCCGGCACTTTTCATAATTCCTTATTTGTTGTATCATCGTTCAGTAACCAACTTATGGAGGCTTTCCCATGAAATTCGCTCGATTTGCAGGAATTGCGATTCTTTTAGTAATGTCTCTGGCTTTCAACGGATGCGGCGGCGGCGGCGGCACCACTGCGACCGGCGTCAACGTTCAGCCGCAGATATCTTCTTTCACCGCCTCCAAAACCACCTTACTCATTAATGAACTGTCTTCCCTTTCCGTAACCGCGAGCGACGCGAACGGGGATCCTCTCTCATACAACTGGTCGGCGACGGGCGGAACCCTGACCATGGTCAGCGCCTCCGTTTATTCCTTCTCTACGACGCAGGCAGGCCAGTTCACTGTTTCAATCACGGTCAACGACGGCAAAGGCGGAACCGATACCGACAGCAAAGTGATAACCTGCTTCGGCGCTACCGAAAGCGAAGGCGGCGCTCAGGGCGCCATAAGCGTTCCCGCAGAGGCGGCGCGGGCCGGCGCGACTACATCGGACAACACGCTCGACGCGCCGATCGAGATTCAACCCGCATCCGCGCGCGACACAGGCCGCTACGTGGCGTTCGGCAACAAGGGCGAATCTTCCTACTGCGCGGCGATCAATTTCTCGCCCGGAGAACTCATCGCCGAATTCGATAATATACAACCCGCGGACTTCGCCGCCGAAAACGGGCTCACCGTAAAACAGGACGGGAACGGCGGCCCGTCGCTCCTGGCAATCGACATCGACGGCCTCGACGAACAGGCCGCGCTCGATATCACTCGTGAAAAATGCCTCGCCCTCAACAACTCCGATTCTGTGAAGTACGTCGAACTCAACGGGAAAGTGAAATCGCTTTCCACCACTCCCAACGACACGATGTACAGCAGCCAGTGGCATTATGAGCTGATAAACCTGCCGCAGGCGTGGGACATCACCACCGGGAGCGCCGACGTGATCGTGGCGGTCATCGACACGGGAATTGTCTCCGCTCACACAGACATCGCTTCGAAAATAGTTTCCGGTTACGACTTCATATCCGACACGAGTTCATCATGCGACGGCGACGGCATCGACTCGAACCCCGAGGATGTCGCCGACTCGCGATGCATGGCGGGCGCGATCCCGGTCTACAGCCCGCAGCACAGCGGCTACCACGGCACGCACGTCGCCGGAACGATCGGCGCCGCATCCAACAACAGCACAGGCGTCGCGGGCGTCGCATGGGAGACAAAAATAATGCCGATCCGCGCGCTCGGGGCCGGAGGCGGCACGGACACCGATATCATCCAGGGAATACGCTACGCGGTCGGGCTTTCGAACTCATCCGGTGTGATCCTCGCCGAACAGAACCGGGCCAAGGTCATCAACATGAGCCTCGGCGGAGACCCGGGCACCGGCTGCCCCGCCAGTTACCAGAGCCTTTTCAACGAACTCCACTCACTCGGCGTTTCCATATTCGTCGCGGCGGGCAACGAATACAGCGAGAACGGGCTGAACCCGCTCGCGATCTGCAACTACGCCGTCTCGGTCGCGGCCGTGGACAGAGACTCCAACCACGCGCCGTACTCGAACAAGGGAACCGGGCTGGACATCTCAGCGCCCGGCGGAAGCCAGACCGTTCGTGAATCCGACGGGGTTCTTAGCACCGTCAGGAACGACAATTCGGGAACGACGTCTTCGTACACGTATTACGAAGGAACCTCGATGGCGACACCGCATGCGGCGGGGGTCGCGGCGCTCATGATCGCGGCCTACTCCAGCATCACCCCGGACCAGATCGCGACCCTGCTCGCCCAGACCGCAACCGACCTCGGCGACACAGGCACGGACACGACTTTCGGCGCGGGGCTGATCAACGCCTACTCCGCCGTGCGTGAAGCGAAATCTCTCGGCGGCACTGTCAACGACCCGACCGGCCCGGTAATCGCCGTTTCGAGCTCGGCCCTCGATTTCGCCTATTCCGAAACTTCCAAAACCGTGCTGATCACCAACACCGGCATCAGCACGCTTTCGATAACGAGCATCACGGACACCGAGTCGAGCGGCGGGAACTGGATGTCAACCTCCTACGCCGCCAACGGCTCCGGATTCGATCTCACCGTATCGGTGGACCGCTCCGGGATGAGCAGCAGAACCTACACCGGCTACGTCTCCATTCAGTCGAACGGCGGAAACAAAACGATCAACGTAACCATGCAGGTCGGCGAACCGTCAGTGGAGCCCGACCCGTCATGCATCGATTCCACGATATACATTCTCGCGCTCGACCCCGACAACTGGGACACTCTCGGGCAGGATTCCGTCGTCTACTCCGGCGGCAGCTTCAACATATTCGAGCTCGACCAGGGCAGCGTCTACATTGTCGCAGGCACCGACTGCAACGGCGACAACTACATCTGCGAACAATCGATAGACGTCTGCGGCATGTACCCGTCATACGCGGACCCCGCGGAGATTGCCATTACCGGGAAACAGTTCTCCGGCAACGTCAACTTCTCGGCGTCGAGACAGACCTCGCGCCTGTCGGGAGCATCGCCCGAAATACCGCTGGACGCGGGATTCAGAAAGATGCGCTGAACAGCACACGCCGCGCCGTATCAGCCGGCCGAAGCCGCATCATCTGAAGCAGTTCTCTTTTTTGCGGATCACGCGCCTGCGAGGCTGTTGAAAAATATATCGCAGAGGTTTGTCATCCTGAACGCAGTGAAGGATCTCGTCTTATGTTTTTTTTAGCCTGCATTTCTCACCAGCGCAGGTTAAAAATCGTGATAAGGCTGATAACACAAGGAACAGCAAGTGAGTGATGAGAAAGCATACTGTTGCGTATATGACCGATCCCGAATCGCCGCTGTGACGCAGTAGGATTGGCCTTATCACGGTTTTCCGGATTTCTCCGTGAGAAATCCGGGTTAAGCACTTCACAGGCATTAGCTGTTAAGGTACAATTCAAAGATAAGCATTCAGAACATAACCGTAACGGATGGTAGAAAATCGGACCGGGGAGTAGATCACGCGCCTTCGAGGGGAAGACAACCGGCACGTGGATTCAACAGCCCGAACAGTCGGGATTGCCGCGTCGTTCTCAAGGCGACAGGCCTTCCTCACTCCTCGCAATGACATGACAAAGGATACGCCGGGATGTTTTCAAGCATGAGCCATTCACGAAGTGAGATCGTAAAAGGACAAATAGCAGGCGGTGCCTGCCTCGCAATGACATGACAAAAAACACGCTAAGGTTTTTCAAGATTGATCCGCCTACGAAGTGAGAACGTAAAAGGACAAATAGCGGCCTGGGCCGCCTCGCAATTCCGGATCGTGTCCCTGGAACGATCCGGAACGACAAAGGGAATCTCTCATGCCTGAAGCCGGTTCAGCCCGAAAACGAATAATTGCGCATGCCGTAACCGAATATTCCAATTCCGTAAACTGTACCGGGATTTTGGGATTTCTTGCCGATATGAGGCAAATTGACTTGTTTTGAAAGGCAGCCCAATGAATTCAGAGCATTACAACGGGATAATACACAGAATCGAAAAGTATATTTATGCTTTAAGCATATTTAGCTTTTTCTGTTATTTGACATTTTTCTTACTAATCAATACTGCTTTCAGAAAATACCATGGAAATTATCCTGATATAGGTATTTATTTAATTGTAATACCGTTAATATTATTCTATTTTGTTTACAGGATTATCCAGCGATTGTTGACGAATAATATTGCTGAAAATATCCTGACTTGCAGGCATAAGGAATTACAGAAAAAGCAAAACAAGATTGTTTATGCTTCGATTATTGCAATGTCTGCGTTGTACTTACCGTTACTGATAATATTTAAAGGAACGAATATCGGAATTTATATCCTGTGCAGTGTACCGCTTGGTATGTTTATGACAATTGTTATGTCATATCAACTGGGGATCCATTATAAAACCCAGAAAAAGATAGCAAATGGATCACTGCCTGAACTGGTGTTGATTCTTCTTGCGATTGTCATCCCCTACTTTACATATCCGATACTGGGTCTGAAGTGTGCATACGGTTGCTCTGATATATTTATAGAATTGAAAGATACGGTTGCAAACAAAAACGAGACGGAATTACTGTTAAGAAATATTTTCAATCATTCTGTAAAAGCTGCATCAGTAGAAGGTGTTGATTTCGTTTTTGAAATTATCGATAATGATGTTTCTGACAAAAGAGAAATAATTAAAATCTCATCAAAGTCATTTACCGGAACAGGTTCGGAAAACAAAGCCAGAGCTGATCACGAATATTTATTGAGAAATTTCATTAGTGAAGTCAATGAAAATGAGAATCTTGTGAAGTCTTTAGCAGTTTCCAGTAAATTTAGTATTATTACTAAAAGAAAGCCCGAGTATTCTTCAGATTCATCGGATTTTTATTTGCTTCTATTTTTCATTCTGCTGATGTATTGTCCCGTTATATTAAAATCATCTTCAGGGTCTTTATTCATGCATATCGAATCATGTTCGTAACAACTCTCATATATCACCTGTCAACCATAAGGCGGAAATGCGGTAAAGCAGGTTATTCCATCGTATGGAATTGTTTAGATAAACCGGGAGAGGAAACAGCCAAGGCGGAGGTAGCGAGAAGATGTTTACGAAGATAACCAGGGTATTGAGGATATAGGACCATGGATGGCAGGTCCTGGTGATGAACTTGGGCAACAGATATTTAAAGGCCTTAGCACCATAAACGAGTTAGGGGAAGGAATGGCTAGCGCGCTCCCAGATGTTCCAGAGTGAAATGAATAGTAATCTAATTTGTTTCTGTGAAAGATGCTGAATAGACTATTTTCTAAAGAGTTGTAGGTTGTTTTTTCACTTTCTAAGCTATTGGAGTCTGTGAGACTTACTCTAATAAGTCAATATTTTGAGAGAATTCAATCTCTATGGAAGCTAATTTTAAAAACAAGCACTTCTATGAAAGAGTTTGTTTTAAGATGCGATATAAAAAAATAATTCTTAATATGTTCACTCAAATATTTTTTATAATAGCAATCGGAATGTTATTCATCGCCTTGAAATATTCAATATTTGCAAAAGACATGCCATGTTTAGGACTATTATTCTATATTTTCAGCTGCATATATATTCTATTAATGGTTTTATTCTATCGAAACTCTTACATAAAATACAAGAAATATTCATTGTTTTATGACAACAATGAAACACTCAGTACTGATAGAGTAAAGAGTATTCTTGTTGATTTTCAGGATGATGAAGTAATTGATATATACCTTATGTATTTCTATAAAAACAACAGAAATATGCTGAAAACAATAGTTGATGAAATGGCACTAAGGAGACTGATAAAGAAAGACAATGCTGTCGAAGAATTCATTTTTGAAGAAGGAATGAAGGGGGTTTCTGTAAGCTTGAGAGCACGAACCGAAACAGCAATTAGCGAATGCTTTCTATATTTAGCACTGGAAAGTATTTTGTTTGAGGGTCAGGTTATTAGAAAACAAGACATAAGAAGCATCGAAATAAAAAAAGCTTTTAACACTGATAAATTTAGAAAAGAAAAGATGATTATTATTAGTTATATTAATGAAAAGGGAAAATCAGGAATAATAAGGTTGACAAGCCAGAATATATCCATGTGGATACAGAAGATGAAAGAATATGGATACCCTGTTACTTCTGGTACTTCAGATAAAACCGTCATCATAGTTTGAGAAAATCACACTATTATGGGAGATTTGGGGGCAGGCCGAAACAATTGACAAAAAGTCAGGGCGATGACGCATAAGGTTCAAATAACGGGGACAGTTGGATAAAATCGATAAAATCCCGAAAAGTGTGTAAATAGCAAAAAAGAAATAATTGCTTCGGGCGATAAATATTTTTCCGACAGGCTGGAGCTGGATATCTGGGAAGAGATCGAGATGTTCGCGTCTGTTCCCGACGACTACAGGTATCATTTCGGTTTTAAGATAATTGAATCGGAAACGAATACGGATTGGGATTTTGATACCACATTCGAGATCGAGGAGTTCGTGGCGAGCACGGTGTCTCTAACATCAAAGCGGATTATTGATAATGAAATATAATCGATCTTACTTTGGTTTTTCAGTCGTTTTTCTCAATATATTTTTTTTCTTATTCATATCCGGCGCTTCTTTTAAGTTTGTTGAAAAGCAAATTATAATTCCAGAAACAATACATTTTCTTAAAATATATTTGTGGGGAATGGGATCGTATAGTGATTCACTATTACTGATCTCAATAATTATTGTGTGGATCGTTGCTATTTTCGGCTGGATAATTAAAAAAAGGAAAAAAGGAGAAAAAGCTACTGATAACAATTCTATCCGGAATAAAAGATTACTCATAATTAATGGCTTAATACTGTTAGTTTATTCTATGTTGTTACCAATTATTCTCATTGGCTTGTATGGATACAATAAAGCACCGTGTGATTCTACTATCAGTGTTTCCGTCGATGATATAAACTTAAGGCATCTGCGTTCTTTCAATATGTTTTCTCAAGTAATCAATAGTATGGAAGATTATGGAATTGAAAAGATTAAATTTACGATTTCGCCTGATAAGGGCATTCAACACATTAGTATTTCCAATTCCTGCGACGAGGAATTATCTGATGAAAACTGCTGCGACCTGCATAATCAATTGGTTGAGTCAATAGATGCAAATTTGAAAAAGAATAATATTAAAACTGTCATCGAAAAGCATGGAATGGCTGAATACAGAGCAGAAAGAACTCAAAACACTTCTTCAATACTTATCAAAACTATTTTGATCAACCTATTATTATGGCTGATATCCTTTGTGGGTATGTACAAATTGAATAAGGTAAAAATGAACGGATGATATGTATGGCATCTGTCGAACATGATGAATCAGAATGGATATATTAATTACGGTGGCATGCATGATAAGTTTTGTCAGGAGTGAAAGAAAAAATCCCCTTCCCTGCCGGGATGCGGCCTGTTGATTTTTATGGCATGAGCGAGCAGTTTTTTATCGTTTCCGGCCCCGGCTGCCCCGCCCGTTTTTCCGCAACTGATAACTTTTTCTTTACAGGCGCGGCGCGATGGTGTAAAAAAAGTGTTATGGTTGCTAGTAAAAATGATTTCATCGAGTATAGTGAGTTGCTGAAGGCTATCTCCAATCCTGCGCGGCTCCAGATTCTTGAAGGCCTCAGATTAGGCGACAAGTGCAATGTTTCAAGAATTCAGAAAAGGCTCAATCTGCCCCAATCGACCGTTTCGCAGCACCTGAGCGTGATGCGCAACCGCGGAATAATTCGCGGCGAGCGCGAAGGCGTGAAAATGTGCTACACCATCACTGATAAACGTGTCCTGACAATCCTCGACGCACTGAACCAGGAATGAACTACCCCACCGCAAGCGGACGGGGTATCAAAAATACGTGAGATAACTTTTGAAAAAGTTTTCTCACACTCATATCTTCTCGACGAGAAGCGCGGCAGGCGTGCTTCTCTCCACAATATTGCCATACAACACCAGCAATCATTACCCCGGTGCGGGCATCGGAGTAATCTTCTCAAATAACCCGTGACCTGCTTTCTTTGCTTTTTCTCCAACCCGATATAAAATACTCCTGCATCAAAAACCCAGTGCCGTTCAGGTAATCCCGGCATTCCATGCCGTGAATCCGGGGTTCAGAATGCCGGGAAGACTTCATGGAGCGGGGAGCATCTATATGATTCCGATCAGTCGGTCCAGAAAGTGGGATAAAGCGCTGGAAAGCCTGCGCGAGAACATTGCGCTGAAAACGGCTGCGCGGGGCGCGGACATTGTCCTGTCCGCCGTGGAGCAGCAGATGGGGATAGGAACCGGCTCCCGCGTTGTCATGTTCGGCAGGAAACACACCGGGTACAGGAGCCTGCTTCTCAGCTACCAGAAAGAACTGCTCGACAGGATGATTCAGGAGCGGCAGTCCGTGCCGGTCGAGACAAAACAGGCCGGTACACCTCCCCGCCCGAACAAGCAGCCCGAGAACCTGCTGACACTGATCGGCAAATCCACATGGCCGCTGAAAACGAATTCGCGGAAAGTACTCGAAGGCGACACGATGACGCCGCGCGAAAGGGTCGAGCGGCATGTCCGCTTCGACAGCCCGGACCGCGTCGCAGTGGCGCCCCTGCTGGGATTCCACACCGCCGGCGCGGGCGGGGTCGCGCTGAATGATTTCATGAAAAGCGGGCACGCCGCAGCTTCCGCCGCGGTCACAACATGGAACATCTACGGCGGCTTCGACATGATGCCGTTTCACTTTCCCATGAACTATGCGTTCCCCGTGATGCCCGAGGCGCACTCGCGTTTTTATTCCGAATGGATCATGCCGACCGGCGATGAACTGCCGAAACTGGACGAAAAACCGCTGCTCGCCTGCTATGAACAGGTTGCTGAAGAGGGATTCAGCCCGCTGCTGAGAACCGAGCAGGGAAACCTGCTCGCCGAATCCGCCGCGATGCTTCTCGAATCGGCATTGTTCTATTCGGAAATGTCCGTTCTGTTCCCGGGCCAGTCCGACTACTTCCCCTACTCCATCGGCGTCATAAACCACCCGGCGGACCTGCTTTCCATGTGGTTCGGGTTCGAGAGGTTCATGATGGATTGCGTGACCGACCCGCTCAAAATCCGGGAATCCTGCGAAAGGCTGGCCCCGGGGCTGGTGGAAATGGGAATTTTTCCATGCAAACTCACGGGCATCAACCAGGTTCTGTACGGCATGAGCCGCGTCTCGCCTTCGTGGGTTTCACTCTCGATGTTCGAGAACCTGTTCGCGGACGTGTTCCGCGGCCAGGTCGAGACCGCGTTCAACGAGGGGATACAGCTCACTTATCATCTCGACAATGATTACACCCCCGCGCTCGATTTCTTCCTGACGCTGCCCGCGCACAGCGGCCTCATTCATTTCGACCAGACCGACATGTTCAGGGCGAAAGAAAAACTGCACGGGCATCTCTGCCTGATGGGGAATCTGCACCCCGGCCTGCTCGCCGCGGGAACGCCTCAACAGGTGACGGATAAATGCGAAAAGCTCATAAAAGAGATCGGCGCCGACGGCGGTTTCGTGCTATCGAGTGCGTGCGAGGTTCCCTTCAACGCGCCGGTCGAGAATATCCGCGCGGCCAAGGAAGCGGTCGACCGCTGGGGCTGGTACTGAGCCACTTTTTATGACCGGTTAACTCCCGGACCGCTGTTGGATGGTATAATGGAATGTAACCGATCCTGACTGATTCTGGAGTCACAAAAGATGGATAGTTTCGGACTGCTCGACACATTGCCGTTTCTGAAAGAGTTCAAAGCAGCACAGGAATCGAGCTTCGACCGCACTGGCGGGAACAACGACTACGTTTCGATCGAGGCTGGAGACAGCGCGGTGCTGGCCGATATCGAGGGGGCGGGCTGCATATCGAGGATATGGCTGACCGTTGCGGCGCCCGACCTGTACATTCTCCGCAGATGCGTAATCAGGATGTACTGGGACGGGGAGCAGGAGCCAAGCGTCGAAGCTCCGCTCGGCGATTTCTTCGGGGTCGGCTTCTCACAGTACAGGCACTTCACCGCGCTGCCGCTCGGCATGTCCAGCGGCGGCTACTACTGCTACATCCCAATGCCGTTCTCGAAAAACGCACGCATTGAGGTCGAGAACCAGAGCAAAAAGAAAATCAACGCCTTCTACTACAATATCACTTTCCACAGGTTCGATAAGCTGGAAAACGATAAGAAGACCGGCAGGTTCCACGCAAGGTGGCGGCACGAAAAAACGCTGCCCGGCTCGAATTACACAATCCTCGAAGCCCGTGGCGCGGGCCATTACATCGGCTGCAACATGAACATGCAGGGATACAAGCCGCTTTCATTCTGGTTTCTCGAAGGCGATGAAATGATCTACGTCGACGGCGAGGCTCACCCGCCGGCCATCCACGGCACCGGCACCGAGGATTACTTCAACTCCGGCTGGTACTTCAACAAAGGCACGTTCTCCGGCCCCTACCACGGGCTGACCATCAAAGAACTGCTGAGAGCCCGCATTTCGGCATACCGGTTCCACATCCCGGACCCGATCCCCTTCAAAAAGTCGATACGTGTCACCATCGAGCACGGCGGCATCAACGACACGCCCGGCTCGGATTATTCGAGTACGGCTTACTGGTACCAGGCCGAACCGCACGTATCCATGGGCACCTTCCCGCCTTCCGAGGACAGGCTGCCCGACGACGGATTATTGATAAAAAGCGCAAAAGACATAGCTTCCGAAGTTCTGCAACTGGGCTTTACTGTGGCCGAACAGATAAAGAACATAATCGGCTGAAAACCGTTTGTGTTGTCGGCCCTCCATTTCTGCTAAACAGGCAATTAATATTGTAAAACTGAATAAAAATATTAAACTTATTATTGATTCGGTTCAGGGCATATTGCAATAAGAGCCTATCCCAAAACCCGCTCCGTCGGCCCGAGACCTTTCGGCCCGAGACCTTTCGGCCCGAGACCTTTCGGCCCGAGACCGAGCGAATAAGATGAGGTCAAGGCGGGCGAAGCAGGCGACGCCGGAGACATCGGCGATGCAGAACAACGCAGGCACCATCTTTTGCAGCCGGTCGAAGCCAGGATGGGGTTTTGGGATAGGCTCCAAGTTCAGAGTGGGGAGATATTTATGGCGCCGATCAGACTTCAGTACCTGGAAGACATGAAACGGGAATATCCCGGGAAATTTGCTCCTGAGAAAGAAATTTTCAAAAACATAACACGGGGCGACAGAATATTCATTGGGACGGGCTGCGGAGAGCCGCAGTATCTCGTCAACGCTATGATCAACTATGTCCAGAATCACCCGAAGGCGTTCTTCGACGCGGAAGTTTTCCATGTCTGGACTCTGGATATCGCGCCCTACACCTCGGAAAAATACAAAAGCAATTTCAGGCATAACTCGTTTTTCATCGGGAACACAACCCGCGACACGATCAACAGGGGAATTTCGGATTATACGCCCATATTCCTGTCACGTGTTCCCGACCTGTTCAAAAGAAAGATCGTCCCCATCGACATTGCCCTTATCCAGGTTTCGCCCACAGACAGCCATGGGCACATGAGCCTGGGTGTCAGCGTGGACATCACGAAATCTGCGGTGGAAAACGCGAAGTGCATCATCGCGCAGGTAAACCCCAGAATGCCGAGAGTCCACGGCGATACTTTCATTCACATCAGCGACATTGATTACATAATCCCTTTCGACGAGGAACTGATAGAATACAAGCCCAAGGTTTCGGACGACATCGCCAACCGCATCGGAGAGTTCGTTTCCGGCATAATACAGGACGGCGACACGATACAGACCGGATACGGCAGTGTTCCAAACGCCATCATGAGCAACCTGCATAACAAAAACGACCTCGGGGTCCACACCGAACTGTTTACCGAGGGGATTGCCGACCTGATGAGAAAAGGAATCATCAACAACTCACGCAAAAGCATTCTCCGCGGCAAGGCGGTCGCTTCTTTCTGCATGGGAACCAAGGACACTTACGATTTCATCCATGATAACCCCAGTGTCGAGTTCAGGCCTGTCGATTACGTAAACAGCCCGCTTGTCATCGCCCGCAACAGGAGCATGGTTGCGATCAACAGCGGTCTCCAGATCGATCTCTCGGGCCAGGCAAGCGTGGAATCCATCGGCAGATACGCATACAGCGGGATCGGCGGCAGCGCGGACTTCATGCGCGGCGCGGCGCTCTCTCCCGGCGGTAAAAATATTCTCGTGCTACAATCAACCGCCCGCAACGGCGAAGTGTCCCGAATTGTGCCGTTCCTCGACGAAGGCGGCGGCGTAGCGCTCGGGCGCGGCGACATCCAGTACGTTGTCACCGAGTACGGGATCGCTTACCTGCACGGAAAAAGCATCCGCGAGCGCGCCATGGCTCTCATTTCCATCGCGCATCCCAAATTCCGCGCCGATCTTATCGACCGCGCGAAATATTACAACCTCATTTACAAAGACCAGGCCTTCATACCCGGCAAACGCGGAGAGTACCCCGAGCACCTCGAAACTTACAGAAAAACAAGAAAAGGGCTCGAAATCCTTTTCCGCCCCGTCAAAATCAGCGACGAAACTCTGCTCAAGGATTTCTTCTATTCGCTTTCCGACAACAGTCTCTACAGGCGGTTCGTGTCTGCCCGCAAGGATATGCCGCACGAACGGCTTCAGGAATTCGTGATAATCGATTACACAGAGGAAATGGTTGTTCTCGCTTCGCTCAAACAGGATGAAAAAGAAATCATCGTCGGCATGGGGCAGTACATGATCTACTCGCAGAACCACACCGCCGAAGTCGCTTTCGCCGTTCTCGACGAGTACCAGGACAACGGCATCGGCACAGAGCTGCTCGACTTCCTGACAGTACTGGCAACGAAACAGGGATTGCTCGGACTCGGCGCGGAAGTGCTTGCCGAAAACAAACCCATGCTCCACGTTTTCGATAAAGCCGGTTTCGACATCGTTGACAGGAACATGGAAGGAATGGTCGAACTCAGGAAAATGTTCGGTCCAAAAGAATGATAGATAAACTCAAAGTCGAAGAACTCGAAGCTTTCAGGGACGAGCGCGGCTGGAACACCCACCCCGTAGATGAAGCGCAGCTCGCGGCGGGCGGCTTCTCGAATATCCATCTCGTCAGCATGGAGCCAGGCACGATCCGCGGCAACCACCGGCATTTCGAGCAAACCGAACAGGTGCTTATTATCGGCGGTCCATGCCTTTTCGTCGCTGCCGACCGCGAATCCGGGGAAAAGTTCGAACGGGTTTTCCAGCCCGGAGAACTCTTCCGAATCACGCTCGCGCCCGGGCTGCCTCACGCTTTCAAAAATATCGGCGATTCCGTCTGCTACCTGCTCTGCGCGAGCGACGTCGCTTTTGATCCTGAAAACCCCGACACCATACGCGACATCGTCATTGACTGAACAATACTTTCATCCGGCGTTTTTCTCTACTGAAATATTTTTTGAGTCTTGCCGGCTCCGCAGCGTTCATCCGTAACAGCGCTGCCCAACCTCCCTGAGAAGATGCCGCTTTTTCTTTATTGACTATATCCGCACTGTTCATATCGATTTTCAGAATAAAAAAGGAATAACCTTACTATCGGTTTTCGTGATTATATTGATTATTGATTATAGTAATTCTCATAATAAAAACAGATTCACAACTCGATCAGAAATCACAAATACAAAGATAGTGTGCCATGCACAAAGCTATTTCCTTTGTGCATGTATTCAAGATTATTTTTGAGAATCACTATATCATAAATAACATTGAATCCTGCATGAATGGCTTTCCGGCCCGCGCGCCCGTCATTCCTGCATGCAGTCGGCAGGAATCCAGTAAACTCCGTTTAGTTATTCTATTTTTATTCTGATAATCAATATATTATTGACGATCAAATAATCATGCCGCCGTATCGTTTCTGTGTCATTGCGAGGAGGGAGCAAGGCCTGTCGCCTTGCGAACGACGCGGCATTGCAAGACAATTGCAATGCTGTCCTCGCAATGACAGTACAGAAGATACATTAAGGTATATTTTTGAAAACAGACTGTCCACGAAGAAATTACATAAGAGAATAAAAAGCAGGCGGTGCCAGCCGAGCAATGACAGGACAAAAGACACACTAAGGTGTTTTCGAGATTGAGCCGTCCACAAAGCGAGTATGTAAGAGAATAAAAAGCAGGCGGTGCCTGCCTGGGCCGCCGGACGGTTAATGCTTCATAGCCGGTTCCATATTATTCGTGATAATTGGTATATAATTAACTCAGGCTTCATGGCCCGGAATCGAAAATAGGATTCCGCGATCGGTGTTTAACCTGCATATGTGCCCGGGCCCGAATCGCCGTTGTAACGCGGCAGGATCGGTATTATCGAGGCTGTTGAAAAATGTACAGATGAAAGTTTGTCATCCTGAACGCAGTGAAGGATCTCGATTCAAAAACTGATTCTATCAATTCTTCGGTCACTGCGCTACGCCGGAATGACAAAAAGGAGCAAGCCGGATTGAGACGCAGGATGGTTATCGAAATAATACTGAACGCCGCGTTCGTGTTCGGCGTGCTGGTGTTCACGGCGAAAGGATTACTGTTTGCGCCGTTTTTCTGCCTTGGCGTAATCGTGCTGAGGGCCGTAGCGATCGCCACCGGCGCCACAGCGGTCGTGATCAGGCTCATGTACATCCCGGTCCTGCTCTATGCGGCATTCAAAATATTCGGCTCTTTCGGTGTGCTGGGATACAAAGCGATCTTCAACATCTCGCGTGGCTTCGGCTTTGTGCCGGAAGCCGCCGCCGCGTCGCTCGTCATCGCCGCCGCCCTGCCCGCGCTCTCCGCACTGAAACGAAAATTCAAATGGTACTTCATAATAGACGCGATCGTATTTCTGATCTTTACCACCTCGGCCCTCGAAGTTGCTTTTCAGCACATGCCCTTCTTCGCCGGAAACATCTCGAACCATGAATCGGTAATCTTCTCGCATCGCGACCGGGGCTTCAACTACGGAGTGCTGTTAACCGAAAACGGGACCCGCGCCATATACACGTCACGCGGCGATCCCAACCGCGTCACGGTCTGCGAAATCGAATCGGGCAGATGCGAATCGACCCCGCTCGACGCCGGCGACGCGCTGCGCATGAAACTCGACCCCGCAGGCGGAACGCTGTACGTTTCACACGACGGCAGCAAGGTTCCCCCGCTCGGGGAAGAAAGCCCGCTGCGCGCCTTCACAAAAATCACGCTCGACGCCGACTTCCGCCCGACCTCCAGGGCACCGCTATTCGCGACTGCTTCGATGGATTTCTCGCTCGACCCCGGCGGCACGCTGTCATACGTCACCCGCCACATGTCCGCGCTGCGTATCGGAGCATCCGACGGTTCACTGCTCGTCCGATGCAGCCTGCCGTTCCAGCCGTTTCTCATGACCCGAAATCCTGTTTCCGGAAAATACTACACCGGCTCGCTGAACGGCACGGTCGGCGAACTCGATCCCGCGTCCATGTGCGCGACGCGCACGCTCGACCTCGGGCTGAGTATCGGCTCGCTCGTGGTTGAGCCGGCCTCGCGAAAGCTGTATGCGGCATCGATCCTGCCCGGCGGCATCTCGATCATCAATCTTGATACATGGGAAAAAGAGGGCTTCATCCCGCTACATTATTTTACACGCGAACTCGCCATCCTGCCCGCCCGCAACAGGCTGATCGCTGCGGACTACCGCCGCGGCAGGGTGTCCATCATCAACCTCGCAACCGGAAAAACAATCAGGGAACTGAGTTTCGGAAAAATGCTGAGGCAACTCTCCGCCGACCCGGAATCCGGCCGCGTTGCCGCCGTGTCCTACCTCGGAGTGTTCGTCTTCGATTCCGACTGATGCGCCGCCTTTTCTCACTACGTCTTATCCGGCATGCCCCGCGGGCGGAATCACATCATCGGCTTTCGGCATTAATAGTTGTCTCGCAAGCTGCGCCCCGAGATGTATTCCCATCATGTACCCGAGAGGTATAGTAATCAATAATACAACATAACAGACTATCAGTGCCATACTGCCTATCATCCCGAAAACGATACTCATCAGAAGGAACATCTCCGTCTCTTCAGGATTGTTCCTGATTGCGTCGAAACAGGCCCTGAAGCTGAAAAACATGTATGGCTCTTCTTTTATGCCGGCAAGTATGAAAGTCAGACCAATATAAAGCCTGGAAAAAAACATACAGCCAATCGAGATCAAAACAATCATCTCTACAACATGTCCCACAATTCCCATAGAAATAAAATTGAAACTCAATATACCGGCTATAACGAGTAAATGCGCAAGAAAATACGCGAGAAAATACGGAGCGCCGAGCGAAAGCTGTTCAGCGAACCTGATGTCGGGAAGCGGATTGTCTTTTCCCTTTGCCACATTCCGAGCCAGTTCAACAAAATATCCGGCAATAACAAGCCACCCTATAACCGGTATCATCGATATCAAACCAATCAGTAAACACTTCTTCCACCAATTCGGGTCTTTGAATACAAATGTGAAGCTGCGCCCGATATCCAGTTTAGCGTCATCCGGTTTCCACACCGGTTGCGCTTGAATCTGCTGCGCCGGTGGCTGAGGCTCATATCGTTGTTCAGGCAATAGCAATCGTATATCTACCTGCGGCTCCGGCCTGTTCACATCTACCTGCCTGCCGCATTCCGGACAAGAATCCATATCATCCGGTATTGGTTTTCCACATTTGTCGCAAAACATAAGCTTTCCCCTGCTGTCAGTCTTTTACATATACTGATATGTCATTCCCGGTAAGATTCTGAATCTTAACACAAAACGCGACGCCGATCCACGACAACGACAACTATTGTTTTCTAAATCGTTAATATTATTGGATAATGATGTACGCGAAAGGCAACCCGGGGTCCGGCATGCCCATTACGAAGCACACTGCTTAAGATATACTGGCGCGTCTTCGATTCCGGCTGATGCGCCGGGATCAGTGAGTCTCCTGCGACCCTGTAGCGCTCACATGAACCGTGCGGTCCATCTTCAGCTCGATTGTTCCGAACTGCGCTTCGTATTTCTCGATATTGTCCTGCATTGCCTTCATCAACAGTTTCGCGTGGATCGGGCTCATGAACAGCCGGGTATGAAAATAGACCGATTCCTCCTCCGGGAGAATTTTCGCGAAATCGCACCTGAAATCCACCCCGGAATGCTGTATTTTTACAAAATTCGTATATTCTCCATACTTCGCTTCTTCTGATATTATCGCCTTATATTCCTTTTTCTTCGTCATTCGAATCCTCCGCTGTTTCCGTTGTAGTCGGCTCCTGAGCTGTTGGTTCAGGCGTCACAATCGGCGCATCCGCCCGATATGTCTGAGATTGAGGGACAGGCGCCTGAACCACAGTTGTTCCTCTCACCATCAACAACTGTCTCGCGAGCTGCGCACCGAGATGCGCCTGCATCATATAACCTATCGGGATCGTGAACAACATGCCCACATAGCAGGCAACCGCGCCTATACTGCCTATCCAGTTGAATGCTATGCTCATAAGAATAAATATCACCGTGTTGCCGGGATTGTTTTTCATCGCGCCGATACAGCGCCTGAGGCTCAAGATCATGTAAGGTTCATCATTGATAATCGCCAGCATGAAAGCCGGTCCCATATAACACATGAAACACAGGCCGACAACAGCGCCCCCGATTCCACCGAAGATCGAGAATAACGGTCCCATCTCATTGTTCTGAAGCAATACCATTCCTGATATCATGGGAACCATCATTATTACCATTAAAATAACCATGACGATTAAAAACGCGAAAAAATACGGCGCGCCGAGTGAAAGCTGATCGCCGAACCTTACGGTCGGCAGCCGCAGATCGTCTCCGCCCGCCACCTGCCGGGCCAGTTCGACCACGTAGCCCATAACAACGATGATTCCGATAATCGGGATGATCATTATAAGGCCCAGCAGCAGGCATTTTTTCCACCATTCGGGATCGTTGAAAATAAAAGTGAAGCTGCGCCCTATATCCAGCTTCGTGTCGCCGGGTTTCCATGGTGGAGGCGGCGCGGCCTGAGGCGCGGCCTGTGCATAAGCCTGCCGGGGCGCATACTGCTGTTGCGGCGGCGCGTATTGCTGCGGTTCCGGCTGCGGTTTCTCAAGTCTCCTGCCGCACGCCGGGCAGAACTTTGCGCCTTCAGCCAACGGTTTCCCACATTTGTCGCAAAACATATTATCTCCCCCGACTTTCTATATGTGCAGTCCCGCATCTGATTGTTTATGACCGGGATTATAAATTTTAACATGCCATGCCGCCGAAAACCGGCTCCGCCGAAGATTTTTTTAGCAAACCGCTAAAGTTTTCCCGGATTATGCCGATAAAAATCCTGAGGCATAATATGCCCACCGGCCCTGTGGCATTGAAAAATACTATTAATAGATAGATTTATTAAAGGAGGAATGTTATGGATATGCAAGCGATCAACCAGGCTGCACAGGGTGTTGTAAATCTGACAGAAACCTCAACTCAAAAACAATCGAAAATAAACGAGTCTCAACAAACCGTTGAGCAAACGCGGGATGAAGCTTCGAAAAATGTTGTGGGGATCGATCCCTCGCAATATGGCCTGCTTGCTGAAAAAATCAAGCAGATAGCGGAGCAGCTTTCAGAGAACATCGCATCGCGCGAACAGGAACAAACAGCCGGGGAAGAAACCTCGCCGTCAGTTGACATACCTGTGAAAATCCCCACCGTCAACGAACTTGTCGAGTACCACAACAATGTTCTCAGCGAAGTGGACCGCATCAAGACCGATCTTCCCGTCGATAGCGTGGACCTGAGCATGCCCGGAGAGTTGCCGCGATTCCCGTTCGATCAGCATTTCTTCGAGATTTACGAAGAATACGTGCAGAAAATGATCGAGGAAGGGAAAACCGTTCCGAAAGAAGTCGTGACCTTCATCGACGAGCAGGCGGCGGAAATGCGGCAGGACGATACAGAGCAGGCGACTGTCAAAGCAACCGTTACAACAATAGACAAAACGATTTGATGGAAAGGGTGATCATCGATACCGACCCGGCGCTCGGCGTGCCATTGCGCGACGTAGACGACGGGCTGGCGCTGATTCTCGCGTTGAGGGAGCCACACCTCAATGTCGAAGGGATCACCATAACGCATGGTAATACAAGCTGTAAACGCGCCTTCCTGTCGGCGCGTCGTACTACTAAGGCCGTTGGACGCGAAGATGTACCGGTTTACGCAGGCGCGAAAACGCGCTGCAACAATCGACTACTAAGGGACATAAGCGAAACCGACGCTTCGCGGTTCATCACGGAAAGGCTTGAAGCTGAGCCGGGCGAGATCACACTCGTGACTCTCGGGCCGCTGTCGAACATTCTGACGGCGGAAACAATCACACCCGGCACTCTGCGGAAAGCGCGGCGAGTGGTAGCCATGGGTGGCGCGATCGATGTTCAGGGATTCGCGCCTCCCTGGTTTCGCGCCGAATTCAACGTCTTCATGGACGTGCCCGCCGCCGCACTGCTCATCCGCGAGGCTCCCGACCTCACTCTTGTTTCCCTCGACCTCACCCAAAAAGTGATTTTCGGATATGAGCAAATGAACAGGCTCCGCTCCGGCGGCAGGTTCGCGCGCAGGCTGCACCGCGACATCAAACTCTGGTTCGACCTCATGAAACATTTCACCACCAGGGGCGGCGGTTTCAACCCGCACGACCCGCTCGCAGTCGCATATCTCACCCACCCGGAATGGTACACCACCGACTCCATCCCCATAAGCATTATAGAAAAACCGGGGTTCCGATACGGCGAAATGATCCGCGATCCGCGCGGCACCCGAGTCCGTGTCCCGTTCAGCATCAACGAAACCGCTTTCCTCGATTATCTTGTTGAAAAACTCGTGTCGGAGTGATTCACCCGCCGTAGGTGTGGCCGCCGAGGTCTTCCACGTTCAGCGCCGGCCCTTCCCCCGCAACCGATTCCTCGACATCGCCTATGAAAATCGTGTGGTCTCCCGCGTCCACCATCTGCGAGAGCCGGCATACGACATAACCGGCGGATTCTTTCAGCACAGGCACCCCGCCGCCCGCATACTCTATCTCGACACCGTTGATTGCGTTGTCCGTTACTTCTTTGCTGCCCTTGAATTTTCCCATCAGGTGAGCCTGGTCTTTCCTGAGCACACTCAGGGAAAAAATTCCGGCCTCCTTTACCAGTCCGTGCGTGAACCGGTCCCTGTGTACCGCGACCATCACCCTCGGAGGATCAATCGAAACCTGCGACACCAGCGATGCCGTCATCCCGTTGACAATATCCCCCGCTTTCACTCCGAGCACATATAATCCATACGAGAATTTCCTCAGCACTTCATCGGCCATGCCGCCCACCTCCTTTATTGAATTTTAACAGAAATATTTAAACAATCCGCCCTGTTTGTTTCCGAAATGCCCGGGGCGAGATCACCAGTCTCCCGTGAAAACGCCTATCCCGTTCGCCACTCTGCGCGGCCTGCCGTCGCTGGGTTTGTTCTTGACCTCGTTTTTGATCACCATCGTACTCGATCCGCCGCCGTCCATCCCTATCGCGTTGATGGCTCCCACCGACTTCATAAAATCCGCGAATTCGCCGTAGGTCAATCCCACGCTGTAATTCTTCTGCCGCCCGTCCGCAACCGCGAGCAGCAGCCTGCCGTCCAGGGTGTTCCCAACCGCAGTAAGTGGTATGCGTTTCTTAAGCCCCTGCCGCAAACCTTCGCTCTTAGATTTCTCCGTGACCGGCCTGCCGCCGCGAAGCAACATCGGCCCGCCGGTGATCGCGTTGTATACCTTCAGCCACGACGGCTCTACAACAAAATACAGCCTCACATAATCCCCCGGACTGAACCAGTCGTAAAATTTGCGGTTCTCGCCGTGCATCGACACAACAAACCCGTTCGCCGGTATCTCGGAATTGCCCCGGCCCAGTTTGACCACCCTGTCGCCGGCGACAACAACCTCGCGCCCGTCGTCGCCCGTTCCGCTCGTGAGCGAATATTCGGGGGTGTAGACCAGCACGTCGTTCTCTCCCCTTTTAACGTTCATCCCATCGAGGAAAAAATACTCGCCGCTCTTTTCGATATAAATAATCCCGCGCGTGTGCGGGTAACCGAATATCGGCACCTTCTCGCGGGTCAGCCCGAACGCGCTGCGCGTGTGATGCGAAAAATAAATCGTCCGCCCGTTTATCATTATGAACCCGACCGGGAATGGGTTGCTCGCGCTGCTGTTGAAGAACGAGCCGTTGACCGCCGCCAGCGCGCCCGTTCGCTCCGCCATGGACTTTACCGTTTCGAGCGAGTCGAGCCGGTTGTCGGCAAGCATCGGCCTGACTTCGATCCCGTCGTTATCGAGCGAAACGCTGAGAAGGTATATGTGCAGCGGCTCGCCGTCGATTTTATATTTGTAGTGAGTGTAGACAACCGCCGGGTGGATCACGCGCGACCATTTATCAACAAGCTCGAACTCCGCGGCCCGCGAATCACAGGGATGCGACATCACGGCTACGATGCAAAATACCAGCAGGTTGAAAATGACACGCCGTTGACTCATAATTTAAACCCTGAACAATGATTATAAAAAAAGTATCGGGGATGTGAAATCAATGTCGAGAAAAACTCCGTTTCTTACGGCTGACACAATTATACTGCACGAAGGAAAAATCGTACTTGTAGAGCGGGGAAATGAGCCTTTCAAGGGCAAATGGGCACTCCCCGGCGGTTTCGTGGAAATCGGAGAAAAAGTTGAACAGGCGGCGGTACGCGAAGCAAAAGAAGAGACGGGCCTGGATGTCGAGCTGCTCGCGCTCCTCGGGGTTTACTCCGATCCGGAGCGTGATCCGAGGGGCCACACCTGCTCGGTTGTGTACATCGCCAGATCGACCGGCGGCGAACTCAGGGCGGACGACGACGCGGCGGATGTCAAACTGATCGATCCCGATGACAACCCGGACCTGGCATTCGACCACAGCCTTGTTTTCAGCGATGCGATTCAGGCGGCGAAGAGAACGGGCTTGCTCTGAGTCTCAGGGCGGAGAATGATTCTGAAAACCGACACGCTCAGCCCGGACGGCATGACGGGCAGATGGATCGAGGATTCCTTCGGGCTCCCCGCTTATGAGTATACATGCGACCAGGATCTCGAACCCGCTGCTTCCGTTTTCACCACCTGCGGCAATTCAAACCTCCACTGGCACCAGCTCGGCAACGACAGGCTTAACGCGATTGCAACCAACCGGGGCGACATCAGGATAATCGAGTCGTCGCGCGGATTGCAGTGGCTGAATTTTTATGACCGGGAGCGGTTGTGCCCCGGCGCGGGCATCGCAGTCGTGGACGACGGCGAAATCATGTGGGCCGACCTTTATTCCGGCGGCTGCGTGCGCGACGGCTACCGCAGGATTTTCGGCTGTGGCTACTTCAGAAAAATCAAAAAACACAACGGGCTGCGCATCGACCACAGGATTATTTTCCCGTTCGGAGACGACCCGGTCTGCGTTGCGGAGATGACGATTTCCAATATGACCGGCCCTGCCCGCTGGGTTTCAGCTTACGAGTTTTTCGGGATTAACCTGCATTTCATGAGCGCCACCGGCGTTTACATGAACAGGCACCGCGCCCACTTCGGCCACTCCGCGGTGGAAAAGAGACTTACCGGCATATTGAGAACCGCGGGACTGATGAATCTGCTGGATGTCGATAAAAAGAGAACCGCCTTCAGCCGCGGTTTCGAGTATAAGCTGGAAGAAACCGGCGACGATGTGTTCATAGTCGCGCCGGTTTACACGGCGAGGAGAAAACCCGGTATGCACTGCCGGGCGGACAGGAACTATTATCCTGAGCCGATGTTCATGGCGGCGCTGGATTGCGATTGCGACGGTGTGTACCGCGACGCGCGGTCGATGTTCGACAACGATCTCAATCTCAGGAAAAAGCCGGCAGAAAGATTCGGCAGAAAGGCTTACGTCAAATACCCGTGTCTGTGCGCCGGCTCGATGTTCGAGCTCGAACCGGGCGAAGAAAAAAAGCTTTCTTTCATTTTCGGCTATTCGCCCCGCGACGACTCGCTGCGGCTCACCGAAAAATATCGCAAGCCGGTCTCGCGCGGCGTCGATTTCATGGAACTCAACTCGCGCGGCTGGAAATCCGCAAGTCCGGTCTTTTCCATCACCGGCTCGGACGACGATGCCTGGGCAGGCAGAGAAACCCGCTGGCACGCCTACTACACGCAGAGCGCGTTGTTGTATGACGAATATTTCGAGAACCACTACCTTCCGCAGGGCAGCGCTTACGAGTACCTTCACGGGCTGAGAGGCGCGGTGCGCGACATCGCGCTGTTTCTTTCCGGCTACATTTATATCAACCCCGGCCGGTCCGCCGAGATTCTCGAATACCTGTTTCGCACCATGGCACCCGGAGGCAGGCTGATGTATGCCGTCCACGGGTACGGCAGAGCCACCGGCATGATGGCTCACGAAAAGCCGAGCGACCTGCAACTTTTCCTGCTGTGGGCCCTGACGGAATACGTTTTTTTCACTGGTGACTACGCATTTCTCGACCGGCAGGTTCCGTTCTTCCCGAAGTCAGCGGGAACCGGCAGCATCAGGGAAAAAGTCATCGAATCCCTGAATTACCTCGTCAATGAAATCGGGCTGGGTGAGCACGGGCTGATCCGGGTGGGCGACGGCGACTGGAGCGACGGCATTTCACTGTTCACGAACAACAGGAGACGCTTTGTCGCCGATGGAGAAAGCATGTTCAACTCGGCGATGGCCCTCTATGTGCTGCCCCGGGTCGCCGCCCTGCTCGCCGAATCCGAACCCGGTGTCGCGGAGAGTCTGAGAACGCTCCACGCCGGGCTCAAAAAATCGGTGCTCGACTCATTTAACGGTAAATGGTTCCCGCGGGCGTATGACGGCGAAGGAAAACCGATCGGAGACAGAGAGCTTTTCCTGGATCACCACACATGGCTCCTGATATCTCGCGAACTGCCGCCCCACATGGCGAAATCGGTTATAGATAACATTCACAACAGGCTGGACCGGCCTTCAAGCTTCGGGCAGTACGTGCTGCACCCGCCTCAGAAAATACTGTTCAACACATACGCGCCGGGCTGGGATGTCAACGGCGGCGTCTGGTTCGCGATGAACTATCTGCTGTCGTGGGGCTACGGGTATTACGACAGGGCGCTGGCATGGAACGCTTTCAGAAAAAACTCGATGGCAATGAAAGCGACGCTCGACCCGGCGATCTGGTACGGTATCTGGAGCGGCCCGGACAGTTTTAACGCCGACTACGCGCCCCGCCCGCGTGAAACCTACTTCCACCTGCCCACTCCAATGACTGATTTCCCGGTTATGAACCTCAACTGGCACGCCTGCTACCTAGGGGCGCTGATGAAACTCTGCGGCATCGAACCCGGCCCGGACGGGATATCCCCGGCGCCACTGTTGCCTTTCGACACCTTTTCCATCGGCATGCCGACGTTCGAGCTGAACGTTCATAAAAACATACCGGGCTTCAAATTACTCGTGCCCTGAACAGAATCTGTTTTTATATCGTTCTCAATACGGATACTGATCGTCATGAATAACATGGAATCAGCCGGAATCAGGAAAAGACATTCTGCGCTCCCACCGAGGACGATGGGAGCGATTAAAAGCCGAGCAAAGTGTGACGTTTTGAAGACAGCCTCAAGATGCTACGGTGCAGTCTGTAGTTGTTCTTCCCGTTCCTTCAGTTTTTTCTTTATGAAATCCTCGACCCTTTTCCGGATTTCCTGAGGAGTCATTTCCGCTGCCTGCACCCTGTCCAGGAACACCATTAACTCTTTCCTGTCGATTCCGAGTTCGAGCGCCTTGAAAATCAGGTGCCGCCCCGCCGGATCGATTCTCGATTTAACTATACCCTCCAGCAGATCCTTGAAATAATCGGGATTAGCGCCCCGCTCGATCGCCTTAACCATCAGGCCAAGCTCATGGCTGTCTATCAGTTTATTTTTTATCGCCTTAATTATCGGCTCCAGTTTCTCTCTCGGAATCCCCTTCTCGATTGCCCTGTTGATCATCTGCATATCGCGCCGCAAAGCATCATCCACCGCCGCGCCATCGGACTTTCCGGTATCTTTCCGATCCGTGATCTCTTCCTTTTTATCCTTTGCCGCTTCTCTCAAATCCGACCCACCGGGGCGAGCCTCGCCGGAAGAATCCTCAGACTGTTCAGTGCCGGCAGCGCCCGCCGCCCCCTGCCCGCGCGGCTGTTCCTTCGACGCCGCATCCGTGAATTCTTCAATACTGCCCTCGATCTCATTTTCATCCTTCGCCGCCCTGATACGCGCGACAAGCTCATCCACCCTCCCATCGGAAATCCTGTTATTCCTTACGATATCAATAAGCGCCTCTACTTTCCCCGGCGCGATCTTATCCCGTGACAGCGGAGCGATTTTCCTTACCTGATCCGGTGACAACTCGCCCGCCTTGAGCCGCTTTGCAATCTCCAGCTTTTTATCACCGCTCATTCCCGACCGGCTCACAGTCACAACCGCCGCCGCCGCATCCTCGGAAATACCCCCGCCGCCTTTTCTTCTACTCGAAAGCAGATTGTTCAACTTCTGTAGCTTTTCATCATCAAGAATCTGCGGCGCCGCAGGTTTCCCGCCCTTCAGCACATCCGTCACCTGGTTTTTCATAACGCGAACCCGTTCACGTATAGCCCCGATCCTGCCGCCGACCTCCACGACTCCCTCGAAAACCGTGACGGTCGATTTATTCTCCTCCGGGTCAATCTCGACAGCGAAATCGGTTCCGCGCACACCCGCAATCGCCGTCGGGGTTCTGATCTCGAAAGAAGAAGACGCCGTGCTTAGCTTACTGACCATCGCGCGGGCCTTGCCCTTTTCCAGCGACAGAGATATCTCTTTGCCGCCGGTCGCATAATCATACATAACGCTTTCAATCTTCATAACCGAAAGCGGCCCGACGACCACGACGGATTTGTCCTCCAACACGAGCCGCGCCCTGCCGTCCGCGCCGGTTCTGATGCTGTCGTCTTTCTGAAGCAGGAATTCACTTTCGGCAGCGCCCCAATCAGTTTCATCATTAAGGAGCATCCACACCTGACCCTCGATATCCATAAGCATGGCCGCATCCTCAGCAGCAAAAACCATGAACGGCGCACAGACCAACAATAAAAAGAATAAAATTACCGGGGCGGTTTTTAACGGATTCATTATATTCTCCATGTTAATTATCTTTAAAACCGGAGGGGCATCGAATATTATGTTGAGCAAATGTCTTCCTGAATCAAGCGTCGAGTATCTCCTATGAGACATTTGAGATTCTCCGGTCGCTCCCCGGAATGACGGCATGAAGTTTTTAACAGCCCCTGTTATCTGATATTTAGACGACACATTCCGTACAGGGTTAAATCTTATCCGGAATTATTTTAACCTTACCTGCCGATATTTCTCCGGCACCGGTTTTCCTCCCGTCAGGTTATAAGCAGCCTCTATCGCCGCGAGCGCCGCATCCCTGTCGTTTTCGATCCAATAGTCGATATCGTCGGGATTCATGCTCCAGAACGGATGCTCGAAACCCGGCTTTGCATGTTGCTCTTTAGCCATTGTTTCCGGGTAGACCTCCCAGCACACCGCCATTATTCCGTAGTCATAAAACAGGGCGTCTTCCATCTCGCCGCTGAAAGAATCAACCTGCCACTGCATAACAATCGGGTACTTCACGTGAACCTGGCGCGCGCGCGCCGGCTCCAGCATTTTTTTGAATTGTTTCTCGCAGGACGGCCCATTGCATTTCGGCGGGAAAAGCGTGCCCCAGTTGCTGTGAAAATCTATCGCCGCAAAAAACGAATGCGACTCCACGAAATCCCTTACAAGCTGCGTCTCCGGCTCGGAATAAGGATGCGGCCCCATGTACCTGATGTGGTCCGGATCGGTGCTTCCCGCCATGTCCATATCCACGGTGCGCTCCGCCGGAAGCGGAAAGTTCCTGTTCAGATCGACGCCGTTCGCGTTCTTGCGCATGTGTGCCCACTGCGCGCTTTTGTTGCCCCGCTCCTCCCATGTCTTCATATAACCATCGGGATTCATAACGGGAATGATCCAGAACTCCATCCGGTCCAGCAGCGACGCCACCCACTCATCCGACCCCCTGTCTCGCAGCAGCCTCCACATCATGGACATCGCAACCCGGTTTCCGATCCACTCGTTGCCGTGAATGTCGGCGACAATCAGCGCCTGCGGCAGTCCCTCCGCGCCGGGCTTTGCGATCCGCGCATATCTGATGGTCCGCTTATTTGCGCTTTTTCCCAGTTCTCCGACAGTCACATATCCCGGATACTCCTCCTGGAGCCTGAGAACTTCCATGAACGCATCCTGCGGAGCCGGGTATTTCCCGTATGAACTCACGGCAAAAGCCGACCCGGTCAGAACCGCCGATATCACAATCATGCAGAGCACAAATTTTTTATTCATACTATTTCACCATCGTTCAATACATCATGTTATGCCATGCGTTTCGCAACTCGGCAAAATCAACATCGAGCTTAAGAGTTACGATTTTATACGGCCCGATATCGAACGAAATGTTCGATCCGGTCAATCCGCCCTCAATCTCAGTTTCACTCAGGGTCAAACCAATCGCGGCGGCGGCACCCTCGATTTCATTCTCACGCATATCCGTCACCGCGACGCCATTGAGCTTCTTATAAAAATCAATGCCGGCTTTCTGTTTGGTGCCCGACGCATTATAGACACGAACCACAATCGAGTCGTCCGCTTCCGCTTTCTTGAACGCGCTCAGCATCACCTGCGCCGGCTCGACCGACATATACGACAACTCCGCCGGCAGATTGCCCTCGGGGAATTTGTAATAACGTTCCGTATTTGAAACCCCGCGCATCCACTTTTCGGCATTTAAGACAAAAAGCGACTCCGGCCACATCGGCGCGTCGAACTCCGCGGCCCGCCTGTTGACCCCCGCATTCTCCCAGCCGCCCGCATGCGGATAAACCGCGTAATACGCCCTGTTGATCCCCTGCACCTGCGTGTCATACTTGAAATCTTCCGTCTCCAGCCGTGGCTCCGGAATCGATTCCCGCGTCTCCGGCGTGTAATTGCCGATCGCGCGTATCAGCGTAAGCAGAAGCGTAGTGCCGCCCTCTTCCCTTCTCGCCTCATACTCGGGAAGCCCCCGGTTGAACACCGCGAGCGAACCGCTCTCCCCGGCGACATCCACAAACCGCATCTGGTAATACGTCGGCACATGATTGTCCGGCGACTCGACCGTGTTCGGCACATCCACGTTCCTGTCCATGACCCCGAACTGCGAATCGACCGCAACCGTGTCCGCCGCAACACCCGTCGGGAACGCCGCCCGCAGCCTGTGGTTTAAAGCCCTGTTGTCGATCTCCGTATAAATGTCCACCCTTTTCACGCCGGGATTCAACGAAACGAACGTCGTTATCCCGCACGGCACTTCCTCGTTTTTGTTTTTCTGCGAAGGGATGTTCCAGGCCGGCCTGATGCGGACCGTTTTAATCGTGTCGTTGTTTTCGACCACAACTATTTCAGCTTTAGACTTGATGCTCGTCATCAGAGGGCCGTCGCTTCCATGACGGTAACTCCACGCATCCCCCGGCGTGTACTGATCCTCGAAATGGTGCAACGACGGGTACATGACACCCGTTTCCCGGTCCAGCATATCGAACGTTCCGTTGCGGTTGAAAGTCAGCTTCAAATACTCGTTTTCGATTGACACATCTTTCACGTCAAGCTCATTCTTCCGCTGCTTCTCCTTGACCGCCTTGAAGAAATACGTCCTGTAACCAAGCCCCGGAACATCGCTCGCGATAAACCTCGAAAACGCGAAGTCGCCCGGCGAATCGGAACTCACGAACGACGGAACATCGTTTCCCTTTTCGTCAACAACTATATAGTCGTTCATGCCCGCGGCTTTGAATTCCCCGTAGGTGTCGTTGTCCTTTTTGTTAAAAGGGAACAATATCTCGACCGGGCCGGTAACCGGCCAGGTGTGGGGATTGAACACGGTGACGGGCTTGAGCAGGATGTTTTCCTTATCAACCCTGATCCCCTCGCAGAGCGTTTTCATCGACCTGATTGAAAGCTGCTCGGAGATTCTTCTCGCGCGCCTGAACCGGATCATCACATCTTCGTTCGCAAGCTGAATGCTCGTGCCGGTAACACTGTCATGCGGCAGCGACAGCAGGATATACTTCCACGCGCGATCGATGAATCCCGCGGGATAATCCCTGCCCGCATCCATCCGCGCGAGCGTGGCGAAAGGCTCGGCATATTTTTCAAGTTTCGTGAACGCGGCGTGGTTCTCCCTCTTGATCGGCATATTCGTCGATATGCAGGCAAGCAGGTTATAACCCCTGATATCGCCCTCGTGCTCATCCATTTTCTTCGCCGTCTTCTTCATGTAACTCATGTAAGTTTCAAAATTCGAAAACCTTATATCGAACTGCGGGAATTTCCGGTTAAGCTTATCTATTACATAAGGCAGTTCTGCGATAGGTTCCGCAGCGTCGCTCCCGCGCGGGAAAAGAACATGATTCGAAACATTTTTGTTCATGAGCCTTGAGTAAATCCCCGCGGTCTCCATAGTTGCGAGCTCCATCACCGGAACCGCCCAGTTGAACGCGCCATAGCCGCCTACCATGTTCCCGGCAGTAACATCGCTGCCGTCCGGAGCCAGCCACCTGAAACCGGTTTTATCCAGCCTGTGGCCGGTATGAATGCCCCGGTAGAAAATAATCGAATCAATACCGAAACCGTTCAGTATCTGCGGCAACTGGCCGTTGTGCCCGAAATTGTCCGCCTCGTATGCCACCTTCATGTGGCCTCCCGCATCGTCCGCCACCCGCATCCCTATCAGCAGGTTCCTGATCATCGACTCGCCGCTCGCCAGGAACTCGTCCGGCTGACCATAATACGGGCCGAGAAATATCCTGCCTTCCTCGACCAGCCTGCGCAGCCTGTCCATCTTCTCCGGCCTGATCGCCATGTAATCCTCGGCCACGCTCGACTGGCCGTCCCAGACAAAATACTTGTACCTCGGATCACGCTCCATTATATCTATCAGGTTGTCGGTGAGCTTTATCCCTCGGATCATCTGTTGCTCTTCAGTGAATCCCCATTCCCTGTCCCAGTGCGTGTGAGGCACGACATGCGCCTTCAGTTTTGCCGCATTAGCTGCGGGCATCAGCCCGGGCAAAATAAAAAACAGTGCCATGCATACCATAATCTGTCGTGTTCTCATTTTCATTCCCTCTTTACGCTGTTTCAATACCTGACTATACCGCAAATCCGCCCCACGGCAAAGGCATTATATCATCGTTAATGGATTTCTTAAAAAGGCAAAACTCTTAATCGGGTTATTGTTCCTCGTCCGACGGTCTCTGATAAAGATACCGTTCGAGCAGCCTGTCGTAACTCGTCCACCGGGCATCTTTTCTCAACTTCGAGTTTTCATCGATTATCTGCAGGAACCTTTTAGTCTGCGCATCGAGATTTTCGAGAAAATGCAGTGCGCAGGCCTCGGCGGTTTTCGGCCTTTTCGGGGAGCCGGTTGCATTTTCTCCGTGATGGCTTACTATCAGATGCAGCATCTCATTCTTCAAATCCTCCGGGAAGCCGTCAATCGCCCTGATCTTATCAAGTATCATTGTCTGTCCCAGTACAATATGACCCAGCAGGCGGCCCATATCCGTATAATCCACCTTCTTGTCGAACGACATCTCGACGGTCTTCCCGATATCGTGGATCATCGTTCCTGAAATCAGCAGGTCGCGGTCGAGCTGGGGATAAATGCCACAAAGCGTATCCGCGAGCCTCAGGCAGTTCGTAGTATGCTCCAGCAGGCCGCCGACATAATTATGATGAAGCGTTTTTGCAGCGGGAGCCTCCTTGAATGTTTCAGCGAAATCGCCATCCCTGAATACGCTGTTCAGCAACTTACCGAGATATTCATTTTTCACACTGTCAATGATTTCGAGCAGATAATCGAACATCTGGTCGATATCGCGCCCTGTTTTCAGAATAAAATCCTCAGCATCGTAATCCTCGTCCCCGGCAGGCTCTATGCTTTCTACGTTAATCTGAAGAAAGTTATTGAACATCACCGTTTTACCGACCACGTAAATAATCGCCCCATCGCTTATCTCCGAATGATACTTCTCACCCTTATCCCAGCAAACACCACGGATCGAGCCCGAGGAATCCGAAAAAGTAAAAAGAGCATACTTGCCCTGCTTATTTTTAAAATTAAAAAGCTGCCCTTCCTCCAGCTGCATATAAGTCGCCACCGGAGTCCCTTCCTGCAGGTCTGAAATCTTCTGTTTCGCCACTTTAATTACTCTCCCGTTCTTTTCTTGAACGCCAATCCTTCAGGGCCACAATTGTGTTTCTCCAATCAGGAAAATGTTTCATGAGCATCTCATGAAACACAGGCTCGGCGTTTCGCACGGAATTCTCATCTATCGCTTCCATATTATCCAGTCTCTCAAGAAGCAGTTCCCTGTACCAGGCAACCTCGCGCTCCATCCGTTTCTTACGGCCCGTTTTGAGAATCTCGTTGTAGTCCAGTCCGCACAGCTCCAGCGCTTTTTTCCAGCTTCCGATATAATTGTTGGCAGCCGCAACGAGCGATGAATGCTTCTCTTTAATATAGGCATAGCTGAGATCATCTTCGCTTTCAGCTACTTTTTTAATATCTTCCAGAACCTTTTCTATAGTCCATTTCCTGACCTTGCCGCTTCGACGTTCTTTCGAAATTTTGCGTATCTCATAATAGTCCAGGCCGGCAGCTCTTATCGCAGCCCCCCAGTTCCCGAAATAAGATATCGCAGCGCCTACAAGAGCGCTGTCTATCTCTTTAACATGCGAGCATGTTAAATCCTCTTCAAGGCTCTCAAGCATCAGGATACGCTTGATGATTGTTTCCTGGTCCCATTTTGATTTTGCCATTTGATTCTCATCAGCTTTTGAATTCCGGCCAGAAGCTCGCTGTACTCGAAAGGCTTCTCGATCATCATGTTGACTTTTTTACGCCGGGCTTCAACCATCACTTTATCACTCAGGTACGCCGTCATGATTATTACCGGCATTTCCGGGTGCTTGTCCTTGATCATGTCCAGCAGATACAGGCCGTGCATTCCGGGCATTCGCCAGTCGGTGACGGTTATATCGATATCCACTTCCTCCAGAAGTGAAAGAGCTTCGTTGTAATTTTCGGCGATGTGAACTTCCGCGCCATCCATCTTCAACAGCATGCCTATCACTTCTAAAATGTCCTGATCGTCATCAACCAGAAGAATTTTCAATACTTCTTTCATTGAGCAACCCTTTTATTTTTGTATGGTTAATCTTTATACAAACAGTACACAATTATATATCATTATTCCGCCGGCGTGTTAAAAAATTCATACCTATTTCTATTGAAGCCTCGCGTAATAAAGGTTCACACCCCGCTGGACTATCAGGAATACAGTTTCCTGAACGGAAGCTATCACAACCGCTTCCCTGTAATCATCGATATTCAGTATTTCACGATTACCCAGCTGCCTTATCACATCACCCGGCTCGATTCCGAGCCTTTGCGCCGGACTGTTTCTCGAAACTCCTGTAACAACAACTCCCTTTGAGGTCCTCAGCCTGTATTTCTGTGTCCCTTTATTTCCTATCAGAGAAACGGTCATCCCGAAAAGATCCTCGGAAAGCTCGTCCGCAATATCCAGAGGCAATCCCTGAAGCGCCAACTTCGTTTCTCCTGTTTTACCGGACCTGACGAATTCAATATTTATCACATCGCCGACAAGATAGCCGCCCAGTTTCGACAGGAAAGCCTCCAGCCCGCTTATCGCAACCCTGTCGATTTTGACAATAATGTCCCCCGATTCAAGCCCCGCATCAGCCGCCGGGCTTTTCCCTATCACATCAGAGACCAGGACACCCCTCGTGTCTTTAAGCCCCAGCCTCGCAGCCAGTTTGCCCGTAAGCTCCTGCACCCTTATCCCGCTCCATGTCTTTTCTATCTCCCCGAACCGGATCAGGTCTGCAACCGCTCTCATCGCCCTGTTGATCGGTATAGCAAAACCTATCCCCTCGGCATCCGCATATATCGCGGTATTGATCCCGATAACCTCTCCATCAAGATTAACCAGCGGCCCCCCGCTGTTGCCGGGATTAATCGATGCGTCGGTCTGTATGAAATCGTTGAATACCTTTCCCTTGTCCGTCTTGATCGAGCGGTTCAGCGCGCTCACCACCCCTGTCGTAACTGTATGATGCAGCCCGAACGGGTTACCGATGGCTATAACCGTTTCGCCTATCATTATATCGTCTGAATCGCCGGTACGTGCCGCCGGCAGTTCGTCTTCCATATCAATTTTCAGAATCGCAAGATCGAACTTGGGATCCGCGCCGATCACCCGCGCTTCCGCCTCGCGCTCATCCGGCAACATCACTTTAACTTTCGACGCTCGCAGTATCACATGCTCATTTGTCAGGATATAACCTTTTGGATCTATCACAACGCCCGTCCCGAGCGTTTGCTGCTTGTATCTCTCTCGTGGAAAATTATCGAAAAACCGTTCATAAAAATCGTTGTTGAAACCACCGAATGGATTGTAGCTTCTTTCCACGATTTTTTCCGTACTGATGTTTACCACTGCCGCCTTGACCCTGTCTATAGCCACAACAACCGGCGTCCTCCTTGCGGAATAGCTTTCCGTTTCAGACGCAACAGCAACAGCCGGTTCGAAAACATTCTCGCCGGTCATGACCGCATCGTCCGCCGCTCCTCTATGTAACTCCAACGAGAACAGACACAGCATGTACCCTGCTCCAATAAGAGCAAGCACGAAAATAAAGGCTTTTATCCGTCTATAAATTTTTACGGTCATTGATTTTTACTTTGAAGTGCCCGCTTCTTTTTCTTCAAGAAGCTTTCGCATCGAAATCAGCATATCCCTGGCCTTCGCATCTCCCATTTCCATTGCTTTTTTCGCGTCGTAAATTGCTTCCAACACATCCCCGCTCCTGAATTTTGCCACCGCCCTGTTGCGATAATAGCTCTTCTCAACGGGTTTTTGTTCTATTGCTTTGTCAATCCATTCAATAGCTTCTTCCGCATTCCCTTCATTCAGAAGAAACACTCCATAATTATTGTAGGTTTCAGAAACATCCAGCAAATCTTCAGAGTCTTCACGCTGCAGCACTCTGTCCATTTCCGTCATCGGCTCTTCCGGCTGTTCAATCGGCTCTGCCTTGCTATCGCCGTTCTTGAAAGGTTTAACCAGCTCAAGCTTCTGCGCCGAGTTAATAACTCCCCTTCTCGCCTTAACACTCCTGGGATCAAGGCTCAACGCCGCCGAATAGTTCTCCAACGCTTTATGATAATCCCTGTCCGCAAAATAATCATCCGCCCTTATAAGATGTTTCGCGGCAGTCCATTCTTCTTCCGGCTCCTGCTTCTTTTCCTGCTTTTCCTCTTTCAGCTTTTTTACCGTCTGCGTCTGCTGAGTACCCGCTTCAAGCTTATCGGTCGGCTTGATCCCGGACTGAACAATCGGTGACGGATCATCCTTTTCCCGCAACGGCTTCACACCGGCTGACGCCTTTTCCCCGCTTTCCGACTCGACAAGCCCTTCTTCCCCGGACGCTTTCTTAAGCCCGAACCGCTTGCTGTCATCCTTGCCCTCGAATACTACCTTCTCCTGTTTCTCTTTTTTTACTTTCTTCTTCTCAGGCTTTTTTTCTTTGCTCGCAGATTTTTCATCAGAGGTTTTTTTATCACGCCTCTTCTTTTTTTTCTTTTCCGTGATTCCCTGCGGCACATCTTTTTCTTTTTCCTGCACAGCCGACTCGGTTTTCTTTGTTACCTTTTCAGTTTTCTCCGCCCGCGCCGACTTCTTCGCTTTTATTTCTTTTACATCGCTATCTCCTTCATTGTCGGCTTTCTTCGATTTCAGCCTTCTTTTCCCTGCGCTATCTTTTTGTTTTAACTCTGCTTTCTTCTTTTTCGCCCGGTCCGGCTCAGTCTCCACTGATTCAACTTTTTTGACCTGCTCCTGTTTCTTCGGGCATTTATCGCATTTCTCTGCGTTTTCCTTCTTATCTATTTTCTTTCCGCTTTTTGCGTTTCTTATCTCGACTTCTTTTTTGCCCGGTTCTGATTCAGACTCGGCTTTTTTAGATTTGGCCTCAACCTTTTCGGACTTCTTCTTTTTTTCCTTTTTTGCTTCCTTGCCGGGTTTGTAATCTTCGTCTTTCTGCCTTATCGTCCTTGCCGGTTTTCTCTCTGCGCTGTCCTTTTTAATTTCCTTATCCGTTACAATTTCAACTTCGGTTTCGTCATCCTGCCTTATCGACTTATACTTCTTACGGCTCGACACATCCTTTTTGTCTTCTGTTTCTTCTTTCTTATCCGGCGTTTCCTTCTTCTCTATCTTTTTCGCGGGAGAAGCTTCAGAATCCCTTTCCGCTATCTTCTCAAGTTTTCTCCTCGAAACTTTCGCTTTTGCAACCGGCTTTTCTTCCTGCTTCTCAATTTTCTTTTTCTTCTCTATCTTTTCAGGCTTTTCTTCCTGCTTTTTCTCCTCTTCCTTCTCAAGTTTCTTTTTTGTAACCTTTGCAGCCGGTTTCTGTTCCTGTTTAGCTTTTACATCTTCTTTTTTCGCTACAGTTTTTTCAGCTTTCCCGGTTTTCTTCCTCGAAACCTTTTTTTTCGTTCCCTTATCCTGATCAGCTTTTACCGTTTCGGTTTTCGCTCCGCTCTCCTGTTTAATTGTTTTTTCGGGTTTTCCGGCGGGTTCGGGCACAGAGAGCTTTTCGGCGGATTTTTCATTTTTCCCCGTTGCCGATTTCGACGTTACGGATGTTCCGGCTTCAATCTTATCTTTTACGGCATCCTGCTTCCCCTGTCCGGCAGCCGGTTTATCTTCTGTTTTCCCAGATTCCTTTTTTTCTTTTTCCCTGTCTCTTATCAGCCGCGACGGTTTTCTTCCGTCGTCCTTCAGTTTTTCAGGCTCCTTTTTCTGCTCCGCAACCGCTTTTTGAGACTGCTTCTTTTCAGTTTTTTCCTCTTCCCTTATTTCACGTATTGTCGATATCTTTCCTGCGGATTTCTCGTTCGCTTTAACTTCTTCAAATTTCTTTTCTTCCGGGACAACCGCTTTGTCTTCCTTGTCCCTTATTCCTCTGCCGTGAGTCGAATCCGTTGATGCCGAATCTGTTTTCTCAGGAGCGACAACCGTAATCGGGTTCAACTCGTCGCCCATAAGAAGCTCTTCTCCCTCCGAAAGCGGATAGAAAACGCCTTTGGAAGTCGTATCAGCAACCTGCTCCAGCTTGAAAACGCCTATTTTCTTTCCATCACGAAGAACTTCATACGTCTGCCCGTTCGCCCGACCGTCCCTGGCCCCGCTGTAAATCAAGCCGTAAACACTGTCCCAGCTCGAACCCACTTTCAGCGCCGACGCGGAACCGGATATGAAGAGAACTAATATTGCAATAAGCAAAGTTGTTAAAAACGGTTTTCTAAGGAGCATGATTATTTGTATTCCAGGAACTCGCCTAACGGCTCGGATTTTTTCGCCGGATCCGTGGTAGACATAGGTGGCGTTAATTCGTTTCCCGTCACCGGCGGCCGGCTTCTTAATTCCATAAGTCTTGCAGTAATGAATATTATCAGGTTCGTTTTTGTCTTCACCAGCTCTTTCTTGCGGAACAATGAGCCTACAACCGGCAGTTCGCCGAGTACCGGAACTTTTGTTTTCCTTTCGGTATCGGAATCCTGAACCAGCCCGCCGATGACAATAGTCTCGCCCGACCTGATCATTATATTCGTGTCAACGGTTCTCTCTGTTGTGATCGGCGCATCCGACGCCCCGGTGCCTCCGAGCGACGAGAACTCTTTTACATTGCTGACCTCCGGCATTACGTGCATCATGATCACATTCGAATCAAGCACATGCGGAGTTACATTAACGCTCACACCGACATCCCACTCTTCAACGCCCGTGGTGCCGACAGCTACGGAGCCGCCCGCTGATGCCGCCAGGCTGTTCACACCGACAGGAATCGTTTCGCCGACATGAATCCTTGCCGTTTCATTATCAAGCGTCATAAGCCTTGCGTCAGACAGCACGTTATTGGCTTTGTCCTCTGAAATCCGCTGCCACAACCCGCTTATCCCGTCGAAGCTCAGAACTCCATATGATATCTCGCCGGACGTGCTGTAAACCGTATCCATACTTACCGGCGAGCCGCTGAACGCGCCCTGTAAATTCCATTCGGTACCAAGCACGTCCTGCGTATCTTTACTTGTTTCCACAATTTTTGCATCTATCAAGACCTGTGGAGTTTCCACATCAAGTTTTTCAATAAGCTTCCTTATCGTTTCGATATTCTGGGGATAATCCACCACGATAAGCATCGGCGGCTTGCCGCTGCTGTAGCTTTTTCTCGCCCTGTTGAAAGTCCGGGTTTTCCCATCTGCGCTCAGGAACTCTTCAATTACCCCCTGCAACGCCGATGTATCGATAAAATTGAGCGAAAAGATCTCAGTGATCATTTCCTCCTTGATTTCCTCGATTCTCTGAAGCTCTCCAAGCGCATAGATATGAAATATGTTCTGTGATTTCTCGATGCGTGCTCCGGCGGCATCCAGTATCACCGCGAAAGCCTCTTCAAGCAAAACATTCGACAGCCTCAAGCTGATCGTCCCGTTTACCGTAGGCGAAACAACAATATTCAAATTGTTCTGCTCCGCCAGAAGCCTGAACACATCCGTAACATCCGCGTTCTTCAGGTTAAGCGTAATCGGCACAGTGTCATCAAGCCCGAGATCCACCGTCTGGAGACCAACACCGAACGCGGCGCTCGAAGATGCCACTAAAATCAAGAACAAAAACATTAACTTTGTTTTTCTGATCAATTGCCCTTTCCCCCGGCAATAGTTTCAAGCAACTTTATCGCCTGTTGAGGTTCCGTCATCAGCGCTTTCGCTTTTTCGAGTTCAAGAACCGCTTCTCTCTCATTTCCCATCTTCATGTATGCTCTCCCCAGGTGATAGTGAGCCATACCAGATTCAGGGTCTGTTTCAATAACTCTTTTCAACTGCTCAATACCGGCTTCAATATCACCGGCCTCGACCAGTTCGAAGCCCAGATTGCCGCGAGCCGCAATGTATTCGGGATCCCACGCGATCGCCTGCCTGTAGCACGATATCGCTTCGTCACGCCGCCCCTGCCGCGAGTACGCCGCTCCAAGCCCGTTAAGCACTTTCTTATTGTCCGGGCTCTTCGCCAGCGCCTTTTCAAATGACTCTATCGCTTCCCTGTCCTTACCAAGCGCCGCGTATGTCGAACCCAGATTCTGGTATACACGAAACATCCCGGGGTCGATCTCAAGCGCCCTCAGATAAGTATACAATGAGTTATTATACTTTCCCGTCATATAATAGGCAATCCCCAGATTATAAAACGAAATTGCATTAAGAGGGTTGAAATATATAGCAGTTTTGAGGACTTTCACCGCTTCTTCCGGCTCCCCCAGCTTAATATAAGTGTTCCCGAGATTCTCGTAAAAACGGGTTTCAACAGGGTTGTATTTCAGGCCCCGAATCGACTCGTCACGCGCCAGCTCATTGAGTTTCCTTTCAACAATCGGGTCCGTCGTTATTCCGGCCATCCTGTTGACTTCTATGACAAACCTGACAGACATTTCCGAATTATACGGTTCCAGAACAACGCCTTTTTTCATCAAATCAAGAATGTGATCCACCCTCGTCTTGTCGTGCTCGCGCACTCCCTGGAAAAACGCCGCGTGCGCAAGAACCGGCGTAAAAAAGAACTTTAACAAAAGCAAAAAAGCAAGAAAACCAGTCAACGAAAGCAACGCTTTCTCTCTCGTTCGGGCCTCGCGCCAGATCTTAACTTTCACTTCTCGGCATTCGCTCCCGCCGCCCGGCGACACCAGAATGCCCGCCATCATCCATCCATAAACCGCTACCCCGGGTATATGAAACGGAAACTGAACAAGCGCGTAAATCAAAAGCCCGAGCCCGCCCGCTATTATCGAAGCCACCGTTCTTGCCTCGGGCCCTGCCCGTTTCAGCGCCTTTGCCCCGCAGGACAACAATGACAGTATAAATATAAAAAGGATTAGTAATCCCACTATCCCCGTTTCCGCAAGAAAATCAAGATACTCGTTATGCACCCTGTCCGGGAAGCTTATATGCTCCCGCCACTTCTCAGAATCAAGCAGGCTCCGCTGGTAATAAGGATGATTTACGACATAATTCCCGAGCCCCACTCCGCGCACGGCATTCGCTTTTACCATCTCCCACGCCGTCTGCCATATAACCCATCGCTGCACGAAACTCGAATCCCGATTGTCGCTTATGCTCCCGACCCGTTCCGCAATTGCAAACCGCGACGGGTTCAACATGAAACTCTCCGCCTTCCCATCGGAGAACTTTATTCCGCCCGGTGATGAGAACCACAGCGCCAGCAGCAGGGTAAAAACCGCTATCGCCGCTATTCCCGCCCGCCACACCGCAGGCTTCCGCCCGGTTCGCCTGAGCATAAACCACAATGCAACAAGACTGATTATGACGCATAACCACGCGCTCCGCGTGAAGGTCGCCACAATACAGAATTCAAGCGAAAGAAAAACCCCGAGAAAATAAATGCGGCGCTTCCTCCCGCCCGAGTCGGCAAGCAGCGTCCATGCCGTCGGTATAATCAGCACCAGGTATCCCGCCAGGTACACCGGGTTACCGAACGTCGATGATATCCTGCCGTCAAAGTAATGAGTCCACATGCCGGGAGGATCGATTGACAGCCCGAAATATGAAAAAACGGAAAAGAACCTGTTCTCGATCAGATGATCCCAAGGAAAAAGGCTTACCCGGAACAGGTCGAGAACCCCGATGACGGCGACCACAAAAGCCGGCAGCAGCGAATACGCCAGTATCCTTGCGGCATCACGCCCGCTCCTTATCTCGAAAACGGTCATATAGAATAAAAATGCTCCGAAAACAACATAGAGCCATTGTTCATAAACAAGATACCTGTTGGCGGACGGGTACAGAAAAGATGCCGAAGCCCAGATAATAAGAAGCGCAAGCGGAATATCGACCGGGGTTCTGACCCACAGAAACTCGCCTCTTGTTAAACATTTATACAGCCAGATCAGAATTCCGCCCGAAACATACGAGGCAAAAATAAAAGTTTTCACCGGTCTGAACGGGTCCAGCGCACCGCCCAGGAAAACGGTGCTGACAAGAAACAGCATAACCGGCAGACCGAAACTGAAATAAAGTCCAAAAACGCTTCTTCGGTCATTCGAAGCTACGTCTGATGTAAGCGATTCATTCATACGGGAAATTTATCGGCCTGTTTCCGGCGAAATCGTAATATCTATTACATCGTCATGATAATCATAATTGCCGGGCGTAAAATCGGTAACCGGGGGCAAATCGAGTTTTTGAAGCTTTCTTTTCGCCGCGGGTAGCAGCTCGGGTTCAACATTAATGTTGGACAATGTTCCGTTCGATGTATCGAAAGCGCCCTTGTATTCCTGCTTGATTCTTAAAATTGCCCTGTCGCCCATATCGTTGTAAAGCTCGACACTGTCCTTTTCGATTTTGTTCACGGCGAAATCCTCAACGTAATCGCCGACCCGCAGTATCTCGCCGTTAATTATCGCAAAACCTTCGCCTTCTCTAAGCGCGATCGCGGAAAGAACGAGGTTCGGCGGATTTCGCAGTATCATCGGCGGAAGCGGATTAATCTCCGGCAGCTCCACGATCTCCTCGAAAACTTTTTCTTCTATCACATACAGAGGCTCGAACGGATCTGTTCTTCCATACCTGTCACGAAGAAGGGTGAACTCCGCAGGCGAAACCGGCGCCATTTTAGCGAATTGCGGCTGGACCGGCTCTTCACTCTTTGCGGGCTTTTTATTCTCCTGCGCGCCTGTGGAATTCGATCGGCTTCTTTCCGCCATATCCCCAATGGAAATAGTAGGCACACGCATGGGTGTCGTTTTTTTCGATTTCGGGCCGGGCATCAGCACGGCAATCAATATGATTACCAATAATACCGCTATGATTATCCTTCCCGTCTGACTTACCAAATCAGATCTCCTCGATAAAATACAAGTTCATGTCTATCGTCGCCTGAACTTCTCCGCTGAGATCCGGCGACCTTACGTCTATCTCTTCGAAAACCATCATTTTCTTCATTGCCCTGAGCTGGAACAGATAATTCGAAGATATCGAATAGTTGGACTCGAACATCACAGTGAGCGGCAGCCGGTTGACCTTGAAAACATCGTTCCTCGGCCCGACAGAAAGAAACGCCGTTTCGATCTCGCCTTCGATCAGGTTGAAGTTATCTCCGCCCACCTTTTCACAAAGCTGCCTCAACTCCTTGAGGAACACCGGTACCTCGGTGGCAAAAAGAATACCGTTGTCATTCTTGTTAAGTTCCGTGATCTGCGCCGCTTCTACCGGCCTGTTGAGCTGTCCGAGCGTTTTCAACTTTTCAAGCTGCAACTCGAGCATTCTTATTTCGCCTTCTTTCATCGAATAAGTGCTCTTTTTCTGCTTGTAGCTATTTACCGCCGGCGCTATCACAAGAAAATATGCTATGACCGAAACGATCAGTAAAAGCGCAAACAAAACAAGCATCTGCTTTTCGCGGCTCAGGCCGAAATATGTGTCACGGAACACTCTCATTTTATCTCCCTGAAGTGACACCTTATGACAAAACTTACCATCTTCCGGTCAAAAACATTCACTACATTCCTCGGCCCCAGCTCCGGGTCGAAAAATCTTCTTGAATTCTCCAGCGCCATCATGAAATCCGACACCGCCGGGCTGTCTTCCGCGATCCCTTCGAATTCCACAACATCCGGCTTTCTTATCACCATCGACGTCAACTGAGCATTCTTGGGAATCACGCTCTTGACTTCCTCGAACACCGGCGACATATTCATCGTGACCGGCGCGTTGGCGTCGAGAGGATTCAATCTCATCGTTTCCAGTTTCTTCTGCTTGAACTGGTTAAGCATGTTGTTCACGTTCTGCTCTTTGTATGTCTGCCTGTCGAGTTGATTATCGACACCCCGCGTGGTAAACGACAAAAACGCGTATATCCCGGCAAGTAGCACCGCAATGAAAAGCAGATACCTGAAAAACATATTTCTCTGCTGGGTGAAGATTTTGTTCTCGGTTATTTCCGGCGGCAGCAAATCCACCTGGAGCGGGAGCATATCAAGTTCCTGCCCCCTGAGCGACAGCCCCACGGAAGTCACGAAGTTCGAATCGACTTTCTCCATGATGCTGGCGGGGAACTGGTCTATGTTAAGTTTGATGTTGCCGAAAGGATTATGGAGTTCCACCGGGACATCCCCGACGGCGTTCTTCATATGTTCGAAAACTTCCATGCCGCCCTCGGCCCCGACGCTCATCACCATGCCCTGAAGCATATCTCCCCGCCTGTATTCACCCTGGTAATAGTTCATCGCGAGAAGCACTTCGCCTATCACACGATCCACAAACCCATTCGAAAAAGCGGACACATCGTTGTTGTCGAGTATGACATTCCGCGAGAACCTCAGGGTATCCCCGCTGAAAATGTTCATCGAAAGACCCTGGTAATCGAGAATCAGCGACATAGCGTTGCCCTGCATCGCGTCGGGCATACTGTTATGCAGTTCTCTCATTATGGAGAATGAACTTGTGTCGATTGATATCAGTTCGAGGTTCGCGGCCTTGAACGCTTCATAATACGACCTGCACAGGCTCTTGCGGGCAACCACCAGCATAATATTGATCTTCCGCCTGTCATGATCGTCGAATTCTTCTATCGGGTAATAATAAACAACCTTGTCCTCTTCGCTGAAAAGAACATATCGTTCAACTTCTTTTTCTATCAGCTTGCGAAGCCGTTCCTGCGGCATGGAAGGCAGGGTGATTATCCTGCTGACCACTCCCTTGCCCCTGACAGCGGTTACAACTTTTTTGGATTCGAATTTTCTCTCACGAAACAGTTCTTTTATAGCGCGCCCTACTACGTTCGGCCTGATGATCCGACCATCTTCAATGCAATCCGGCGGCATCTCAATTATGCCGATATTGCGAAGATAATACTCACCGGCAACCCGCTCGACCTGGGTAGCTCGAATATAATCCGGCGCAAGATCAACACCGATTACCGGTTCATAATCAATTAATTGCTGCACTCTGTTTCACAAATCCGAGTCCGGATTCTCCATCCATACAAAAATCACCGTGGTTGCCCACAGTTATTGACCTCAAATTATATTCCATACCAAATTCAAGTGTCAAATACATATTTGTTATTATTTATAGGGAGAAATGTTGAATTTCTCAAGTTTTAATGATTTGGCGACTGACATTTTGTGGAAAACTTGTTGCTCAATCGAAGTATCTTCGCTCGCATCCGATCGTTGACGCCGGGCCATGCCCCGGCAGAATCTCGATTTCATCGTCCAGCGAAAGCAGTTTTTCTTTTATCGACGTAATTATCGATATCCTGTCTCCACCCTCGAAATCGGTGCGGCCCACCCCGTCGTTGAAAAGGGTATCGCCCGTGAAACAAAAACCATTGAAAAGAAAACATACTCCGCCCGGCGTATGCCCGGGGGTGTAAAGAACTTTTATCTCATTTTCTTCGAAATCAACAATATCGCCATCCCTGAGAACATTGAAGCCCTGTTTCTGTTCTTCACGGGCATAAGGAGTTCTCTCCGTCCTGGGAATATTCAGGAATTCCGCTTCTTTCTCATGCAGCAGAACCGGCACATTCCATCTGTGCAACAACCCGTGCAATGCCCCTATATGATCGTTGTGACCATGCGTGAGAAGAACTTTCTCAAGTTCGAGTTCCTGTTCCTCAAGATATCCGATTATCCTGCTCGAATTTCCTCCGGGGTCGATGATAACAGCCCGGTTCCGCCCCGCGGCATTGAGCACATAACAATTTGTGTCGAGATAACCAACGACGATTGTTTTTATCTGCAATGTGTTCATAGTTAACATAATCAGCGAGTTAATTGTAAAGATACACAAAGGAATTTTCAACAAAAATCTCAACAATTATGAGGATTTTTAACAACATAAAAATAATTTTGACAAAAACTGCTGTTGTGAAAAACGGAACGTAATGTTTATAAATCAGTTCCTGATATCGCCTTTTTCAGCCGGTCGTACGTAGCCTCGATATGCTCACTGATTACCTTGGTATCACTGAGAACCGGCATAAAGTTGCAATCCCCGTTCCAGCGCGGCACGAGGTGAAGATGCACATGATCGACTATTCCCGCGCCCGCCACTCTGCCGAGATTCATACCGATGTTGAAACCGTGCGGTGACATCGTTTCGCCTATAACGGGAATCATTTTCTGCGTGAGCGCCATCATCTCCGCCACGGTTTCGCACGCCAGAGCGCCGAAATCACCGGTATGTTTATACGGCACAAACATCAGGTGACCTGAATTGTAGGGGTAAAGATTCATCATTATGTACGAATGCTCCCCTCGATGGAGAACGAGGTTTTTTCTATCGTTTTCCGGATCGGCCTCATGGTTTGCGCACAGCACGCAACCATGATTTTTTTTCCCGGCCTCTTTTTTGCCGTCATCCATGCCGAGAATGTATTGAATTCTCCATGGTGCCCAGATTCTGTCCATTTTTTCCTCCGTTCCGGTACGTGATTCAGTCGCGTTCATTTTTTTCCGGAAAAACTTTGTCCGGGTTCAAAATGCCTTTCGGATCGAACACATCTTTGACCGATTTCATGAGTTCGAGCACTGTTTCGGACAGCGCCAGCGGCATGTACATTCTCTGCGTGTAGCCGATCCCGTGTTCGCCGGATATCATCCCGCCGAGCGCGACAACCGCGCGGTGTATGTCCGAAATGAGCACGGGCAGTTCATCGCGCCATTTCCTGTCGTCCATGTCGCCCTTGATGATATTCGCATGTATGTTTCCGTCGCCGGCATGCCCGTAGCAGATCGTGGTAAAACCATGCTTTTTTGATATTTCTTTTACCTTTTTAAGTAATTCCGGCAACTGTGCCCTCGGCACCACCGTATCCTCTTCTTTATACGCGGATATCTTTTTTACAGCCTCCCCGATCGCGCTCCGCATATCCCACATCTCTTTCTGCCTCTGGCTCGATTCCGCGACCAGCACGTCTTTCGCCTGCTCGTCGAGCAGTATCATGCCGACCTTTTCCAGCTCCCTGTTTATTGAATCGACATCGTTCCCATCCAGTTCTATAAGCAGCAGCGCCTCTGAATCACTGTAGGGAAAGGACTTGCCGAGCATCTTTTCAGCGCTCTGGATCGCGTCGCGCTCCATGAATTCCGCGGCGCACGGCACCACCTTGTTAATGAAAATCGCGTTCAGCGCAACCGCGGCCTGTTCCATCGAATCGAACGGCGCGAGAAGCGTCCGTTTCACCGACGGCCTGGGAATAAGCTTGAGAAATATTTTCGTTATTACCGCAAGGGTGCCCTCCGAACCCACAATAAGGTTGGTGAGATCATATCCTGTTACATTTTTAAGTAGCTTTCCTCCCGTATTTATGATGCGGCCATCAGGCAGCACCGCCTCGCAGCCGAGCACATAATCACGGGTCACGCCATACTTGAGCGCGCGCGCGCCGCCGGCGCATTCGGCAAGGTTTCCGCCGATCATGCACGTGCCGCGGCTCGCCGGGTCCGGCGGATAAAACAGGTCCAGTTCTTCGACCGCGTTGTGAAGATTTTCGACTATCACGCCGGGTTCCACTATCGCGATCAGGTTCTTTGTGTCGATTTCTATTATCTCCGCCATCCGGTCGAGCGAAAGGCACACGCCTCTTTTCACGCATAACGCGCCGCCGCTCAAACCCGTTCCGCCTCCGCGGGGAGTCACGGCTATGCCCCGCTCCCAGCATCGTTTCATTATCCGCGACACTTCTTCCGTTTTCGCCGGGCGCACCACTACATCCGGTTCGAATATGAAATCCTCGGTTTCATCATGGGTGTACGGCTCCATGTCGTCCCCGCCGGTGATTACATATTTTTCACCGATCAGTTCCCTGAAAAATTCGATGTCGCTGTTGTCCGCTTTTGTGTATTCTCTCATGCCCTCATCCCCTGTCGAAGTCGTATGTATATTAACAGAACAGTAATATGTTGTAAAATACATATTCCATAACAACTTTTTAAATATTATAGAAAATGTGCCAACCGGCTAATTCTGTATTATAATTTTTAAGAGAGATTGTCCTTCAAATATGATTGCAAATAGATACAAAACCCATTGTTATCTAATCATGCTCTTGTTGTTTGCTGTTGTGTTTGTAGTTATAACCGGCTCCGCGTTAGCTGTTCAGGAATCCGATATCGTGAATAACTTCGTAGGCATCTTTTCGCCGGATCAGAGTGAAAGAACGGCGGCACGCAACAGCATAAGCAATGGTGAAGCAACACCGAGCGCGACAATGGCGCTCCTCGAGGTCGTCCGCCGATGGAATGAGCTTTCGCCGGAAGCGCAACGTGAAATTTCTAAATACCTCGCGGTCGAAACAGACTCGCGCGGAGAAACGAGATCGGTAAAGAGCGTGGCCACAAATGGCTGCACGGCTGTTGTATCTTTTACCGACAAAAGAATGGATTCAAAACACTTCAGTGTGTATTACAAAGAATCCGGAAGCCATGCAGCTACCGATGAATACATTCAGTCGGTGATAAACGCGCTTGAACATTCATGGGACTATGAACTTATCACGCTCGGTCTTCCCCAGCCCATAATGCCAAAAGGGAGAATGGATGTTTTTATTTGCAACCTGATAACCGAAACAGGCGGAGTGCTGGGCGTCACATGGTTGACAGAACCGTTTGTGAACAATACCTGCTCAACATATCTAGAATTCGATAACAATTTCAGCGAGATGGACGGCTATTCTGATTTCAGCGCGGAAGATTATATGGAGTCCACTGTCGCACATGAGTTTTTTCATTCCATCCAGGTGGGAATAAATTACAGAGCGCCTTCGACCTGGCTGATCGAGACTTCCGCAGTGTGGATGCAGGAAGAGGTTTTCCCGGACAATAACGATTATCTCAACTATGTGGAATTACTTTTCTCACAACCGGACAGATCAATTGTTGATACTTCCGGAATGTATTACTATCAGCAGCATTTTTTTCTGCGACATATAACAGAGCACGTTTCTCCGGCTTTCGTGATCGACATATGGAATAACATCAAGAACACCTGTGTTGAAGGCTCACTGGTTTCATGGTGTCACTATAATACGCTGGAAACCGAGCTGTTGAGAGATATGCTTGTCGAGCATGACACTGACATGGAAACGGTTCACAGGGATTTTTATGTCGCGAATATTACAAAAGATTACGCCGATGGAAACGACCCGCGATTCCCTCTCGTAAAAATGGAATCCGCGTATTTCTACGATGATGATTCCCTGGCGAAATCAGGTAGTTTAGACCGTTATTCTTCCGCTCTTTATTCCACAGGGATATGGGAATTAAGTGAGAAATTCTTTGTGGATTATAATTTTTATGGTGAAATGGTGCCGTACTGGAATATATCACTTGTCTGTTTCAAAAACGACGGCTCATACGAAGTTTCACATTACAAACCATCGGACGGAAAAGCATCTTTTTCTTCACCACTTATAGACAATGAAACCGGATGCAACAAAGTTGTCGCAATAATCAATAATTCGAGCCAGTATTCTATCAAAAGAGTTTATGAGATAGCACTCACGAAAAGATCAGGTGAGACCCTGGAACACGAAATGGATATCCCTGCGGGCTGGAGCCTGCTCGGCATGCCGGTTTCCGGCGGAGATGTCACGCCACAAAACGTTTCAGGCCTTGCCGGAGCCCAGATTTTCCAGTTGAAGGATGATAGTTTTGTTTACGATGAAGAGAGCTTCGACGCTCCCGCGCCGGGAATGGCATACTGGGTGTATCTCGAAAATGAGGGCACGGCTCATTTCAGCGGATTCGAGTCGGGGATCAGCGAGGTGGCCCTGAAACGGGGCTGGAATTTCATTTCCGTTCCGGGAATGGATGAAACCGCCTGGAGCACCTCAACCATAAAGCTGAAACTGAGCGACAGTTCGACATTGACCCCGGGTACACCTGAGGCTGATAAATACATCGACCCCTTGCTGTATGAATATGATCCCGGGCTCAATCCGCCGGATTATGTTTCCTATTCGCTGGAAGACGGACATGTGATGGTGCCGGGCAAGGGTTATATGCTCAAGGCACACAAATCATGCTCTCTGGAATTCCCGGCTTATTGACATAATTCAGAAATAAATAAACGGACGGCTGCAATATTTAACCGCATTGGAGCGGTGTTATTTGCTCGATACGATTTTGAGAAGCCTGGAATGAAAAACAATAAAACAAACTTCGGAGAATACCTCAGATTTTATCCCCTGTCGAAGTCGTATGTATATTAACAGAACGGCTTTGCATTGTAAATTGATCGGGGCACAGGTTCAACAAATATAATACAATTCGACTCCGGAAAGCCGAAAATGGTTTATAATAATGAAGTAATGAAATACAGGATTAAATATTCCATTCATTATTTTACTTCATATATATCTATTATTATCCTCATGTTACTGACTGTCTCGTTCACTTTCAGCAGTCCGGCTTTTGGGATAGAGGAATCCGATATCGTGAATAACTTCGTCGGTATCTTTTCGCCGGATCAGGGCGAACGAACGGCGGCACGCAACACCGTAAGCGATAGTGAAATAACGCCGAGCGCGACAATGGCGCTGATAGAGGTCGTCCGCCGATGGGATGAGCTTTCGCCGGAAGCACAGCTTGAAATTTCTAAATACCTCGCGATCGAAACAGACTCGCGCGGAGAAACGAGATCGGTCAGGAGCGTGGCTACAAACGGCTGCACGGATGTTATTTCGAAAGAGAACGACGCCAGTTCCGAATCCGAGCATTTCAAGGTGTATTACGAGGTATCGGGAAGCCATGCCGCCACAGGCGAATATGTCCAGTCGGTGATAAACGCGCTTGAGTATTCATGGGACCATGAAATTAACACGCTGGGGCTGCCGCCTCCGATATTGCCGAACGGGAAAATGGATATTTATATATGCAACCTGACAACGGAAACCGGCGGGGTGCTGGGCACTACATGGTTGATAGAGCCGTTCGAGGATAATACCTGTTCGGCATATATAGAAATTGATAACGATTTCAGCGAGATCGTGCCTTTTTCCGATTTCAGCGCGGAAGATTATATGGAATCGACAATTGCGCATGAGTTTTTTCATTCCATCCAGGTGGGAATGAATTACATGGCGCCTTCGATCTGGATGTTCGAGATTTCAGCTATGTGGATGCAGGAAGAGGTTTTTCCGGACAATAACGACTACCTGGATGAAGTAGACCTGCTTTTCGACGAACCGGACAGGCCGATCGATGATGTTTCGGATTCATATTATTATCAGCAGCATTTTTTTCTCAGGCACTTAACAGAGCACGCCGCTTCACCGGCTTTCGTTGTAGATATGTGGGATAATATCGAAGATACGTGTGCGGATGGTTCGAGTATTTCATGGTGCGATTCGGATACGGTGGAAATCGAACTCATGAACGATATGCTGGTCGATCTGGACACGGATTTCAGAACGGTTTACAGGGATTTTTACGTCGCGAATATCACTAAAGATTACGCGGATGGAGATGATGAGCATTTCCCTGAAGTAAAAATGAATTCCGTGTATTTTTACAGCAATGATGAAACTGAGAAATCCGGTATTATAGGGCATTATGCTTCCGAGCTTTATTCGACGAGCGCATCGGACGCCGGATATTTTTTGGATTACGATTTCGACGGCAACACATCTGCGGCCTGGGATTTGTCGGTGGTATGCTTTAAAAGCGACGACACTTACACTGTATCGCACTATGCCGCCACCGCAGGGAAAGCCTCTTTTTCTTCGCCTCTTGTAAGTTCCGAAACCGGGTGCAGCAGAGTTGTCGCTATAGTCAATAATACGAGCGAGTATTCCACGCAAAGAGATTTTGATATAACTTTCACGAAAAGCGCCGGTAATATCGTGGAGCACGAGACGGCGATACCGGCCGGCTGGAGCCTGCTCGGGATGCCGGTTTCCGGCGGAGATGCCACGCCTCAATACGTTTCGGGCCTCTCGGGAGCGCAGATTTTCCAGTTGAAGGATGATAATTTTGTTTACGAGGAAGAAGATTTCGATAACCCCGCGCCGGGAATGGCGTACTGGGTATATCTCGAAAGCGCGGCAACAGCACATTTCAGCGGGTTCGAGTCGGAAACCGGCGAGGTGGCTCTGGAGCCGGGCTGGAATTTTATTTCCGTTCCGGGAATTGACGAAACCGCCTGGAGCGCATCAACCATAACGCTGAAACTGAGCGGCAGTTCGACATTGACGCCGGGGACAACCGAGGCTGATGAATACATCGACCCCGTGCTGTATGAATATGATCCCGGGCTCGATCCGCCGGATTATGTTTCCTATTCGCTGGAAGACGGACACGTGATGGTGCCGGGCAAGGGCTATATTATCAAGGCTCACAAAACATGCTCTCTGGAATTTCCGGTTTATTAACATAATTCAAAAAAACAAACGGTCAGTTGTAAAGTTTACCCGGGCTTTGGGCTGTGCTATGATATTTGGTTGATACGATTTTGAGAGGCTTGAAATGAAAAACAAGACAACGAATTTCGGTGAGTACCTCAGACCTTCACTTTACGAGTTGATGAAAGCGATAAGGCTGGACGTCGAGTACATCAGGGGCAGCGGCGATTATCTTTATTACAAAAATGATAAAGGCGAAGATGTGCCGGTGCTTGATCTCGCCGGCGGATTCGGGTCGACCATTCTCGGGCACAACCATCCCGAGATAAAAGAACTGATCCAGGATGCGCTTAACAGGGAGATTCCGATGCACGCCCAGGGTTCTCTGCGCGAGACGGCGGGCAGGCTCGGAGCGAAGCTTTCGAGTCTCTACCCCGGCAGGGAAAAGAGGATGGTGATCTTTACCAATTCCGGGACGGAGGCGGTAGAGGCGGCTCTCAAGCATGCCGAGCTTAACAGGGTAAAAAAACTGATGGAACTCGGGAAAGCCATCTACAGGAATTACAGCGAGATAAAAGAGTTCCACAAGATGAACAGCAAGGTCGTGCTGCCGAAAGAATACCGCGAAAAAGGTTTCGACGCGATGATCGGGGATATCCTGATGCAGACGAAGATGCTCGAAACGATGCGCCCGATTGTTATCTGCACGGAAAAGTCGTTTCACGGCAAGACGAGCAGCGCGCTTCGGATCACGGGGAACCCGATGTACCGCGAGGCGTTCAAGGGGTTGAGCGGTATCGATGCGCGGTTCGTGGAGTTCAACAACCTGATTGATCTCGAGAACGCGCTCGCAGAATGCTATTTCACGATTAGAAAACTCAAAGTCGAAGGCAACGAGATAAAGATTTACGAGGAGTTCGTGCTGAACGTTACGGCGTTCATCATCGAACCGATACAGGGTGAAGGCGGAATCCATATCGCGACCCAGAACTACATGAGAGGTATCCAGAAGCTGAAGGAAAAATACGGGTTCGAATGGATACTGGACGAGATTCAGTCCGGGATGGGAAGAACCGGCAAGCTGTTCGCGATGGAGCATTTCAAATTTGATTACGACGAGGTGGATTACGTTACGCTTTCGAAATCGCTCGGTGGCGGGACGCACAAGATAGGCGCTTTGCTTATAAGGGATTCGGTTCATGACCCGGATTTCGGGATTCTGCATACATCCACTTTCTGCGAGGATTCGGTTTCGAGCATGGTGGGAATCAAAGTCCTGGATTTGCTGACCCGAGATAACGGAAAAATGATGAAGGGCATCGCGTCGCGCGGGAAGCATTTTCTGCTGGAACTGAACAAGCTGAAAGAGGAGTATCCGGACGTTATCCGGGATGTCCGCGGGCTCGGGCTGATCATAGGGCTGGAATTCGATACGATGGATAACAACTCGGCGCTGACGTTCCAGAGAATGGGCCAGCAGGGAGTCATGGGCTCTGTACTGTCCGGTTATATGCTGTACGAGCACCGGATCAGAACGGCCCCGCCGCTGAATTCGCTGGTTTCAAAAAAACCGTCGAATATCATCCGTATCGAGCCGTCGGCGAAAATATCGAGTGAGGACATAGACAGGACGGTCGCGGCGCTGAAACGCGCCTGCGAGATCATCAGGCGCTGCAATGGATACGAGCTTACGAAGTTTGTGGTGCATAAGGAAACTCCGGGTTCGGAACACGAGCCGAAGGATTTCAGGCATATCGATACACGCGCGCAGAAACACGATCCCGAGTTCGACAATTCGCGCAGAATGGCGTTCCTGGTCCATCCGCTGGACATAAACCAGGTGTGCGAGGATTTCGATCCTTCGCTGCAGCAACTGGGCGCCGAGAAGGATCCGAAAACGGGAATCACCGAGCGGGAACAATACTGGAACACGCTGGTTCCGCTGCTCGATACGTTCATATACAGGATTGTGAATGTGAGGTCGCCGAGAACAGGCGATATGACGAGAGCTCATTTCATCGGTTTTCTTTATACGACAAAACAGATGGTGCATTTAAGGAAGAATGATCATAACAGCCTTGTCTCGCGGCTTCAACAGGGCGTCGATCTCGGAGTGGATCTCGGGGCTCAGATAGTCGGTCTCGGAGCGTTTACTTCAATCGTTACGCACAACGGCACCGATCTCGATGATACTTACGTGAGGATAACGAGCGGTAATTCGTATACATCCGCGCTGATCTGGCAGAGTGTTCTGAAGGCCGCAAACTATATGGATCTGGAGCTGGGCAAAAGCACATGCGCGATAGTGGGAGCCGGCGGAAATATCGGGAGCGTTACGGCAAGCCTGCTTGCAGAGGACACCCCGAACCTGATTCTAATCGGGCGGGACAGATGGAAATCCACCGACGATCTTAAAAAGGTCGCTTACACAATATATTCCGATTGCGTGGATATTCTGAGAACCACCCGGCCCGAAAAGCTGAAGGGCCTGCCGGCAGCGCTGGCCGCCGACCTGATGATGCCTTATGCGGCGCTGATGCAGAAGGAACTGCGATTCGATGAGGAGAAAATCACGGAGTTTATCGAACAACACTATTCCGGCAAGGATCAGAAAATTGCGAGCCTTATCAGGTCGATATTTTTCAGGAGACCGGATCACGATATCGGGGAAAAGATTTTTCAGGCTATACAGCTCAAGCACGGGAAAGATCCTTATGTCATTCTGACAACCAACGCGAAGAAACATTTGCCCAATGCCGATATTGTTGTGTCGGCTGTCAGCGCGGATACGGCAATAATCGATCCTAAGTGGATCAAGCCCGGCGCGATTATAAACGATGCAAGCCTGCCGCCGAGCATTTCCAACGAGATTTACGATAAACGGCCCGATGTCCTTGCAATCCAGGGCGGGATCGGACACCTGCCGGAGTATATCGACCTGGGGATTCCCGGGCTGGCCGCCGGCGCGACGCTCGGCTGCATGGCGGAAACCTTTATTCTTACCATGATGAATATGGTCGAGAATTTCAGTTACGGCAAAATTACCAAGCAGCAGGTGGTTAAGATATGGGAAGCGGGCGAGATTCTCGGTTTCGGTCTGGCCGCGATTAAATTCAGAAATAATCAGAAACTGACCAGAGAACTCGCGAAAGATATTAAAAACAGATCAAAATCCAACGAGAAATAATTCGACTCATTTTTCGCGTCATTTCTTAAAATAAGAAACCCGCCTTTTCAGGCGGGTTTTTTCATTCTTAAGTTTTCCATTCTGCTTGTTCGACAGTTTGAATTGTTCGATAACTAAAAACGCATCAACTCATCGCAGTATGCGGAACAGCCTGTGCTCTAGTTATCCATACAGTATGTGCCGTCCCAGTAGCAGGCGGCGTCCCCTTCACATGTCGCCTGATCTGCATAACCGGAGCAGCTTGATCCTGCATTATCCACACAGTATGTGCCATCCCAGTAACAGGCAGCGTCCATTTCGCATGTTGCCATATCGTAGTATGTCGAGCAGCTTGACCCCGCGTTATCCACGCAGTATGTGCCGTCCCAGTAACAGGCGGCATCCATCTCGCATGTCGCCATGTCGTAGTATGTCGAGCAGCTTGACCCCGCGTTATCCACGCAGTATGTGCCGTCCCAGTAACAGGCGGCATCCATTTCGCATGTTGCCATATCGTAGTATGTCGAGCAGCTTGAGCCGGCGCTGTCTACACAGTATGTTCCATCCCATGTACACCCATACGTAGTACAATCGGTGTCAATATAATATTGGCCACACCCAACTACTCCTACACCCTCACATTGGGTGTTGGTGTAACTCCATGCACAATAAGTCGATCTTGCTTCGCAATCAGTTTGTGAATTAGTATACAAACATTGAGATTCCATCGACATATCAGTACAATAAGTGTTTTCCCAGATACAGAATGTATCAGCTTCACATGTTGTCTCATCGTAATATCCGGTGCAGCTTGACCCCGCGTTATCCACGCAGTATGTGCCGTCCCAGTAACAGGCGGCGTCCATCTCACATGTTGCCATATCGTAGTATGTCGAGCAGCTTGAGCCTGCATTATCCACGCAGTATGTGCCGTCCCAGTAACAGGCTGCATCCATCTCGCATGTTGCCATATCGTAGTATGTCGAGCAGCTTGAGCCTGCATTATCCACGCAGTATGTGCCGTCCCAGTAACAGGCGGCGTCCATCTCGCATGTTGCCATATCGTAGTATGTCGAGCAGCTTGATCCCGCGTTATCAACGCAGTATGTGCCGTCCCAGTAACAGGCTGCATCCATCTCGCATGTTGCCATA
>Ga0116162_10000111_pt1 | contig 70261 bp, 66 predicted proteins | sample AD_UKC105_MetaG_FD_89875 | JGI IMG/M metagenome (GOLD analysis project Ga0116162, IMG submission 89875) | Active sludge microbial communities of municipal wastewater-treating anaerobic digesters from Hong Kong - AD_UKC105_MetaG | ecosystem: Engineered > Bioreactor > Anaerobic > Digestate...
AAGCAGCGTTCCCAGCAGCACTCCGAGCAGCAGCGAGGAAAGCAGCGTTCCCAGCAGCACTCCGAGCAGCAGCGAGGAAAGCAGCGTTCCCAGCAGCACTCCGAGCAGCAGCGAGGAAAGCAGTGTTCCCAGCAGCACTCCGAGCAGCAGCGAGGAAAGCAGTGTTCCCAGCAGCACCCCGAGCAGCAGTGAGGAAAGCAGTGTTCCCAGCAGCACCCCGAGCAGCAGTGAGGAAAGCAGTGTTCCCAGCAGCACCCCGAGCAGTGTTCCGAGTATTGTAATTTCCAGCAGCGTTCCCAATACAATGAGCAGTACTCCGAGCCGTGCCTCGAGCACACCTTCGGTCGTCAGCATCGAAGACAATGATCCCCCGTTGGATATCCCGAACACCGGATTTGATTTTCTGGATATCGCGCCCGTTTTAGCGGTAGCAAGCATGCTTGGTATTCTGGCGATTGTGATCTTCTCCAAGAAGGAAAATGCATAAAATATTTTAAAGCAAAAGGCCTCCGCTTCGGCGGAGGTCTTTTTAAATTACTACAGAAACAGCCGAGATGTAAGCGGAATATGAATGTAACAAAAACTAATAAAATAACATGTGAGACTATCATTTCATTCCGATTTATAAATATGTAACCTTGATGTAACCGGTTGATGTTATAATAAAAGTGTCAATCGTTTAAAGCGCTTTTTAATTATCGCAAAAGGAGATAACCGGAAACATGACGAAAACACTCGGTAAAACAAAATTTTTAGCTTTGACAGCCATTCTTTTTATAGGCGCCGTTATTTTTTTAAACGCACCGTTTTCAAATGAAAAAGCCGAGAATTCCGTTAATATCGGAAATACCGTCAGTACGACCGCGCAAGAGAATACAGTCACGATCAATGATGAAGGTGCAGCGATGGGGATCCCCGGTGAATCAAAAACAGGCGGACTCAACTGGACCGTAATCGGAATAGCGGCCACCGTTTTCAGTCTGATCGGTGCCATCGCAGTGATCTTTCTGACGCACGAAGAACATAATTAAGTTGTTTTGGTGATATTAGAGAATAAATGTTATGATTTTTGTTTTTAAATGAGAAAAAATATGGAAAATGTAACCGAAATGTAACTGACTTGCGTTATAATAAACTAGTAAACCGCAAGCAACGGTTTTAGAAATTTAGAAGGTGATGATGCGGCATGAGAGATCATATGAAATTCAGACTCTTTTTGGTCGTGATATTTGTTTTAATCAGCGCTGTGATTTTTTTGAGCGATCCGCTTGCAAATAAGACCGCTGTGGCTCCCGGTGATGAGACGACTGGCAACACCGTAAGTGCGGTTGCGGACGAAACCGTCGCAATCCAAGACGAGGAGGTTGCCATGGGCGTTCCCGGTACTTCCAACATCAGCAGCCGTTGGGTGTTCCTTGCCGTCGGTATAACCATCGTGAATTTGGCCGGTGCCATCGGGATCGTCTTTATAACCAGCAGGGACACGTCACCGGTTTAAAAGAGAAAAAAACAGACCCCGCCGCGGCGGAGTTTTCTATTTATTTGGAAAAGATGACGCATAATTTATTGCATATAGTATTCAATTAAATACTTCTTTTTGTTTTGGCTTAATCGTTCCAAATCAAAATCATCAGGCATCTTTTTTGCGCATTTTTCCGCGTATTCTTCAGTTGAACAAATTTTTCTCGCAGGGACGCCTGCGACCACAGTGTTGTCGGGGATTGATTTTGTGACGATGCTTCCGGCGCCGATCACACAGTTTTGTCCAATTTCTACGCCCGGCATAATAACAGAACAAGCGCCGATAAAACTATATTCGCCGATGATAATTGTCCCAAATTTTTTGATATTTTGATATTTTTTCATATGTCGAAAAGCCCATGTTCCGCCATCATGATTGATAAAGGTGACGTTTTCTGAAATTCGTACATGATCCTTTAAAGTAATCAGATACGGTTCACTGCCGAATGTCGTCCTGCCCATTACCGTTACATTTTCGCCGCATATGAGGCCATTTTTAATTGCCCAATGAAGTTCTCCTACAAACTTTCTATAAATGAGGGTGATTGTTTGATTTATTTTCCGCATGACTTTATCTCCTTACTGATTTAATCAAGGTTGAAAATTTGTATGAACCGGTGTTTTAAGGACTGCAGAAAGTTTTTCCATCGCGTCAGAAAGGATTTGGCCGGTGGAGAGATTATCGGTGCCGGCGATGAGATTATCGCATTTATTGACCGGCAGTAAAATACGCACGGCATCGGCCTGACCGACGGCGACGGCCATTGCGGGCGTGACCTCGCCGTAAAGCGCATCGGCGATCACAATACCGATCGGTCCGATGATGACATCGGATTTTTTGCAGGCGACGAGTACGGCGTTTTCACCGGTGGCGCCGATTTTTGCGCCGCATTTGAGCATTGCGGCGGTGGCGGCGCTGTTGGTGCCGACTGCTGTCAGAGGCAGGTCGGGATATTTATCGGTAATGGCTTTGACCAGCTGGCTGCCGAGTTTGCCGCCGTGGCCGTCGATGACGGTGATTCGAGTCATGGGGGATATCCTTTCTTTTTTAGGTCTTGGTCAGTCGCTGCGCTCTTCGGCGTTCGATGCGTTTTTGATTCATCGCCTTAAGGCAATCCTGCTGCAATTTTGCCGTACATTCACGTTTTTCTAGGGTGAGATCGGGCTCGACCGGCGGCAGAATATGAAGCCGCAGGCAGCGTCTGCGTTTATACCAGGTAAAGAGCCCGTGCGGCCGTTCGAGCGTGAGAATCATCGGAAGTACGGGAACGCCGTTATCGGCTGCCAATCGAAAAGCGCCGGGGTGGAATTTTCGAAGGGTATGGCAATAAGGGTATAAAACGCCTTCGGGATAAATCTGTACGTAATTCCCTCGCGTAAGCGCTCCGCCCATCACAGTGAAGAGCTGCTTGATCTGGTGGGGGTTTTTCGAGATCGGAACGCCGCCGAATCCGCGGATCAGATGGCGGGCGATCGGGATTTTAAAGTTGGTGTCGAGGGTGACGAAATAACCGCGACGGTTCCACAGCGCAAGGTAGATCATCGTGCAGTCGAGCGGGTGGATATGGTTGCAGATGGTGACCGCTCCGCGTTTTTTGAGGACTTTCAGGTTTTTGCGGCCGTAGACGCGAAATCCCAAGGCCACAAAGTTAAACGGAACCAGTACCAAGATAGCGATGACGCGCAGTAAAAAAGAGACGAAGCGTTTATCCCATCGGTCACGCAAATAATCGTAATCGGATTTGACCGCAAAAGAGAATGGCTCCGGGAGGTGAAGGACGTGTTCGTCCGCTTCTTCTTTGCGTAAATTCGGATCCGTCATTTCCCGCTCGCCTCTTTAATGGGTATGATTTCGTGCGCTGCCTCTCTGACGGCCTGATAGAACATCTCTTCGGCTTTAAAGACGCAGGTCTCAAGATTATATTTTTCACCGAGAAATGCGTATTTTTTGCTCATTTTCTTCCGTTCTTCCGGGTGATTGTACCAATAATCGATTTTATTTGAGAGGTCTTCGGGACTGCCGGCGGCGAACAGGGAGCGTTCATCCAATGCAAACTGGGGTGTGGCGCTCTTTTCGCTGCCGGCGATGACCGGCACGAGACCGCCTGCGAAAGCCTCCATGCACGACATGGCCTCAATTTCTGCGCTGGCCGCGTGCACATATAAATCGCTCATCGCGATGACATCGAGTAATTCGGGCTTGGAATAGAATTTGATGATCGGGGGATTGGGCAACGATGTGCCCAATTTTTCAAGCTGATCGCGTTTGGGACCCTGTCCCGCGAGGATAATTTGAATTTGACCGGCGTGCCGGTTGATTTTGACGGCTTTGATCAAGAGATCCTGCCGCTTTTCACGGGAAAACCTGCCGATTGATAAAATAATGAATTTATCCTGAAGCTCGGGTGGTTTTGCTATTTTGCGCATACCCACGAAATCCGGGTCAATACCGTTTGATATGACATGCAGCTGCGATTGATAACCGGTCTTGCGCAGTTCGTCGGCGATGAATTGACTGGGGCAATGGATATGATCGCAATATTGATAAAAATAATGATTGAACCACAGATAGAGCAGCTTGTTGATGCTTTTAAATTTATCGAGATAAATGGAGGCGGTGACGTTTTCCGGCTGGCAGTGGAATGCCGCGGTGTAGGGCACGCCGAGTTCTTTGGCGATCATGATGCCGTGGCGGGACAACATAAACGGCACAAGAAAATGCACCAGATCGGCCCAGGCGATTGCCTGTTCCAAAATATCGTCGTCGGGCTTGGCAAAGGTCATGCCCTGCTGGGCTACGAGTTTATCGAAAAAGGGTATGTATTGTTTCGGAACGCTGTAGGAATCCGCATAGAGAAGGGGATCGCGGGATCTGCCGGTGCTGACAATCCGAATCTCATGTCCGTGGTCTGCGAGCACTTTGGCAAAACGTCTGGCCGAAATGGTCATGCCGTTGTTTGCATCGTAAAATTGGTCGATCACAAGCAGGATTTTCAACAGCTTCTCCCCCTTTTAAAATTGCATTGACAACATGGTACCACGTCGGGTCAAAAATAGCAAGTTTTCGGTTTTAAGCCGTTTTGCGGACACTATTAATACGGGAAAAGGAGAAATTTTATGCTGATTTAACCGCAAAGCGGTTTGATGGCTCTATTCAAATATCACATATTCTCATAAAGAGGTGCAAACGGATTGGTGGTAAATACAAAATCCCCGTGAATGGCGAAAAGTTCGGCCTGCTCCATTCGAATCATCAGTCGGAAAAGGGGCTGCTGTTTGATTGCATCGCTCAGATCGGGACGGTTTTTCCAGCGGAGTGGCGCGGCAAGATGATCGCCGATGATTTCTTCGCTGTCTTCATAGGTATATCCGTCAAGCGGTTTTAAATTTTCGTCGGCAAGCTGAAATCGGACACCGCCGAACGGTGCGTTAATGTTCACTGTCAAGTTGGGGTTACGCAACTTTAACAATTCGGTGGTAATTTCACCCTGTCCCGAATCGGCCGCCATTCCGACCAGCCCCTCTTTGCGGATCCATCCGGGCAGCAGTCCGGAGTAATGGCGCTTGGCCTTCATCGCCTCAAATACCCGGTGATGCTGTTCCAGTCCGGCCATGGCATACACCAAAACCTTGTCTCCGGTATCCAGCATCGCCGCGCCGTAAATCGAACCGCCGCCGTGGGTTCCGAGTTCCCGCAGGGGCATCACGTCAAAGTGCGTGCGGTTCCAGCAGGAACCATCGTAGGAATAAGTCAGCTCGGTGGTGACGGGCCCGTCCATGTTTTTGTTGTAGGGCATCTTCAGTTTCCACAGAAAGCCCGCAAACATGTCGCCGTACGGAAACTGCGGCATGCCGTAGAAATGCGTTCCGGCGGGGTCCGTCGGCTCGGGGTGTAGGATCACCCGGGGCGGCGTCCATTCTTTCAAATCGCCGCTCTCCACCAAATGCACGCGGCGCTCGCCCCATCTGCGCCGCAGAGTGACCTGATAATTGCCGGTATAGGGGTTTTTAATCATATTCAGCATGGTATCACTGTTGCTTGGCAGAAGATGATGCTCGGGGTCGGGCGTCCAAACCAAGCCGTCAGAAGAATAATAGAGAATGCAGGGCGGACGGTCGGCAAAAGATTTGGAGGGGTCGAAAGGCGAATTGGTCATCTTATACCGCCTTGCGGGATCGGGGTCCTCGGGATCATACATTACAAAGATGCCGCCCGGAATGATTTTCCCGAAGTTGATATGATGTTTTCCCGTGGAAGCCGCTTTATCTTTTAAGTCCACCGGAACCCAGTGAAGACCGTCTGTACTGTGGGCCAGCGCAACCACCGTGGAGGTCTCCTCGTCCTTACTGGTGAGGGTGATTGAATACAGATAATATCCGCCGTTCGGCGCCGGGACAATGCTGGAATAACCGGTGCCGTAATAACTCGTTTGGTCGATATATAAATGCTCCGGCATCCACTGGGGGGTATGAAATACCTGTTTGATCTCTTTGCTGCGTCGGATCAGGAAATCATCGAAAAAATAGATCTGTTTCATGGTGCCTCCTTTAAGAACAGTCTGTCGGTTTTTATGCCTGTTCCGCCGCAAGGCGGTCGAGCCGGGCGTTGCGGAAATACAGGCAAAGATCAACCGCCACCATCAGCAGATTGAGCACATAGAACCAAAAGACGTAGGTGATATTGTTCGAGAGCAGCTTCCAGACGATGCCGCTGAGATAACCGATGATGATAAAAACCAAAAAAATCGGGCTTTTCCCCTTTGCGGTGCGGCATTTCCACGATTTTGCGATCGATACCGGCCAGGAGACCCCGAAACAGAGAACCATGATCAATTCAAAAACTTCAGGCAATTTAAAGACCTACCTTTTTATAAAATCGGGTTTATTCAACAAACAGCGCCAGATCGAACGCCTTTTTGCCTTCTTCGTTCTCACCGCGGAAAAGCAGGCGGTCGGATTCACGGTGTGCAAGGAGCGTAAAAGTGTCGTTGCGCCGCAGTTCGCTGTAAAAGGTGATTTCGAGCCGCCGCAGGGTCTTGGCGCGTTCTTCGTCGGTCATCACGTCGAAAGCAAAGTCGGCATAACGGGCGTTATTCAAATGGCCGAGCGCATCGACTTGGCTGTTGCGCACGGTAAAGGTCTCGACCGGGGTATAGCTTTCGGCTGCTGTCGCGGCGGGTTTGGCGTTGGGCACTAGAAATTCGGTGCATTCGTCAAGCGTACCGGGCAGGGCATAGTGGCGGGCGATGCTGCGGGTGTTCATGTCGAGCATCACCGAGAAGGTCGAGACGCCGATCCGGCGCTTGCCGTTTTCATCATAAAAGGCCGTTTCGCGGCGGTAATAAGGACCTTTTTTGCCGGAATGCCAAGTGCGTGCGGTCAACGGGATACAGGATTTGATGGGTTCGTCAAACACCGCAGTGTAGCCGATCAGCACCCAGCCGAGTCCCGCTTCAAGCAGATCATGAGTGCCCATCTCGAATTTTTGGAGGTGCCGCTCGACGACTTGCTGGGTCAGATTCGGGCAGGTCGAGGGCTTTAGTTGACCGTTTTGGTCGAAATCGTTTCCGGCCAAATAGAGTTCGTAACGGATGTCTTGTTCTCGCATTTTTTGATGTCCTTTGAGTGTATTTAATCGGCAGGGGCGGATATCATCCGCCCGTTCAAACCGCAGGAAGCATTTTGTATAGAGACAGCAACATAATTATATCTTTTATGTCTCCATTTTGGCGATTGTATTTTCGGGCGGATGATATCCGCCCCTACATTTTACACGTAGAAATGTTAAGTGGTGCCGCGGAAGCCCTTGCCGACGATTTCACTGGAGTTCATGATCATCATAAAGGTCTCGGGGTGGTTGGTTTTGAGATATCGCCGCAGCTGTACCGCTTGATAGCGCTTCATTACGGCGATGACGAGATATTTCTTTTGTTGGGTATAGGCGCCTTTGGCCTCGATGATCGTGGCACTGCGGTGTATGGTGGTATTGATAAACTTTCCGATTTCCTCGGGTTCGTCGGTGATGATCTGAAAACATTTGCACTGGTTGATGCTCTCGATCACGCCGTCGACGACCAGCGATTTCATCAGCAGGCCCAGGATGGCGAAAAGTCCGACCTTGATACCGAATAAAAACGAGCCGAGGGTGATGATCGTGTCGCTGACAAGCAGGGCCGCACCGATGTTCATGGAAGAGTATTTGCGCAAAATCATCGCAACGATGTCGGTGCCGCCGGTGCTGCCGTTGCGGTTAAACAGCATAGCGGTGCCGACCGCCGGGACGCCGACTGCGAAAAACAGCTCCATGAACGGTTGGTCGGTCAGCGGGCCTGTGAGCGGAACGAGTTTCTCCAGTACGATCAGCGCACCCGAAAACACCACCGTTCCCAGCACCGTCTTAGCGCCGCAGTCGCGTCCGAGAAAAATAAAGCCGAATATCAGCAGGGCGATATTAATGACTGCCGTGATTACCGACGCTGAGGACAGGTGAAAATAGTTGCTGAGGATGATCGAGAGACCGCTGACACCGCCGATGGAAAAATTGTTTGGGAATTTGAAAAAGTAGATGCCCACAGCCATCACCAACGCACCCACCGTACAGATCAAATAGTCGTTGACGATCTCTTTTGTAATCGGTTTTTTCATGTGCATACCCGCCCTTTGCTTACAGACGTATATTTTGCATGAAATAGTATAACACCGTGTTTGCCAAAACACAACATTTCCGAATTCAACAAATTGTCAGGATTTGCTGTAACAATTTTCAAAATTAACCTGTCTTATTATCAAAGCGCGTCAGACAACAAACGCGCATGAGGAGGTAAACAATTTATGAAGAAATCCATTCCGGGCATGTTACTGTGCCTGCTGATGACCGTACTTTTGGTTTTTAATGCGGCGGGCTGCGGCATTCAAGTGGCGGCCGCCGACCTGATGGAGGGTGTCAACGGGCAGGCTGTTACCGGTAAAGCAGCCGATGAGGCTTTTGTTTCGTCCTCGGCGAATTTTGCCGTGGAACTGTTTAAAAAGACCATAACGCAGGGCGAGAATTCGCTGGTCTCGCCGCTTTCGGTGATGCTGGCGCTGGCGATGACGGCCAACGGCGCGAACGCTCAGACCAAGACTGAGATGGAAGCCGTACTCGGTGCGGGAATGTCGGTCGAAGATTTGAACGAGTATCTGTATACCTATGTCAAAAATTTGCCTACGGATGACAAATATAAACTCGGCATTGCCAACTCTATCTGGATCAAGGACGACGGCTCACTGGAAGTCAATCCCGACTTTTTGCAGGTAAACGCGGATTATTATGATGCCGCAGCTTATAAAGCGCCGTTTGACGATCAGACGCTGGCTGACATCAATGACTGGGTCAAAAACAACACCGACGGCATGATCGATAAGATTTTAGATCAAATCGATCCCGATATGGTGATGTATCTGATCAATGCGGTGCTGTTTGACGCCGAGTGGCAGACCCCGTATGAAGAGGGCGACGTGAACGACGGGACGTTTAACGCTTATGACGATTCCGCACAGAACGTCAAGATGATGGGTTCGGATGAGCATTTGTATCTCGACGACGGCATGGCGACAGGCTTTGTCAAAAACTATGCCGGCGGAAAATACAGTTTTGCCGCGCTGCTGCCGAACGAGGGTGTCTCGATCGATGAGTATGTCGCATCGCTGACCGGCGAAGGCCTTATTGCCACACTTGCCAATGTAGAGCAGTCCAGCGTACGGGCGCAGCTGCCGAAATTCAGCTATGAATATAAAATCAAGATGAACGACGCGCTTGCGGCGCTCGGTATGCCGACCGCGTTTACCGGCGGCGCGGATTTTTCGAAAATGGGTACTTCGCCCGTAGGCAATCTGTTTATCGGTGAGGTTGTGCACAAAACCTATATCGAGGTCACCGAACTGGGCACCAGAGCCGGGGCGGTTACCGAAGTCGGCATGAAACTGACTTCCATCCCGATGTATGATCACACCATCACGCTGGATCGTCCGTTTGTCTATGTGATTGTGGATAACGCCACCAACCTGCCGATCTTTATCGGCACGCTGCTGAGCGTCGGCTAAAGCGGCGAGATGCCTCGGGTTTCACTCGAAGCGAAACCGCTTTTGATATAGCCCCCGCCTCCGGTTTAACCGGAGGCGGGGGCTTTTTGTCCGGGAATTGCTTTTCGGAGGGAAAAGATGTAAAATAACATTATTCTGACAGATCAAAACGTCAAATGTGGAGGAGGATTTTATGAGAAAAGCCGGCATACGCGTTTTCTTGTGCTTCTTTATAGCAGCGGTTTTGCTTTTGAACAGTGCAGGATGTGTGCGAATCGCCGCGAAGGATTTGATGGAAGGTGTCAATCAACAGCCGGTTGTGGGGAAAACGGTTGATGATGCGTTCATTTCATCTTCAGCGAATTTTGCCGTGGAACTCTTTAAAAAGACCGTGACGCAGGGTGAAAATTCTCTGATATCGCCGCTGTCGGTGATGCTGGCGCTGGCGATGACCGCCAACGGAGCCGACACGCAGACCAAAGCGGAGATGGAAACCTTACTCGGCGGAGATATTCCGCTAGAAGAACTAAACGAGTATCTGTATACCTATATACAAAACCTGCCCTCGGATGAAAAATATAAGTTCGAAATCGCCAACTCGATCTGGCTGAAAGACGATGATTCTTTTGAGGTGAATCCTGATTTTTTGCAAACAAACGCCGATTATTACGACACGGCGGTTTATATGGCACCGTTCAATAACCAAACGTTGTCTGATATCAATAACTGGGTCAGAAAAAATACAGATCATATGATTGATAAGGGGATTGATGAATTTAATCCCAATGCGGTATGTTGCCTGATCAACGCAGTGGTATTTGACGCGAAATGGGAGACGAAATACAGTAAAAAAGACGTTAAAGAGGATGAATTCTGCGCTTATGACGGGACCGTGCAGAACGTTGAGATGATGAGCTCAGAAGAAAATTTTTATCTCGACGACGGCATGGCTACGGGTTTTATAAAAAATTACAAAGACGGGAAATACAGTTTCGCAGCGCTGTTGCCAAACGAGGGTGTTTCAATTGATGATTACATCGCATCTCTGACCGGTGAGGGGCTGGTCACAACACTCACAAACAAAAGCGGTCGGGGAGTGAATGTGGAAATGCCGAAATTCACGAATGACTATGCGATAACAATGAACGATGCGCTCAAAGCGCTCGGTATGACGGCTGCGTTTGATGCCGAAACCGCCGACTTTTCAAAACTCGGCACCTCATCATACGGGAGTATATGGCTTGATGAAGTACTGCAAAAGACCCATATTGAGGTGGATGAAAACGGCACAAAAGCTATAGCGGTGACATTTTCATTTTCTTTTACCACCGCCGCAGGGCCAAGCCGTACAGTAAAACTGGACCGGCCGTTTGTGTATATGATTATCGATAACGCGACGAATCTTCCGATCTTTATCGGCACCGTACTTGGTATCAAATAAAAGGGCGTTGACAAACCTGCCTTCGGTTAAAACCGGAGGCGGATTTTTTATATGAAAAGGTGGGATCCATTCTTGCGTTTTCGTGTGCGATTTGATATAATATGCACGTTACACGGATTTTTATACAAAATCATAACGGAGGCAGGACATGAATTACGCGGAATTAGGCGCATTTATTCTCTATTTTTTAATTGTGGTCGGCATTGGGGTTTGGATGTTTTTCAAGACCCGCGGCGGCGACGAAAAGGATTATTTTCTGGGCGGCAGAAAGATGGGCAGCTGGGTGGCGGCATTGTCGGCCTCGGCTTCGGATATGTCGGCTTGGCTGCTGATGGGCTTGCCCGGTTCGATTTTGGCCTACGGCATGGGAAAGGTTTGGATTGCGATCGGGCTTTTGATCGGTACTTTTTTGAACTGGCAGTTTACCGCGCCCCGGCTACGCAGATTTTCTAAGGCGGCCAACGACTCCATTACCATTCCGCAGTATCTGACCAATCGTTTTAAAAGCGAACATCGTCTGCTGCAAATCATTCCGGCAATTGTGTTTTTGGTATGTTATGCGGTGTATGCGGCCTCCAGTTTTAAGGCCTGCGGTATGCTGTTTAACTCTGTTTTGGGTATTGATTATGAAGTTGCAACAGCCGTCGCTGCCGGTATTATTTTGCTGTATACCTTTTTGGGCGGTTTTGCCGCGGTGTGCTGGACGGACTTTATTCAGGGCATGCTGATGCTTGCGGCACTATTGATCACGCCGATTGTCGCACTCGGAGCCATGGATGCAAACGCCGCTTTCGGAACCGTTCAGGTGGCGGAAAATTATTGGAATCTGATCCCCGGGGGAAAACTGGACTGGAACGGAATCAGTACGATCATATCGGGACTCGCTTGGGGCCTCGGCTATTTCGGAATGCCGCACATTCTGGTGCGCTTTATGTCCATCAAGGAACAGAAGATGGTCAAAAAGTCCAAGTGGATTGCAGTGATCTGGACAACACTGGGCCTTTGCGCCGCGGTCGCCGTGGCGTTGGTCGGACGGATTTATCTGTCCGATTTGCCTGCCGATCAATCTAGCTTGGTCTTTATCAACATGGTGCGGTCACTGTTCCCTGCATTCTTGGCCGGTATATTGCTTTCCGCCATTCTCGCCGCTTCCATGAGTACCGCTGACAGCCAGCTGCTGGTCTCGGCTTCGGCGTTTACAAGCGACGTCTATAAACCGATTTTCCGCAAAAAAGCGGGCAATAAAGAAATGCTCTGGGTCGGACGCGGCGTGGTCGCGCTGATCACCGTTGTGGCATTTTTGATTGCGGTAAATCCCAACAGCGGCGACATCATGGACCTCGTCGAGAACGCCTGGGCCGGTTTCGGTTCGGCATTCGGCCCGGTGATCCTGCTCTCGTTAGGCTGGAAGAAGTTCACCGCAAAAGGCGCTGTCGCCGGTATCATCGGCGGTGCGCTGACCGACGTTTTATGGCTGCTTTTCCTCTCCGGCTCGACGGGTATCTATGAACTCGCACCCGGATTTATCGTAGGCTGTATCTGCGCCGTTGCCGGCACAATGCTGAGCAAAAAAGAGACCCGCGACGCGGCTGAAAAGATTTACACCGTACTCGACGCCAGCGAGGAATAATTCCTTACTTCCTGTGGAAGGACGAATATGAAAACGTTTTTCGTAAATGAGTTCCCGGGGATAAACGACGATGAGCGTATCACCGCCTGCTTTGCTGAGGCCAAACGGCAGAAAAACAGCACGGTGGTTTTTCGCGGACGGGATTTTGTGATTTCGCGGGCGATTGAAGTCGGTTCGGATATGACGATTCTGGTCGACGACTGCACAATCAAGCAGGCCGACGGGGCGTTTGACAACGTGTTTCGCGGGGCGAATATCAAGATTGATTCCGAGAAGCCGTTTGGGGATGCGCAGGATGTCGCACCGCTGGAAAATGTGAAGATTATAGGGCGCGGAAAGGCTGTGATTGAGGGCTGCGATAAAAACCGCAGGGGTTTTCACACGGTGTTGGAACAAGAACAGGATATGACCGGCGACTTTTGGGGCTGGCGGACGTATCAGATGATGTTCTGCAATGCCAAAAACCTCGAAATCGCGGGGCTGACCTTTGTCAAAACCCGCTGTTGGTGTATCACCATCGACCTATCGAGTGACGTATATGTGCATGACCTCTCGATCTTTTCGACGATTAAAAACGGGGACGGCGTACATTTTCTGTCCGGCTGCCATGATATTTTGGTCGAGCGGATCAAGGGTGTGACCTCCGACGATACCGTGGCGGTGCAGTCCGGGCTGTTGTGGTTTGAATTTCCGTTCCGTAATTATTTATATCCGTTTACACCTGCGAAATGCTTGTATGATCAGCTTTCACTGCGGGAGTTGGATTGTCACGACATCGTGATTCGGGATATCACAGCGGGCGGTCGGTATCACAACATCATCTGTTTGGCGCTGTCCGACACCTGCATTTACAACATCATGATCGAGAATGTCCGCGATACCTGCCGCGACGACCCTTATCCGGCGACAGTGTTTCTGTATGCGGGTATCTATGATAAGCCGGGGACCCTGCGCGACATTACGGTACGCGGGATTCACTCCATTGCCGACACCTGTGTTTCGACCAACGTCAATATCGATAATTTGCTGTTGTCCGATTTGCATCAATACGGCGAGGGCTGCCGGTTTTTAGGGTCGTTCCCGTATCTGCCGATTAAACGCAATTTGTAGGGGCGCACCTGTGTGTGCGCCCGTGAGATAGTTCCGTAGGGGTCGGCGTCCTTAACGCTATTGAGGGCGTATGGTTTCCTAAAGATTTTTTATCCCTGTAATGCAAGTTAGCATTGATAGGGATGACAATTTTTCCGCGGACTGATGTCCGCCGGGTCGTCATGCCGTCCTTCGGGACGGCTTTGACGCCGACACGTACACGGTTTATGCGGGCGCACACGCAGGTGCGCCCCTACAGTTGCGATGCGGGCGATTGCGAATCGTCCTTACGGAATAAACACCGAGTGTGGCAACGCGGCTATGTGGCGAAGTGAACGCAGATTCTATGACGCGTAATGACAGCGGCGTCTCGCCGCCGCGGCTACGAAGTTATAAAATCAGCAGATTATATATCGCGTATTGACCGCAGGTTCTACCTGCCGCGCGCTATCGGGCTTGCGAACAACATATTCTATGACGCGTTTGACAGCGGGTTCTCACCCGCTTTTATTTGACAAGAAGCGTTCTTTCGTTATAATATTAAATATTGACAGTTTCGGAGGTTTTTATGAGCGGAAACAAAGAGCTTTGGAATAAAACGATCGGTCAGCGCTTGGATGAACTGGCGCGTGATTATCCCGACCGTGAGGCCGTGGTCTATAACGATGTGCCCTACCGCAGAACCTGGAAGGAATTCAACGATGAATGCGACGTGATCGCACGCGGACTGCTTGAACTCGGTGTCGGCAAGGGCGACCATGTTGCCGTCTGGGCAACCAATGTGCCCGAATGGCTGCTGACTTTTTACGCCACTATTAAAATCGGCGCGGTGCTGGTCACGGTAAACACCGCTTATAAGGTTTTTGAGTTGGAATATCTGCTGCGCCAGTCCGATTCCAAGGTGCTGGTGATGATCGACGGCTGGAAATCCAACAGCTACGTCGATATCGTCAATGAGCTCTGCCCCATGCTTGCGAACCAAAATCCCGAGCGGCTGAAGCTGCCGATGCTGCCCTGTTTGAAAAACATCCTTTACGTCGGCGAAAAGACCCCGGCGGGGATGCTGAATTTTAACGTATTATACGAGCGGGCAAAAGAGACCCCGCCCGAGATGCTCTCGGCGCTGGCGGAACAGCTCAATGCCGACGAGGTTATCAATATGCAGTACACCAGCGGCACGACAGGATTCCCGAAAGGGGTCATGCTGACGCATAAGAACATATTAAATAACGGGCGCTTTATCGGCGACAACATGAAATTTACCGAAAACGACCGGTTGTGCATCACGGTGCCGCTGTTTCACTGTTTTGGCATGGTGCTGGCGATGATGGCCTGCATCTCCCACGCTTCGACGATGGTGCCGGTCGATATGTTCAACGCCGAAAAGGTCATGCGAACCCTCGACAACCAAAAATGCACCGCCGTTCACGGCGTTCCGACGATGTTTATTGCGATGCTGGAGCATCCCGATTTTTCTAAATATAATTTCTCCCATCTGCGCACCGGCATTATGGCCGGATCGCCGTGTCCGATCAAGACCATGCAGGATGTGATCGATAAAATGGGTATGCGCGATATTACGATCGTCTTTGGCCAGACAGAAGCCAGCCCCGGCTGCACCATGTCCACGACCGACGATACGATTGAGCGCCGCGTTGCCACGGTCGGCCGCGACCTGCCCGGCTGCGAGAACAAGATTGTCGACACCGAGACCGGCGAGACCCTCGGCCCGGGAAAACCCGGTGAATTTTGCTCGCGCGGCTATCATATCATGAAGGGTTACTACAAGATGCCCGAGGCCACACGCCAAGCCATTGACAAGGACGGCTGGCTGCACACCGGAGACATCGCCATGGTCGACGAGGACGGTTATTATAAAATCACAGGCCGCCTGAAGGACATGATTATCCGCGGCGGCGAGAATATTTACCCCAAAGAGATCGAGGACTTTTTGTACCACTTACCTGAGGTCAGCGACGTGCAAGTCGTCGGCATCCCGAGCAAGAAATACGGCGAAGAGATCATGGCATTTATCGTTTTAAAGGAGGGCAAAACCCTGACCGAAGAAGACGTCAAAAATGCCGTTACGAAGAGCATGGCCCGACACAAGACCCCGGCGCACGTCGCCTTTGTCAAGGAGTTCCCGATGACGGCAAGCGACAAGATTCAGAAGTTTAAACTTCGTGAGATGGCAGTTAAGATCTACCACCTCGAGGATGCGGCGGGCATCGAAACCGCTTGATGATATTCGTAGGGAATGGTCTTGACCATTCCGCGTTTTATATTAAGCAAGGCGCAATAGAAATCAATTTGCTAAAACCCGGGCAAACATCCCGATTTATATGAAAGGATGATTATATTTATGAAACTATCATTCACCACTGCCGGCTGCCCCGGTTGGACATTCGATGAAATTTTCGCGGTCGCGAAGGATTTGGGCATTCAGGGCATTGAGATCCGGGGGATGGGCGATGTGATTTTTGCGCCCGATATCCCGATTTTTGCATCCGAAGAGATCGAGAGCACCAAAAAGCGGATGTCCGACGCCAAGATGGAATTTCCGGTACTCGACTCGACCGCAGCGCTCGGCGTCGCCGACATCGCACAGGCGGCGATGATCGAGGCCAAGGCCTATATCGATCTTGCGGCGAAACTCGGCACCAGCTATATCCGCGTGATGGTCAGCCCGAAAGCCGAGCCGACGCACGCCGATCTCGAACTCTGCGAAAAGCAATACCGCGAATTGTGCGATTACGGCGCCGCGAAAAACGTGTCCCCGTTAATGGAGACCAACGGCGTCTTTGGCGATTCCAAGCTGCTGGCGAAATTTATGCAAAAAGTCAATCACGCCGGCAGCGGGGTTCTATGGGATATTCACCACCCCTACCGCTTTTTCGGCGAGACGCCCGAACAGACGGTGCAGAATATCGGCAAATATATTCGTCACACCCATATCAAGGATTCGGTGATGACCGACGGCGCGATCGTCTACAAGATGATGGGTTATGGAGACGTGCCGATCACCGACGCGGTCGCAGCGCTCAAAAAAATCGGTTACGAGGGTTATATATCGCTGGAGTGGCTCAAGCGCTATAACCCCTATCTGCAGGAACCGGGCATTGTGTTTGCGCACTTTGCCAGCTTTATGAGCTATATTTTCGAGGAAGCATGATCGAAATCAGGCCGCTGGCCGACGTCCCGATTGAGGCGGTTACGGACGCCTTTAATGCCGCATTTTCCGATTATGAACTGCCTTTTACCGCGACACCCGCTTATTTGAGCGAGCGGTTCGCGGCATCCGGCGTGCGTTACGATCTCTCTTACGGCGCGTTTGACGGTGGTCGGTTGGTCGGGTTTATGGTCAACTCTGCGGACGACTACGGCGGTGTGAATGCGGCTTTCGACGCGGCTACAGGAATTATTCCCGAATATCGCGGGCAGGGGCTGATTTATCGGATCGCAAACACAGCGATGACCGAACTGGCTGAAAATGGTATTCAAAAATATACGCTTGAGGTGCTTCAATCTAACGAGCGGGCCATTCATATCTATGAAAAACTCGGGCTTGCCATCACCCGCAATTTCTTTTGCTATACCGGTATGCCGAAACTGCGAGCCGACGCAAAACACGGGGTCATAGTGGTTCCCGTTTCCGATTTCACTGAGGAACTGCGAGAGTTCCCGCGTGACTGGCTGCCTTCATGGGAGAACAGCGACGCGGCCATTCTGCGCAATGCAGCTAACGTCGAGGTCGCCTACATCACCGAAAAGGGCAATATCGCGGCATATGTTGTTTTTCACCGCACCAGGGGGTTGATTCACCAACTCTGGGTGCGGCCCGAATACCGGCGCAGAGGTTTTGCGACGGCATTGGTCAAATATGTTTGGGAGCGCTTCGGCAAGGTCACAGTCAATAACATCGACCAGGACGACGAATCCGCTTCGGCGTTTTGGAGTGCAAGCGGACTGCGGCTTTATGCCCGGCAGTTCATGATGGAAAAGATGATTTGAGATGGAAAAACTGCCGACCGTCATCGTCATTCCTGCCTATGACCCGCCCGCTGTCTTTCACGATCTGGTGAGACGTTTGACGGCCAGAGACGGGTATTTGGTCGTGGTGGTCGACGACGGCAGTCATGAAGATTATCAACAGGAATTTAAACGGCTGCCGAAAACAGCGGTCATTTTAAGGCATGAAAAGAACAAGGGAAAAGGCGCCGCGTTAAAAACGGCGCTGCGTTATATTGTCGACCATGAGATCGCCTGCAGCGGCTGCGTGACCGCCGACGCCGACGAAAAGCACCGGCTCGAGGATATTCTGCGGGTGGCGAAAGCGCTGCGCAAAAATGAGGACAAGATTATTCTCGGGTGCCGGAACTTCAATAAACGGGTGCCGGGACTGATTCGGTTCGGCAACGCCGTGACCAGGTGGGTATTCCGTTCCAAAACCGGTGTGAAGGTATCCGACACTCAGAGCGGGCTGCGGGGCTTTCCGCGAAAATATCTCGAGGCGCTTTCGGAAATCGAGGGCATGCGGTACGAATATGAGACCAACGTGCTGCTGTGGGCCTGCGAGCAGAAAATCCCGTTTGCAGAGGTTCCGACCGAGATCGACTATACGGGCCGCAAGACCTTTATCCACTTCCATGTGATCCGCGACTCGATATTGATCTACGCCAAACTGTTGAAATTCACCTCGATCTCTTTCACGGCGTTTTTGCTGGATTACGGACTGGTATTATGGTTTCGCACACTCACGGGCAGCTGGCCGGAGCGTGTGTCACTGGTATTTACCGTTGTCGCCGCCCGTGCGTGCAGTTCGACTTACAGTTTTACGCTCAACCGTTTTGTGGTGTTCCGAAGCAAGGGCAACGCTTTTATGCATGCAGTGCAGTTTTATTTGCTCGCGGGGATTTTGATGGCTGCAAGCTATTTGCTTCTCGATTTGACGACCATCATTATGCCGGGGCCGCTTTGGATCGCTAAGCCGATTACCGACGGAATTTTATTTTTCGTCAACTATTTTGTGCAGAACAAAGTGATATTCCGAAAAAAACACCGCGTGGAGGAAAAATAGAAAAATGCCGACTAAAAACGAGATTGTACAACTGGAGATCACTGATTTGACAGAGGAAGGGCACGGTATCGGACGGTATAACGGAATGGCGGTTTTCGTGCCGAACGCGATTCCGGGCGACACAGCGGAAGTGAAGTTTATCAAGCTCGCCAAAAATTACGCGGTCGGGCGGCTTGAAAAAATCATTGCGCCGTCGAAAGACCGCATCCAAAGCGACTGTCCGGTGTTCGGGCGGTGCGGCGGGTGTTCGCTGCGCAATATGACCTACGAGGCCGAGTTAAAATATAAACAAAATAAAGTGCTGCAAAACCTGATGCGGCTGGGTGGGTTCGACGCGGACAAGTTTATATTCGAGCCGATCATCTCCAAAGAGCCGAACCGCTATCGCAATAAGGCGCAGTTTCCGGTATGTAAAATCGACGGCAAGGTCGCGGCGGGCTTGTTTTCAAAGCATACCCACAATGTGATTCCGATTGCCGACTGTTTATTACAACCAGAGGTTTTTTCTGAAATCACCGCCGAAATCTGCGTGTTCTGCGACAAAAACGGAATTGAGCCGTATGACGAGACCACCAAAAAGGGCTATCTGCGGCATATTTATCTGCGCGGAACGGCGGACGGCAGCGTCGGGGTGTGTCTGGTGGTCAACGGTAACTTTCTGCAAAACTCCCGCGCGCTGGTTGCCAAACTGACCGAAAAGTTTTCGCAGGTTAAGAGCGTGTGGCTCAACGTCAACAAGGCCGATACCAACGTGATTTTGGGGGATGAGACCAAGCTGCTGTTGGGCGCTCCGGCGCTGACCGACACACTGTGCGGACTGGAATTCGACATCTCGCCGCAGTCGTTTTATCAGGTCAATCGCGAGGCCGCGCAGGCGCTGTATCAAAAGGCGGCAGAGTATGCGGGGCTGACGGGCAAAGAGACGGTGCTGGATTTATACTGCGGCACCGGAACGATCGGGCTTTCGATGGCGAAAAATGCAAAAAAGATCGTCGGGGTTGAAATCGTGCCCGAAGCGGTCGAGAACGCACGTCAAAACGCCGAGAAGAATCACATCATTAATGCGGAATTTATTTGCGGGGATGCGGATTTAGTGATTGCACAAACCGACCTCAAGCCCGACGTGGTCATCACCGACCCACCGCGAAAGGGGTGCGGCAAAGCGACGCTGGAGGCCATCTGCCGGTTTGCGCCCGAGCGCATTGTGATGGTCAGCTGCGACAGCGCGACGCTCGCCCGTGACCTGAAGTTTTTAGCCGAAAACGGGTATGCGCTTCAAAAAGCGGTTCCGGTCGACATGTTTCCGAGGACGATGCACGTTGAAACCGTTGCGGTGATGGGGAGTAATAAAAAAGCATTTGGCATTTGAGAGTATTTACTGCTTGAAGATGTGATTGCAGCAACGCCGAAATAGCTTAATATTAAAATTAAAGGAAGGCTGAAAATGGGGAAATATTGCGCTTTCTGTGGGGAAAGCCCTATTGACAAAACAAAAGAACATATAATACCAAAATGGTTGATTGAGTACACAGGAGATTTAAATAGAAATATCAGAGTTGGTTTAGACTTTGATAAAAAGGAGGAGAGGATTTTTTCATTTAATCAATTAACTCTTCCGGCTTGTAATATTTGCAATAATAAATTTAGTGAACTTGAAGCAAATGCAAAAAAAGTCATTTTGGAGCTGGTAGAAAATAATTCTTTAACCGTAAGTAATATGAGTGTTTTATTGGATTGGCTTGACAAGGTCCGTATTGGTTTGTGGTTACTGTTTTATTCACTTAATAAAAACCCTTTATCTATATCACCACACTTTTTCATACAAGAAAGATTGGGGAAAAGGGATAGGATGGTGATTATTTATAGATTTTTAAAAAGAGATGAAGGAATTAATTTTATAGGAACTGACAGTTTTGTATTTCAATTGACTCCTTGTTGTTTTGCACTAAGGGTTAATAATTATTTTCTTTTTAATATTTCATTTGATTATTTATTCTCAAGACGGATCGGGTTTCCTTTTCCGGATTGTTTTCATATTGATGAATCAGGGAAATTATTTATAGATGTACAACCAGGTATTGAACGAGTGATGCTTCCGCTCATTAGAGGATATAATTTTGAACCGGGAATTCAGATATTTCAACCCATGTTTTATCCTTTTTCTGAAGAGCAATGCCTTTCGAGTTTATATGATAAACCTTATGTACGCGAAAAGTGTTTAGATTATGATAATGGTATTGGATATCCTTTTATCTATGATGTTGCAAATAGGAAATTAAAAGTAGAAAATATTAATATTCCAGTCTGCGGTATTAATTACGAGAGTAGTATTTCAATTTTAGGTAAACAGACATATCAAACACAAATTAATCTATTACAGAATATTAATTATTCGTTTGATAGAGTATCCTCTGATTTTAAAAGATCTCATCAAGAATGTGAAAGAAGAGCGATAGAATTAAATCGAATTATTTTAAAAAAGTTAGATGATCAATAAGGATGGCTGGATTCTTTAACAACTGAGAGTAAATTAAAAGGAGAACTGAGTCGTGGAAGGTAAGAAAACTATATAAAAAGATTATATAGTTAAAGAAATATCTATTTTAAATTTAAACATGTAGTTCCTCACAAAATATGACATTGATGATTATTTTTAGGGGTAAGATTATATAATTTGACGCGGTCGCCGTGGTGAGGTACAATAAAAAAGAACTTCGCCATATTGAATTTTGAGGTGACATATGAGCGCGCGCAAAAAACTGTTTCACCATAAAACCGATAAAATAGATATTACTGATATTCGTTATTATGACTATTTCTTTAATCGATGTTTGTCATTGATTGCCCTTGTAATTCAATATTTACATTAAGTACTTAAGATTTATTTTATAGAGGTATAGTAATGGATTTACCTATAAAAGCTTTTTGTTTGAATGGAGATAATGCCAAAATAGAATTGATTATTACCGAGATATTGGACTTTCCTAATACATCTATAGAAGGTGGATATGATGTTAAGGGAATTCTCAATATAAACATTGGATGCTACTTTGTTAGATATGATAATTTTATTTTTGCCACAGGTGTAATTTATAGGTTTTTAGAGGGTCTGGAGAAATGTTATCAGGATTTAAAAGGGGAAGCGGAATATAGGCATTTATATGAACGCGATTTGGAATTCACACTAGAGATGACCAGTTTAGGACATGCAGTAATTAATGGCACATTTCGTGAAAATCCGGCCGTAAGCACCAAGTTGGACTTTGAGATGTCAACAGATCAAACATTCATAAAGTCAGCTATTAACGATATAAAAAATGTAATTAAAGGTTTTGGCGGATATACAGGATTACAAGGACAATAAGCAAAAGGGGTTGAACTGTATTGTTCAAAGAAAAATTTCAGGTCGTGCGTCTAGAGCACGAATGGTTCTGGTCGATATGTTCCCGAGGACGATGCACGTTGAGACGGTTGCGGTGATGGCAAAGGCATAAAGCTTTAAGGAGTTGATTCCTTTGATATGTTATTTAGTAAGACACGGCAAAGATGATGATACGATTCGCGGTGGCTGGAGTGAGTCGGGGCTGACAAGCGAAGGTAAAAAACAAGCCCTGCGCCTTGCTGCAGATATCTCTCATAATAAACTACAGTATAATATTAAACACATTTATTCAAGTGATTTGCCGCGGGCTGTACAAACAGCCGAACCAATTGCCGCCGTTTTAAATCTGCCAATCACTGCGTTGAAACAATTTCGTGAAGCCAACAATGGTGATCTTGCCGGCATGGATAACGATATAGCAAACCAAAAGTATCCCGGCTTATATTGGAATACTCTTGAATGGGAAGAGTGTTATCCAAACGGCGAAAGCCCAAAAGAATTTTTTGAGAGAGTGTGTGAAGCCTGGCGTTTATTAACTTATGAAATCTGTGATATGAAAGAGAATGTACTAATTGTAACACATTCCGGTGTAATCAATATAATTTTGCACCAGATAAACAATACTGTTTACACGAATAAGGGAAAACAAATACCCATAAGACACACTGCGTTAATTAAACTTAAAAAAGAACAAGGTATATGGGAAATCTGCGAAGTGTAAACTTACTTTTAGGAACAATGTTGGCCCGCGACCTGAAGTTTTTGGCAAGTGGAAACCGTCGCGGTGATGGAGAAGGTATAGACATGTTATACAAAGAAAAGGTAAATAACATATCGACAAACGCTCTCATAATTTCTTTTTATTCCGATAGATTGTTGACATAATGTTGTCAACAATTACAAGGTACAATAAAAAAGTAAAAAATCTATTTATAGATCAGGAGGAGACATTATGCAGAAAAAGGCCTTAGTAATCATCGATATTCAAAATGACATCACTAAGAATTATAAAGATGTGATCGGCAATATCAATCAGGCGATCGATTGGGCGGTCAGTCATGATATTCATGTTGTTTATATCAGACATGAAAATTTATCAGACGGCACGAGGACTTTTAAACCCAATACAGTTGGATCCGAATTCGTGCCGGACCTGAAAATGGTGTCGAAAAATGTTTTTACAAAATATAAAGGAAACGCATTAACCAGCAAAGAATTTGCAGACTTTATTCGCAAAAATGAAATAGGAGATTTTTACATAGCGGGAGCGGATGCTGTCGCTTGTGTGAAATCAACCTGTTACAACTTATGCACAGCGAATTACGGCGTTAGCGTCCTGTCGGATTGCATTACCAGTTATGATAAAAGGAAAATTGACGAAATGCTGCGTTATTATGAAAGCAAAGGCAGTAAAATTATTTCTTTGAATGACCTTTTAGTTTAAGTCCTTTCCATATGAACCGCATTGCGCGGCGGGCAAAAAACGCCCGCCGCTTTTGTTCGTTTATCGATCAATGTTGTGCGTCCTGCGTGGTTACTGTTCGCGTTGTTCCCGCCATGTGATTTTTTGCTTCGTGGGAACATATCGAAACAAACCTTAACCCTTGTAACAGAGCGATTTAGATGTCGGCGGTTCGCGAGTGTACAGGAAAGATGTTTTAGCTTTTTGGGGCTTGGCGGGAGTACAGGCTCATGTATTTTTTTGGCGGCGCTCCATATCGCTCTCGGAATTTGACGATGAAATAGGCAGGCGTGTTAAAGCCGCACTCGAACGCGATTTCACTGACTGACAGGGAGGAACTCATGAGAAGCTGAACGGATAGAATCAAGCGCAGCTCAAGAATATACTCCGAAATGCTTCGTCCTGCCTCACGAATAAACAGGCTGCCCATGTAATGCGGATTAAGATGAAAAATCCCAGCCAGCTCGCTTACGCTGAGTTTCTTGCGATAATTGCTGTTTATATAATTTATTATGCCTTGTACATGGCGGCTGTAGTTTACATTTCTGCCGGCAGTCAAATGATATTTCCGGATAAAAGCGACTAATATTTCACAGAAAACAGCGGAAAGAACGGAGGGAGAATAAAAATCCGAGTTTTTAATTTCGGAAGCGAGACACTTGATTTTTTCAATCAGCGCCCCAAGCTCATTTTCGTCAAATTTCACGTAGAGAGCGTTGTCTTCCGCCATGAGGTTCGCGGCCAAATCCTTTGGTATAAAATCCACCGAGAAGCGTATATTATACGATTTTAATTTGTTGTTTTCATCCTGATGCGTGGTGTGGAGGTTGTTCGGCGTTCTGAGGTACGCGCAGCCGCGAGACATACTGAATGAGGTTTTCTTCAGAATTTGCACGCCCATTCCTCCGTACACAAGTTCAAATTCGTAGTAGCTGTGCGCGTGAAGGGAGTTCTGCAGATGCTTCTCGCTTATTCCGTCGTACCTGTGCGTGACGGTAAGCATGGAATCCGCGTTTTTATATTCCGCATAATCGAATTTATCGGTTATATCGTCAAATTCTATGGAATTGATGTAAATGACATTTTTGATATTACTCTCCATGACATCTCAGTCTCCCGATTTTTAGTATTATTGCGGTAAAATTATTGATTACCGCAATAATATTAAACTATTTTATTGTCATGGTGTCAACGGCGTTCGATCGTGTAAATGTGCAATTTATTATATTATTACTGCCGATTATTAATTATCATCAGGCGATTGTGATGCTATAATAAAATCACGCAGACCGGTTCTGCGAAAAAAAGAGGCAAAATATGAAAGGGACATAATTTATGTTGAGTATTGATTATAAGGATTATGTGATCAGACTCTCCGATCCGGAAGTCTATGTGGATAACTTGGCACGTCGGAGAAGCGGACACATGACGCACGCGATGACCGAATTCGCTGAGGGAAAATTCATCGATTTCAATTCGAGCTGCTCCGCAGTACGCGCAGCCGGACACTCGGCCTACGGATTTGTCGAATACCGTATATCGGAAGACCGCGGAAAAACCTATTCCGAGGCCCGCGTGCTTCCGTTTTCGCGTGAGGCTTTCCTTGACGGTGTTTTCACCGTTTCGGTCGAGAAAACGGTAACCTGCGGGGACGGCAGTATTCTGGCTTTTTGTCTGCGAAACACGATGCTTGAACCTGTCTGCTGCGAGCCGTGGCTTACACCGATGGCGGTTCGCAGCCGCGACGGCGGTGAAACCTGGGGAAAGCCGTTTGAGATATCGCCTTATCCCGGCAGAATTTATGACGCTCTGACTGTCCAAGACAAAGTTATTTTCCTTGAATTCAAGAATGAGCATTTCATCGGAAGCGGACCAAAGCACAAGTATTCCGTATTTATCAGTGAAAACAACGGCGTGGATTTCTGCGAAACCGAGCTTCCCATCGACGGAATCGGCAGGGGCTACGGTTCGATTCTGTACGACGGCAACGGTATTCTTCACGCTTATGCCTACAATGTGAACGACGAACGGCATATGGACCACGCCGTAAGCTCCGACTTGGGAAAAACATGGGAAAATGTCGAACCATGCTATTTAAACCGAGGGATCCGCAATCCTCAGACCGCGCTGATTGACGGCGTTTATGTCCTGCACGGACGCGGAGAGAACGCAAATGGCTTTGTTTTCTATTTTTCAGCCGACGGCTGCACCTGGAGCGAAGCTTCGCTCGCAGGTGATAAGAGCGGAGGCTGCTACTATTCAAACAATCTGCCGCTGAATGACGCCGGAAGGAATTTTCTGCTGATACAGTATTCTGAGCTGTGCAGAAACGCGGACTCTAAGCCGGGGGAAAATTCTCAAGTGGACGTGATTCACAGAACGCTTGAGATTGTTAGGAGATAATGAAAATGGACGGACTCTTTCGGATAAATGAAAAGTTGGCAAACGGGGGAATTCTTTATGGTACACACGTATTCTGCGGCGCTCCGCCGCTCACCGAATGTCTCGCGCAGATCGGATTTGATTTACTTTGGATTGATATGGAGCATACCGCAATCGGAATCGAGAGCCTGCAAAACAATCTGATTGCAGCTCGCGCGGGCGGAACGCCTGCGATAGTCAGGATACCGTGGAACGAAAAGGTATTGGCAAAGCCTGTGCTTGATATGGGACCGGACGGAATTATATTCCCGGATATCAGAACCGCCGGTGAGGCCCGCGCCGCCGTTTCCGCCTGCGAATATCCACCGAATGGAGAACGCGGCTACGGCCCGCTGCGCGCACTCAACTACGGCGGCATTGACAAGACCGATTATGTTGATCGTTTATACCGCAGAACACAGCGTTTTTTGCAGATCGAACATATCGACGCGGTCGATAATCTCGAGGAAATAGCCGCGGTTGAAGGGGTCGACGGATACATTGTCGGACCGAACGATCTCTCCGGCTCCGCCGGGCACATCGGACGATACGATCACCCGGATATGACGCAGATTTACGACCGCATCGGAGAAGTTATGCGCAATCACGGCAAATTATTCGGCGTATCACTTGGCTACGACCCGGATATCATGTCCGAATGGCTTGAACGCGGCGCAAAAATGATTTTCTCGGGCAATGATGTCGGTTATGTTTTTGACGGCGCATCGAATCTGCTGCGTGAGCTTAAGCGGTTAAGTAAATAATTTTGATTTGAGAAGGAATTGCCTCATTACCCGAGATCTCCAGCTTTCCGCGCTAACGGAAAAGCGTAATAAATATATTAACATATCGGATAAAAAAACTGTTTATCCGAATAATGAACAAGGTATAAGAGGAATTTGCAAAGGCTAAAGTAATGCATCTATGTACGGGCGATCTGTGTTCGCCCGTAAAAAATCGATAAAATTACACTCAAGGTTCATCTGTGATTTGACGCAGTCGCCGGGGTGAGGTACAATAAAAAAGAACTTCGCCATATTGAATTTTGAGGTGACATATGAACGCGCGTAAAAAACTGTTTCACCATAAAACGGTATATGATATGCCCGGCACCGATGCGCTTTTTATTCAAGCGGTCAGGGAGAACGTCGAGTGGCATTACCGGAACTGTGGGGAATACCGTGAAATTCTTGACAGCCAACAGTTTCATCCGGATATGTTGATCACATATAAAGACCTGAGCCACCTACCGCCGATCCCCACGCTCTATTTAAAAGGCAATCCGTTGCTGTCTGTCCCCGAGGACAAACTGCGTTTGAAATCCACCACTTCCGGAACGTCCGGAAAACCGGTTGAAATCGGGTTTGACGCGGGCGCGTTGGGTTTGGGGCTGCATATGCTCCGAAAAATGCTGATTCAACATCAATTTCTCTCGCTGCGTTCCACGAATTATCTCATACTGGGCTATCAACCCGCTAAGCACAATCGGATGGGCGCCGTGCGCACGGCCTACGGCGCAACTTTCCTCGCACCGGCTTTGCATAAAGAATATGCGCTTGTTGATACGGGTGAAAAATATGATTTAAACCTTGACGGGGTCATGAAGGCATTAATGCGTTACAGCCGCTCCAAAGCGCTGGTTCGGATTCTGGGCTTTCCCGCGTACTTTTACTTTTTACTCAAAAAGCTCGAGCAGGAAAATATCTCTTTAAAACTGCCCGAAAAATCGATGGTCCTTTTGGGCGGCGGATGGAAGCAGTTTTCATCGCAGAAAGTAAAAAAAGACGAATTGTATCGCTTGGCCGAAGAGCGATTGGGGATCAAAGAGGAACGGTTTCATGAGTTTTTCGGTGTGGTGGAACACAATATTCCCTATTTTGACTGCAAAAATCATCATTTCCATGTGCCGGTCTACAGCCGGGTGATCATACGGGATTTTAAAACGATGGAGCCGGTGGAAAACGGCACGCCCGGGCTGCTCAATCTGATCACGCCGTTTCTTGATTCCATGCCGCTGGTCAGCATTATGACCGACGACATTGCCGTGTTGCGGGATGGGAAACAATGCGGCTGCGGAAACGAGTCGCCGTATTTTGAAATTCTCGGGCGCGCCGGACTGACGGGCATTACGACCTGTGCGGCAGGTGCGGGCAGCATGCTGGAGGGGATCACAATATGAATCTGATCAAAGGGAAAATGGTGTTGTCCCCAAAAGAACGCGATGCCGCTTTAAATGCGCTTGAAGGGGAGATTTACGATACCCTAAAAAGCGATGTATTGAACACGGAAATGGTTTTGAACGCGTGCGACTTGCTTTCGAAATCCATCGGGCAGGAGCATGTGAATTTACTCGTAAGCGCCGGTATTTCCCCCATAAAAGCCGAGGGTTATCTGCGGGAGGCAAAGGCGCAGCTGAACAGGGAAGCTCTGACGAAGCGGCTGAAAACCGAGCTTGGAGACGCGTTTTTTGCAAAAGAACCGTTTGTGGGCGAGAACGGCTCCGTCCGTGTCAAGGAGAGAATTTTGCCTTTGGGCACGCTTTTTCACATTGCGGCGGGCAATCAGTTCGGGCTGGCGTTCTACAGTGCCGTGGAGGGCTTGCTGACGGGCAACATCAATCTGATTAAACTGCCGAGTAATGACGACGGGCTGTCGGCAGTGATTTTTTCGGAACTGTTCAAAATCGAGCCCCTGTTAAAGGATTATGTCTATCTTTTTGATTATACTTCCACGGACACGGAAGCGATTCGGAAACTGATGAAGATCGCCGATGCGGCGGTGATTTGGGGCGGGGATTCGTCCGTTCGGGCAATCCGTGATCTGGCCGACCCCACGACCAAAATCATCGAATGGGGACACAAACTCAGCGTTGCCTATGTGACCCGCGACGGATATGACGAGCGCGCGCTTTACGGGTTGGCGGAGAATATTGTGCAGACCAATCAGCTGCTGTGCAGTTCGTGTCAGGGAATTTATCTGGATACGGATTCGATGGAGGACGTCTACCGGTTTTGCGAGGCGTTTCTGCCGGTTTTGGAGCAGTGCCGCCGTGCGCGCTGCGAGGAAATTCCGTTGGAGATACAGGCGCAGACCGGGTTGATGGTTTATACGGAGCGTTTGCGGGCGGATGATCGCCCCTGCCGGGTGTTTCAGGGCAAATACGGGGCGCTGCTTGCCTATGAGGATTCCTCGTTGAAAACAGCCATTCCCTACGGGAACTGTTGGGTAAAGAGATTGCCGAGACGGGAACTGGTCAACACCCTCCGGCCGCATAAAAGCCATCTGCAAACCGCGGGGCTGCTGTGCGCAGAAGAAGATCGGGAGGCGTTGACCGAGTTGTTATGGAAAGCCGGGGTCATCCGGGTCACGCAGGGGAAGAACATGTCCGAAACCTACACCGGCGCCGCGCATGACGGCGAGTATGCGCTCAGGCGGTATACCCGCATTGTTTCGCAGGAGTTTATGGATTAAATATGCGGTGATAGCGAGAAAGGTAAACACGGTTTCGGCATTTATTGACATTTCGCGCCAAATATTTATAATAGAGCAATGACGCTCGTTGCGGAAATGCATCAATGTAGGGGCGAACTGTGTTCGCCCGTTTTTTATGATACCAAAAGTTCCGTTACTGTATGGCACCTGAGAAACGTTTCAGGTTTGAAAAAGAGGAAGTGATATTTCTTATGGATGATTTGCCGAAGCGGAAAAAGAACAGATTGGATGGGTATGATTATTCATCCTGCGGTGCTTATTTCGTCACGTTGTGCGTTTCCGGACGGCAGAATCAATTATGGGAAAATGAAGAATCGAACTGTATTCACCCGCAGGAAGCAGCGGCTTTATCTGAAACGGGTAAAATTGTTGAAAAAGAAATTCGGAGATTAAACATCACATATGAAAGTGTGGCGGTGGATAAATATTGTATCATGTCCGATCATATCCATTTGATTATTTTTTTTCTGCCTGATTTAAACGAGCGAGCACAGCGGGTCGAACCCGTAACGCCTCCTACATTATCTAGGGTGATCAAACAATTCAAAGGAGCGATCACGAAACAAATTGGGTATTCGATTTGGCAGAAATCATTTTATGATAAAATCATCCGCAGTGAAAAAGGATATCGGGATGTCTGGGAATATGTTGACACAAATCCATACCGATGGATCGATGTATTGTGATTGCAGGAGAGAACCATGTCGCATGATAAATTTAAAAGCGGGCGAACGCAGTTCGCCCCTACACGATGATATTTATTAAAGGAGAAACTCCATGCCTCGAAAATTGTTTTATCAGCTGACCGCGAAAGTCGTAAGCGGGAAGGTGCTGCTCTCGTTTTGGCAGTCGACGCCGGTCTATCATGAAAAATCCATGCCGCCGGAGACGGTTTTTGAAATCTATCGAAAGCCGGAGTCGGAGTTTGCCTTCGGGCAGGATTATACGGAGTATTTCGATTCTTCGCAAGTCGGACAGGCCGAAATCATCTATCGGGGCACGCTGGAACTCTGTTATGACCGGCGTTATTTTTATACCGACGACAACGTTCAGGTCGGCATGACTTACAGCTACTGGGTGTCTGTGTCCGGGGACGCCGAACACGCGCCGTTCGGGCCTTGTTACGTCAAAGTGCGGGACGAGGCCGTCTGGTGGCCGTATGAGAAAATTAACAACACCATTGAACAACTGTCGGCGGAGTTCGGCGGGCTTGTCACGGTGAAACAATACGGGTTTACCACGATGAAAAAGCCGCTCAAGGGCCTGATCGCGGGGAACAGTAAAAACCCGGTCGCTTTGGTCGGAACCATTCACGCCGGGGAATCGGGGCCGGAACTCATTCTGCCCGCGCTCCGCAAATTGCTCGAAAACGACGCCGAGTTACTGCGCAAAGTCGGCATTGCAGCGCTGCCCACGGTCAACGCCGACAGCAGAGAGCGTTTGGTTTGGGGCGAGCCGCAGTATATCCGCACCAACCCCTGCGGCGTGGATATCAACCGCAACTTCGACGCGGACTGGGACACGGTGGACTACACCTACGGCTACGACACCTCCGAATACGGCGGGCAGACCTACCGTGGGCCGTTCCCGAATTCCGAAGAGGAGACCAAAGCGGTCATTCGGTTTATCGAGGAGGTCAAACCCCGCGCAGTGCTGTCGTTTCACTGTCTTGCCGGCATCTGCGACGATTCGTTTTTGACCGCTTCCTCGGCAAAAGAAGACGATACATACCGGCAATTGTGCCAAAAGGTGATCGATTTATTTAAAACGGGATTTCGCAACAAGCCATGCGCCGCTGATTTGAGATATCTCTGCACCGACGGGAGTTTTCCGGCTTATGTCTACCGCAAATACGGCATCCCCTGCTTCGATTTGGAGTTTTCGGGGGACGAAGAGGGCAGATGCTGCCTGACCGACCGTACCACCAAAGAGGTCATCGAACTCTATCAGCAGCGCCACTATCAGGGGTTGCGGAATCTGCTCAAAGGGTTGGCGGAGTAATTAATTAACAAGGAGCGACAATATGAACTGGGACTATGAAGACGGACGTATTTACAGCGTGGGCGAAAACGACGAACTGATGGCGGAGGCGACCTTTGTTTTCAAGAAAAACGGGGAAGTCGATATCGACCACACCTATGTGAATCCGGTTTTGCGCGGTCAGGGCGTGGCCGGAAAGATGATGGAGGTTGTTGCGGAATATCTGAAAGGTGAAGGGCTGAGGGCTTCGGCTTCCTGCTCTTTCGCCAACGCGTGGCTGCAAAAAAATCGAGAGCGGTATACCGATATCATCTCAAAAGACCTTGACTGTGACGCCGCCGCCTGCAAAATCGACGGGAAGCGCTGAGGAAATCCGGTTATAAAGAGGAGGGCAGGAAGCAGTTTCTTGCCATTTTTTGCATATTGTGCTATCATTACGACAAAGGGCAAGGGATTATCATTTAAATAAAGAATGCGGAGGCGAAAAAGCGAAAGGGGATTTTTTCGATGAAAAGAATCATCCGGTCAATATGTGCCTTTCTGTCGGTCGTTTTATTGATTCTTTCGGGCTGCGGCGGCGTAGTGCAGGAAAGCGCGATCAGCAGTATGAACGCATCGGTTTCCGAACCGGAAAGTAATATCATAGCGTCAACGGCCGATTTGAACCAGCCGATGATTTTAATTACATCCGGCGATGAGACGATAAGCACCTATGCCAGCATTTTGTGGGCGTCTTTATGGAATGGAGAACAGTTGGAATGCGCCGATTGCGAATCGTCAACATTTATAGGAGCTGTTAATCAACTTTCGGTCGTCACTTATGCCGACGATTTTTCGATTCAATACCGCGAGGACATTACTTTTTCGTATATCCGGATCTTCGATGAGGGCTTCATAAGGATATATAATGCGGTGGATTTATCATATTTGGATGGACTGCCGGAGGGTATTTATTATATTGTGGTTGTTATTTGCAAACAGGGGGATTACATTATATCCAAAGATGAATATGAATACATCGGTTATGAATGCGCATTTAAGCTGGTGGTTGAATAGTAATTGAAGAAAGTATTTAAATAAGGTTTTTAAGATAATAAAAAAACACGGTGGGAATTTTAATTTCTGCCGTGTTTTACTGTTTTCATGGCGGATGTTTTCTGGTATAATATAGAATATATAACAGCTGCGGAAAGGATAACAAGTAATGACAGGGCGAGAGAGAGTATATGGGGCGCTGCGGCATGAGCCGATCGACCGTGTGCCGCGGTACGATTCATTTTGGGATGAGACACTGATGAACTGGGGCATTTCCGCGAAGGAACTTGCCCAACGGTTTGATTTTGATATTCGGGTGTTCGGTCTGGACAACTCCATGCGGTTTTCGACTTCCCGCGAGGACTTGGGTGAGCAGGAGATTGTGAACGACCGCTGCGGCTACCGGGTGCGTCGTTTTAAAAAAGGCGGCCCGATGGACTTTTTATGGCACGCGACCGCCGAATATGAGGGCTGGAGCCAAAATAAACATCGGTTTCGGCTGGATCCCGCGGACGAGAGCCGGGTGGATGTCGCAGCATTTTTCCTGCGGACAACCCCCGTGCCGGACTGGGACACAGCGATTGCCGCGATCAACGCCGACAGCCCCGACAAATTCCGGCTGATGAATTTTTACGGTCCCTGCGAAGCGACTTGGCGGCACCACGGATTCGAAAACTGGCTGATGGACATGGCGGCGGAACCGGAATGGACGATGGAGATGTTCGGGGCGGTCACCAACCTCACCATCGAGACGCTGGACTACGCCCTGCAAAAAGGATTGAAATTCGACGGCATCTGGATGACCGAGGACCTCGGCTCCACCCGAGCGACCCTGATGTCGCCGAAAACCTATCGGGAGTTGATTTTCCCCTGGCATAAAAAACTGGGCGACTATGTGAAGTCGAAAAATCTGAAGTTTTTTATGCACAGCTGCGGCGACGTGTCCGACCTAATACCGGATTTTATCGAGGCGGGCGTCGACGTGCTGCAACCCCTGCAGGCCAACACCACCATGCATGTGGTCCGTCTGAAAGAGCAATACGGCGACCGGATTTCTTTTTGGGGCAATATCAGCGTCGCGGTCATGGAACAGGGGAAAGAGGCCATCCTCGAGGAGGCCAAAAGCAAGCTGATTCCCGCGAAACGGGGCGGCGGCTACCTTTACCACAGCGACCACAGCATCCCGGCCGACGTGACTTATGAAAATTATGCTTATCTTATGGGATTGTTGGACGAATACGGGACTTATTGAGCGGTCTTATGGTGAATGGTGTGGATATATTCCCAAGACGTAAAAATCACAGATTAAAAAATTTCGATTATGGCGGTTACGGTTATTATTTTGTGACCGTATGTACGCGAAACAGGATGAGGATACTGTGTAATATCACTACCTCAAATGACACGTTGCGGAGCGACGAGGGCGTCTTTCGGAGCGACGGGGGCATCTTTCGGAGCGACGAGGGCGTCGCTCCCTACGGGAATGTGGTGATATTTCCCTCTGAAATGGGTAAGAAAGTAATTGAATGTTGGAAAAATATCGCGTTATTGAATGAGAACATTGAAGTTGATAAGTTCGTATTAATGCCCAATCATATTCATGGAATTATTGTTGTTAAGAATGCGGAGCCGATTGAACAAAAAGAAAATGATTTCACTTTTAAAATCACGGAGCGACGAGGGCGCCGCTCCCTACAGGGATTGATCAAAGATTTCAAATCCGTCACAACAAGGTATTATAAGAAGAGGTTTAATAATGATTTTTCTTTGTGGCAGGATTCATTTTACGATGAGGTTATCAGAGATCAGGAACATTATGATAACATATGGGAATATATCGAAATGAATCCGATAAAGTGGGAGGAAGATGAATATTACAAATCGTAGGGAGCGACGCCCTCGTCGCTCCGAAAGACCCCCTCGTCGTTCTGTTTTTTAACATGCGAAAGGAAACAAATAATGCTTACCATTTATGACTGGTTTGGGTACGAATTGCCGATCAAAGAGCGGTATCGGCTGATTAAGGAGGTGGGATTTGATGGGGTTTTGATGTGGTGGAGCGATTTATTAAATCGCGGCGATTACAAAAGCGGGCCGGGGATGGCGCGGGAAGCGGGGCTTTTTATCGAGAATATCCATACGCCGTTTCAGGTGCAGGATGACCTTTGGTCTGACAACCTCGACGGGGAGGCCGCTTTTAATTGTTATCTGCAATGCGTCGCGGACTGCGCCGAATTTGAAATTTCGACGATGGTGGTGCATCTGCCAGACGAAGACCATCCGCATAACGTGTTGGGGATGGACAGGATCAAGAAAATTGCCGACAAAGCGGAGCGGATCGGCGTGAATGTGGCGATGGAGAATTTGCGCAATTTCTCCAATCTGTCGTATGTGTTAGGACAAGTCGATTCGCCGAGAATCGGGTTTTGTTATGACTGCGCACACCATTATCGCAACAATCCCGACAAAGACCTGTTAGCGATGTACGGTTCCCGATTAATGGCGCTGCATCTGCATGACAACTGCGGAAAGGCCATGCACCGACTGCCGTTCGACGGCACGCTGAACTGGCCCGAAGCGATGAAAAACATCGCAAAAACGGGTTATGCCGGTTCGACCGCGATTGAAGCCATGAACTGGGGGTATCAGGAGTTATCTGCGCAGGAATTTTTGCAGAGCGCATTTGAAAAAGCCGAGAAATTGGAGGCATTGAGGCACTGAAGCGACAGGGGGTGTTGTATTCATGCGGTTCAAATCGAAGATGGACGGTTGGTACAAGGCAGTCGTCTGGCTGACAATTTTAATTATCATTGCAACTCTTATCTTTCTCCCAAAGGAAGAATATCCGATCGGCTTCGGCGTGGGGATACCGATGGTCGGTTTACTGCTGTGGACTTATTTCGGGAGTTATTTCGAGCTGAGAGAGGATTATCTGCTGTGCAGAATGGGGCCGTTTACGCAGAAAATCTATTATGAGAAAGTCACATCGGCGAAAATCGGAGAGGGCATCCCGATGTCGATGGCATTATCAAAGGAGAACGTGGAGATCATCCAGAGCGGGAAAGGGAGCATCTGGGGAACGACTTACATATCGCCTATGCGCAGGGAAGCGTTTATGGCGGAGTTTCTGAAAAGGTGTCCCAAATTGAGGTGACTTACGGCTGTGCGCATCATTATCACAATAATCCCGATATTGACCTGTTGTCGATATACGGCTTTCGGCTGATGGCGTTTCTGAATTTTAATCTATATATGATTACGGGGTTTTCTTGATCGCAGCAACCATTTTCAAATAGGGCAGCGGCCCGGCGGGAACGGTCATTGTGATCTTTTCGCTTTCCCGGTCGTTTTCTTCCCCCAACTTTCCGGTCACCGTTACAAGTCCGTCACCGCATTGGACCGAGAAAGCACCGGGAATCGGCTCTGCGTGCGTTTCTTTTCCTCCGGCTTCGATAATCTTTTTGCGGCCGATATTCAGCGTGAATATCGCATAGGCCTTTTCAATGGCGTCCAATCGGAAGATTCGTTTTACGCCGGCGTATAAGATGAAATCCACCCAGCGTTTCTCTTCGTCTTTCCCCTGTTCGAGCCGGATGATGTTATTGTCAAAAGCCGCTTCGATGCAGTTAATAGAAATAACCAAATCGTTTGTATGGATTTCAAAAGCGGCGTCGCCGGTTTGCATAACGCTTTTTACGGATTCAACCGCGCCGCCGAATTCCAGGCGAAGCCGTAAGTCGGCGGCTGTAATAGTACTGTTTTGAATCCTATCCAGATGCAGGTGGGTGTCGCCGCCGTCGGTGAAGAAATTGACCATTCCCAAAACGGCGCCTTTTTTCTGAACACACGTCAAATGCCCCGAAGCGTAGTCGTACCCGTCGTGAAGCAATCTTAACTGCATATAAACCGGTGCTTCTGGGGTGCTCATGTAAGCCAGCAATGGGCGTCTCTGATTCCAGAAAACCGACCGGTTGAAGCTGCTGAGAACATAGTCGTTATTATAATATCCGTATTCCTTTTCATCGGGCGCCGTTCCGGTTCCCTTGTGAAAGGTTTTGCTGACAATCCGTTCGTCCGACGGATGTAAAAAGTAATCATAAAATTCTTCCGGACATTCCAATTTCATTCTGACCCAGGACGGGGAAACGTCCAGATCATCTTCCGTCAAAAAGCGAACCTTTCCGCCCGTGCCGATCTGTATGAAGGAAAGGGTGTTTTTGGGCAGCAGGTTGGTATAGCATCTGTAGTGAGGACCCGCCCATTGCCGGGTAGGCATATGAAAATGCTGCGCCAGGCATCCCCAGGCCATTTTGTTCAGATCCCGGATTTTATCCAGAGCATCCTGGTCCCGAATATGCAGCAGCATCGAAGCGATTTCTTCGATTGCCACCACCGTGTAGGTCGGGCTGTTGTATTCATTGAACGCGCCGTTTTCCATATTATACGCATACAGGATTTTCAGTCGGTTTTTTGCGTATGCCAAAATTTCCGGTTCATTGAAATGTTTTCCCGCCACATAAGTCACGTAAGTTCCCTTTAAAGAGATGTTCGTATAATCCGGTCCCACATCCCGTTTCATAATGGACTTGCAGGCATGGATGATCGCCGCTTTCAGGAGCTCTTGCAGATCCGGCTCCAAGACATCCGTGTAGTCAATGGCCGCCTGCAGCAGTTGTTTTCCGCAAAAATCCGCCCAGTTCCAGTCCGGAGGGGACATTTGGGACAGCGGTTCTTCTAAAAACCAGGGCCAAATGCCATAGGTGTTATGCGACGGGTCGGTGTCCTGCAGCGAAATCACTTTTCTTAAAATCCGAGAAGCCCTTTGCGTGTTCTTCTTATCTTTGCTGTCCAGCAGCGCCACGGCGTAATTCAGGGCGTGTATGGTGGGATGAACCACTCCGCCCTTTAAAGTGGTGTGATATCCCGGTGTGCGGAAGGGAAGCAGCAGCATATGTTCTTTTTCATCATAGCTTTCGTGCAGTTGATTGAGTTTTTCGGCAAAGGCGCTTTCAGATATTTCAGACATGATAATTCCTCCGATGAGCAGTATTAGTTTTTCGGAATGGTTTTGTGGGTTCTTCTTTTTGGCAGGATATCACATTTTGCGGGTTCAGTCAATGCGCTTTCCTGTGGAAAGCAGTGTTTTTGCCGCCGGTTTGCATGGGTTTGGGGAAAGGGTTGACTGAAACGGTTGAAACCTCTATTATATAATAAACGGATATTAAGGGAGAAAGGAACCGATAAAGCGACGAATTGTAAAAAACCGGAACGAATCATAACACAGGAGGAAACGACATTGAACATTTTGTGGATTTGTACCGATCAGCAGCGGTTTGACACACTCGGCTGTTACGGAAACAAGTATGTGAAAACACCGAATATCGACCGGCTTGCCGCGATGGGTACGCGGTTTAACCGTGCCTATTCGCAGTCACCGGTCTGCGCACCGAGCAGGGCGTGCTTTTTGACGGGCAGATACCCCAGAACCTGCCGCGTGCGCCAAAACGGACAGGACATACCGGCTGACGAGCGGTTGGTCACCAAAGTCCTTGCGGAAAACGGGTATACCTGCGGGCTGTCGGGAAAACTGCATATTTCGGCATGCCATCCGGATATCGGCCGCAACACGGAACCCCGCATTGATGACGGCTATGATTATTTCAGATGGTCGCATCACCCGTCCGGTGTCAGTCCGGCTCACGGTTGGACGATGAACGAATATACGATGTGGCTGGAATCGCGGAATATTCAATATCGCAGCGAGAATCTGGCGGAATGCCGCTATGTGCAGTCGGGCATGGAAGAGGAAAACCATCAGGTGACCTGGTGCATGAACTGTGCGCAGGAGTATATCGAGAGCGCCCGCGCACACGGCAAGCCGTGGCTGTTCTCGGTCAACGTCTTTGCGCCGCATCATCCCTTTAATCCGCCTGCGGAATATCTGGAGCGATATCTGAAAATGTTTGATGAAATTCCGCTGCCGAACTATGTGCCGGGGGAATTAGACGAAAAACCGCTGTTCCAGCAAAAAGACCATATGGGCGCTTATGACACCCCGGGCAGTATGGCTTATGACGCGATGACGGAAAAAGACCACCGGTATGTACGCGCCGCATATTGGGCGATGATCGATCTGATCGACCATCAGGTCGGGCGGCTGTTGGATTATCTTGAGGAGAGCAATCAGCTGGACGACACCATGATTATTTTCATGTCCGATCACGGCGAGAACCTCGGTGACCACGGGATGTACCTGAAAGGGCCGTATTTTTATGAAAACAATATCCGTGTGCCGCTGATCATCGCATATCCGTCCGTCATACCGGCAGGTCGGGTTAGCGACGCGCTGGTGGAGTTGATCGATTTGGCGCCCACGCTCTGCGACGCCGCGGGTGTCGACATAGAACCCGGCATGCAGGGGAAATCGCTTTGGCCGCTGCTCACGGGAAATGCGCCGCTTGACGTCCACCGCGAAAGCGTCTATTGCGAATATTACAATGCGAACGTCAATCACTGCAATCCGCAGGCGTTTGACACGATGGTTTGCAACGGGAATTATAAACTGGTTCGGGTGCATGACGAGACCGGCGTTGTGAAAAACCTCGGCGAGCTGTATGATCTGCAAAACGACCCGAACGAAACGGTCAATTTGTATCATCAGCCCGAATATGCGCAGGTGAAATCCGAGATGCTTGAATTGATGTGCGACAGAATGGCGCAGACCTGCGACCCGCTTCCGGTGCGAAAGGCCTTTTGGTGAAAACAGGGGCAGCGCAGAATTTAATTAATAACGCATAAAGAGGGTTTGTTTTGAAATTTGAATTTGACAGCGAAATCAAACTGCTCGGGCAAGATTAAATGGAACGTGTTCTATTTCCCGTATTCGGTGTCGGAACAGTTCGGCTCTAAGGGCAACATTCCGGTTTGCATTACGGTGGACGGGCATCCGTTCGACCACATGCTGCTGCCGTCGAAAAACGGGCACTATCTGGTCTATAACGAATTTATCAAGCGGGCGGTCGGTAAAAACCTCGGCGACAGCGTGCATGTGACGTTGGAAAGAGACGCGAAAAAGCGAGCGGTCGTGATTCCCGCCGATATCGAAAAGGCGCTGAAGGACTTCGGTGTTTTGGAACGGTTTCGAAACCAACCGGATTATTACAAACGCGAACAACTCAACCATATCGAAATTTCAAAAAAGGAAGAGACCCGGGCAAACAGAATCGTGGCATTGATGAAACTGCTTACAGAGCGGAAATAATACTTTTTAGGGGTTATAATCATGAAAAAATCTATACCGGTTTCCAACGGCTTCTGCCCGCAGACGCTGTTTGTCTACGGTACATACAACGAGGACGGCAAGCCGGACTTCGGGCTGTTCTGCTGGGTGAGTTATTATTGGGGCGAAGGTCTCGGGGTAATGGCTGCGATCTGCGAAGATAAACGCACCCGTGACAACATCCGCAGGAACGGGGTCTTTTCGATGGGGATGGTGACCGAAGAACTGCTTCCGCTGGCTGACTATTTCGGCTGCAAGTCGGGGTATGATGCGGATAAGATGAAGATTGAGGTCGGCGTTGAAAAAGGGCAGGTGCTCTCGGTTCCGGTGCTTGAAAAATGTCCCTGGACGTTCGAGCTGGAAGTCGATAAAACTTTTCGGGACGGAGGTGTGGACATTTATTTATGTAAAATCCGCAATGTGCTGGCCGACGAGGCGTTGAGTGATGATTCGGTTTCCTTTGAGGATAAGCTTCATATGATCCGCCCGGCAAGAACGGTGGGCGGCACCTATTTCTCGTGGGAAGGGCGTGCCATGGGAAAATGGGGCGAGCCGATGAAAAAGGTTACGGGAGAACAGTGATGACAAAAGAAGAAATGATTAACGCGATCGGCCCTTGCTCCCTGATGTGCTATACCTGCTTCGGCTATATCCACGGCGGGATCCGTGAACATGCCGCCTGTCTGCATGAACTTTATAAGGGCTGGTATGAGGGGCATGTAAATGTTTATAAGAATGACCTGACAGAAGGACGCATTGAAAAACTGAACCGGATCAATATCTTTAACGAGATGCTCGAAGAGCTTTACAAAAATCCGGGCTGCGAGGGCTGCCAGACCAACTGCGGTGCGCACGGGGGCTGCATTAAGGGTTGTAATATTCCGAAGTGCACTAAGGAACGCGGGATTCATTTTTGCGCTGAGTGTGCGGAATTCCCCTGTCAAAAAGACGTGGTGCCCGAAGGGATCCGGAAGCGTTGGCTGGACGGGAACACCTACATCAAAGAACACGGCTTTGAGGCGTGGTTCGAAAAGAACAAAGCCATCGCACATTATATCGAGCAATACGACGCGGCAAAGAAATAATTACATTAGGTAATATTTTAAATCAATTTGAACCCCACGCTATTCTACGTGGGGTTCAAATTTTTATTGTGATAGTACGATTATAATATGATCACTTTTGTTTAGTTTGATTTCGGCTCATATAAAAAAAGCACAAGGTAATTTTTAAAAACAAGCGGAATATTTTTAAATTATACAGGAAATATGGGAAAATGTAACCATTTTTGTTACTAAACAGTGGTATTATATGAATACATCTTTTTGTACAAAGGGATTAAAAGAGCAGGAAATAAAAAACACCTATTTTCCGAAAATCTTTTCATCGAATGGTTTCATCCGCAAAAGATAAAAAAGACGTTGCGGAGTTTGTTTTTTATGCCATTTTACAGGAAAAAAGATTATTCGGCAAAAGCTCCCATAAAATACCAAAATTAGCGATTGACAGGTGTCATTTAATTTGTATGATTAAACATAGGATTATTTTATGCTCCGATTTTTATATTCTATATTTGTTTTCTTTTGCGGATTAAACAACAGCAATGCAAAATATTTGCCGGCTTTTTAATCGGAACGGAGGTCAACTTATTATGAAAAATCATCAGACAAACTTCACCCGCCGGAAGCCGATTTCGCCGATGGCTCCTCTGCAGGACTTGAGAGAATTGCTGTATAGAGCTTTGGCGCTATACGGCAGTCAAACGGTTCTGCGTGAGACGCGTGGCGGTGAAATCGTACAATATTCCTGTGAGGACATTGTCGACGACATCAATGCACTGGGCACGGCGCTGATGGATTACGGCTTTGCGGATGCGCATATCGCACTGGTGGGGGAGAACTCCTATCTATGGTTTATTACTTACATGGCGGTGGTATGCGGCGTGGGTGTGATTGTTCCGCTGGATAAAGAGCTGCCCGACGAGGACCTTAAAAATCTGGCGCTCAAAGGCGATGCAAGTGCGTTGTTTTATACCGGATCCTATCACGGCGCAGCTCGAATGTTGGAAAACGCCGGAGTGAGGGGATTTTCACTTGAGCCGCTTCCCGGCGTGGACGAGGCCGATACGCTGAACGGGTTGATCCAGTACGGCAAAGAATTGCTCAGCCGCGGAGACCGCCGTTATCTGGACAGGCAGATCGATCGGGAGAAAGTCACGGTGATCTTGTTTACCTCCGGAACTACCGGTCCGAACAAGGGAGTCATGCTCAGCCATAAAAATATCTGCACCAATATTGAGAACATCGTCAGGATCGCGCCGTGCGAACCGGAGTCGCTGTCAATGCTGCCGTTTCATCATACCATTGAACTCAACTGCCACATTCTGCCCGGGATACTAAAGGGTATTAATATTTACATCTGTGCGACACTCAAGGGGCTTTTGGATACCTTTAAAGCGGTGAAACCCGGTATGTCGATCGTGGTGCCGCTGTTCTTGGAGACGGTGTATAAAACCATCTGGGCGGAGACGAAGCGGCAGGGACGCGACCGGGATTTGCGGGCTGCGATTAAAATTTCCAATCTGCTGCTTGCGGTTGGCATCGACATCCGTGACATCCTGTTCAAGCAGCTGAAAGAGAGTTTGGGCGGAAACTTCAAACGGGTCATGTGCGGCGGCGCGGCAATTGATCCGGAGATTTTGCGGGGTCTTTACAGCCTAGGCATCGACGTGGTGACCGCATACGGGCTGACTGAATGTTCTCCTGCGGTTTCGGTCAACCTGAAAGCGCACCGGCATCCGGAAGCCGTAGGGAAACCGTTAAAGAGCATTCAGGTTAAAATCGACCAACCCGATCAAAACGGCGTCGGCGAAATCTGTGTTAAAGGCGAAAATGTGATGCTGGGGTATTACAAAGACGCGGCGGCCACCGCTGCGACCTTTGACGGCGAATGGCTGAGAACGGGGGATTACGGAAAACTGAGAGGCCGGGAGATCACGGTGGTCGGCAGAAAAAAGAATTTAATTGTCCTCAATAACGGCAAGAATGTGCATCCGGAGGAGATCGAGGCCAAAATTATTCAGCAAATGCCCTATGTCAGGGATGCGGTGGTCTATTCCTATCAATATCAGGTAAAAGGGATGCTGATGCAAACCATCGCTGCCGCGCTGAAGATTGAAGCGGAAAATTACTTTGAATCGATGGATCACAAGACCATCGAAAAATTGGTGGCCGAGGATCTGCGGCGGGTCAATAAACTGCTGCCCGGATATAAGCAGATGCACCAATTGTTTATCACACAGGAGGATTTTTTACGCACGACCACCAAAAAAGTCATCCGCCACAAAGTCGTCGAGGAACAGAACAAATTCTCTTACGGTGAGGGAATTCCGATATAATATTATTTTTTAAAGAACATTGATACCTGCTTAAATGCGCGGTGAGAACGCAAAGCGTTAATTGATGGGACGACTTGTTCTATCCGCGGTATGCGCGCAGATTTGTAAAGCTAATATAAATAAATGTATAAAAAGGAGCGTTTTTATTATGTATGAGAGATTACTTACCATTCTGTCCGAATACGTTATACTGGACCCGGCGGAAATCACTCCGGAATCCGAATTGAGAAAGGATCTTGGATTAAATTCGCTGGAGTTCATCCATCTTATAACGGTGTTGGAGCGGGAATTCAAGGTGGCTATTCCTGAACGGGAAGCGATTAATTTTCAGTATATCAGCGACGTTATCGCCTATCTTGAAAAAGAGACCGTCCTGCACTGATCCGTCTTGAGGAGGCAGGATAGGCAATGACACCGTATATTGTTTTTAAGGATGTTTATAAGCGATATCAGATGGGCGAAGTGACAATTGTGGCCGCAAATGCGGTCAATTTCACCATTGAAAAAGGCGAATTCGCGGTGATTTTGGGCGCCAGCGGCGCCGGGAAAACCACCGTGCTCAATATGCTCGGCGGCATTGATAACTGCGACGAAGGGGACATCATTGTCGACGGGAAAGCCGTCAGCGCTCTCTCCGAGTCGAAAATGATTCAATACCGGCGGATGGACATCGGATTCGTCTTTCAGTTTTATAATCTCATCCCGAATCTGACGGCGGGTGAAAACGTAGAGCTTGCCTCGCAGATCTGCGGAAGCGGCCTCGATTCCGTGGAGGTGCTTTCAAGTGTGGGGCTGCGTGAACGTGTACAAAATTTCCCCTCTCAACTTTCCGGCGGCGAACAGCAGCGGGTGGCGATTGCCCGCGCGCTGGCCAAAAATCCGAAACTGCTGCTCTGCGACGAGCCGACCGGGGCGCTGGACGATACCACGGGCAAAAAGATTCTCACCCTGCTGCAGGAGACCTGCAGGCGGCAGAAGATGACGATTGTATTAATTACTCACAATACGGTGATCGCCCCCATGGCCGACCGCGTGATCCGCATGCGCAGCGGTTCGGTGGCCTCGATTGACCTCAATCCCTCGCCCGTTTCCGTGGAGGAACTGGAATGGTAATCCGCAGGGTGATTTGTTCCGGGCGGGAAAAGGAGCGGATATGAAGACGGGAATGTTGGGCAAGGATACACGCCGGGAGATTCTGCGCTCGCGCGAACGGTTTATTTCGATCGCGCTGATTACCTTTTTGAGCGTCGGATTTTTTGTCGGCGTCAAGGCGACGGCTCCCAGCATGCGCGCAACGGCGGAGAATTATTTTAACGCCTCTTCGCTGATGGATCTGGAGGTTATATCTACCGTCGGTTTCGACGACAGCGACGTGGAGGCGGTTCGCGTGCTCGACGGTGTGGCGGGCGTGATGCCGTCCTATTCGGCCGATCTGATCGTTACGGAGGACGCAGGCAACAGTGTGGCCCGCGTATCTTCGCTGCCGATTTCAGGTGAACAAGACACGCTGAATATCGTTCAGCTGATCGCAGGCCGCATGCCCGAAAATCCGGGTGAGTGCCTTGCCGCGCCGTACCGTATGCAGGATACGGACATCGCCGTCGGAGATGTCATCCGCTTCTCCGACACTGCGGGCTCAACAGCAACAGATGCCATTATTTCCGGCACAAGCTATACCGTGGTGGGTCTGATTAAATCGCCACAACAGATCTCCTATTCTTACGGGACATCCTCCGTCGGAAACGGCATTATCTCTTATTACATCATGCTTCCTGCTTCCGAATTCAAATATTCCCGCTATACGGAGCTCTATGTTCTTTTAAACCGAGCCGCCGGCGTCACCGCGTTCGACGCGCAATATGCAGCTGACATCAGCCGGGCGTCGATTCAAATCGATGAGGCCGGCCGGGTCAGCTATGATCTTTTTTTGCAGAATATCAAAACACAGATCGAAGATGCGGAAAGCGAACTCAACTTGCAGACGTCCGACGCCTACGCTCAGTTGAACGACGCCAAGCGGCAGCTGGATGAGGCGAAACTGGAACTGGAGAAGTCGAGGGCCGAAATCGACGCCGGTTGGGATGATTACAATAAAGCCAAAGCGGAAGCTGAGGCTGAATTTAAAAAAGCCGAAGATGAATTATTTGACGCTGCTGTTAAAATCTCCGAAGGGAAAACACAGCTGATCATCGCTCAGGCCCAATATGACAAGGGCGCAGCAAAACTCGCAAATGCACGCGAACAACTGGACGACGGCTGGGCACAGTATGATCTCGGTGCGGCTGAGTATCAGGAAAATGAGGCGTTGTACAACGATGGGCTGACGCGCTATACGGCGGCAAAACAGGAGTTTGACGAGGCCAAAGAAATTTACGATACCGCACAGGCGGCTGTCGCTATGGCCGAAGCCGTGTTGAACGGGGAAGAGATCAATATGGAGGAAGCGGAGGCGCTTTACGAAAAGGCGCAGGCGGAACTTCAGGATTATATCGATAACGGCGGTGCCGACCCGGAGGTGACCGCTCAGTTGGAGGAGCAGGTTCGGGCCGCTGCCGAACGTGTGGCGAATGCAGAGGATCAGGGCGCACAGGCGCTGGAAGAACTCCAAAAGGTTGTGGCACAGATCGAGGGTTATGAAACTCAACTGCTGGAAGCCGAAGCGGAACTGAATGCCGCGAATCAACAGTTGGAGCAAGCTCGAGAGGAGCTGGACAAAGCCAAAGCGCAGCTCGATCTGGCCTACGGAGAATTGAACAGCGGAGAAGTTGAATATGCGGCCGGAAAGAAAGAGCTGGATGAGGCGAACGCGCAGTTGCGGGCCAATAGGTTGAAGTTGGAGGCTGCCGAAACCAAGCTCAGAGCGGGTGAGGCGGAATTCAATCAAAAAAAGGCATTGGTTTTGACTCAATTGGCGGATGCAAAAGCACAACTTGAGGCCGCAGAAGAGCAGCTGGCTGCGGGACAAAAAAAATACGATGAGGGATACGCTGAGTATCTGGATGCACTCGCCAACGCGCAGAGCTCAATCGCCGACGGGAACAATCGCATACAGAATATAAAAAATATGTTCGGCGAGGTCGAATCGGGGAAATGGTATGCTTTCACGCGTGATGACGTTATCCAGAGTTATGCGGGTTTCAATCAGGATTCGGAACGCATCGACGCGATCGCGGCGATTTTCCCGGTGTTTTTCCTGTTGGTCGCGTCGCTGGTCTGTCTGACCACCATGTCCCGCATGGTTGACGAGCAGCGTGTTCAGATCGGCACCTACAAAGCGTTAGGATATTCGTCGGCGCAGATTGCGGGCAAATACATGATCTACTCCGCAGTCGCCTGCATTCTCGGCAGCGTGCTGGGGCAGCTGGTCTGTATTCAGATTTTGCCGCGGGTGATCATCGGCGCTTATTCCGCACTGTACCGCCTGCCCGATATTGATATTCAAATTCCGTGGGATATGTCGCTGATTTCAATGTTCGTTGCCTTGCTTTGCACGGTGATGGTGGCCTGGTACTGCTGTTATAAGGAGCTGAGAACGCCGACTGCCGCACTGATGCGCCCAAAGACGCCGAAAGGCGGCCGAAAAATATTCCTCGAGCACTTTAAGAGATTTTGGTCCGCGATGAGTTTTTCCCAAAAGATCACCGCGCGCAACCTGTTTCGGTATAAACTGCGGCTGATGATGACGGTATTGGGCATTTCGGGCTGCATGGCACTGATTGTGGCGGGCTTCGGCATGCGCGACGGGGTTAATCCGATCGTGGATAAGCAGTACGGAGAGATCAACCGCTATAAGATTATGTTTACGCTGTCAAGAGAACTGACGCGTGACGAAGCCAATGCGTTGGGGCAGCAGTTTGCGGAAGATAACCGGCTGAGCGGCGAGTTGTTTTCGAAGATTTTGCCGGTCGAGGCTGAAAAAGGCGGGGAGGTGATCCGCAATGTATTTGTGTTTGCGCCGGAGGACATCGCGCAGATGGAACGGATGATCACCCTGCGCAATCCCAAGAACGAAGGTGCGCTTACACTCGGCGACGAGGGCGTGATTGTCACCGATAAACTGGCGGAGGCGCTCGGTATCAGCGTCGGAGATACCGTCACCTTTATCGCGAACGAGGTGCTTTATACGCTTCCGGTTACGGCGGTCACCGAAAATTATATCTACCACTATATTTACATCTCGCCCGCGCTTTATGAGCAGACTTTCGGTACGGATATAAAGTTTAATTCTATTGCATGCGCAGCCAGCGAAAACATGACCGATTTTGAGGGCTTTGTGTCCGACTGGCTGGCGAAGGACAGCTCGATTCTGTCCATCGTCAGCATCGATGCGGCAAGGAAATCTTTTGCCGAGACCATTAACAGCATCAACATCATCATATTGGTCATGTTGATTGCGGCAGGCGCGCTGGCTTTTGTGGTAGTCTATAACCTGACCAATATCAACATCTCCGAACGCACTCGTGAGATTGCCACCATCAAGGTACTCGGGTTTAAGCACAGTGAGACCAATATGTACATTTTCCGCGAAAACTTCGTGATGGGCGCCGTCGGGATTGTGCTCGGCGGTGTGATCGGCTATTTTTTGGCGCAGTTTATGCTTCAGACGGTCGAGGCGGATATGGTCAAATTCGCCAGAGACATCGCAACCGCGAGTTATCTGTATGCCGCGCTGCTCACCGCGTTCTACATCGTATCGGTTAACCTGTTGATGACCAAACGCATGCGGGACATCAGCATGGTCGAATCACTGAAGGCCGTTGAATAGCGGTAAAACAAGGACGGAGGAAAAATTATGTCAAAAAGAGAAACCGGCAGAACGTATTATGACATTTTCGGCTCACAGCAGCTGCCCCTGGTACAGCTGCAGTACAGCCTGCACAAGGAGTGCAACCAGATTGTCTTCTACATGATTGTCAACCAGCAGTTTGACTTTGAACTGCTGAAACAGGCGGTGAACACGGAGATTGCGCGCAACGACTGTTTGCGTATACGCTTCGAAAAACATGAGGGAAGCCTCAAACAGTATTTTATGCCGGAATATCGGTTAGACAAAATCCCGATTCTGGATTTCACGGGAAAAACAAAGCAGGAGCAGGAAGCCGTGCTGATGAAAGACGCGCACACTCCACTGAAAACCAAGAAAGGGGAAGTGTACCGTTTCATTTTTTATCGGACTTATGACGGACACACCGGCATCTATTTGAACATCTCTCATGTCCTCGCAGATCTGTATGCCGTGGTTTTATTGTTCGCCGATCTGCTTGAGGTCATTGCCGCGCTGCAAAACAAGACCCCTATGCCCCGGCCGCTCGCCGCATTCGAGGAATGTTTGAAAAAAGATCTGCAGTTATTCAATGACAAAGAGGAGCTGGAGAAACACCGTCAATTTTATAAACATTATTATGCCAAAGACGGCCCCTCGTTTTATGCCGGTGCCGACAATATGCGCTGTCTGAACAAAATGCGCCGCAAAAAGAGGGACCCGAATCTTCGCTATATGTCCCTGAATACGTTTATATATGATAAAAGCGAAAACTACGGGATACATCTGTCCGCGGAAAGAGCCGCGCCGATTCTGGCTTACTGTGAAAAGAACGGAGTCCCACTGCAGACGATGGTCTATGTCGGTATGCGCACTTATCTTTCAAGAATCAGCGAGGAGACCGACGACGTCACTTTTATGATCGCAGTCAACCGGAGAATTACACTTGCCGACAAGCGCTCCGGCGGCTGCCGCGTCAATGCGCTGCCCCTTCGCACCGTGATTCAAAAAGACCAGACGTTTCAGCAGGCGATCGAGCATACCCAGCAGGTGCAATATCAGGTTCTGCGCCATGCGGATTATTTATATTGTCTTCATCAAGGTGAGATCAAAGCCATGGAACACATGTCGATGTTTTCTTGGACCTATTCGATGCTGCTGACCTGCGTTCCGCTTTCGCTTTCACTGCCCGAGGGTTGGCACTGCGAATTCGGTAATTACAGCAATGGCCGGTTCACGCTGCCGCTTTATACTGTGGTGGTTCCCAATATGAACGACGGCGGGCTCGATTTTCGCTTTGAGTATATGGTGAAAATTTTGTATCCCCATGAGCTGGAGGCGCTGTTTGAGCAGAGCGTTGAAGTGATGGAAAGGGGCGTTGCGAATCCCGATATCACGATTGGTGAATTACTGCACGGGGCGCCCGAAACCGATACGAAAAAGGATCTTTCGGCAGCAGTGCTTTAAGGCGGTAATTTATCGTGATTCAAAAAAGTAGCCGTCTGTAAAATGACGGTTTCTTTTTTTGAGCATGAATATGCAGGTTGAATTATCCGTTCGAACCTGTTATATTTAATTCATCACAGACAGCAAGGAAGACAGAGGGAAAACGGTTATGGAAATCAGAAAAGCTGAAGTTGGCGAAATCGACAGCATTATGAAAATTTACGGATATGCGAGAAAATTTATGCGGGAGAACGGCAACCCGGAGCAGTGGGGAGATTGTCATCCCCCGCGGGAATTGATCGAAAACGATATCCGTCAGGGGAAACTCTATGTCTGCACGGATGATGGCAAAATTGCCGCCGTGTTTTATTATGCGCGTGAGGACGACCCGACCTATCGCATAGTCGAAGGCGGTGCATGGCGCAACGACGAACCGTATGCAGTGGTTCACCGAATCGCCTCCGCCGAAGGGACAAAGGGTGCTGCGACTTATTGTCTGAACTGGGCGTTTGAGCAATCCGGCAATATCCGGATCGATACGCACGAAGACAACAAACCCATGCGGAGCCTGCTGGAAAAACTGGGTTTTGTTTATTGCGGGGAAATTTATCTTGCGAATGGGTCACCCAGAATCGCTTTTCAAAAGATCAGGTGAAAGAAGCCGTAGAAATAGGAGGGGATTATGAGCTTTGATCCGGCCGTGTTCGGCGAGGGATTCCATCGGTTTGTCGAGATGGAGTTCGATTTATTCGGCACGACCCTTGCGCCGTTTTTTCATATTGCCTCACTGATCGTCCTGTTGTTGGTTTTTTGCATGGGCAATCGGGTCAGAACGGTATTCACGGCTTATTTTGCGTTGAATTGGTTGTTTTTGTTCGGGTACTGGGGCGTTTTCGGCGTCATTTACTGGGCGGGAATCGGTGTTGTTTATCTACTGGTGTTTCTTGCCGCACCGGTACTGTTGGCATTCATCGCGTTCTTTTGGGTGCGGGAACTGTTTCGAAAGAGCATTGATCTTGATTACAGGCAGACAGCGGGATATCGGTGGGCTGTGCTGCCGGTGCTGGTTTGGGGATTCTGGTATCCGTTTTATCAGTACGGGCAGGGGTTCACCCTGAACGTCAGCGACCTGCTTTTTTCCTATTACGGACTCATGCCCTGTCCGACAACGATGGTCGTATTGAGCCTGTTCACATTAAATTATCCCCGCGGAAACCGGGTGTTGTTCCGGTTGATGGCGATCTATGCGGTGCTGATTGGAACCGCCACCGTGTTGACCGGATGGCTGCCTGATATTCCTTTTATCGTGATCGGACTTTATGCTTTTGGACTGATGCTGTTCGAAAGGAAATCCCGCCCCCAAAACATCGGCGGGAAATCATTTTCGGATATAAACGGAGGAGAGGGAAATTGAAAAATAAAACCGGCAGGGGCTTTTTGATGATTTTTATCTGCTATCTCATTGCCGCTTTGGCGGGTGCAATGATCTATTTGCATATAGACGGCGCGGTTTGGCTGAAGCTGCTGGCTGCGGATACCGCCGCGACCGTGCTGATTTGGGCAGCGAGCGTTATTTTTCGCAATGCGTCGGTTTATGATCCTTATTGGAGCGTGCAGCCCATTGTCATTTTAACGCTGTTGTTGATTCAAAAGGGCAGTATTGATTTGGGATCTGCTCTGCTGTTTGCCGTTATTTTATTCTGGGGCATCCGGTTGACCGCTAACTGGGCCTATACCTTCAAGGGGCTGGGTCATCAGGATTGGCGGTATGACCGGATTAAGGAACAGACCGGGAAATTTTACGAGGTTGTCAACCTTGTGGGGATTCAACTGATGCCGACGTTTATCGTGTATCTGTGTATTTTGCCGGCGGTCTATTATGTAACGGGGCAAAGTACATTCAGCGCGTTTTCTTTGATTGGGCTGCTTATCAGTTTATCCGGAGCGGTTTTGCAGATGACAGCAGATATTCAAATGCACGGATTCCAAAAGAGCACCGGGGATCGGACGAAAATCATCCGCACCGGGGTCTGGAAACACGCGCGCCACCCGAATTATCTCGGTGAGATCATGATGTGGTGGGGCGTCTATCTGGCGGTGCTTCCGAGCCATATCGAACGCTGGTATTTATTGATTGGGGCGCTTATGAATACACTGTTATTTTTGTTTATCAGCATTCCGCTTGCGGAGAAGCATCTGGCAGGGTATAAAGAGGGGTATGAGCAGTATCAAAAAGAGACCCGAATGCTGCTTCCGATCCCGAAATAAACCGAAAAAACAGAAAGGGATTTGCATAATCATGGAGATCAAAATCCGGGCGTATCGGGATGCCGATGCCGCCGAGATGATCCGTATCTGGAACGAGGTCGTGGAGGAGGGGATCGCCTTCCCGCAGGAGGAGTGCCTGACTGAGGAGACGGGCAGGGCGTTTTTTGCCGAACAGACTTTTTGCGGTGTCGCAGAATGTAGAAAAAGCTCGAAAATATACGGAATGTATATTCTCCATCCCAACAATGTGGGGCGGTGCGGACATATCTGCAACGCAAGTTTCGCCGTCGGTTCCGAGAGCAGGGGTCTGCATATCGGGGAAATGCTGGTGAAAGACTGCCTTTTACAAGCCAAACAGCACGGATTCAAGGTCATACAGTTCAACGCCGTGGTCGCCTCCAACACGCACGCGCGGCATCTGTATGAGCGGCTCGGGTTTGTGCAGCTCGGGACGATTCCGGGCGGATTCCGGATGAAAGACGGGCATTACGAGGACATCTGCCCGTATTATCATCTGCTGTAGCTTTCGGAGAGTAAACGGTTTAATCACTGAACGGAAAAGAGATTGTTATGAACGATTGGTTTACAATAGACCGCATTGACGCGGATACATACATCATCAGCGAATACAGGCACTGGGAAGAGACGCACTGCTATCTTCTGAACGGGACGGAACGCAGTTTGCTGATTGATACCGGACTCGGCATCTGCGACATCTCCGAAGAGGTGAAAAAACGGACGGATCAACCCGTAACCGCTGTGGCGACGCACATTCACTGGGACCATATCGGCGGGCATCGATATTACCCGGATATTTACGCCCACGAGGCGGAATTGAATTGGCTTTCCGGCGAATTTCCCCTGACGATGGAGACGATTCGGGACATGGTGATTGACCGCTGTGATTTACCGGACGGATATGATGTAAACGGTTATGAATTTTTTCAGGGAACGCCCACACGCGTGCTGCATGACGGAGATGTGATTGACCTCGGAGGACGCGTCATAAGAGTGCTGCATACACCCGGTCACTCTCCGGGGCATATGTGCTTCTGGGAAGAGGCGCGGGGATATTTATTCACAGGTGATCTGGTTTATAAGGATACGTTATTTGCGTATTATCCGTCCACCGACCCGGCGGCCTATTTGGATTCGCTGGAAAAAGTCGCTTCTTTATCCGTAAAAAAGGTCTTTCCGGCACATCACAGCTTGGAGATCAAACCGGAGATTTTGAATCGGATGCGCGGCGCTTTTCGACAGCTGAAAGCGGACGGCAAACTCCGTCACGGAAGCGGAACATTCGATTACGGCGATTGGGCGGTATGGCTGTGATAGGATGGTTTGTTATATGAAAACGAGGGATGTGAAATGAAGACCGGGCATTTAAAAACCGTCGGGGGAATTTTACTTTTGATGGTCACATTGCAGGCGCTGCTGTTCGGAATCCAGCAGCTCATCTTTGTGTTTGTGGAGCGGACGGATTTTTCCGACCACATGGCGATGATGGCCGCAATGGCGTTGCTGACGGTCGCTTATACGCTCATTTTCAGAGCGCAAAAAGTCGAATTGTCGGTATTTCCGAAAAAATTCGGAACTGGCTATATCATTGCCACCACGGCAGCCATTCTTTTGCTCATCGTCAATCCGGTGAATTATTTCGGCGGGGCAGAGGCGATCTGGATGAATATTTTTGCCTGCATCGTGACGCCGATTTTTGAGGAGTTGATTTTTCGCGGGTATATCTGGAAAAAACTGAACACGGTTTTCACAAAGGAATGGAAGACCTATCTCGTCTCGACCGTTCTGTTCGGGCTCTGGCACCTTGGGTATATCAGTTCCATTGCCTTCCGTGTTGAGACGGGGCTTGCGAACGCCATGATGTGGAAAGTGATTGTGGGCTTGTGTTTCGGAGTCGTCCTGGGATTTGTGCGGCTGAAGACAAAAAATTGCTACTCGACGATTTTGCTTCACGGGGTGATGAACCTGTTCGGTAGATAGTCGCTTAATATGTATTGTTTTCCTTTGATTTATTTGGCATATTATGTTATTATTGCGAAAGGAGGGGATTTTAAATATGGATAAATTCGAATATTATACCTATTGTTATGATACCGAGGGTTGGTCAGGCGGAAAGGTGGACGTCGTCCGGCTGCAGGCTGAACTGAACCGGCTGGGCGAAGACGGCTGGGAACTGGTGAGCGGGACCTCATCCAATCAAGCGTATGGGCAATCACGGAGTTTGATCTTTATCTTTAAACGGAAATTGAATTATTAGGAAAAGCGCTCTGATTCATTCAGGGCGCTTTTTATGTGGTTGCAAAGCAGCAGATGACAAACGAAGAAAAAATTGCTATAATACCGTTGTCGGTTTGGTCGTTTTTTAGAGGAAAATGGGGTAAATCAGGGGAAGAGCCATGAATAAAGGGATTATTGTTATACACGGCGCGCCGGGCAACGGCAATACCACGGTAGGCGGGCTGCTTCATGAAAAATTGAAGTGCCCGTGGTTTGAGTTCGGGTGGATCCCGGAGTTTCGCAATTTGAATCCGCACACCGAAATTCCGTATTCCGAAGAGGAGGAACTCTCGTTTTCCTCGCTTGCGCTGGTGGCGAAGAATTATCTTGCACACGGCTTTGAATATGTGATTTTGACCGATTTGCCGGATCGGCTGGTTGCGACTCTGCCGGAGGTATACGGCGAAGACGGATATATGCTGTTTATGCTGTATTCCGATGACAATGAAATCATTAAGAACCGAATTATGACCCGTACCAACGGGAATTTATATAAGGACTGGGAAACCGCCATCAAACTCAACCGCACAATCAAAGAACGTCCGCCGATTGCCCATGAGACACGCATTCGCTCCGACCAAATGAGCGCCGAAGAGATCGCGGAGAGTATTTACGGGATTATAATGTAGGGGCGAACTGTGTTCGCCCGCTATACCAATCATCGGGCGAACGCAGTTCGTCCCTACGCGATAGAATTTTACGAAAGCGGTAACAACAAATCATGAATCAAACGCAATGGAAAACCGAACTTGAAACACGCATTCAAAAACTGATCGGGGCGATGGCCAAAGCCAATCCCGAATTCGAGACCGCGCTGATTGCGGGGCGGATCAATCAATATTACCTGACCGGAACGATGCAGGACGCCGTTTTGATTTTAAAACGGGACGGCAGCGCCTATCTGTTTGTGCGCAAGAGTTTTGAGCGGGCCAAGGACGAGTGCCCGCTGGATATCGTCTATCCGATGGGGTCTTACCGGGATATGCTTTCGGTGCTTTCGCCCGAATTCGGCACGACTTATCTCGAGGTCGAAATCGTGCCGGTCGCGATGATGGAGCGGTTCCGGAAGTATTTTAAAATGGATAAAATTCTGCCGTTCGAACCGATCATCGCAGCGCAGCGGGCGGTCAAAAGCCCGTATGAACTCGACCTGATCCGCCGTTCGGGAAAGCAGCACAAAATCCTGCTCGAAGAAGTTGTCCCGACGCTGCTGCGGGAGGGCATCAGCGAGGCGGAATTTCACGGGGAACTGTTCGCGGCGATGATGAAACAGGGTCACCACGGCGTTTCGCGGTTCACGATGTTCCAGTTCGAGGCAGTCGTCGGACAGCTCGGATTCGGCGACAACTCGGTCTACCCGACCAATTTCGACGGCCCGGGCGGCATGAAGGGCATGAACGCGGCCTCTCCGGGACTCGGCAGCCGCGAGCGGAAACTGCAAAAAGGCGATCTGGTATTTGTCGATATCGGGTTCGGTATCGACGGCTACAACAGCGACAAGACGCAGGTGTATTCGTTCGGCAAAACGCCCGATGAAAGCGTGTTGAAAATTCACCGTGCCTGCATGGACATCGAGAGACGGTGTGCCGAAATGTTGATTGCGGGAGCGATTCCGTCCGAAATTTACGCCAAACTCACCGACAAACTGCCGTCGGAACTCTCGACGGGCTTTATGGGATACGGACAGAGCGTCAAGTTCTTGGGGCATGGAATCGGGCTGCACGTCAACGAGCTGCCCGTGATCGCAAAGGGCTTTGACGAGCCGTTACAGGAAAACATGGTGTTCGCAGTCGAGCCGAAATGCGGGCTGCCGGGTATCGGCACCGTGGGCGTTGAGGACACTTACATCGCCAAGGCCGGACACAGCGAATGCGTCACCGGCGGCGGGATTGATATTATGACGGTATGATTTTGATTGAAAGGTGATGTGAAAGTTAAGTGGAGATTCGGACGGTTGAGAAAAACAACATAAAAATCGCGGTAGTGACTGCGGATGAAAAGCTGTTATACGACGTGCAGTCGGCGTTGGATTTGATGGCGACGGTGCAATACGAGGCCGACAGCAGCCGTATCGCCATGTATAAAGAATCCGTCGCCGAGGACTTTTTCATCCTCAGCACCCGGCTGGCAGGTGAGATTTTGCAGAAATTCACCAACTAGGGCTTACTGAAAAACTAAAAACCTTATTTTTATGAAGGTTTTTAGTCGCCAAAAACTGCGGTTTTCGGGCGCAAACGCTTTCAAAACGTTTGTTTTCAGATGCCGCGATTCAGGGCGGCGCTCAAAAATAAAATTTTGAGTTTTACCAGCTTCGCTGATTAATGAAAAATCCTTGACGAATTTTTCAATGCGCCCTGATTGCCACTGCAAGCTGGCGATGATCGGGGATTACTCCGGAGCGTCAACCGCAGTTGACACTCTATACACAAGCAAATCGCTAAAGGATTTTATTTACGAGAGCAACAACGGGCGGGACATTTTCTTTGTCGCCACCGAGGGAGAAGCGATCGAGCGGTTGAGCGGATCAGTTATTTGATGAAGGGGCGAACACAGTTCGCCCCTTGATATTTTTTAGGAGCTATAGTAAAATTGATCTATACGATACATGCACTCAAAATCAAGTGTAACATGAACCGAGTTCTCAACACCAAACCATAGATTCGCAAACCGAAACGGAGGTAAAATTATGATCAGTGTAACATTGGCAAAGGCGCTCAGCGAGCAGGTAAACGCGGAATTTTATTCGGCGTATTTGTATCAGGCGATGTCGGCTTATGCGGAGGATGCCGCTTTAAAAGGCGCGGCAAACTGGCTGTGGGTGCAGGCAAGAGAGGAAATGGCCCACGGCATCCACATGTACCAATATATCTTGGATCGCGGCGCGGTTCCGACTTTTGCCGCGATTGAGGCACCTCCGGCAGCGACCTCTTTCGCAAACCTGCTGGACGTCTACAAAGCCGTGCTTGTCCACGAGCAAAAAGTGACGGCGCGCATCAACAACATCGCCACCCTCGCGATGAAAGAAAACGACCACGCCTGTTATCAGTTCATTATGTGGTATGTCAACGAGCAGGTCGAGGAAGAGGCGAACGCCCAGGACATCATCAACCGGTTAAAATTGATCGGCGAAAACTCGGGACAGCTGCTGACGCTCGATCAGGAGCTTGCGGCGCGGGCCTATGTCAATCCGTTCCCGACCGACGCCAAACTCGGCGGCACGGCCATGGCCTGACGGTAAAAAACAACCGCAGACGAAAACAGAATAAAGGAGGGTCTTGCCATGAAGGTCTTTATGGTCGGCGGAACGGGTTTGCTCGGCAGCGAAGCCGCTGCCGAACTGATCCGGCGCGGGCATGAGGTCGTCTCGGTGGCGCTTCCGCCTTTGCCGCCCGGTGCGGTGCTGCCGCCCGAGATGAAAATCGAGTTCGGAAACATCCTCGAGATGTCGGACGAGGCCATCAAAACCCTCATGTCCGGCTGCGAGGGCTTTATCTTTGCCGCAGGCGTCGACGAACGGGTCGAAGGCCCGCCGCCGATCTACGACATGTATAAAAAGTTCAATATCGACCCGGTCAAGCGTTTGTTGGCCATCGGCAAATCCGCCGGCGTGAAGCATGCGGTGATTTTGGGCTCCTATTTTTCGTATTTGGATAAGAAAAAGCCCGAAATGCAGCTGACCAAATGGCACCCCTATATCCGCAGCCGCCGCGATCAGGAAGCCGCCGCGCTAGCGTTCGCCGACGGTGATTTCAACGTGGCTGTCCTCGAATTGCCCTATATTTTCGGCACACAGCCCGGCCGCAAACCCGTTTGGCTGTTTTTGGTCGAGATGATTCGGGGCATGAAAAAATCAACGTTTTATCCGGCGGGCGGCACGACGATGGTCACGGTCAAGCAGGTCGGGCAGGCGATTGCAGGCGCGCTTGAGAAAAACAAGGGCGGCAGCTGCTATCCGATCGGCTGGTACAACATGACCTGGAAGCAGATGCTCGCGATCATGCACCGTTACCTCGGTTTTCCGGACAGGAAAATCATCACCATTCCGAAGTGGATGTTCGATTTAAACGCCAAAAAGATGCGCAAAGAACAAAAGGCGCACAACATCGACGGCGGGTTGAATTTGCTCAAACTCGGCGAAATTCAGTGTTCGGAACTGTTTATTGACAAGTCGGAGGGCAGCGAGCCGCTCGGTGTGAAGCCCGACGATATCGAGGCAGCCATCGGTGATTCGATTAAGCTTTGCATTGAGATTTTGGATCAGAAATTGCAAACAGTCGGGATGAAAGGTGAATAGATTTTATTTACGTCGCCGATGGTGACGCCATTAAAAATCGTGTAGGGAACGGTCTTGACCGTTCCTAAGAATTGCGATTCTTGAAAATGGGAATTTTATCATGATTCTCAACAATATTTTAAAATTTTCGGACGGAACGGTCAAGACCGTTCCCTACACGGGGAAAATATGTTATAATGTCTCATTGACGGATGAAATCTCATCGTCGGTGAGACGTTTCTTTTTGACACGGTCGGATGTCGGACGGCAGGAGAGGGAACATGCCCAAGGACGCGCTGAAAATTTTTACTGTTTATACGCAGGAGTGGTTTCGCGGGATGCTCGGCGCACCGACGGCGGTGCAGCGCGAGGCCTGGCCCGAGATCGCTGCGGGTAAACATACACTGGTATCGGCGCCGACCGGTACCGGCAAGACGCTGACCGCCTTTTTGGTGTTCATCGACCGACTGCAGGAACAAGCCGAAAAGGGCTTGCTGCCCGAAGAATTGCAATTGATTTATATTTCGCCTCTGAAATCGCTGGCGGGGGATATCCGTGAGAACTTAAGGCGTCCTTTGGAGGGGATTTTAAAGCACCGCGTTCGTACCGGAATACATCAATACGGCGCGGAGATTCAAATCGGCATCCGTACCGGCGACACCTCGCAGGGCGAACGCGCACGGATGGCAAAACACCCGCCGCATATTCTGATCACCACCCCGGAATCGTTATATTTAATGCTGACGAGTGCGTCGGGGCAGAAGATGCTGCACACCGCCAAAGCGATCATCATTGACGAACTGCATGTGATGATCGACTCCAAACGCGGGGCGCATTTGATGCTGTCGGTCGCACGGCTGGATCAGCTCTGCGGGCAGCCGCTGCAGCGCATCGGGCTTTCGGCGACGATTGAACCGCTCGACACGGCGGCGGCTTACCTCTCGCCCGACCCGGTTTCGATTGTCGCGCCTAAAATGGAAAAGAAGATTTTAATTGAGGTCACCAGTCCTTTGCCCGGCACTAGCGGACTGACGGGACCTCTGGGCGGCGGACCGACTTGGCCCAAGATCGGGCAGACAATCTACTCTTTTTGCGGAGACAAGGGGAGCGCCATCGGCTTTGTCGACGGGCGGGCCTATGCCGAGAAGCTGGCTTTTTTCGTCAATCAGGTGGCCGGAGACGGATTTGCGCGGGTGCACCACGGGAGTTTGTCGAAAGAACAGCGGTTCCAGACCGAACAGGCGCTGCGGGCCGGTGAATTGCGGCTTTTGTGCGCGACCTCCTCGATGGAACTGGGCATTGACGTGGGCGACATCGAGCAGGTGTTTCAAATCGGCTGCCCGTATTCCATCTCGAGTACGATGCAGCGGCTCGGGCGTGCGGGGCATAACCCCAATCGGGTCAGCGTGATGCGCATTTTTCCGCGCGAGGCCTCGGAGGGTTTATATTGCGGGCTGACCGCCGAAGTGGCGCGTCAGGGCGGCATCGAGCACTCCCACCCGCCGAGGGGTTGTTTTGACATCTTGGCGCAGCATCTGGTCTCAATGGCGACCGGAAGCGGCTATTCGGTTTCGGATGTCATGCCGATTTTAACAAGGGCTTATCCGTTCAAAGACGTGACCGAAGACGATGTGCGCGATATTTTGGGGATGTTGGCCGGGGATTATGAGCACGAGCGGGATATTCCGGTGCGTCCCCGCGTGATCTATGACCGGATTCACGACAAGGTGCAGGGCGACGCTTACAGCCGAATGCTGGCCGTCAACGCGGGCGGCACCATTCCCGACCGGGGGCAGTATACCTGCAAGACCGAGGGCGGTGTCAAGATCGGGGAACTCGACGAGGAGTTTATTTTCGAGACCCGGGTCGGCGACCGGTTTTTCCTCGGGACGTTTGCGTGGAAAGTGCTGAGCATCAACCGCGATACCGTGGTTGTGAAACAGACTAATCCGACCGGTGCCAGACTGCCGTTTTGGCACGGAGACCCCAAGGGGAGAACCATGCAGACCGGCATTGCCTTCGGGCAGATTTTAAGGCATTTGGCCCGTGCCGACGAGACCGGACAGATGCTTGAAGAGATAGAAAAACTGGGTTTGGATCAACCTGCGGCAAAAGGTGCGGCGGGCTATTTGAAGCGCCAGATCGAGAGCACGCACGGGCTGCCGGACGATAAAACGCTGATTATCGAACATTTTACCGACGACAACGGCGCGCGCCAGATGATGGTGCATTCGGTTTTCGGGCGTCCTGTCAACGAGCCGCTGATGATTTTAGTTCGGGAAGCGGCTTCGCGCATCACCGGTTCGACGGTCAACTGCGTCGCCGATGACGACGGATTTTTGCTCTATCCCTATGATGCGAAACCGCTGCCGATGGGGCTGATGTCCGAAGTCATCCCCGAGACGGCGCGCCAAATTGTGACCGCCGTGTTGCCGACGACGCCGTTATATAATATGAATTTTCGCTACAACACCGCACGGGCGTTATTGATGGGCACCAAGAGCCACACCCGCCAGCCGCTCTGGATTCAGCGCATGCGCAGTGCGGAGCTGCTCTCTTCGCTGGTCGAACAGGAAAAGCACCCGATCATCCGCGAGACGATGCGCGAATGTCTGGAGGATTATTGGGATTTGGCGGGCGTCGAGACCATTTTAAACGGAATCAAATCGGGCGATATCACGGTGCGGGAACTGGAGCGCAGTTCGCCGTCGCCGATGTCGCTGCCGCTTCGCCGCAAAACCGAGGCGTCGATGATGTACGATTATTCCCCGACGCCGCAGAATATTCACCGAGCCACGGATAAATCGCTGCGAAATATCCGGGGAATTAAGCCGGAAGCGCACCAACTTAAACGTGTTTCGGCACGGATAAAACTGCCCAAAGACGCTGAGCAACTGCACACGCTATTGATGATTGAGGGCGATTTGGTCGCGGGAGAACTGGATATTCCGATCGAATGGTTGGAAACGCTGGCCGCCGAGGGTCGCGCAAAATATATCGAACCGGGGCTTTGGATTGCCGCGGAACAGGAACAGGATTATACGAACGCGCTTGAAACAAAGGATATTGAGGCACGGATGAAAATCGTGCGGCGGTTGCTACGCTATCGGGGTGCGGTGTCGGCCGAACAGGCGGCGGAGCGTTATCTGTGGACGGATTCGGAGGCACAGGAGGTTTTAACGGGGCTGTGCGAAAAGGGACAGATCGTCGAGCAGGGCGGGGTCTTTTATCACGCGGAATTGTATGAACGCGCGCGAAACGAGACGATCAAAGACCGCCGCAGGCAGGTGACGACGCTGCCCGCCGAACGGTATGCGGCATTGCTGTGCAGCCGGATGCAGCTCTCGGGTTCACCCGCCGAACAATTGGAAAAAGCATTGAAAACAATGTGCGGTCAATCCCATTCCGCTGAGGTATGGGAGAGCGTACTGTTTCCTGCGCGGGTCGGCAGATACAGCCCGCAGATACTCGATAATCTCATGGGTGGCGGCTCGTTCTTCTGGCAGTTTTCGCCCGATGGGAACCTCCGATTTTTCCCGACCGCCGAAATCGACTGGGAGGCCGAGGTGCCGATCCCGGAGGGACTTGACGAAAACGAGACGATCATCTATCAGGCGTTGTTAAAAAACGGCGCGAGCTTTATGCAGCGATTCTCCGGGTTGGTGAGTGGTTCGCCCGCCGAGCCGCTGATGCGGTTGGCCGAAAAAGGGCTTGTGACCGCCGACAGCTTTGTACCTGTCCGGCAATGGCTGGAACGCAGCCGGATTGAAAAAGGCACGGTGCGGCAGCGGGTCAATGCCCGCGTGCAGGTGCTGACTGGGCGCTGGGAAGTTATCCGTCCGCTGAAAACACCGACAGTGGAACAGCTGCTTGAACGTGGGTTCGACCGCGCGGTGATTGTGTGCCGCGAGACGGTGCAGGGAATTTCATGGGCCGAGGCGTTGGAAGCGCTACGAATCTGGGAATATACCGGCAGGGCAAGACGCGGCTATTTTGTGGAGGGGCTTTCGGGGATTCAATTTATCCGGGAAAGCGACTTTGCCGGAACGGTTTTCGCGCTGCAAAATCCACGTTCGGAACTGGTGTGGCTGAATGCCGCCGATCCCTCGCAGCCGTGGGGAAAATGCCTGCCGCACCGGGAAAACCGCGCGTTTTTAAATGTCGCGGGTTCGGCGGCGGCTTTGAAATCCGGTGTTCCGGTCGCTGTTTTCGAACGGCAGGGCAAGACGCTGCGCGTATTTGAGCCGAAACATCTGAACGAAGTGCTTACGACGTTTGTGCGGGATTATGCGGGCCGTCGAATTTTCGGAGGGCAGCAGCGTATCGTCGTCAAGGAATACCCGAAAGAAGCGGCGGAAGCGTTGAAAAATGCCGGATTTTCGCGCGAACTACAGGATTTTGTACTGTACAGGCCATATCAGTGAGGGTAAATAGGCTGTCATCTTCCCGAGATCCTTCGGCTACGTACGAAAGGCCTTATATTCGTGCTTTGCTCAGGATGACAAATTAATTCGTTAGGCGGCTCAGAAAGACGGTTTATTTCATATTTTCCGTCGAAAAGGAAATACTATCTGCCGATACCAATGTCGGAGGGATTTTTATGGCACAGGATTTGGGACTTGCGCAGGACTTGCAGCTGGTGCGCGAATGGTATGAAAATAAAACGACAGTCACCGAGATGATCCATTGGGTCAATGGTCGGCTGAAAAAATGGGAAGAGGACGTCGTCGGACAATTTCCAGAAAAGGCAAAGATTCTCGACGTCGGCTGCGGTCTGGGGCGGGAGGCGTTCGCGTTGTATCAATGGGGCTTTTCGCTCACCGGTATTGATACTTCTCACGAGGTGATCAAGCAGGTCACCGGAATGGCAAAAATCAACGGGTATCCGATTCAGTTTTCCTGGTACGACGGCCAAACCCTGCCGTTTGAAAGCGGGTCGTTCGATGCGGTGATCATTTGGGCGCAGACCTTCGGGCTGATGTACGGCGGCGATTATAACGCGTTTTTGAAAGAGTGCGCCCGTGTGTTAAAAAGCGGCGGCTTTTTAAGCTTTTCCAGTCACGATTACGAATATGCGAGTGAAATTTACCCGCAGTATACGGATGGCAGAAAATTTTATCCATATGCGGATACGAAACTCTATTGGGAACTGTTCTTGCCGGGCGAGCTGCGGGCATTTGCCGAAAACGCCGGGTTCGTCGTCACCGAATGCGCGCGCGGAGAGGTCTATCGGCCCGAGGACGGCGTGATTTTGCACTGCCTTTGCCGAAAGCCGTAAAAGCGGCTGTTTTTCTTGACAACGTGGAACGACCTGCGTAAAATAAAATGTGAACACAATCGGTATCATTTGGATTTGATTCTGAATGGTACCGGTCTCTTTTTACGGGGCGCCGCGTATAAACGCGCCGTTTCTTCATGGAGGTATGATGAGGGATGAAAATTCGACTGTTACAGCCTCAATATCCGCTTGACGGGAGTTCGGAAGCGTGTTTTGATTGGATTTTGACACAGCTTGCCGCGTGTGATGAGTCCCTTGACTTGATCGTGACGCCCGAATATTCCAACGCGCCGGGCATCAATACCCGCGAAGAACTCGACACGTTTTGTGCCACGAGCACAGAGCGCCTGATTGCCGCTGCCAAAGAGGCGGCTATCCGCTGTAAGGCGTTTGTGGCCGTCAACGCCGCGCGATCGGACGGGGGCGACTTACGCAACACCACGTTGTTTTTCGGCCGGGACGGGAAGCTGCTGCATGATTATCATAAAGCGCAGCTGCCCCCGTTTGAAACACAGGTGATGAAGATCAAACCGGGCAGCGGTAAGGATATGATCTTCGGCTGCGAGGGGATCCGGTTCGGCTTTATCACCTGTTTTGATATGTATTTCAATGAATACATCGAAAAAATGGCGAGTTTTCGCCCTGATGTAATTATCTTTCCGTCCTATCAACGGGGCGAGACTTGTGAAAATCTCTATGCGCAGACCCGACTCTGCGCCAACCGGTGCAACGCCTTTGTACTGCGCTGTTCTTACAGTGTCAATCCGGATTCGCCCCGGGGCGGCTGCACGCACATCGCCGATCCCGCCGGGAATCCGATTTTCGATTTGGGGCAGCAAGTGGGCGTTTTGGACGGGGATATCGATCCGAAACAGAAAAACATGCGTGCCAACGGCTTCGGTATGCCGAAAGTATCCGGTGATTTCTTTGTCGAAAACCGGCGCGTTCCGGCGATTTATCGGCAGTGCGGTTCGTCAATGTCGCTGCCCGATGTTGAGTTGCCTTATCCGCGCATCTGCGCGCATCGGGGTTTTAATACCGTTGCGCCCGAAAACACGATGCCCGCCTTTGGGGCTGCCGTGGCGCTCGGAGCCGATGAGATTGAATTCGACATCCGGTTTACCGCTGACGGCGTACCGATGGTGATTCACAACGATACCGTCGATGAGGTGACGCATGGCAGATCAACCGGTAGGATAAACGATTTTACCTTCGCGCAGCTGACCGAAATGAACGTCGGAAAAGGCCCGTTCGACGGGCTGCAAATGGCCGCGTTTGAGCAGGTGCTTGAAAAGTTTGCCGGACGCGTGGTGATGAATATCCACCTCAAGGGGGATGCCGAATCGGGGCAGAAAGACGCTGTCTACAGTCCGGAAAAACTGAAAAAGATCATGGAACTGGTCGAACAATATGACTGTAAAAATTATATCTACATCGCCGGATGCCGCGATGTGCTGGAGACCGCCCGCACGTATTTTCCCGAAATTGCACGCTGCTGTCTGGACGGTCAGCGGGACTATACCCTGATGGAGACCGCAATTGAATTCGGCTGCAAAAAACTGCAGTTTTATAAGCCTTATTTCGACCAGAGCATGATCGACAAAGCCCATGACAACGGGATTATATGTAATATCTTTTGGGCCGATGATCCGAAAGAGGCGGTTGAATACATTAAAATGGGCATTGATACGATTCTGACCAATGACTTTTTAAATGTTTCAAACGCAGTGAAAAAAGCAACGAGAAAAGGTTGAAAATAGGGACAAGTTCAGTTATAATAAAAGAAACATAAAAACAGCGGAGGGATTTTATATGAAAGAAATTTTCGTAACGGGCGAATCGCTTCCCATCGCATATCACAAAGCGCTGGTCGCGCTGGCCGAACAGGGCGATATTCTGACCTGCAACGACTGGGGTCAGATGCAAAAAGAGGTTAGTATGACCTATGTGGTCGAAAATCCGCTGGCCGAGCCGATGATCAGCCGGTTATATATCGGCGGATTCTACGAATTGCAGCAATATGTCATGGAGATTTTGGACGGCATTCTCGATTTCAAGATCGGTGACGGCAAGTGCTGGGAATACACCTACCACGACCGCTATTACCGCCAGCTGCCGTTTATTATCGGCGAATTAAAACGCAATCCCGACAGCCGCCGCGCCGTCATGAACATCCGCGATTTCGAGATCGACAGCAACAACAACGACCCTGCCTGTTTGCAGAGCATTCAATATCTGATCCGCGACGGTAAACTGCATTGCAAAATCATGATGCGTTCCAACGACGCCGCGCAGGCCAACTTTATGAATGCGTTTGCCTTTATCCAGCTGCAAAAGAAGGTCGCTGACGAGCTGAGCATTCCGATCGGGAGCTACACCCACCGCGCCAACAGCTTCCACTGTTATGAGCGCAATTTTAAACTGCTGGAGCAGTATGTGGACGGCATCAAAAACAAGCCGCTCGATGAAATTACTTACGAATACGAGGGTTTTTATAAAGACATGATGGCCGAGAGCATTCCCGCCATCAACGCCGCGGTCGGTAAACTGCGCGCCGAGATGGACGCCAGAGAAAAGAAATAAAAGAACAATAGAAATATCTCTGTCATTCTGAGCGCAGCGAAGAATCTCGGACTGATAACGGCCTCCGTATAAGGGATGCCGGTAACCATATGGTTGCGAGATCCTTCGACTGCATGCCGAAAGCGGCATTTCGCTCAGGATGACAAAAAGGCGGGAGCAATCCCGCCTTTTTAAATTTCAGGGTGTCGATATTATAAAAGCTTTCGGGTGTTGTAGCGGGCACCGAGATACGACCAGTTCTGCGGGAAGGGGCGGTTGATGGTCCAATAGCTGATGCCGCCGAGGTTATATTGATTGACCAAAAGCAGTTTGGCCCGGATGCTGCGTGCGTCTTCAAACCACACGGCATGGCGCTTTCCCCCGCTGTAATAATAGTAATAAGGCGACTGAGCCGTGATGTCAAATTCGATATTGGCTCCCACACGGGCCGCCTGCTCCACCGCCTCAACATTGGAAAGGGTGCGTGCTGCTGAACCCTGTACAAAAGGCAGTGTCCAGTCGTAGCCGTAATTGGGGATTCCCATCAATATTTTCTGACTCGGAATCGCTGTGACGGCGTATTGGATGACCCTGCGTACTTGATCCAACGGGGCGACGGCGCGCGCGGGACCGTAGGTATATCCCCATTCGTACGTCATGATGATGACATGGTCGGCCACTTCTCCGTGGACGGGGTAGTCGTGTGCCTCATACAGCAACCCGGGCTGGGAAGCGCTGACTTTCGGGGCGACGGCGGTGGTCAGGGTATAGCCCATCGGTTTGAGCAGAGCGGCTGTTTTGCGCAGAAAAGCGTTGTAAGCCTCCCGGTCGCTGGGGTAGATGAATTCGAAATCGATATCCAGACCATAGTAATTCTTGCTCTGCAGCGTTTGAACGACATTGTTCAGCAGGGTGTCCTGCACCGCTTGATTGTTCAGGATGGTACTGCCGAGTTCGCTGCTGAAACCGCCGCCTTCTTCGATATTGGTGATGACCATCATCGGGGCGACTCCTCCGGCTCGGGCGGCTTGAATTAGTGGGGTATCGTTGATAGTTGACAGGCTGCCGTCGGGTTTGACCTCATAATTGAATATCGAGAGATATGTAAGATCGGGCAGAACGCTTTGCAGTAATTCCATATTGATGTTCGGGAAAGCGTATCCGTTGACATCGATAGTGCCCAGTTTGGGCTGCGGGGGGATGTTGATCACCTGACCGATGTTGATCCGCGCGGGATTGGTGATTTGGGGATTTGCCTGCTGCAGTGCCGTCAGCGTAATGCCGAACATGCGCGAGATGGAATAGAGGGAATCGCCGGATTTGACGGTATAGGTACTCGGAAGCGGAATCACCAAGGCCTGCCCGATGACCAGTCGATCGGGATTGGTTAGGCCGTTGGCCTGTATAATTGCCGCAGAGGACACGCCGTAAATTTGTGAAATGGAATAGATGCTGTCTCCCGGCTTAACCACATAAATGACCATATTCATTCTCCTTTGACTGTTTTACTTTACAGTATATGTGCACAACCAAAGGTGAGTGAGTAAGGAGAAAAAATAGGGGCGGCCCCATGTGGCCGCCCGTATGCGAATGTTTGTAGGGGCGAACTGCGTTCGCCCGTACATGATATCAATTTAATAGACTAAGCCCCGGAAGTTTTTAACGCGGTGGAAGGTGATGACGTTGCCGTTGTGAGCGGTGGCGGCCTCTTCGTCGCCTGAGCGGCTTAATATGCAGAGATCCTCGCCGTCGATGGCCATCGAGGCGTAGTGCCGCGCCTGCCGCTGGGTCTTGCCCGCGGCGACCAATCCCGCGAAGCACCAATCGATGCAGTTTTTTGAAAAATGCAGCGTCAGCCGTTGGCGTTCGTTGTCGGGCAGGCCGTACCGGTCGTCCTCCATGTCTTCGAGCTTGACCATGCTGTCGGTCGACTGCGTGCTCAGCAGCCAATAGAGTTCGGTGACATCATCGTATAAAATATGAAATTTCATCTGGCCGCCGGGGCAGGGTACGAACACCATCGTCTTGCCGGAGGGGGCAGTTTCGAGCATCGAGGTCATGGTGCCGTCGGGGTTTTCGACGACTTTCAACATCGCAGCGATGTTGGTGCGCTCGGTATTGGCCCGCGCCCAGATATGAAAAGTATGGCCGGTCGGGTCGTATAGGGGATGGCGGGGATCGGTGAACTGCACAACGTTGGATTCCAGCCAACCGAGCGGCGCGGTATAGCGGTGCGGCGCGAGTTCGGTACTTTCCTCTTTTTCGGTCAGCAAAAACGGAATACCGAAATATTCGATTTTGTCCGAATCAACGAAGTCCTTGAAGACGATCTCCGAGGCGAACGTCCAATTTTCTTTTTTCGTCAGGTCGGTGCCGAGCTTGCCGCGCATCAGAAAGGGCGAGAGGGTCGAGACCCACGACCGCTTGACGTTTTTCTTATGCCGTTCCATGACGAGATAGATATATCCGTTTTTATAAAGCACGTTGCAGGGGGCTTGATGCCAGTTTTCACCCTGTGTAAAAAATTCGGGCTTTGTCCAAGTCAAACCGCCGTCGTCGGAGCGGATGACCGACAAGTCCTCGGCGTGACCGACGATATAAAGCGTATCGCCGTCCAAAAACGGGCGGGCATGCAGCAGCGGATAGTTGGCGGTGTGTGTCCAGGTCTTGCCGCCGTCGTCGGAGATGTAAACACGGCCCTGCCAGGAGAAGGTCGAACCGTCTTTTCTTTTACCTTCATATTTGACGCCCGGGACGATGTCCATACCAGCGCCCGAGATGTCCATGGTGATCACGATCCGGCCGCTTTTCATGACGCAGATACCGGGGCTGTAGAGGTAGACATCTTTGGGAGAGGGCGATTTACAGACGGCGACATAATCGTCGGCCAGCGGGGTGATGCAATGTTCGTTTTTCATGTTTCTTTACTCCTTTAATCTATATCATAAAGCCACTGCTTTAAAATACCGTCTTGGCTGCCGCAGGCCAAAATTTCACCGGTGATCTCACCGTTTTCAAGATAAACGGAGCTGATATCAGCGGCGGTTTTCGCACCCGGACTGCGGTCGCCCGCACCGTTGAAAAGATTGAGATTAACCGGGATAAAATCACCGTTTTTATCTTCGCGGTAATGACCCCATAACCCAATTTTATTGGGAATGGGTTTAAAATGCCGCAGAAATAATTCTTTTTGCCCGTCTTTGAGAAAAACTCTGGGCATCTCGCAGCCGCTGTCTACCGAGAAAGCGGGAGTTTTATCCGAAACAAAATGCAAATCGTTTTCGTTCGACCGCGCAAATCCCACCGAAAAAATCCGCTCGGAGCCGGTTTTATAAAAACCCTTATAATAGAGCAGAAATTGCCCGTTTTGAAAGATTGCACAAGGGTCGTCGACACGCATGGAGCGCCAATATGCATCGGTGTCAATGACGATGCCCTTTTTCTCGAACGGGCCGGTGATGCGTCCGAGTTCGTCCGCCGGAGCGACGGCAAGACAGATGCGGCTGATTAAGTATCCGGGCTCGCCGGGACCTGCCAGCGAATTCATTTCGCCGACGGGGGTCTGCCTGCCCGCGTAAAACAGATAGATTTTATCGTTATGGTATAAAATACCCGGTGAGGAAGCCCCGTAATCATCGGGCTGACCTAAAGTACTTTTTTCGACCGCGATGCCTTGATACTGCCAGTGCAGCAGGTCGGGGCTGTCGTATTGCCGGATGTCGGAAGCCCATGACTGGATGGTGTTTTGCGCTGCGTCGATGAAATCGGTGAAAAGGTGGTACATGCCCGCCTTATCCCGATAGCAAGCCGTCATCCGGGTGTGGTGCGGCGACAGATCGAAACAGGGATTTGGCGTGGCGAGGCGAAACGTATAACTCGATGGAGCCATAATTCATAAAACCCTTTCGTGAATTTCTGCGGGTTATTATAACAGAAATTCTTGACAGTGACAAGAAAAAGTCCAAAATCGGGCAAGCTGAACGCGAAATGTAGGATTACAATTGATGTGTTACAAAAGGGAGGAGGAAAAAAAGAGTAGCGAATGGGAAGCACCTGTGATACAGTTAATTTGCAATAACAACTGACAGGAGGCAACCCATTCGCCATGAA
>Ga0116162_10000116_pt1 | contig 68167 bp, 56 predicted proteins | sample AD_UKC105_MetaG_FD_89875 | JGI IMG/M metagenome (GOLD analysis project Ga0116162, IMG submission 89875) | Active sludge microbial communities of municipal wastewater-treating anaerobic digesters from Hong Kong - AD_UKC105_MetaG | ecosystem: Engineered > Bioreactor > Anaerobic > Digestate...
AGCACCACGATGTTTCCCCTCTTGACCTTGCTCAGTATGAGCCGGATCTTCTCCATGGAGGACATGGACTCCAGCCTCTCGGCCGAGATCAGATCCATCTGTACTTCCCGCATCATCTCACCCAAAGTGCCTCGCTATGGCCTCATACAGCTCATCGATGTTCGATCCTTCCAGGGCGGAGATGGGGACTAGGGGGTGTTGGGGGAAGGCCGACTTGATCCTGGAAGGAGAGGCCTTGGGCAGATCCATCTTGTTGGCCACGATCAAGAGGGGCAGCTTTCTTGCCTCCATATTTCCCACCACCGTCACGTTCACCTGTGTATAGGGGTCCTCTGTGGAGTCCATCACCAGAAGGATGCCGTCCAGGTCTTCCAGCCACTTTATGGCCTCGATGACCCCCTCCGTCGCCTCCTTGGCTCTCCTCTTGGCTTCCTCCTCCTCCAGACCGTAAGCCATGAACTCCCTGAAATCGATCTTGGTGGCCATCCCCGGCGTGTCAACAATGTCCAGCTCCACGCTGGATCCGTTGGCGTTGATCACCACGCCGTCGGTCCTCATGGCCCTCCTCGTCTCGTGAGGGATGTTGGAGACTCCGCCGACCTCCATCCCGCTCCAGTCCCTCACGATCCTGTTGGCGAGGGTGGTCTTTCCGGCGTTGGGCGGCCCGTATATGCCAATTCTGGCCCTTTTTTTGCGGAAGATCCCCCTTATCCAGACGGCAAAGTTCATCCTTAGACTTCTGATGACTCTCATGCCCAATCCTCTTGATGGAAGATGATCATGTATGTACTAATAATTTTCCACCGCTTTTTTTATAGTCATCGATCCTATGTTATTGACTCGATCCTGCGGAATTTCGATAGCTTCTGATCTTCCTGACCGGTTTTCGCCCCGGAAGATGGACGAAGATGCCCATGGTCTCGACTTTTGAGATGAGATGGATAGGCGACCGCCCGAATGCTCAGACTGCTCCATGAGAAAGCGATGCTCTGAATGCCGGGGAACGGATATCTCCGGCGAGGGATGGGCCGAAAGAGAAAGAGTCCCGGTTCGGAAAGGGGAGGCCGTCGCCCCTCTCTACGAGGGCCTCCCTCCACTTGCCTCAAGGCTGGAACCCGCCCTCAAGGGCTGAGGTGCTGAGCTTGGGCCGGACAGTCAGACCTAAGAGCCTCAAACTCCCCTGAACTTCGGATATCCTTCCAAATCTCCTTCAGAGACCGCTCGCGAACGTCTCCAACGACCTCGCCGATGTAGGGGCAGGCCCTCACCTTGCCGTCTACGCCCACGTGAAGCCAGCGGCGTCCCGCCATGCATCCCAGCATCTGACCCTCGAAATAGGTGCTGGCAAAGACCCTGGGTCCGCCCGGAGTGCGGTTCACCTTCTTGTAGAAGCGGAGTATCGTCTCCCGGTCTATGGTGGTGAGCTGCTCCTCGGGAGATCTGGGCATCCCCTCCCAGATCGAAAACTCATGGACTCCAAGCTCAGCCGCCAGGTCGTAGAGGTCGAAGATCTCCGAGACCCCGTCCCCCTTGACGTGGGTGGACATGGTGACCAGAAGGCCCGAGTCCAGAGCCATCTTGATGGCAGCGATCGCCTTCTCGTGAGCTCCAGAAACGCCTCGGATCCGGTCGTGGACCGCGGGATCGGTGCTGTAGACCCCGATGAGGATGTTGTACAGGCCGGCTTCCTTCAGCTTTCGAGCCGTCTCCGGGGTCATCTCCAGTCCCGGGGTGAAGAGGTTGACCACCGCTCGCTCCGAATCGACGTGACGGATCAGCTCGAAGACGTCCTCCCGGAGGAGGGGGTCCCCCTCGGTGAAGGTGATGATGCAGGCTCCGAGGTCCAGGGCCTCGTCGACGATCTTCTCCATCTCAGCGGTTGAAAGCTCGCCCTCGCCTTCTTTGATCAGGCAGTGGTCGCAATCGCAGCCGCATTTCCTGGTGACCTCGATGCTCACGGTCTGGGGGACGAACCTGCCGATGGCGATCTTGGCCTCGCTCAAGACGAGCCTCTTGAAGGGGCCGCTGGGGATGGGCGGAAGCCAGGTGGACGCGACTACGTCGTTCTCCCTCACCAGGGCGGGCTTCTCCTCGGCCAGCCTCTGATTGATCCTGTTCAGAGCCGGCTGGACCAGCACCGAGATCGCTCCTCGGGCCAGGAGCATTCTCCGATCCTGGTCGTAGTCCACCGTCAGGGCGGTGGTCTTCAGTAGAGGGGTCATTGAAAGGCCCATCTCGGCCGAGAAGTTATAGAGTTATCGATCGTCCGAGCCATAGAGTTAAAATAACTGATCGCCGAGTAGGCCCCGGTGATATTGAATTGTCGGATGTTGTAGTCCTCGCCTACTCCGGAGGCCTCGATACGTCGGTCTGCATCCCCCTCCTCCGGGAGCATTACGGCTTTGATAAGGTGATAACGGTCCTGACGGACGTGGGCCAGCCCAAGGAGGATATCGAGAGGGGAAACAGGAGGGCTGATAAGTTGAGCGACGAGCATTTCGTCATCGACGCCAAGGACGAGTTCGTCAGAGATTACATCTTCCCCGCCATCAAGGCCAACGGCTCCTACGAGGGGTACGTCCTGGGCACCGCCATCGCCCGGCCCCTCATAGCGAGAAAGACGGTGGAGATCGCAAGAGAGCTCGGCGCCGACGCCCTGGGCCATGGGTGCACCGGGAGGGGAAACGACCAGCTGAGGTTTGAGGCGATCTTCAGGGCGACGGATATGAGGGTGGTGGCCCCCATGCGCGACATGGACCTGAGCCGGGAGTGGGAGATCGATTACGCTCGAGAGCACGGGATAGATGTCTCCGTCACCAGGGAGAGGCCCTGGTCCATCGACGAGAACCTCTGGTCCAGGAGCATCGAGGGCGGTCGTCTGGAGGATCCCTTCTTCGAGCCCCCCGAGGAGATCTACGCCTGGACCAGGTCCCCGGAGGGAGGGCTCGCCCCCCGGAAGGTGGAGATAGAGTTCTCGGAGGGGGTTCCGGTGGCCCTGGACGGGGTGAGGATGAACGGGGTCGAGCTGATCTCAAATCTGAACAGGATCGCGGGAGAGCACGGGGTCGGCAGGACCGACATGGTGGAGGACCGGGTCCTGGGGCTGAAGGCGAGAGAGAACTACGAGCACCCTGCGGCGACGGTCCTTCTCAACGCCCATCAGGACCTGGAACGGCTGGTCTTATCTCGGGCGGAGCTGCGGTTCAAGGCCATGGTGGATGAGGCCTGGTCGGAGCTGGCCTACATGGGCCTGGTGAACGACCCCCTCTACGCGGACCTCTCCGCCTTCGTCGACGCGAGCTCGAAGAGGGTGAACGGCACGGTCAAGATGAAGCTCTCCTGCGGAAGGACCTTCTCCGTTGGAAGGCGCTCGCCGGACGCCATATACGACCAGGAGATGGTCTCCTTCGACAGCCGGACCCTGAGCCAGAGGGATGCAGAGGGGTTTGCCAAGTACCACGGCTTTCAGGCCCGGTTCCTGGCGAAGCGCTGAGATTGCGCAGCTCTTGGGTTTGTGAAGCTCCGAGGTCGCGAAAGCGCCGAGGGGCAGACTATATCAACAACCAGAGCCTGAGACTCAATCATGGCTGAGCTGGTAATTTCGGAGAAGTCGGAGTCGAAAGACCTCGCCCCCATCGCCCTGGCCGTGAACCAGATCCTGGGCCTTCCCGTCACCATGAGGAGCCTGGGCTCCCCCGGGGTGAGGGTGGAGGAGGGCAAGGTCCTCGACCAGGAGTATTCGGGACCGGTCCTCGAAGAGGTGATGGCTTCGGGGAAGGCATCGCGGACGGTGCCCAAGAGCGGGGTTTATAAGGGAATTCCCGTATCCGTCGCCCCCATAAAGGATGGGGAGGGAAAGGTGATCGCGGCCATGGGGATCGTGGACGTGGTGGGCACCGTCGACATCCCGGCCGTCTTCGGGGCCTACACCGAGGTGGTCAAAGAGGTCTCAAGAAAGAGCTGAAGGCGCCGGGGAAGAGCTGAAGGTGTTGGGAAGATATGAGGATCAGGAGATGAGGATCAGGAGGGCGGAGGCCGGGGATCTCCCCTCGATCCTGGCCGCGGAGAGGGCCTGCTTCTCTCCCGACCTCGCCTTCCCTCCCCAGACCTTCTCCCTCCTCGTCGCGGAGGCGACGACCCTGGTGGCCGAGGACGGCGCTCTTGCCGGCTTCGTGAGTGGGTTCGTCAGCGGCGGGTGGGGGAAGGTGGTGACCTTGAACGTCCTCCCCCAGCGTCGGGGAGAGGGGGTAGGCAGAAGGCTGATGGAGGCCCTGGAGATGGAGTTCGCCTCTCAGGGGGCCGGGGCCGCCCTCCTGGAGGTCTCGGTGGAGAACCGGGAGGCAGTCGCCCTCTACGAGAAGCTGGGCTACGAGAAGGTCGCCCTCCTCGAGGGATACTACGGCCCCGGGAAGGCCGCCCTTCTGATGAAGAAGACGCTTTCCCCGTCCTCCCCGGCCGGAAAGTGACCCCGGCGGGCTTCCCGGCCTCTACGCGTTCCATGCATGATTATCTTCTCAGCTTTTCCGGGAGCTTCCTGGAGGCGGCTATAGCTTCCTCGATTCCTCGGGCGGTTTCTCGGCTCCCGAGGGCCTCCTCGCCCATCCTCTGTCTACAGGTTGTGCGGTTGGAGCTGAGCGGGCTGACGCTATCCTTCTTTCAAACCACAAAATATATCGATACATAGAGCGATATAATCGGTCATGAAGCTCTGGGCCCTTTCAGCTCTGGTCATCCTGGTGATCTGTCCACCTCCGGCCGCCGGAGACGACCAGTCTGGAGGATGGCTGGGCAAGGCCATTGGCTTCTACAACAACCAATCTTACGATCTAGCTCTCCTTTATGTGAACAAGTCTCTGGACATCGATCCTGGCTATCCGGACGCCCTGAACCTCAAGGGGTACATCCTCAGCGATCTCGGGAGGTTCGAGGAGGCGGGGGAGTGTTTCGATCGGTCCCTGGCGATCGACCCCTCAGACCCCTATATCTGGTACAGCGAGGGCTTCGTCCAGCAGGCCCTGGGGAGGTACGATCGGGCCCTGGAATCCTACGACCGCGCCATCGAGCTCAACTCCACCGACCCGGACTTCTGGCGGGCGCGGGGGCTCGTCCTCAGCGATCTCGGCAGGTACGAGGAGGCGGTTTCGACCTACGATGAGGCTCTGGTGATCGATCCCGTCCAGGGCAAGGTCTGGTACCAGAAGGGGCTCGCCCTCAGCGGCCTGGAGAGGTACGAGGAGGCGATCGAATGCTACGACTTCGCCATCACCATCGACGGATCGGACCCCGCCCCCTGGCACGGCAAGGGCTTCGCCCTGGCGAGCCTGGGACGGCCCGAGGAGGCCCTGGAATGCTACGATCGAGCCATAGCCATCGACCCCTCCAGCACCGACGTCTGGTATAACAAGGGGATCGTCCTGGCAAGCCTGGGAAGGTACGAGGAGGCGGACCGATGCTACGATGCCGCCGTAGAGATCGACCCCCAGTATTATCCGGCCTGGTACAACAAGGGTCTCTCTCTCTTCGGCCTGGGCAGATACAACGAGTCGATCGCATGTTACGACCAGGCTCTGAAGATCGACCCGTCCCTGGTCGCGGTCTGGAACAACAAGGGGAACGCCCTCTTCAGCCTGGATAGATTGGATGATGCCCTGGTCTGCTATCGGAGGGCGGTGGAGATCGATCCAGGTTACTCCAACGCCCTGTACAACCAGGGGGTCGTCCTGCAGCGGCTGGGAAGGGGCGAGGAGGCGGTGGAGGCTTACGACCGTCTGATCGAGATAGATCCCGGCTACAGGGACGTCTGGTACAACCGGGGGCTCGCCCTCTTCGACCTGGGGAGGTTTGAGGAGGCGATCGTCTCCTTGGACCGGGTTATTGAGACCGACCCGGCTGACGGCGACGCCTGGTACAATCAGGGGCTTGCCTTGAGCAGGCTCGGGCGGTACGAGGAGGCTCTGGGATGCTACGAAAAGGCTCTGGAGGCGGACCCCCGCCGGACGGACGTCCTGAACAACAAGTGCAACACCCTCTATGGCCTGGCCCGGTACAATGAGTCGGTGAGCTGCTACGAGCAGGTCATCGGGATCGATCCCGGCTACGAGAACGCCTGGTACAACAAGGGGGTGGCCCTCTACCGGCTGGGGAGCTTTGGGGAGGCGGTCACCTGCTACGACCAGGCGATCGCCATCAACTCCTCCCGGGTCGACGCCTGGCGGGGCAGAGCCGACGCTTTTTCCGGCTTGGGGTTGTACGAGGACGCGGTCGAATCCTACGACGGGGCCATCGCCCTCGATCCCGACGACCCGGACATCTGGTACAACCGGGGTCTTCTCCTCTACAACACCAGCAGGCTGGAGGAGGCCGTCGACGGATTCGATCGGGTCATCGAGATCGACCCCTCTTATCCCGAGGTATGGCGGCTGAAGGGGCTCGCCCTCTACGACCTGGGGAGGTTTGAGGAGTCGATCGAATGTTACGACCAGGCCCTGGTGATCAGCCCCTCGGACGTCTCCCTCTGGTACAACAAGGGGGTGGTCCTCTCCAGCCTGGGAAGGTACGAGGACGCCATATACTGCTACGACCGGGTGATCGAGATCGATCGTTACGGCAAGGGGGACGCCCTCTACAGCCTGGGCAGGTACGACGAGGCCATAGACTGCTATGAGAAGGTGATAGAGGTGAGCCCCTTCGCGGCGAAGGCCTGGTACCAGAAGGGGTTGGCCCACCAGATGCTCGGCGATTTCGTCAACGCCTCCGAGTGTTACGACCAGGTCATCGAGATCGATCCCTCGTATGAAGGGGTCTGGCGGAGCCGGGGTCGGGTCCAACTCATGCTGGGAGACTACCACGGCGCCGTCTCCTCCTACGATACAGTCCTGAAGGACGATCCGACTGACCTGGAGGCCATGCAGGGGAAGGGCGATTCCCTCCGCCGCCTGGAGAGGTTCCAGGAGGCCCTGGCCTGTTACGATGAGATCCTGAAGATCGACCCGGTGGACCTGAAGGCAGTGCAGGGCAAGGCCCTCGCCCTCGCCGCCCTGGAGAGGTTCGAGGAGGCGATAGTCTGTTACGATCAGGCCATCGGGATGAATTCCTCGGAGAAGGAGCTCTGGATCGGTAGGGGCGGCGTCATGGCAGAGGCCGGAATGACGGCCGAAGCCATCGAGTCGTACGACCGGGCCATCGCCCTCGATCCCCTGGATGTCCGGGCACGGTATGAGAGGGGCCTCGCCCTCATCAGGGCCGGAAGGTTCGAGGACGCGATCGCCTCCTTCGACGAGGCGATCTCCACGGACCCAACCCTGGCGGAGGCCTGGCAGGCCAAAGGAGCCGCCCTCGAGGGTCTGGGGCGGGGAGAGGAGGCCCTCGCCTGCTACGACGGAGCTCTCCAGGCAGATCCCTCGAACCCGGCCTCCTGGCTCCGGAAGGGCTCGGTCCTGGAGGGGATGGAAAGGAGCGAGGAGGCCCTCGCCTGCTACGAGAGGGCGGCGGAGGTAGATCCGACCTCGGCCCAGGCCTGGGCGAGGAGCGGGCACCTGCTCTTGGGCATGAATCGGCAAGCCCAAGCCCTGGAATCATTCGACCGGGCGGTGGAGATCGATCCGTCCAATGCGACGGTCTGGTACGAGAGGGGCCAGACCCTGCAGACCCTGGGAAGGCTGGAAGAGTCGGTGGAGAGCTACAACCGGTCGACGGAGATCAGTCCAGACTCCGCCGAGGTCTGGTACACCAGGGGAACGGCCCTCGAAGGCTTGGGTCGATATGAAGAGGCTGTAGAAAGCTACGATCGAGCCCTGGCCCTCGATCCCGACGACGCGAGGATCTGGAACCGGAAGGGGGACGACCTCTACAAGCTGGGCCGGCACCGGGAGGCGGTCGAGTCCTACGACAGGTTCATCGAGCTCAGCTCGTCGTAGAATAAAGAAGCCCGCCCGCCATCTCCCTTGTCTCCGGCCGGGCCTAGCGGAGGTGCGGCCAAGTGGTGCCACCAAGGGAATGCGCCACCAAGAGTTATGATGCCACCAAAAGATATATCGAAGACCAGAGGGATCAGGCCTCTGATGAGAGTCTTCGCCCTTCTCCTGCTCATCCTCGCCCTCGCCCTGGCCCTTCCCGCAGAATGCGATGAGCCTTCGGCTCTGGACCATCTCCAGGAGGCGAACCGCTCTTATGGGGAGGGCAGAATCGACCTGGCCCTCCAGTCCCTGAACCGATCTCTGGAGATCGATTCGGACCTGGCCGAAGCGTGGATCTTGCGGGGGGAGATCGCCCTCTACAACCTCAGCGATCGAGAGCTTGCGGCAGAATCCTTCGATCAGGCCCTCGAGATCGATCCGGAGAACGGGAAGGCCTGGTATGAGCTGGGAAACGCCCTCTCCTTTCTCGGCGAGATCGATGAGGCCCTCCAGGCTTACGACCGGTCGCTGGCCATAGAACCCAAAAACCAGAAAGCATGGAACAACAAGGGGCTGATCCTGGGGGTTTTGGGCAGGTACCAGGAGGCTGCGGACTGTTTCGGCCGGGCCCTCAGCTACGACCCGAACCTCGCCGAGGCCTGGCAGAATAAGGGCAGCGCCCTCCGGGGACTGGGAAAGAACGAAGAGGCCCTGGAATGCTTCGATTCCGCCCTGAGGATAAACTCGAACCTCACGGGGTCCTGGAAGGGAGCGGCGGAAGCCCTCCGGTCCCTGGGCAGAACCGAGGAGGCGGTCGAGCGCTTCGATGGGGCTCTGTCCGTCGATCCTCAGGACAAAGCCGCCTGGAACGAGAGGGGTCTTCTTCTCGGCGTCCTGGGAAGGTACGAGGAGGCGGTCGAGAGCTTCGACTCGGCGATCGCCGTCGATCCGGATTATGCTCTGGCCTGGAACAACAGGGGGCTCGCCCTCCACGACCTGGGGAGGGTTGAGGAGGCCCTGGAATGCTACAACCGGGCCCTGGAGATCGACCCCCCCCTCGTCCTCGCCCTGTACAACCGGGGCAGGGCACTTCGCGACCTGGGAAGGCTGGAAGAGGCGGTGGAAGCCTACAACTCCACCCTGGAGGTCGATCCATCGTTCTACCTCGCCTGGAATAACCTGGGGGTGGCCCTCGTCGATCTGGGGAGGATGGACGTGGCCCTCGCCAGCTATGACCGGGCGATCGAGATAAATCCCGACTACGGGATCGCCTGGTACAACCTGGGGTCCGCCCAATACCTGAGGGGCGAGTTCTTCGAGGCGATCAAGTGCTACGACGAGGTGATCAGGATCGACCCGTCCAGCGCCGACGCCTGGCACAGCAAGGGCCACGCCCTCTACAGGATGCATCGTCCCGCCGAGGCTATCTGGTGCTACGACCAGGCCCTGGAGATTGATCCCGAGAGGGCCGAGACCTGGCTTGACAAAGGGATCGCCCTCTCCGACGTGAACAAGAGGGCCGAGGCGGGCGAGGCTTTCGACCGAGCCATGGCCATCGATCCGGAGTATGAGCCCGCCTGGTATCGGAAAGGGATTCTGGCCTACGGCTCCGGTCGGGTAGAAGAGGCCCTGGACCTCTTCTCTCAGGCCACCGTCCTCGACCCCCAACATGCCGAAGCCTGGAACAACAGAGGATGGCTCCTCCACACCCAGGGCAGAGACGACGAGGCCCTCGATTCCCTCGACCGGGCCCTGGAGGCGAACTCCTCCCTCGTGGACGCCTGGAACAACAAGGGCGTGGTCCTCTCGGCCCTGGACAGGAATGAAGAGGCACTGGCCTGCTACAACAGAACGATAGAGCTGGACTCCGATCACGTCAACGCCTGGAACAACAGGGGGGCCGCCCTCTACAACCTGGGACGTTACGAGGAGGCGCTCGGCTGCTACAATCGGGCTCTGGAAATAAACCCGGGCTTCGTTGACGCCAAATCGAACAGGGCGGCGGTCCTCCGGAGATTGCATCAAGGGTGAAGGCCGATGCCGGGAGAATATCCCGAAAGACCGCCAAATGGACGGGCGCCCCAAAGATCGCAGCAGAGGTGAAGTCGATGCTGGGAGAAGATCCCGAAGGGCTGATACCTAAGATTGCGGCACCCTTCATCTCGAAACGGATTTTAGTGGGAATAATACGCAAAGTATTTCAGGCATAGGGCGAAAGTGAGTCGTTACTATGATGAATGGAATCAGGACTACCCTACTTTTGGCCAGCCTCACCGGGCTGATGCTTCTGATCGGGGGAGCCCTGGGGGGGAGGGGCGGCATGATCATAGCCCTCCTCTTCTCCCTGGTGATGAACATGGGGACGTACTGGTACAGCGACAAGATCGTCTTGAAGATGTACCACGCGAGGGAGGTGACCCCCGCCGAGTCGCCGGAGCTGTACGGGATCGTCCGGAGTCTCGTCGATCGGGCGAAGATGCCCATGCCCAGGGTCTACATTGTGGACACCCCCATGGCCAACGCCTTTGCCACCGGCAGGAACCCCGACCATGCCGCCGTGGCCGTCACCACCGGCATAATGAGGATTCTGGATAGAAATGAGTTGGAGGCGGTCGTAGCCCACGAGCTATCCCACGTCAGGAACAGGGACACCCTGATCAGCTCCGTGGCCGCCACCATCGCCGGCGTAATCACCTTCATCGCCAATATGGCCCAGTGGTCTCTCATCTTCGGGGGCGGAAACGACGAGGACGGGGGCAACATCGTCGGAGTCCTGGCCATGGCCATCCTGGCGCCGATAGCGGCCCTCATCATCCAGATGGCGATATCCCGGTCCCGGGAGTTCGGGGCCGACGCCGGGGGGGCGGATCTCTCGGGCCATCCCCTGGCTCTGGCCAGCGCCCTCTCCAAGCTGGAGACGGCATCTGGAAGGGTCGCTGCCGACGTCAACCCCACCACCGCTCACATGTTCATCGTCAACCCCCTCAAGGGCAAGAAGCTCGCCTCCCTCTTCTCCACCCATCCCAGCACCGAAGAGAGGATCGCGCGGCTCTCTGCGATGCATTAGAGCTCTCTGATGATCTCTGCCCGACTTCATGAGGGCAGAGATCCTTGGCCCATTCCGGGGTCATGAGGGCAGAGGCAATTTCGTATTTTGAGATCCGAGGAATACGGAAATCCGATGATGACGCAAAAATAATTGAAACGTTAAGAAGAGAGAAATCCTCGATGACCCCTGAGATAATAATTATATTTTTGCTTGTAATCGCCAACGGCATCTTCGCCCTCTCCGAGATAGCTGTCGTCTCCTCCCGGAAGGCCAAACTACAGCAGATGAGAGAGGAGGGGAACTCGGGATCCAAAACCGCTCTCGATCTCGCAAATGAGCCCACCCCCTTCCTCTCGACGATCCAGATCGGGATAACTCTGGTAGGAACTCTGGCAGGGGCCTTTGGAGGCGCCACCATCGCCGAGGAGCTGGCCCTGGTGATGGAGGGGATTCCGGCCCTGGCACCCCACAGCCAGATCTTCAGCATCGGGATCGTGGTGGTGGGGATCACATATCTGACCCTGGTCCTGGGAGAGCTGGTTCCCAAGAGGGTGGCCTTGAGCAACCCCGAGAAGATCGCCTCTGTAGTCGCCTCGCCCATGAGCCTCCTCTCCAGGATCGCCGCCCCCCTGGTCTTCGTGCTGAGCGCCTCGACCAACCTGGTGATAAAGCTCCTTGGGGTGAGACCGAGCGATGAGCCACCGGTAACCGAGGAGGAGATAAAGATCCTGATAGACCTGGGCACCGGGGCCGGGATCTTCGAGGAGGCGGAGAAGGAGATGGTGAAGAGGGTCTTCCGGCTCGATGATCGAAGAGTTGCAACCTTGATGACCCCGAGGTCGAAGATAGTATGGCTGGAAGTCGATGACACGCCGAAGACGGTCCGGGAGAAGGTATCTGGCAGGCCCTACTCCTTATTTCCCGTATGCGAGAACGACCTGGACAACGTCATCGGGGTGGTCCAGGCAAAAGACCTGATCTTGTGCGCCGAGAAAGAAGAGAAATTCGATCTCGCAGGAGCCGTCCTTCCACCGCTCTTCGTTCCCGAGAGCATGAGAGTCTTGAAGGTTCTGGAGCGGTTTAAGAAGACCGGAATACACCTGGCCATCGTGGTGGACGAGTATGGAGCGGTGCAGGGGATTGTGGCGCTCATAGACATTCTCGAGGCCATAGTGGGGGACATCCCGGACATCGAAGAGCTGACAGAGCCCTCGATAAAGCAGAGGGAGGACGGCTCCTGGCTCGTAGACGGCATGCTGCCGATAGACGAGTTCAAGGAGGCCTTCGGGATAGACAAGCTGCCCGAGGAGGAGGGCGGCCTCTATCAAACCATTGGAGGATTTGTAATCATACACTTCGAGCGCATCCCCTCCTCCGGGGACCACTTCGACTGGGGGGATCTCCGCTTCGAGGTGGTGGACATGGACTACAACCGGGTGGATAAGCTCCTGGTAGTGCCCTTGAATGATGGGAAGCAGGGATCTTGAAGAGATGGCAGGATGATGAGCAGGGATCTTGAATAGATGCTAAAAAACCATCGGCCTCGATAGAGGGAGATGGTCAGGGCTGGGCGACGATCAAAAGGAGGCGAGGTGGGATCGATTCGCCCAATCCCGGTGATCTTCACCATTTGACCATCGACGAAAACCTTTATATAATTACCTGTGGTTACTAACTATCAATTACCTTTTGAGTGATCAGTTTGGATCCCATGGAGATTCTGGACATACTGGGGAACGAGAACCGCAGAAGGATCCTCCAGCTTCTATCCTTCCGCCCCTTCTACTTCAACGAGATGGCAAAGAGGCTCGACCTGGGCCCCAAGGCGGTGATAGACCATCTGGAGATGCTGGAGCGGGCGGGGCTCGTAGAGTGCTACCGGGACGAGCGGAGGCGGAAGTACTTCAGGATAGCCGACAACGTCGTCCTGGAGGTGGCCTTCTCTCCCCACTCCTACGGGATCAGGACCTATCGACCCGAGGACCCTCAGAGGTCCGCGGCACCGGGAGCCAGGGTAGATGAGGTGGGGGATCAGGTCATGCCCAAAAGATCGAGGGCCAGCTCGCCGGGAGCTGGTTCGCCGAGACCAGGTCCTCCGGGACCCAGCTCGTCGGGACTCAGTTCGTCCAGATATGGTTCTCCGAAACCCGGTTCTTCGGGAGCCAGTACATCGGGAGCCGGTTCCCCCTCCCGGGACCGGAGCCGACCCGAGGAGCTGGACGGGATCTGCTCCCGGCTCCGGGAGCTGGAAGATGAGAGGCTCCGGCTGAGAGGGCTCATGGAGAAGATCGCCTCTGAGGAGATCTTGATCAGGAGGCTGGCCTTCGGGCTCATCGAGGAGTGCGCCTCCGATCAGCTGGAGGCTGAAATCCTCATCGCCCTCGTATCCGGCGTCTCCGGGGCCGAGTCCCTGGCCAGGAGACTGGGGATCCCTCAGGCCGTGGTGGAGGAGAAGCTGCAGGGGCTTCTGGCCCAGGGAAAGGTTCAAAAGCGGGACGGCGGTTGGGCCATATGAGCGACTTACCAGGGGCATCGGATCTCGATGGGCATGAATAAGACCATCACTCTCAAGGTGGCGGAAGCCTACCACAGGGACGTGGGCAGGGGCATCGCAAGGCTGGCCCAGGATCTCATCGGCGAGATGGATCTCGAGGGGGGCGCGGTGGTGGAGATCCAGGGGAAGAAGACCACCGCCTACGCCGTGGTCTGGCAGAGCTCTTCCAAGGAAGCGAAGGACGTCATCAGGATTGACGGAAACCTCAGAGGCTACCTGGGCGTCGGGATAGACGACAGGGTCGCCGTAAGAAAGAGCGAGGCTCGGCCCGCCAAGAGGGTCGTCGTCGCCCCCACCACCAGAACGAGGCTCATCGGGGGGCCCCAGTACCTCCTCCGAACCCTCCTGGGCCGGCCCGTGGTCAAAGGCGAGCAGCTGAGGATCGAGATGATCTCCTCGTCCCTGGGCTTCGTGGTGGTGAGCACCGCCCCCAAGGGGCCGGTGGTGGTCGCCGCCGAGACCGAGATCAAGATCCTGAAGGAGACCCTGGAGGAGATGGCGGTGAGGGAGATCTCTTACGAGGACATAGGGGGCCTCACCATGGAGATCAGGATGGTGAGGGAGATGATCGAGCTTCCCCTCCGCCACCCCGAGATATTTCAGAAGTTGGGAATAACCCCACCTCAGGGCCTCCTCCTCCACGGCCCCCCCGGGACCGGCAAGACCCTCATCGCCCGGGCCGTGGCCAGCGAGACCGAGGCGAACTTCATCAGCATCAGCGGCCCGGAGATCACCTCCAGGTTCTATGGAGAGTCTGAGAAGAGGCTCCGGGAGATCTTCGAGGAGGCGGAGAGGTCCGCCCCCTCCATCGTGTTCATCGACGAGATCGACTCCATCGCCCCCAAGAGGGAGGAGGTGGCAGGCGACCTGGAACGGCGGGTGGTGGCCCAGCTCTTATCCCTGATGGACGGCCTCGCCTCCCGGGGCGAGGTGATCGTCATCGCCGCCACCAACAGGCCGAACACCCTCGACCCCGCCATCCGCCGCGGCGGCAGGTTCGACCGGGAGATCGAGATCGGAATCCCCGACAAGAACGGAAGGCTCGAGATCCTCTACGTCCACACCAGGGGGATGCCCCTGGCCGACGGCGTGGACCTGGAGGCGATCGCCGAGATGACCCACGGCTTTGTGGGGGCGGACCTCGCCTCCCTCTGCAAGGAGGCGGCGATGCACACCATAAACAGGCTGATCCCGGACCTGGATTCGGAGGAGGCGATACCAGGCGGGATCCTCGAAGATCTTCTGGTGACCGAGGACGACTTCAGATTCGCCCTCAAGATGATCGAGCCCTCGGCCATGAGAGAGGTCTTCGTGGAGGTGGCGGAGGTCCGCTGGGACCAGGTGGGGGGCCTGGACCGGGCGAAGCAGGAGCTGGTGGAGGCGGTGGAGTGGCCCCTCAGCTATCCGGACGCCTTCGAGTCGATCGGGATCAGGCCTCCCCGGGGGGTCCTCCTCCTGGGCCCGCCCGGCACTGGGAAGACCCTCCTGGCCAAGGCCGTGGCCACCGAGAGCGGGGTCAACTTCATCTCGGTGAAGGGGCCGGAGCTCCTCTCCAAATGGGTCGGAGAGTCGGAGCGGGCGGTGAGAGAGGTCTTCCGCAAGGCCAGGCAGGCGGCACCATCCCTCATCTTCTTCGACGAGGTGGACTCCATGGTCCCCGCCCGGGGGTCGGGGCTCGACTCTCATGCCACCGAGAGGGTGGTGAGCCAGTTTCTGACCGAGATGGATGGGATCATCGAGCTGAAGGACGTGGTCGTCCTCGCCGCCACCAACAGGCCCGACCTCCTGGACCCGTCCCTGCTCAGACCGGGGCGGCTGGATCGTCTGATAGTAATACCGATGCCGGACGGAGAAGCGAGGAGGAGGATATTCGAGATCCACCTCTCAGAAATGCCCCTCGCCGGGGGCGTCTGCGTCTCCGACCTAGCGGGGATGACCGACGGCTGGACCGGTGCGGACATAGAGACCCTCTGCCGTGAGGCGGGCATGATCGCCCTCAGGGAGAAGATCGTCCCGGGGATGAGACCAGAGGAGCTGATCCCCGAGGAGATCCAGGTCGAAGCCCGACACTTCCGGGAGGCCTTTAAGAGGATCAGACCTCATTTGACTCCGGAGATGGTGGGGGATTACGCGAGGCTTATGAAGGATTTCGAGGTGTGAGAGCAAATTGACGATTCAGCATCAGTTATTTAGGCTAGAAGGTTCACCTATGGTCGAGAGGGCCGATATTTTGTTGGACGACGAGAAGAAGGATCTGTTGGGGAGCACCGAGTTCGAAGACACCAGCAGCGTCGAGGTGCCTGAGAGCCTGATCGACCAGGTGATCGGCCAGGACGAGGCGGTGGAGGTAATAAAGAAGGCAGCCCACCAGCGCCGCCACGTGATGCTGATAGGCTCACCGGGCACGGGCAAGTCGATGCTGGGAAGGGCCATGAGCGAGCTTCTCCCGGTAGAGGACCTCCAGGACGTTCTGGTCTACAACAACCCCGAGGACAACAACAACCCCAAGATCAGGGTCGTTCCAGCGGGAAGGGGAAGACAGATAGTCGACGCCCACAAGGTGGAGGCGAGGAAGAAGACCCAGACCAGGAACATGTTCTTCATGCTGATCATGATGGGGCTTCTGGTCTACGCTTACTATACGGGGCAGCTCCTCTTCGGGATCATAGCCGCGGCTCTGATCTTCCTTTCCATGCGTTACCTCATCCCCAAGGACGACTCCCTGGTGCCGAAGCTTCTGGTGGACAACAGCAAACAGAAGAAGGCGCCTTACGTCGACGCCACCGGAGCCCACGCCGGAGCCCTCCTGGGAGACGTCCGCCACGACCCCTTCCAGTCCGGCGGCCTGGAGACCCCCAGCCACGATCGGGTCGAATGCGGCGCCATCCACAGGGCCCATAGGGGCGTCCTCTTCATCGACGAGGTGAACACCCTCCGGCTTGAGTCCCAGCAGAGCCTCCTCACCTCTCTGCAGGAAGGCGAATACCCCATAACCGGTCAATCCGAGCGGTCCTCCGGAGCCCTGGTCAGGACCGACCCCGTGCCTTGCGACTTCGTCATGATCGCCGCAGGAAACCTCGACGCCATGGGGGGGATGCACCCTGCTTTGCGGTCCAGGATCAAGGGATACGGCTACGAGGTCTACATGAGAGACACCATGGACGACACCTTAGAGAACCGGGAGAAGCTGGTCCGATTCGTCGCCCAGGAGGTGGCCAGGGACGGGAAGATCCCTCACTTCACCAGGGACGCCACGGCCGAGATCGTGAGAGAGGCCAAGAGACGGGCCGGGAGGAAGGGCCACCTCACCCTCCTCCTGCGGGATCTGGGCGGCCTGATCAGGGTGGCCGGTGACGTGGCCCGGTCCGAGGGGGCGGCCCTCACCGATGCCAGGCACGTCCTGGAGGCGAAGAAGATGGCCCGGTCCGTGGAGCAGCAGCTCGCCGACATGTACCTGGAGCGGAGGAAGGATTACAGCATGTTCAAGAACGCCGGAGCTGAGATCGGAAGGGTCAACGGCCTGGCCGTGGTCGGAGACTCGGGGATAGTCCTGCCCATAATGGCCGAGGTCACCCCCGCCCAGTCCAAAGAGGAGGGGAAGGTGATCGCCACGGGGAGGCTCCAGGAGATCGCCAAAGAGGCGGTCCAGAACGTCTCGGCCCTGATCAAGAAGTTCCTCGGCGAGGACATCACCAATAAAGACGTCCACATCCAGTTCATCGGGACCTACGAGGGGGTAGAGGGAGACAGCGCCTCCATATCCATAGCAACCGCCGTAATCTCCGCCCTGGAAAGCGTGCCCATCAAGCAGAACATAGCCATGACCGGGTCCCTCTCGGTTAGGGGGGACGTCCTCCCCGTCGGAGGAGTAACCCAGAAGATCGAGGCCGCAGCCCAGGCCGGGATCACCACCGTCCTCATCCCCAAGTCCAACGAGGGGGACGTCCTCATCGACGAGACCTTCAGGGACAGGATCAAGATCATCCCGGTGACCTCCATCAGCGAGGTCTTCGAGTACAGCTTCTCGGGCCAAAAGCCGAAGCTTCTGGAGAAGCTGAAGAAGTTCGCCGCGGAGAAGAAGCTGGGGATCATCCTCCCCGAGACGATACCAACCCCCAGCGGGAGCCTGTGAGGGCGGGATTGAGAAGAGATAGCGGAAAAAGCGCCTTTTTCGGAGCTCTCCTTCAATCCTCCGAGGCGCGGCCAAAATACCGCGGCCGCTCCCCTCGGAGCCGTTTCTTTTGAGCTTTGCACATTTATCGAGCCGTCAGTTCTCTTTTGATAGACAGAGTTAAGTTGTACCAATGCAATTCCCTCACCGAGAAGTCCGGAGAGCGCATCAGATGGACGAATTTCACGATCAGCGAATCATAAGGGGCAAGAGCACCAGGGTGGTCCTGGACAACGGGGAGCTGGACGAGATCTCGGAGAGCTTCTTTTTGGGGGCAGCAGTCAGGGCTCTCTCGGGAGGGTCCTGGGGATTCGTCCAGACCGAGTCCCTCGAGGACCTGGCGGGAGATCTGAAGATGGCAAAACGGGCCGCCAGGAGGATCACCGGAGACGAGCGGCTGGATCTGGCGCCCTCGCTCCCCGGCAAGAGCGCGAAGATTACCGTGAAGAAGGATCCGGGCGATCTCTCCCTGGAGGAGAAGGTCGGCCTTCTCCGGGAGATCGAGGACGCGGCCAAGGTCGAGGGGGTGTCCAGCACCCAGGCGGTCTACAACGAGGTCCTGATGAAGACGACCTACTCCAGCTCCGACGGGAGAGATCTCGAATGCCAGACGACCAGGATCGGGTTCTACGTCACCGCCGTAGCCAGCCGCACCGGCGTCTTTCAGGCGGGGATGGAGAGCAGGGCCGGGACCTGCGGCCTCGAGCTCTTCGATGAGGTCGACGCCCCGGCCCTAGCCCGTCGGGCCGGAGAGACAGCCGTCGCCCTTCTGGACGCGAAGGCCGCGAAGGGGGGGAGCTATCCCGTGGTCGTCGACCAGGATCTCGGTGGCGTCTTCGTCCACGAGGCGGTGGGTCACGCCGTCGAGGCGGACATCGTCCTCGAGGGTGGATCGATCCTGGAGGGGAAGATCGGCGAGCAGATCGGCTCAGAGCTGGTGACGGTCAAAGACGATCCCAGCCTCCCCCTGTACGGCCACTACCCCTTCGACGACGAGGGGAGCGCCTCCGGCGAGACGGTCCTGGTCGAAGACGGCGTCCTTTTATCCTTCCTCCACTCCCGGGAGACGGCCGGAAGGCTGGACGGAATCCCTCGAAACGCCCGAGCCCAGGGGAGCGCAAGGCCGGTGGTGAGGATGAGCAACACCTACATCGCCCCGAGAAAAGACGGCTGGAAGCTGACTGAGATCCTGGAGGAGATGAAAGACGGGGTCTACCTTCTGGGGAGCAGAGGAGGCCAGGTGTCCACCGCAGAAGGGGTCTTCCAGTTCAACGCCAAGCGGGGCTACCTGGTGGAGGGGGGCGAGTTGACGTCGCTTCTCCGGGACGTATCCCTCTCGGGTCACATCCTGGAGATTCTGGAGAGGGTGAAGGCGGTGGGGAACGATCTCTCATTCAACAGCGGCAGATGCGGAAAGTCCGGTCAGCTGGTCCCGGTCAGCGACGGCTCTCCCCACCTCCTCATAGAGGAGGCGACGGTGGGGGGAGCGGGATGAGGCTGATGCTATTGCCGAGACCATCGATCATCATATATGGCGAGAGTCTCACGGGATGCAAAAGAAGCTGCATAGTTTGGAGAGTTGCTGGCCGTCATTGAGGCGATGTGAAACTGCTCGTCAGGATCTGGTGCGAGTTCGAGATGGTGGAGGCTTGAAGAGTTGAAGGTTTCAATAGTCATTCCGACTTATAACGAAGAAAAGACCATAATCAAGAAGCTGGAAAATACCTCAGAATTAAATCATCCAAAAAGAGATTTGGAGATTGTGATCGTGGACTGCTCCGACGACGCGACCCCCAGGCTCGTCGAGGAGTTCGGAGATCGCAGCGAGGTCGAGCTGGTCTTCGATCACGAGGACGAGCGAAAAGGCCTCCCCTACAGCCTGAACAGGGGCTACTCCATGGCGACGGGCGAGATAATTGTGAAGACCGATTGTGACGCCATGCTGGACGAGGACGCCCTCAAGAGCGCCCTCTCCTCCTTCGAGGACGATCGGATCGGCTGCGTCACCGGCAGGGCGGTCCCCCTGGGCTCAAAGTCCGAGGAGAGCTATAGAGACCTCAACGCCAGAATCCAGCTCCTGGAGTCGAGGATCGATTCCACCATCATCGCCCACGGCCCCTTCACCGCCTTCAGGAGGCGGCTTCTCCAGAAGATCGACCACGACTCCCTGGCCGACGACAGCGAGCTCTCCCTCAAGATAAGAAAGCAGGGGTATCGGTCGATCCTCAATCCGGAGGTGATCTTCTACGAGAAGACCTCCGAGGAGGGGAGGGAGGAGCAGAAGACGAGACGGGCTTCGGGGCTGGTCAGGCTGATGTGGAGGAACAAGACCCTCTTCTTCAATCCCAGGTACGGCCTTTATGGGCTGGTGGTATTTCCCTTCAACTTCTCGGCGATCGTTCTATTGCCCCTCCTCCTCTCGCCCCTCCTCCTTCCGATGATGAAGCTGGGGGTCCGGGGCGGGACCCTCCTGGAGACGGAGCAGTTCCTCCTCCGAGGCATGGGACGGCTTTTCTCGAAGAAGGCGACGGTCTTCTGGGAGCCGGACCCCAATATCAGAGGCTGAGGGCGGGGTTGAAGATGAAGATCGCCCAGATATGCCACCGTTACTTTCCGAACGTCGGCGGGGTGGAGAGGCACGTCCAGGAGATAGCAGAGAGGCTCGCCGAAAGGCACGAGGTCGAGGTGATCACTGCTGATCGATCCCGGGGCCTCCCCGAAAGCGAGGTCGTGAACGGGGTGAAGGTGACCCGCTTCCGCTCTCTCTCGCCCGGCAACGCCTACTTCATCGCGCCCCAGATACGCTCATACCTGAAGAAGTCGCGATTTGACGTCGTCCACGCTCACAACTACCATGCCCTTCCGGCATTATTTGCGGCCCTGGCGAAAGAGGATGAGATATTTGTATTCAATCCCCATTATCACGGGGCCGGGAGCACCCCTTTTCGGGACCTTCTCAACAGGCCTTATAAGAATCTGGGATCGAGGATATTTGATAAGTCAGATACGATCATCTGCGACTCCAATTACGAAAGGAAGCTGGTTGAGAGTAATTTCGGAAATAGAGATAATATTGAAATAGTCCCGAGCGGAGTGGATCTGGACGAAATACGAAGCGCAAAACCGCTGGAACTCGATGAAGAGTTCGTGCTCTATTTGGGAAGGCTGGACAGATATAAAAACGTCCAGTCTGCAATCAGAGCGATGAGATACCTGCCCCAAGATCTCCACTTTTACATCGGCGGGGTGGGAGATTACGCCCGAGAGCTGGAGAGCCTGATCGGAGAATTGGATCTGGAAGGGAGGGTTAAGCTCCTCGGCTTCGTCCCTGAAGAGGATAAATACAGGTGGATGAAGAGCTGCCAGGTCTTCGTAAACCTTTCAGGAGTTGAGGCATTCGGCATAACCGTCCTTGAGGCTCTGGCTGCGGGGGCGGCTGTGGTCGTCAACGCCGAAGGCGGCCTGAGCGAGTTTGCAGAGAAGTTTGATGCGGTTCGATCGGTTCGACCAGAGGATATTTCGCCGAAGGAGCTCGCGCAGGCGATCGAATGCTCCATCGGAAAAGCTATAAACGACGACCTCGATGGTTACGATTGGAGAAGCATAGTCGCGAATATAGAAAATATTTATAAAAACTATTAAACCACTCGCGCGATTTTGGAGATGAAGATGATGACGAAGGCCGCACTTATCACGGGGATAACCGGGCAAGACGGGTCGTACCTGGCTGAGCTTCTGCTTGGCAAGGGCTACGAGGTGTACGGCCTGGTGAGGAGGCTCAGCACGCCGAACATGTCCAGGATCAGCTCCATCGCGGACAACATAATATTTCTCGAAGGAGACCTGACAGACCAGTCCTCCCTGAACGTTGCGATGCAGACGGCCCAGCCCGATGAGGTCTACAACCTCGCGGCCCAGTCTTTCGTCGCCACCTCCTGGAACCAGCCGGTTCTGACCGGAAACGTCACCGGCCTCGGGGTCACTCGGGTCCTCGACGCTGTGAAGCACTTCTGCCACGATGCCAGGTTCTATCAGGCTTCCAGCAGCGAGATGTTCGGAAATGTCGATGAGGTGCCCCAAAATGAGCTGACCCGATTCCGCCCTCGAAGCCCTTACGCCATAGCGAAGGTCTATGGGTATTATACCACGGTGAACTACAGAGAGAGCTATGGTATGTTCTGCTGTAACGGGATCCTCTTCAACCACGAATCTCCGAGGCGGGGGATCGAGTTCGTGACTAAGAAGATCACCGACGGCGTCGCCAGGATCTGCCGTGGTCACTCCAAAGAGCTCCGCCTGGGCAATCTGGATGCGAAGCGGGATTGGGGTTTTGCGGGAGATTACGTCGAGGCGATGTGGCTGATGCTCCAGCAGGATCTCCCGGACGACTTCGTGATCGCGACCGGTGAAAGCCACTCCGTGAGGGAGTTCGTCGAGATGGCCTTCTCCTCGGCGGGGCTAGACTGGCAGGACCACGTCAAGATGGACGAGAGGTTCATGAGGCCCGCCGACGTCCCGGAGCTTCGGGGCGACGCCTCAAAGGCGAACCAGAAGCTGGGCTGGCAGCCGAAGACTTCCTTCGGTGAGCTGGTTTCTATGATGGTGAAGGCGGATTTGGAGAGGGTATCGGGTTGAGATGATATGGAGAATGGCAGCCCAAGAGAAATAACGGATCCCCTTCTGATGAGAGAAGAGGATCCAAGAGTTCTGTTCGTATATCTAGATCCGCATCCGTCTCATAAGGGTTTTGCAGAGGCAGTGGGATCTGATTTTTGGCATTACAACCGCTACCTCAATAATAGCAAAACACCGAAAATATTTAAAAGCTTCATTAACGGAATGCTTCTTCCGAGATACAATGTATATCTGACGGAAGGCGGAGCTCCGTTGGCACCGGTAGCAATTAAAAAATTGTTTCATAGGAATAATATTCATATAAACATTATTGCAGATGAAACCTTCATGATGATGAGACAGACTCCAAAAGAGATGAAGCATAACTACCGAGGTTACGTAAACTTGGCTCATAATTTTGCCTCAAAATACATAGATGGGGCGATCGCCGTATCTGAGATAGCAAAGTCAAATGCCGAGGAGTTTGTCGACATCCCCATTAGAATTGTGCATCCATATATTGAAGACGAACTATACGAGCGGCTGAGCGGCATTCGGCCAAATGTCGAAGGTCACAACATCCTCTCGGTCGGGCACGGCACCTATCCGAGGAAGGGAATGGATATTTTAATCGATGCGTTCGAGCTGGTGAGGGATCATTATGAAGATGCACAGCTGTACATAATCGGTAAAGATCACCCCCAGGCTTGGAACGATATCGATGGAGTTCACATCGAGGGGTATGTCGAGGATCTGGTACACTATTTTATAAACTCAAGCCTGTTCGTCCAGGCGTCACGGGTTGTTGATACCTTTCCCGTTGCCACATTAGAGAGTCTGAGGGCTGGATTGCCTACAATCGTCACGGAACTCGTCGGGACGAAGGAGGTCATCCAGGAGCTTGATACGAATTTCATAAGAAAGGTGGATGCCGAAGACATCTCAGAGGCAATTTTATATTATTTCGATCAATCTGACTCCAAAAAGAGGGCGCTATCCTCCAGGTCGAAGGAGATATCAAAGAAGTTCAACAGAGAGGAGATGTGCGGCCTATTCCGGAGAGAGTTCGACCTTCTATTGGGGGAGCTCGGGGCATGATTCTAATATTATTTTGATCATGATGATAGATAAAGGATTACAGATTAGAAGGATCGGCGTCTTGTGGTGGAACGTCTGTGAGTTGGGGGGCTTGGAGGCCAGATGAAACAGATATATGTAGCATATACCCCTTATCACCTTTTATTATCCTGTGGATTGGCCTGCCTCAGCAGGAGTAAAGATGACCGATATTTGCTGGTCATTCCCGTATATTCCGATGTGAATCGATTTTGCAGGTGCTTGACGGAATGGGGCGATAGCCCATTCTCCAAAATAATAATGTTGAATGGCATCTACGATGTCGCCAGCAAAATCCGGCGAGTGGGCGTGATAAGAAATAATATAAAAATTATAAAAAATTTCTTCTCGGATGATGTGAATGAGTTCTGCGAAGTTTTCATTTTTAATGATGGATACCCGGAGGCTCAAATAATAGCGCGTCTTAATCACGATAAGGGTGGGTTCAATACCTATGTTGAAGACGGTTCAGCGGCCTATAATAGTTTTGTATCACCAGATGCACCAATTTACAAAAAAATTATATATAGGCTGGTATTTGGCGCGTGGCACCGGGATGTTAAAATTATGGGCACGTATAAATACATTGATAAAGCAATGGTCGCCCAACCGGAATTTGTCCGGCCGGAGCTGAGCTGCAAAGATGTAATAAAGATGCCGAAAAATGTATTTAATAATCTCAAGAGCATGGGTTTCATCTCTATCTTATTCAAAAATTATGGGCTTGAACAGGCCAACTTCAATCCCAACTGTATTTTGATAGTCTCTCACTCAGATATTTTAAGCGAAGAATTATCAGATACTTATCGGTATTTGGTCAAATACTTACTTCATTTTTCTGGCGGCCTATACGTCAAATATCACCCAAGAGAGCGCGAAGATGATTTCTTGGGAGTCAAACGCCACTCTCCAGAGGTTGAGTTGATCCCCAAAGCATTGCCCTTAGAGGCCGTATTCGTGGCCTTACAGGACGAGAATATGCCCGATATAATTGTAGGAGATCTCTCAACCTCGCTTTTAACCGCCAGATATTTATTAAAAGTTTCAACTGTCATCTCAATTATGAAATTTTCCGATCTCGTCGATAAAAACCTGGAAAATATATTCAAAATTACAGGAGTTTATTTGCCCGAGGACATAGATGATTTAAAAACCATCCTGGAGACAATTGAAGGCGAGAGGACAGTGACGAATATTTAAGCTGATCTCTGACTCGACGAAGTTCATTTCGGTTCCTCTTTGCCCCCCACCATCTCCCACTGGAGCGGTGTTCCCCTATCGACGTCTGCGGCAGCATGACATCCGAGTATCTGGCGGAGATGGCGCGGGTGCAATCCGTAGCCTGGACGGATCGAGCGGACGTTCTCCTCGGTGAAGATCTCGCCCGCCTTGACGTCCTTTACCACGAAGAGGGACCTCCTGAAGACCCTGCTTTTGGCCTCATGCTCGCTGACCCCATAGTGCACTTCGCCCAGGGCCTTCTCCGCCACGCGGATCGCCCCGACCATGGCCTTGAACTCCTGAGGCTCCAGGGAGAAGGCGCTGTCGGGTCCCTGAACGGACCTGGAGAAGGTGAAGTGCTTCTCCACGATGCAGGCGCCCAGGGCCACCGCGGCGACGGGCACCTCTATCCCCAGGGTGTGATCAGATAGCCCCACCGGCACTCCGAAGGCCTCGGAGAGGTGGGGTATGGTGCGCAGGTTCATCGCCTCAGGAGGTGCGGGATAGGCGCTGGTGCACTTGAGAAGGGCGATCTCCGGGGCACCTGCTTTTCGGGCGGCCAGGACCGCCTCCTCGATCTCCCCCAGGGTTGCCATCCCCGTGGAGATGACCAGGGGCTTTCCGGTCCTCGCCATCTTCTCGATCAGGGGTATGTCCACGATCTCAAAGGAGGCCACCTTGTGGACCGGCACCTCCATCTCCTCCAGGAAGTCCACGGCGGTGGGATCGAAGGCGGTGGAGAAGATATCCATCTTCAAATCTTTTGCCACATCCTTGAGCTTGGGGTACCATTCCCAGGGGGTGTAGGCCTCGCTGTAAAGGTCGTAGAGGTTGCGGCCTTCCCATAGGGTGCCCTCACCTACGCGGAATTCTTCTTTATCGCAGTCGATGGTGAGGGTATCAGGGGTGTAGGTCTGAAGCTTGACCGCATCGGCTCCAGCCCCTTTTGCAGCCCGCATGATGCGAACGGCTTCATCATAATTTTGGTTGTGATTGGCGGAGATTTCAGCAATGATGTAAACAGGACTGCCTTGTGATATATGTCTATTATTTATTTTTATTGAATTCATTTAACCCTCTCCTATTCTTGGCGCCTGTGGCACCCTCCACGTTCAAAAGGCCATTTTCTTATATATTGTAACGCTTCGATTCCTTTTACTGTCTTGTAGTCGTCAAAACTAAACCCTGAATTTTCAAAAGCTCTTATCGATTTTATGTTATTTGGTCTTATAAATGCATTTACTCCATAAATCTCTCTTTCGGCGAACAAGTTCTCTACTGCTCTAGTAATGATAGGGCTTGCCAGGCTCCGACCGCGTGCACTTCTATCCAGATTTATGCTGATTGTGGCATACGGCCCATCGAGATCGAAACGGACTATTCCTAAAGAATTATTCTGAACGTCCTGGACTATATACAAAATAGAATCCGGGTCTCGAACCTTATCTTCAAACCACAAGACATGTTCTTTCCAGGATATGGGATCGGTTGAAAAGGAGGATGCCCTCGAATCCGGGTCGTTCGCCCATTCGTAAACTTGCTGGCAATCCGTTCCACAAGCTATCCTCAACCGGATGGACCCCTCCGATAGAGCGATGAGAGCCTTATCAACCCCGAAGCCGTCTATCGTCCGACGACCAAGTTTTGCCATTGAGGCCCGAGCATCAGCATCCGATAATATTGAGGATATCCCTTGGCTTATATCTGGCGGGTCCAAACGATTGTGCCAGCCCAGGTTTTTTGCGATGCCTGCAGAATCCAGTTGCCCAGCTACTTTGACCTGATTTTCGGCCAGGATGATAATGAGGCTGGGCAAACCCATAAAGGCCAGCTCCCAAGTCGTAGTACCTGCTGATGAGATGGCCAGATCTGCCCAGGCAAAAAGGTCAGGCATGTTGTTCACGTTCTTTTTCAGATCAATCGCCGGGTTATCCTCCAGGGAGGATAATAATTCTTCATAATGTGGGTTACTGCCACCCAATACAACTACTGCAACCAGTTGCTCTATTTGCAGCAACGCCTGAATAACCTTCAGCGTCACATTATCTGGATCGCTTCCACCAAGAGTTACCAGCACCTTGCAGGCTACTTCTGGAATCTCTCGCTTCCAGCCGCGCCATGGCCAGAACTCGCGCCGCAGTAGAACGTACTCGGTCCCGAGAAGGAGCTTGGTGTAAGGCTCTCGATTTTTATAGAGTTCCTCGTTGGCGTGAAGGTTCTGGTTCAGAACGATATCTGCATAATAATGATCAGCATGTCCATTATCGTCGATGAATAGAAGCCGCAGGCCGGATTCTTTTATGATCCTCTGATAATCCGAGCCGAAATGGTACCCGTCCACCACCACCCAGGCTGCACCCATCTTCTTCGCAAGATCTGCGGTCATTTCTGCATCTTCCAGGCTCCCCGGCTCGGCGGAGAGGTGGACGACCTCCATTCCCTCGGATTTCAGTCGATCCACCAGAGCCGGAGCATCCATGCTCATGGCGAATAGTGGCCTCCCGCAGGAGTCCTGCCAGGCCTGGGCCAGAGCGAGGCAGCGCATCACGTGTCCGGTCCCGATCCTGGTGCTGGCGTCAGCCCGGATTACTATTGGCGAATTCATTTGAGATCTTCGATCCTTATTTTGATATCGAACTTTCGTCTCCCCTCTTCAGATGGTCAAGTCAGACGGAAAAATCCAGAATGTGCCACGGGACCTTTGAGGTGATCTTCGACATCGTCTTCTTCTATGCATCTGGCCAGGAATCCAAAGGAATCCTCCAAAGCGGCGAAATAGCTCTCCAGGTGGGAATCCTGGTGGGCATAAGTGGCATAAAAGGCGTTCGTCGCTAAAAACCCCTTTTCGAGCATGATCTGAGTAAAGAGGGTTCGTATCGCCTGTCCGTTTTCGTAATTGAATTCGAAATGGCCCATAGGGGGGATCCCCGTCACATTTATCGATATTCCCGATCGATCTGCCGCATCCTTCCACCCCTTCTGAATGAGCTTTCCGATCCTTATCAGGTGCACCGGCACATCTTCACTCTTGTGCTTGTTTATGGTCGCCAGCGCCGCTACAGGTCCTATTCGCTCGGTCCAGGAGGTGCTGCTTATGAAACTGCTTTGAGCAGCCTGCATCACCTCCTCGCGCCCTATTACGGAGGCCATGGGGTACCCGTTGCTCATGGCCTTGGCAAATACCGCTATATCGGGGTCCACCCCGAATAGCAAATGTGCGCCACCAGTGTTCAAGCGCCAACCGGCTGAAACCTCATCGAAGATCAGAACCGCCCCGGTCTCATCAGCGATCTCACGAGCCCGCTCCAGAAAACCTGGCTCAGGATAGAAGTTCCTCAGCGGCTCCATGACAATTGCGGCCAGATCTCCTCGAAGGGCAGAGATAATGGATTCCAGCTCGTCTATTCTGTTGTAGCGAAATGGGACGGCCGTCCCCATGAGGCCTCGGGGCACGCCGTTCGGCTCCAATCCCGGAAGAAGGTGTCCATCGAGGGAGCTCGTCTCGCCCAGATTTGCGGAAAGGTACCAGTCGTGCCATCCATGATAACCGCAGAACGCGACCTTGTCCCGGCCCGTTTTAGCTCTGGCGATGCGAACCGCGATGGCCATCGCTTCGCCGCCGCATCTTGCGTAACGGACCATATCCGCCCAGGGATGTAGATCACAGAGCAAATCCGCAAGCTCCACCTCTTCCGGGCAGTTCAAGGTGGCCGTTGAGCCGGAATCGATGGCCTCCTTTACCGCACCGTCCACCTCCGGGTCCGCGAAACCGAGCACGCAAGCTCCGATCCCACAGTAACTCATATCGATGAACTTTTTACCGTCCAGCCCCCACGTTTCGACACCTTTGGCTTTGGAGTAGTAGCTGGGCCACTGATCTGGCAAGAACATCTCAGGCCTTTTTGAGAGTAGCTGAGTTCCTCCCGGAATTCTCCTGACGGCCTTCTTGTAGAGCTCTTGGCCGGACAATGTTTTTTCGTTTTGGGACATGAAATGGCATCACCTATTCATATTTATCTGGCAGGTCCACCGCGAAATCCTCGCGTAGAGAACGAAGATATCCCTCGTTCCTCTCAAAGTCCTGGTTTATCTCCAAGAGCTTTGGATCCTCCCGGAGCAGGTTGACCACGTCGTCCATGAGAAAGATCCGATCAAACTTGTAAAGCCTCTCATAGATCTTCCGCACGAATCCGATATCTTCAGGCTCGTCTACGGTCCACCTCAAGGAGGAGAGGTCACGCTCCTGAATGACATCGACCGATGGAAATATGGTCTTATTATTTCTGATATATGGCGTTACATGCTCCCGTTCAGACATCATCCTCGCCTCATGCCAGGCCCGATTCAGAGCGTCGAAAGAGAAGACCTCCGTGTCCAAGCCGTCCGGGTAAGTACGCAATTGCACATTGCTCGCATAATCGCATTCGCATTCCAGGTATTTATTGACGACAGAATCTACAACCACGGGATCGATCAGGGGACAGTCGGCGGTGATCCTCACGATCACCTCGGCCCCGATCCACTTTGCAGCCTGGTAATACCTGTCGAGGACGTCCTTTTCGCTCCCCCTGAAACATGGGATACCATCAGTTCTGCAAAATTCTTCTATTTTGTCGTCCAACGCGCCATCAGAGGTGGCGACGAGGATGGAGTCCAACCTCTCAGCATGACGCAGACGATTGATCACATGCCAGAGCATGGGATGACCACAGATCTCCATCATGACCTTCCCCGGCAACCTGGTAGAGCCCATCCGAGCCTGTACGATCGCTGATATCAAGATTGAACACCTTCAACTCGCTCGATGCAACCTGACCTGGCAGAAGCCTTGGCTGCGAAGACGATATTCATCACCCTAACGGCATCTGATACGGGAAATATGGTTCGCCTGCCGTGGCGTACGCATTCCAGAAAATGCTCCATCTCGTCGAGGTACATCTGATTAGGGTCCCAGCTCTTCGGACCCATGAATCTCGTCCAGGAATCTTCAAGAGCATCGAACCATCGGACCTCTCCCTGGCTGTAATCCCAGAATATAGTGCCCTTCTCGCCCACTATCTGGCAGCCTCTTTCGTAGGTCCTTTGCACGTAGTCTAAATGAATCTCCGAGGTGGCCCCCCTCGAATGCTTGCAGATTAAGGTCGCCACGTCTTCGACGTCCATCTCCAGCGAGCTCAGGTGTCCTGCTGAGCAAAATACGCTTTCTACATCTCCAAGATACCAGCGGGCAAGATCGATTTCGTGAATGCAGTCGAGGATGCATCCGCCTCCCATGGAGGAGCTGGCGCTGTAGCTCTTGCGGTAGTCCTGCCAAGGTCGCCAGTCCGGCAGATAAGAACCTGTATGAACCCGGGCGAAAAGGACTCTCCCTACAACTCCCTGATCCAGCAACTTTTTGACCCTTGCAGGCCCGGGGTGAAAGCGCATATTGCACCCCACCAGGGTGATCAGCCTCTGCCGATCTATCTCTCGTGACAGTTCAGCAAGTCCGTCTTCAAGGTGAGAGAGGGGCTTCTCTATGAAGAGATGGATACCCCGTCGGGCAGCTTCGAGGGCTTGCTCCGCATGCAGATGGCTGGGGGTGGCTATAACCACGAGATCCGGTCCCCATTCAAGGCCGGTCTTGAGATCAGCGAATCCCAAGATCGAATCATCACAGACCGACTCCCTTCTTTGAGGATCGGGTTCTACCAATGCCGAATAGTTTATCCCCAGGCGAGAGAGATTGCTCAAGTGACGCGCTCCGATCGACCCGCCACCGACAACGAGTGCTTTTATCGTATCACCCATTTTAAATCCAGCTAATGATCTTTTAGTATTTATCCCATGAACACATCCATCTAAGTCGCAAAACGCCATTTTCTATACTTTTTGATTTCGAGATGACTATTGGCCCTCACCAATTGTGCTCATCGGATCTCGATACTCTGACCGTAGTAACCCCATCCATATCCGATCTGTATACGCGCCGTTGTTGAAAAGATCTTCCCTAAATCTTCCTTCGATCTTAAAGCCCACAGTCTCATATAAACGCACTGCTGCCTCGTGGCACGCATATACACCTAGATCGATCTTCCTCAGGTTCAGCCTGAAAAATCCGTATTCTACCATCAATTTTGTCGCCTCCGTGCCGATCCCACGCCCCCAGAAGCGCATTTCACCGATGAGTATGCCAAAAGTTGCCCTTCGATGAACCCAGTTTATCGGACCAAGCTTAACATTGCCGATATGCTCATCAGACTCTTTTTCAGCTATCGCTAAAATCACGTCGCCGGATGAACTTACTCTTTTATAGAACTCCTCAAGCCCATCCCGGGCGGAAGGAAATAAGCCACTTTCAAGATAGCGATTTACCTGTGGATCGTTTAACCATTTAAGGTATTTCTCATTCAAATCCTCCCTCTCAAGAGGACGTAAGTATATCCGATCCCCGACCAAAAACGGCGTTTTCATCGCCCAGATCTCCTATTGATTTTTCTCGTAACAACCTTCGACACCGCTTTAATAACGTCCTCTACGTCCTGATCTGTCATCCCATGAAACATCGGCAGGGATATCAGCGCCTCGTAAGCGGCCTCAGCTTCAGGATAATCACCATATTTGTATCCGAATCGATTCCGATAATAAGGGTGGAGATGGACCGGTATGTAGTGGACGTTCACGCCGATGTTCTCTGCCCTGAGGGCGGCAAAGATCTCTGCCCGAGTTACATCAGATGCTCTGAGGTCGAGGCGAATCGGATAAAGATGCCATGCAGAAGAAATATAAGGTCTCTCCGTCGGCGGTATTACGCCGGGTACATCCTCAAACTCTGCCCGATATCTAGAAGCTATCTCCCGCCTTCGGAAGATGTTCTTATCCAGCTTCTTGAGCTGAGAGAGGCCCAGGGCACACCCAATATCCGTAAGCCTGTAGTTGTATCCCAGTTCGGTCATCTCGTAGTACCACAGCCCTTCTGCCTGGCGCTGCCTGGCATCGCTATCTATGCCGTGATTGCGAAATAGTCTCAATCTCCCTGCAAGCTCTGGATCGTCGGTGGTCACCATCCCGCCCTCTCCCGTGGTGATATGCTTCACGGGATGAAAGCTGAAAGCGGTCATGTGACTTATGCTGCCCACCCGCTTGCCTCTGTATTTTGCACCGAGGGCATGGCAGGCGTCTTCTATCACCAGAAGTCCTTTTCTTTCCGCAATTTCCATGATCGCGTCCAGATCCGCGGGATGGCCTGCATAATCCACCGGGATGAGGGCCTTGGTCTTCGAAGTTATGCAGCGCGCCATTTTTTCAGGATCGACGTTCATGGTATCAGGGGATACGTCTGCAAAGACGGGATTTGCCCCGCGGTAGAGAACACAGTTGGCAGTGGCGCAGAAGGTCATGGGCGTGGTGATGGCCTCGTCGCCGGGCCCGAGATTTGCAGCAAAGGCGGCTCCATGTAACGCCGCGGTTCCGGAGCTGAAGCTGACGGCATATTCCGATCCGACGCGGTCTGCGAATGCCCGCTCAAATTCAGCCACCTTTGGTCCTGTGGTAATCCAGTCCGAGCGAAGAGTCTCAACCACCGCCCGAATGTCGTCCTCATCAATGCTCTGATGACCATAAGGCAGCAGAGTCTCCCGGACAGGCTTTCCACCGTTTATAGCCAGGTCGATATCTTCATCGTGGGCTACAGGCATCTTGATGCGACTCCTTGATACGATCCGAGCTAAAGATGTTCAATAATCTCGTGAAGATCCGCCTCTGTGAGCCATCTATCGTTATTATCGCTAGTATATCTGAAACCTTCTGGCAGAGCTTTTCCACCATCGATGTTCTCCTTGTTCCAGAAAGGATGTTCGGGCTCTACTGCGAAGTAGCTGTCGAATTCCCTGGTGTGCCTCGCCTCATCTTCGGTCAGGAGGATCTCGTGGAGCTTCTCCCCGGCACGTATACCGATGGTGTTCCACATCGCCTCTGGAGCTATCGCCTTCGCCAGATCGGTTATCTTCATGCTGGGGATCTTTGGGACGAAGATCTCTCCACCCGTCATCCGCCCAACGCAGTCCATGACAAAGCGCACTCCCTGGTCCAGGGTGATCCAGAACCTGGTCATTCTCTCATCAGTGATGGTGATCGTCCCGGTCTTCTTCTGCTCTTTGAAAACCGGAATCACGCTGCCCCTGCTCCCGATGACGTTGCCGTATCGAATGCAGCTGAACGCGCACTTTTTAACACCAGCATAAGTATTTCCCTGAACGAAGAGCTTTTCTGCCACCATCTTCGTCGCGCCATAGAGGTTGACCGGATGGACCGCTTTATCTGTGCTCAGGGCCATCACCTTTTCGACCGAGTTGTCGATGGCGGCGTCTATCACGTTAACCGCACCATCGATGTTCGTCCTGACCGCCTCGATGGGGTTATACTCACATGCGGGTACCTGTTTCAAGGCGGCGGCGTGAACCACGATGTCGACCCCATTCATGGCCCGGTATAGCCTATCCCTATCGCGCACGTCTCCAATCAAGAAACGGAGGCGACCATCCTCAAAACGAGTGCGCATATCAAACTGTTTTAATTCGCCGCGCGAGTAGATGCGGACGCTCTTTGGATCGTGCTCCCTTAATATGATCTCGGTGAACTTCTGGCCGAAGGACCCGGTGCCTCCGGTCAGCAGAATGGTCTTTCCGTCAAATATCGACATTTCAACACGTCCTGGCGAGTGCCATAATCTCGGATGATATCATCCTTTCGTCTTCCATTTCCTTTCCTCGCCCAGGGTTTCATAGAACAGTCACGCTCTTGGCCAGGTTCCTGGGCTTGTCAGGGTCCAGCTTCTTCTGAACCGCCAGCTCGTAAGCCAGTATCTGGATGGGTATCGCCTGGATCACCGGGTTGAAGACCCCGCATTCTGGCACCTTTATCCAGTAGTCGAAGATGGGATTATCTCTCTCAGAGACGCCGATCAAGTATCCGCCCCTTGCCTTGACCTCCTGGGCGTTGGATACGATTCGATCCTCGTTCTCCTGAGATACGAAGACGAAAACCGGCGTGCCCTCATCTATGAGCGCGAGGGGGCCGTGCTTCAGCTCTCCGCCGGCAAAGGCCTCGGTATGGATGTAGGATACCTCTTTAACCTTAAGAGCGGCCTCTAAAGCTGTGGTGTACTGCAGCCCCCTGCCAATCATGTATAAATGCTCCTGGTCGGCCAGCAGCCTGGCCAACTCCTTCAGGTGGTCTCTCATGGATTTGGAGGTGAGGTTGAATATGTCCATGTAGAGGTTCTTGACCTTCTGTATGCAGACCTCGTGCTCGCCAACGAGGGCGTGGGCGAGGAGGGCCATCAATACAACCTGTGAGGTATACGTCTTGGTCGAGAGGACGCAGATCTCGGGCCCAGAGTTCATGAGTAACAGCTCGTCCCCCTCCCTGGATAGAGATGACCCCATGACGTTTGTTATGCTGACTATCGTGCTCCCCCTCCTCTTTGCAGCCCTTACTGCATCGAGCACGTCCGCGGTCTCGCCTGATTGAGATACGGCGAAGACCAGAGTCTTATCGGTCAGGAAATTCTCGGAGCTCTCAAATTCCGAAGCAAGAACTGCATTTACATGTATCCCCGACACCTTCGAGAATAGGTAGGTGCCGGTGAGACATGCATGATAGCTGGAGCCGCATCCGATGAAGAATACGCCAAAACCTTCTCTTATTCTCTTTGCTATGCTGTCGATCGCTCCCATATCCTGCATAGCAGCCTTCTGGATCGTCTCCGCCTGTTCAGATATCTCCTTCAACATGAAATGCTCGAAGTTTCCTTTTTCCGCCTCTTCCCTATCCCATTCTACGGTATTTATCGGGCGGGTCACCTCTCCCTGATTAGGGTTCCAGAACCGCAGGCTCGTTCTCGTGGCCACCACAAGATCGCAGTTCTGCAGGTAGACCACCTTCTTGGTCCATTCCAAAAAGGGGGAAACGTCGGAGGCGAAGAATGTGCCGCCATCGGCCAGTCCCACCACGAGAGGCGAATCCTTCCTCATTCCAACGATCTTCTCCTCACCCTCAGATACGACGAGAACCGCATAACTTCCTTTGAGCTGTTTGAAAGCCTCATAGCACGCTTTCTCCAGCGGGATTTGGCCGGCGGATACTTCTCCGTAAGCCTGATTGAGATCAAAGAGGCGATCTTCAATCAGATGGGCTATGACCTCCGAGTCCGTCTCGCTGGCGAATCGGTGGCCATTTTTGACGAGCTTCTCTCGAAGTTCATGATAGTTCTCTATTATGCCGTTATGAATTATGGCTATCTTGCCCGAGCAATCGCTGTGGGGATGGGCGTTGACTGAAGAGACAGAGCCATGGGTTGCCCATCTCGTATGCCCTATGCCAGCGTTCCCTTGAAGCTCTCCAAGGCCCAGCTTTATCCTCAAATCGTCGATCTTGCCCACGTCTTTTCTAATCTCTATCCTGTCGGAGACGATGGCAATGCCCACGGAGTCGTACCCCCGGTACTCGAGGTTCTTGAGCCCTTTGCAGAGGATCGGAGCTGCACGTTCAGATCCGATATAGCCGAATATTCCGCACATTTATTAGCTCCTTCATCACAACCTCATTCGATATTCCTGGAATTTCGTTCGGATGGGGATGAACTCTGGGAGACCGCCCGCCCACGGAGAACCTCGCCGGGTCTGCCCCTGTAACCCGGCTCAACGACCGTTCCAGGATAGATGCTCGTGTTTATCCCCGTCTTGACGTCGTCGCCCATTATGACCCCCAACTTTCTCCTCCCGCTGTTCACCTTCTCATCCTTTATATAGGATCGGATTTCGCGGCCGTCATGACGGAGGTTGGCCACAACGGTGCCCGCCCCGAAGTTGCAGTTGGACCCGATGACGCTATCTCCAACGTAGCTCAGGTGAGCTACATTGGTATTCTCCATGATTGTGCTGTTCTTGATCTCCACAGCGTTGCCTATGTGGACGTTGTCGCCAATGCACGTATATGGCCTGATGAAACAGTTGGGCCCGATGTCGCAGTTCTCCCCGATAAAGACCGGCCCCTGGATGTAAGATCCAGACCTTATTCGAGTCCCTCTGCCCACGGACACTCTCCCGGATAAGACGACGTTGGGTTCCACTTCCCCCAATATGGCATGAGGCCCTGAGATAAGCAGGTTTTCATTGGCGTCTAATATATCCCAAGGCCTGCCGATCTCGATCCATTCCTCGATCTCAATCACCCTTATCTCTTCGCCTCTGGATACGAGGGTGGTCAATAGGTCGGTGAGCTCGTACTCACCCCTCTCAGAGAGGGGGATATCTCTCAAAATATCGAAGACCTTCTCCTCGAAGAGGTAAATTCCCGCGTTGGCCAGGTTCGACGGTGGTGATCGGCTCTTCTCCGTCACCGATTTGAGAAATCCATCCTCAACCTCGAAGACCCCATATCTTGAAGGGTCGGAGACCTTTTTGGCGGCCACCGCGAGCCCTTCAAACTCCATAATCCTCTTCAAAGATGAGACGTCGGTCAGAACGTCGCCGTTTTGCACCAGAAACCGGTTTTCAGCCATCTCCTCCGCCGCTACGAGGGCGTGGCCCGTTCCACGTTGCTCCTTTTGGAAAGCGTACTTGATCTTCGTCCCGAAATCGTCGCCTTCCTTGAGCTGATCTATGATGGACTCCGATCGATAGCCCACGACGAATATGAGCTCATCGACCCCGGCTTCGCCTGCCCTGGAGACCACATGTTCGATGAAGGGCCTGCCTCCCGCGGGAAGCATGACCTTGGGCTTCGAAGAGGTGAGCGGTCGCATTCTGCTTCCCTCTCCCGCTGCTAGAACTACCGCCTGCATGACACCGATCCCCAACTTTCACCTGAATCCATTTCGATCGCCTACGTGCTGCAGATTCGCATGTGATGAAAAGGACGATTATAATTGGCATCTCAGAGGAGATGAACTTCGACGAGATCAGCGGCGCTTGTACACAAGAATCTGCAGATATCTGCCTACATCATATTTTAATAATATGCTCAGCTGCAATATAGCATACCTGAGTAATGGATATGTAGTTATCTTTTGAAACCTAGTTAGATTACCTGGAGCTATAGGCATCGCCTCTTCACCGCTGGAATAATGATTGATGGATAAATAAATCCCCTTTTTTATTTTAAGTTTTCTCCTGACCAGGTCCATTTCAAATGCATTTCCCTCCTCGATAATTCGGCCTGTCTTGAACTCAAGACACCTGAACTCAATTTTATCGAGGACGTCCCTCTTTATTAAAGAACAGCCGAGCCCGAACCCCAGCGCATTTAGAGTTTTAGAACGCATCATATAGCCACTTTGAACGACATCATATCCGTCGATCTCATCGATTAATATATTTATTATTTGGGGGTCGTAGGTCATATCCGCGTCGAGGGACAGAAGATGAGATGCGTCGGTTTCGAGCGTGTATCTTCGTATAGCTTCTCGTCCAAAGGTCATGCTCCATATTCGATGGTTTTTTGCGCCGTCCGGTTTCTCGGTTCTGTAAACTATCACCCGCCCCTTTAATCCGCATTCCTTCAATAGAGATTCAAGTTCTACGACGAAATCAGGCTCATCTGTAGCGATGACCAGCTCCGAGCCGCTGCAAGCACTCTGTACATCGTACATATTGCGGAAAAAATGGACTAAAGCAAAGGACGACTTCCTCACCGCGGTAGTTCCAATTACTACGTCAATTTTGCTCATATAATTCGACGCTCCTGGAGTAGAGCCGCGATCTCTATTTAACTTTGTCGTCCATGCTCTCTGTTTTTCGGAGGCGTACTGAACGAAAGCGGATTTCCGATCTGAAAAACCGTTCAGCAGAAAACATCGGCGATTCTCGCCTCGATAGATCTCATTTACATAATTGTTAATTATATATTAAAAATCAATTAAGGCAACCTATATAACATAGCAACCGAATCCTGCGACCGACCGCTGGAAGGGGATCGCCACATGTCAGTTCAAAGATCGAGCATCACGGTGTTTTCATCCCAAACTGGGATCACGATCTTGGGTTTTCTCTCGATGATGTATTTCGCGCGAACCCTGGGCGCAGAGATCCTCGGAGTATACTTCGTATATATGGCGACGTTTAATTTAATTACGATGTTCATGGATGCTGGACTGAGCGCTGGAACCGCAAAGAGGGTCAGTGAGGGTGAAGATGTGGAAGAGTTCTTCACCGCATCCCTTCTGATGCACACCGCGACCCTGGCGATCTGCCTGATGGTCTTGTATCTTCTAAGAGAGCTAATCGACGATTACGTAGGCGCTCATATCTGGCACTTTTTAGCTTTAAGCGTTTTCTTGCTCAGATATACACAGCTGATCCGCAGCACCTTGACCGGGGAGAAGAAGGTGGGACTCAGCTATGCCATTAATCTGGTCGAGCAACTGGTAAGAATCATATTGCAGTTAATATTAATCACCTTGGGGTATCAGATATACGGGCTGGTCGGAGGCTTATGTATAGCATTGTTCGTCAACATACCTCTGGGGCTCAGGTTCATGGACTTGAAATTGAGAAGGCCGAAGATCCATCATATCAAGAGCATCTTCGCCTACTCCAAGTACGCCTTCCCCATAACCTTCAATGAGTATCTCTATCAGTCGATGGACATACTTGTTATCGGCCTCCTTCTGCCCAAATTCTATTCGGGAATCTACGGGGCCAGCTGGTCTTTTTCTAGCGCGGCCGTCCTCGGGACCATCGCAATCTCGTCCACCCTATTTCCTTACATCAGCGGATGGTCGGCGAACAGCCAGATCGATTCCATAAGAAACGCCTTTAGGGAGGCCTTAACCTACTCTCTGATACTGGCGATCCCCATATTCGCGGGGGTCCTCGTCCTCTCCGAGAGTCTTCTCCATTACGCCTATGGCGAGACTTTCAATGTAGGTTGGCTCACTCTGATCGTCCTGACCTGTGCCAGGATGATCGAGTCCGTCCAGATAATCATGAGGGGCACTCTTGCCGGAATGAACCGACCCGATCTGGTCCTCAAGGTCACCTGTGTGACCATCCCATTGAACCTGATCGGAAACTTCGTTCTGGTCTATAGCATCGGGATGGTCGGCGCGGCGATCTCCACTCTTGTGACGATCGTGGTTTCCCTGAAGCTCAGTTTCAAATATGCAGAAGGGATTGTCCCGGTCTCAGTTCCATGGGAGGATATAAGAGACGAATTGATCTCAGCAATCGTCATGATCGCGATCATATCGGCGGGCCTGCATTTTGCGCCTGTAAATAGTCTCAAGGCCCTGGGAGGCTATGCCATAATCGGCGCAGCCATCTATTTCGCGTCGCTCCTGACAATAAACGAGCGGATAAGGGAAAAGATGAGATCGCTCTTTTTGGGATTGAATTTAAAATAAATTTATACATCCCCTCGATCCATAGAACTCAGGAGAGATCATCTCATCTGGCTCTTCAGGCTCCTTCCCGTAAACCCCCGGGGTAGCAGCTCCCCCGTCGTCGCCATCTCGGCGTCCCCTCGAGCGTTGGCCATGATCACCTTGATCTCGTCTCCGAACTCGATCAGGTTCTGCCTGCAGATCCCGCAGGGGGCGACCGGCTCCTCCGCATCCGCGACGACGGCCAGGGCCTCAAAATCCCTCTCCCCCTCGGAAACGGCCTTGGCTATCGCCGCCCTCTCGGCGCAGATGGCCGCGCCGGAAGAGGCGCTCTCGACGTTGGAGGCGGAGTAGACGTTGCCGCTCCTGGTGAGGAGGGCGGCTCCCACCCGAAATCCAGAGTAGGGGGCGTAAGATCTCGACATCGCCTTCTTCGCCTCTTCGATCAGCCGATCGTAGCCCCCCTGGTACGGGTGGGGGCCGCACCGGAGAGAGCCGATGTACATGCACTCCTCGGGAGCGATGCTGGGTATGGTCATCTCCTCTCCGTTTCGTGTGAACTTCACCGGAGCGCCCCTGATGATCACCGCGGGGATCCCCTCGTCCCCCTCCCCCATTACCACCTCCGCCGCGGAGACGAGGTTGTCGGCGACGGCCTTTCTCGTCACCAGGAGAGCCCTTCCAAAGAGATCCTTCTGACCTCTCGCGTCCTCTACGGGCACGATCCCATCACAGGCGAGGGCGACCCCGACACATCCCAGTCGGAGAGGGTGAGTCCTGCTGTCGCCGATGACCACCCCGATCCTCTTTCCCGATGCCTCCTCCATCCTCTCCCTCAGCAGGGCCGCAGATCTCTGGGGCTCTTTGGGGAACAGGACCACTGACCCCGGCGGCGCGTTGGAGTGATCGATCCCCGCGTTGGGGTAGAGAAAGCCGTCCTTGATCGTCAGAACGACACCGGGGATGCCTCCCATGATCCGATCGGAGGAGTCGATGATCAGCTCCATCTCCCTCGCGTCCTTCCCGTACTTCTCTGCGAGCTCCCGAGCCCGGGCCCCGGGCGTCACCTCGGCAAGGCTGACCACGCCCCGCTCGGCGGTGGCCACGGCGCTCTCGGCGACCACCAGGACGTCTCCGTCGGCGAGGGCCAGGCCCGCCCTCTCCATGCCCCGGAGGAGAGCCTCCGCCAGGTCGTCCCCCGGCCTCACCAGATCCGTCTTTATTCCCAGAACTTCCAAAAGCCTCACCAATACCTTTTGGGATCCGCCACCCGCTCCAGGGCGTCTTCGATGGCCCGGGCCACCACGGGCAGGTTGAAGGGCTGGCCTGAGAGGTTCTTCGCCAGCCCCCGGACCGCAGCCGATGTTCCCAGGACCAGGATCTCCATTCTGCCCGGATCGCAGCGGAGGGCTCCCATGGGTATGGCGGCGTCGCCGCCCCGGGCCAGCATCTCCTGCTTGATCACTATCGCCTCCTGAGAGGTGACGCCCCGGATGGAGAGAGCCCTAAAGGAGCCCTTCCTGCCCAGGGCCCTGGAGCCTCCCTCCTCCACCCCCAGCCTGGCGAAGGCCTGATGGAGGTCCCGAGGATGGCCCCAATGACCGAAGATCTCCACCTCGATCCCGCCGGCTCGGGCGAGGGCGGAACCGCCCCGGATCGCCTCCGCCATCCTGATCGCATCCAGGGAGGCGGCGACGTCATGGGTCCTGACCAGGTGGGCGCCGTTGTAGACGGCGATGGCGGTGGCGGCGAGAGATCCCGAGAGCCTCTCGGCAGGATCCGGCCGGTCCAGGACCGCGCCTATGAACGACTTCCTGGATACGGCCACCATCACCGGCCTGTTCAGCACCCTCAAACGGGGGTGGCCGTCCAGGATGGCGAGATCGTGCCCCGGCCCCTTGGGCGGCGTCCAGTGTCCGATCCCCGGATCTACGGTCACCTTTTCCGGGGACACTCCGGCCTCCTGGGCGACTTTCAGCCTCTGGCCGAGGTTCGCAATTATCTCTCCCATATCCAGGAGATCGCCGGGCCTCTCCTTCGAGGCCATGATTATGAGGGAGCCGTCGTGGTCGGCGACGGTCCGGGCCATATCCGGGTCCAGAAGCGCCGAGACGTCGTTTATGCAGTGGGCACCTCTGGAGAGGGCGTCGTCGGCGATCGTCGCCCTCTGGGTATCGATGGATACGACCACTTCGTCTCCCAGGCCGTTCAGGACATCCTCGAGAGCGGGAAATAGCCTCTTTCTCTCCTCCTCCTCGGAGATGGGGGGCGATCCCGGCGCCGTGGAGACGGCTCCCAGGTCCAGGACCTGGGCTCCCTCTTCCACCAGGCTCAGAGCCCGGCCGAGGACCGCGTCGCGTCTCGCAAAGGACTCCTGGTAGAAAGACTCGCGGCTGAGGTTGATCACCCCCATCACCCGGACGGGGTGGAGGTCTCCCAATCTGATCTTGCCGATGAAGCCATCGATGGTCAAGTTCAACGCCCCGATGAATTAGACAGGTCGACTTTAAAACGTTATTCCAGCCATCTCTCACTCCGAGAGCCTCAGCATCATCCCCGTATCCCTCGCCCTCTCGATGGCGAAGTTCAGGATGAGAAGGCCGGCCAAGAAATAGAGGAGGGCAAGCCCCATCCCCAGGAGGACCTGATGGGAGCCGTAGCCGTAGGCGGAACGGTAATACTCGAGGAAGTAAGTCAGAGGTATCGACTTCGATAGAAGCTGGAGAGGTCCGGGGAGGATCTCCACCGGGTAGTAGACCCCGCTCACCAGCATCATGATCCCGCTGAGGCTCCAGGCGGCCACGTCCGCCCTCTGGCCGAAGAGGAGGATCGATATGCAGACCGCCATCCCCACGGACGCGGCGGTGGTGAAGGTCCCGGCCAGGAAGACGATGACCGTGATCACCCCTCCCGCGAGAAAGTCGAACCCGAAGAAGCGGGAGCTGGCCAGGGCCAGGATGAGAAAGACCATCGACCCTCTGACGACGCCGAAGAGCATGGCCCCCAAGACGAGGTGATATCCCCGGACCGGGGCGACGAAGGTCTGCTTTATGCTCTTGGACCAGAGGTCGAAGAGGAGGATGTAAGCGACGTCGATCTGGCTGATCTGGAGGATGCTGAGGGCTATCGCTCCCACCAGGACGAAGGCCACCATCTCCTCGGTCACCTCCAAAAACCGGGTGAGAAGGCCGATAGAGAGGAGGCCGATGAAGGGCCAGAAGACCAGCTCGAAGACGGTAAAGACGTTCCGCCTGGATATGATCCAGTTCTTGTAAGTCGCAGAAAGGAACTTGTTCAGCTCACCTCGCCAGCTCAAGGAAGACGTCCTCCAGATCGGGCTTTTCTATCCCAATATCCAATATATCTGCGCTTTCAAAGGCCTTTATTATCCTGCTCACGGTCTTCTCACTATGGTCGAAGACCAGCTCCACCCTGCCGGGAGCCTCTCTGACCTCCATCACCCCCGGTATGATCCGGAGGTTGATGGGGTCGATCTTTCCATCGAACTTGACGAAGATCCGATGTCCGATTTTAAGGGCACGCTTCAGCTCTCCCGGCGTCCCCAGGGCGATCAGCCTTCCCTCCCGGAGGAAGGCTATCCGGTCGCAGAGCTCCTCGGCCTCGGGCATGTAGTGGGTGGTGAGGACGACGGTGATCTCCTGCTCCTCGTAGATCTTCTGGATCAGGGACCTGGTCTTTGCGGCCATATCTGGATCTAGGCCCGAGGTGGGCTCATCGAGGAAGAGGATCTGGGGCCGGTTGAGGATCGACTTTGCCAGGGAGACCCTCTGCTTGGTGCCGGTGGATAGGGTCTCGAACTTCGAGTCGGCGTGAGGTTCCAGCTCGAAGGCCGAGATCGCTTCCTCGACCGATCTCCTCAGCTCTCGACCGTAGAGGCCGTAGAGCATCGCAGAATGGTTAAGGTTCTCCCTGACGGTGAGGCTCCAGGGGAAGTTGGGGTTTCCGCTGCTGATGTTTATCCTCTCTCTGATGAAATGGGTCTTTCCGACGGCATCGACTCCCAGGACCTCCAGGGTGCCGCCGTCGGGTCGGATCAGGGTGGAGAAGATGGACATGAGGGTGGTCTTTCCGGCGCCGTTGGGACCGAGGATCCCGAAGACCTCTCCCTCCTCGATGGCGAGGGATACCTCGGAAAGAACCTCTTTCTTGGTGAAGAGCCCCCGGAAGCTCTTGGAGATCCTCTCGGCCCGCAGCGCTGCCATAGGTCTCGATAAAGGTGAGGTTGAAGATATCAATGTTGGTGGGGTGGCAGGGCGGTGAACCGAACCTGGCTGAGTATCCTATCCTGGCTCGTGCCTGTCTGGCGTCCAATACCATCTTGGCTGACATCTTGTCCTGGCTGGACGTCAATATCATCTTGGCTGGCATCCAATGCTATCTCCGGGGACGAAGAGGACCGCGGCTCCGTAGAGACCTGTTTTCGCCCCGTCGCAGAAGCCGCATCGTCGCAACGGCTGCGACGAGGATCATCATCCCCATCAGGGTGAATTTGAACAGTCGCGTTCTGTCGGGCGATACCACGGTCACGGGTATGGAGAGCGACGCCTCTCCGTTGTCGTGGCTTATTTCGCAGCCTATAACGTATTCCTGAGCCGGGGCGGAGCCATCCACCAGGATTTCAAATCGGGCACCTGCGTACCCTCGGGGAGGTATATCTCCCAGATTCGATCGATTCGCCAGGGGGGTGAAGGGGGGAGCCGTCACCAGACGGGCGGTGCAGTTCGAGGCGGCGGCCTCCCCGACGTTTCCGAGGACGAGGCTGAGCGAACCCCTCTCGCCGGGAGATAGGTCCGACTTGGTCCCCAGAAGCGCGAGGGTGGGCGGTTCGCCCTCCGCGGATAGGATCAGGTCCAGCTGGAGGCTGGAAGGTAGATAGAGAGGGGAGGCGGTCCCGCCGTCGAAGCTGACGTCGATCTGGTGCTCGTATTCGACCTCGAGGCTGAGGAGGATCGGACCCTCGGCACCATCTTCGATTGCAAGGTCGAACTCGATGGAGGTGGTTTCTCCTGGTCCCAGGAGGTCGATGAGAATGGGCCCGGAGAGGACCTGGACCGGCCCGGCAGATTGGAGGGTTGCCCTGAGCTTTGAGGCGTCCAGGCATCCGAACTCCGCCAGCATCTCTTTTGCCGCCTCTTCTTCGTATCCCGGGGGAACGTCCCCCGGAACAAGCCGAATCACCACCCCGTCGTTGGCCAGGACCAGCCTCAGGGTTCCAGATGTGCCGGGGGTGAAGACGGGATTGACGACGGATACGTCAATTTTGGGACCACCGTCGACCTTATAGTGGTCGCCGGCAAACTGGACTCCTTCGGCCTCGGCGAGGATCGCGGCCGCCGGGGCCAGGACGAGGAGGAAGAAGAGGGGGCGGATCATTTCTTTGCGCATCTCGATCCGCCCTTTGTCATCCTCTGCGTATAAGTTTGTTGTACAAGTCCTCCAAAAAGCTGGAGACCTCGGATCAGTCGGACCCCGGATAGGTTGGGCTCCGGATCAGTTGGGCCCCGGATCAGTTGGACCCCGGATCGCTTCATCGCCGGGACAGGATGGTGCTGGCGAAGAAGGTCCCGGCCGCGGCGAGGATTATCGTCGCCCCCGAGGGGATGTTCAGCTGGTAGGAGATGACCAGCCCCGCAAGGACGAAGGATGCTCCCAGGAGGATGGAGAGGGCCATGATCCTCTTGAGGCTTCGCGCGTGCTGCCTTCCTATGGCCCCGGGGATGGTGAGGAGGGCGATGACCAGGATTATCCCCACGATCTTGATCAGGACCACCACGGAGAGGGCCACCATACACAGGAGGAGGAGGCGGAGCTCTCTGGTGGGGAGGCCCACCGCCTCGCCGTAGCCGGCGTCGAAGGAGAGTATGAGCAGATCCTTGTAGAAGAGGGCCACCAGAGTGAGCATAGCCAGGGTGAGGGCCGATATCAGCAGGACGTCTCCCCAGGATACGGCGAGGATGTTTCCGAAGAGGTAATCGAAGAGGTCGGGGGCCCGGCCGGGGCTTATGCTCACAAAGACGATCCCAAGGGACATCCCCGCGGCCCAGAAGACGCCGATGGCCGTATCCTCGGAGACCCTGGACCGATCGCTGATCGCCCCGATCCCCAGGGCCGCCCCCACCGAGAAGAGGACCGCGAATAGAAGGGGGTCCATACCCAGGAGGTAGCCGAGGCCGATGCCGCCGAAGGCGGTGTGGGCGATCCCCCCGCCGATGAAGACGATCCGGTTGAGGATGACGTAGATCCCGATGACCCCACAGAGGACCGCGGCGACGACGCCGGCGACGAGGGCCCTCTGCATGAACTCGTAGGCGAAGGTCTCCATCATCGTCAATCGTGCTCCCTCAAAACCCTGTGGGGTACGCCGTGGGCGATCATCTCCACCGGGCACTGGTAGGCCTCCTCGATCTCCTCAGCGAAGAGCTCCTTTGAGCTGTGGTAGTACAGCTTTTTATTTACGCAGGCGATCTTTTTGACGTAGGTGGATACGGCGCTGATGTCGTGGGAGACCATGATTATGGTCATCTTCTCGTTGAGGTCTCGGAGGAGCTCATAGAACTCCCGCTGCCTTGAGCTGTCGATCCCGGTGGCGGGCTCGTCCAGGAGGAGAAGGTCGGGCTCCGAAACCAGGGCCCGGGCGACGAAGATCCGCTGCTGCTGGCCTCCGGACAGGGCCCCGATCTCCCGGTCGGCGTGCTCCTCCATCCCCACCGCCGCCAGGGCCGCCAGGGCCGCGGCTCGATCCTCGGAGGAGTAGCGGCCGAAGAGCCCCATCCTCCCGTACCGGCCCATCATCACCACCTCGACGGAGCTTATGGGAAACTTCTGGTCGAAGAGGCTCTTCTGGGGGAGGTAGCCGACTCGCGTCCGAGCGGCTTCGGGGCTCATCCCGAAGACGAGGACCCTTCCGCGGTAGGGTCTGACCAGCCCCAGGATCGCCTTGAGGAGGGTGGTCTTCCCCCCCCCGTTGGGGCCGATCAGCCCCAGGAAGTCCCCCTCTTCGACCTTTAGGAAGACCTCCTCCAGGACGGTCCGGCCGTCCAACCGGACTGAGAGGTCTTCGATGGATACGGGATTTGCTCCGGTCATCTTTTGCTTTCTCCGCGCTATTCTTGCTGGTTGCTGGCCTGGTGGTGGCTGCTTCTCAGGGCACAGCTCTTCCTTCTTTTCCCTATTTCAGCCTTTCAGGCTTTCGGCGATCTTTTGGCCCACGTGCCTCATGTTCGCGATGTAGTCTTCGGCCAGGGGGTCGGTGGGCACCACCATGCCGTCGATCTCTTCGGCGATGATCTGGGCGGACTTGGGGTTGAAGTTCGCGTCTACGAAGATGGTGGTGATATTCTTCTCCCGAGCGATCTCCACGATCTCGGCTATGTACCGAGGGCCGGGCTCCTTATCCTCCTCCAGGATCGGCACCTGGACCAGGCCATAGTCGCGGGCGAAGTAGCTCCAGGAGGGGTGGAGGACGATGAACTCCTCCCCCTCAAATTCCGAGAAGGTAGAGTTCAGGCCGCGGTCGAGATCTGCGAGCTGATCGAGGTAGACGTCTCTGTTTTCTCGATAATATTCGGCGTTCTCGGGATCGACCTCGACGAGGGCGTCGCAGATGTTATCGACCATGATCATGGCGTTCTTCGGCGAGAGCCAGATGTGAGGGTCCGCCGTCAGGATCTTCTCATCGACGCCGTCGCCGAGACCGACGCCGTGGTCGTGACCGTCGGCGTCGGTTGACTCGATGAGGTCAACCCCGGAGGACGAGTCCACCACCAGCATATCCTGGTTCGCCTGGATCATCCTCTCCATCCAGATCTCAAGGCCCGCCCCGTTCTTGACGTAGAGGTCGGCGTCCTCCACATCCGCCAGCTGAGACGGTGACGGCTCGAAGGTGTGGGGGCTCGTCCCCGGCGGGATGAGAACCGTGACAGTCGCCCGGTCCCCGCCCACCATCGAGGCGAAGGTGCCCAGGGGGACGGTGGAGGCGACGACGTTGACCTTGCCCATCTCCTCCGGAGAAGCCTCCTCGTCGTTGGAGATGCAGCCGCATAAAATGGATGCCGAGAGGGCGAGCAGCATGACGATTTTGCATCTGAAACTGAAACTCAAATCTCCACCTCCTTGAGGACCTTGCCGATGTACCTGGTCCTGGTTTTTCCGTCCTCCTTCCAGTAGCAGTACCAGTAGGGGCCGTGGGGACAGGTCTTGCACTCCTTGCCGCAGTATACCCACTCCTGCCGGTAGGTGACCGAGGCCTGCCTCCTCCCGCCAGCCTCGGCTTTGGTGGCGCTCCCATCAGGAGATTCTTCGCGATCTCTTATCAGCCGATCGAGGTAATCCCTGATCTCGATGAGGGAGGGGATGTCCTCCTCGGCCAGCTCGTCCAGGATGTATTTGGGGATCAAGGAGGCTTCTTATGTAACCCGGTCAGTTAAATCTTTTCCTCAAGTTACATAAGAACACTTCTTTCCAGTGGTTCAACAAGAACAAACATCTATTGACCCCCAAATTAAAAACGGCTTTAGAGTTCATTTTATCTGAGATGGAAGAGGAAAAAGATCCAACAGTTCAAGATATTGCTTCTAATGTTAACATGGATGCGCGACAGTTCCAGGCAGATCCCTCTTTTAAAAAGGAGGTGGAGAAAAAGGCGAAGGCAGAGGGCATTTCTTTAAGTGAGTTTATACGAAGGGCTGTAGCTAAAGAGTTAGGTAGGGATGACCGCTATCTTACAGCTTCAGAAATTGAATAGGTGGTTAACCAGATATTAGACCGTCGCGACTTAAATTTTGATTTAAACAAGGTTGAAGTCGTCCAACAAGAATCGCCAGCTATGGACCATATTTTGAAAGAGGCTTTAAAATTGATTTTATCTAAGATGGAGAAAGGCGAAGAGCCTTTAGTTTCCGAAATTTCGGAAACTTTTGGTGCTAATTCTAGGACCCTGGGGATGTTGATGTCTTTGCATGATATCCAAAGCTCAAGTGTGAGAAGGGACGGGAAGAAGTCGCGACGGTATCTTATGAGTGAAAAAGAGAAGATAAAGAAACTGTTGGAAGGATAATTTTATCATCTTGGATTATCGTAAGATCCATCTCGGAGGAGGATTGATCCAACGAATAAACTCGTATTCGCAGTAGGCAAGAGGATACCAAAAGGTTGGCTGAAGCCTATTCGAAAATATACTAGGTATATTGGTCCGTTATCTTATTTTGCAGTTCTCGTTATTATGATATTTATACTCCTTTTAAGTCTATTTAATTACAGTCTTACCCAGAAACCATTTGGCTTATTAAAATGGTTATTTATTGTATCGATAATATTGCTTTATTTCAGTGTGTTTTTGGATAATGTAGCTAGAAACATGTTGAAAGCGGAACCATCCTTGAGTGAGAGGATTGGATCGCTAACCAAATCCTTAAGAACATCTGCAGAAGCTGTTTCTAAAATCGAAGAAGAGATTAAACGGCGGGAGGTTCTGGTTAGTAAACTAGAAGAAGACGCAGCAACATATGATGAGATAACAAAACTTAAAAAATCTGAAGTAGAAGCAGTTGCTCAAACGCTTCGTATGGAATTAAAACGAGAAGGAAGAAATGCTTTAATAAAGGAAATAATGATCGCTGCATTCTTCTTTTTATTAGGTTTTGTTGTGAATAACTGGTTTATGCAGCCTCCGTAAAAAGGTAGTTTGCAACTCTAGGTATAAGACGTTGTTTTATCCGATACATCAAATGGTAATATTTAAGTCCTGGGGATGTGATAGCGATCTGTGGTTCAATTCATCAAGAAAAGCGGAGGAAAAATAGGAGGTAGAAAATATGGGGTTCAATGAGAGTTGGGGGGAATTCTGTTATGCAGTTAGAGTTGTTCGCAATCCTGGGGAGGATAGCCAAAAAATTCAGGATGATGTATTGGCTGTAATTAGCAAGGATAAAATGATTTTTGACGATGCAGTAGAAATTAAAGATGGAGATTATATCTACATTACCGACTCAAGATTACCTAGTGAAGAACCATCTATTGTAATTGATCATTCTCTTATTCCCGATCCTTTTGGGGACGACAGCAGAATTGAAGCCAAAGTTGTACGTAAGTCAAAATGGGTGGCGCAACAGGAGGAAACCAAAATGCCAAAGCAGCAATTTAACTTCCACGGAGATGTGGGGAGTGTAGCAGGGGGAGATATAGGAAGCATTACCAACTTAAACATCAATGCTACTATTCTCCTAGAGGTGTTAGAAAAGGCGATAGAAGAATCAGAGGAGATCCCCCCTGAAGAGAAAAAGACTCTTCTTAAAATGGTCCGTGGGCTTTCAGATAATCAGTTTATCAAAGACATTAGTAAAACGGCTATAATAGAGGCGATAAAATATCAATTCATGCCTTCGTAATCGTTATACGGTGTTAGAATGGAATGGATCGAATTTGTTTTGGGAGGGTTATTTTGGTCAGTTTCGTTCGTGGGAGGGTATCTGTTTAATTATTACTTCGAAATAAAAAAACAACGAAAAATGGAGGAAAAGGCGTTTGCCAAGGAAAGGTACAATATCACTAAAGAAAATTATAGTAAGATTCTAGCCAATTACTTGCGCATCTCCAAGTTTGGTGGGATAGGGGATCCCGAGACGGTATATGAAGGTTATCTTACTTCCACAGGAGTCTACTTAGATGGGGATGATATCTCGATAAATATTTTAAAAGATTATTTAGCTGACCATGGAAAAACAACAGAACAACTCACAGCAGATGACTACGCAGGACTTTATAATATATCTATAGAAAAAATGAGAGATCGTCTCGCAGAACTCAGATCCGAATACGAAAAACAATAAAGCAGAATATTTATAAAAATTATCTTTAAAAATCTTGAAGAAGCTGGAGTCTAAATCTAAAGGCTAAAAACAAACATAAAACATTTTTATATAACTCTTACTTCCTTTAGGAATTATAGGTATTTATAAAGCACAAAATAAGCCGCTAGCTATCGTTTTTGTTTTGCCCCCCCCTTATGATTAAGGTCTAATTCCATTTCATTACGAGGATCGGCGACGAGTGAAGGATATTCCCATAGTCTACGTTTTTGACAGGTTATCAAAAGAGGACCCCGCCGCCACAGTCGCAGCCCCTTCACAGTCTTCATATTTGGTGTCAGATATAACGTGCGGGCTCATAGTATTTTGACGGACGCTGCTAGAACGTTACAGGACTCAAATGAGCTAAGTCGGGGCAGAGAATCCCGTAACTAGGGACCGAAGTACGCTTAATCGCGACAGTCGATGCCGTAGGGACGAACGCGAGTAGAAGTGCGAAGCGGTCTATGTAGAAAAAGTCGAGATATAGACAGGCAAGATATAAAAACGGCAAGAACAAAGAGAAAAGAACGGGGAGATGAGGGCCAGCCCTCGAACCTGCCCCCGCGTCCGCCTCACGCGAACTCCGCGAACTTGCTGTAGACGTCTCTCTCCTTCTTGCTCGGCATCACCTTCTTGAGGGCCTCCTCGAAGTGCTTGCTCTCGATCCTGTACTTCGCGATCTCCTCGTCTTCCTGGGGCTTTCCGGCGAGGACGTACTCTCTTATCGCCAGCATCACCGCCTCGTTGCAGACGTTGGCCAGGTCGGCGCCGGAGCGGCCGTCGGTCCGCTTCGATATCGCTGCAAGGTCCACGTCCTCGGCCAGGGGCCTGTTCCCGGTGTGGATCTTGAGGATGTCGAGCCTCGCCTCCTGGTCGGGCATCCCGATCTCGACCATCCGATCGAACCTGCCGGGTCGGAGGAGGGCGGGATCGATGATGTCGGGCCGGTTGGTGGCGGCGATGACAACGAGGTTGTGGAGCGACTCCAGGCCGTCCATCTCCGAGAGGATCTGGCTGATCATCCTCTCGGTGACGTGAGAGTCACCGATGCCGCTTCCTCGCGCGGGCGCGATGGCGTCCATCTCGTCGAAGAAGAGGACGGTCGGCGCGGCGCCGCCTGCCTCGCCTTTCTGAAGGTGTCCCTCACCGCCCGCTCCGACTCTCCGACCCACTTGGAGAGAAACTCGGGCCCCTTCACCGAGATGAAGTTCGCCTGGCTCTCAGGGGCTCTCCTCAATGGAAGGAAAGGACTCTTGCGGAAGCTGGCAGCGCGACGGTCGGCGGCGATCTCCGATCTCCGTAAGGTTTATGTAGCCACGGACCAATAAGTTGTTCTAAAATATTTGAATTCGCGGGGCATCGATTTCCAACAGACTGTTCCCAATGTCTTCTCCAGTATCCCTAATCGAGTGGCTTCGACGGTTCTGTCCTGTGTTTCGGCAAACTGGGGTGACGACGATGCAGAATACCGCTAGAGAACACCAACTGTGGATGGCCAGGCGAGCCCTTCGGACCTCCCCGGAGAGGGCCCGAGCCATGGGGATGACCCATGAAGAGGCGGCGGCTATCCTAAACGACGAGAGACGACGACGGAGGGCGAGGGTTGAGTGACCCTCGCTCACTATTTCCATGAAAGCGAAAGAGAAAGGTGGTCTCCGAGCGATCCTCCTCTCTCCCCATCTTTTCTTTGAACCACATATCCGGCTTTGGCCAGCATCTCAATCGCCTCGCCGATATGAGGCGAGAGCCGGTCCTCAAACCGACCCCCGTGCCCGCCGTCCGCCTCACGCGATCTCCGCGAACTTGCTGTAGACGTCCCGCCCCTTCTTGCTTGGCATCACCTTCTTGAGGGCCTCATCGACGTGCTTGCCCTCGATTCTGTACTTCGCGATCTCCTCGTCCTCCTGGAGCTTTCCGGCCAAGATGTACTCTCTTACGGTCAGCTGGGACGGCGACGGCTCGAAGGTGTGGGGGCTCGTCCCAGGCGGGATGAGGACAGTGGCATTCGCCATATCCCCGCCACCGCTAATAGCAGAATATCCTCAAATCGATCACGATGCTATCACCCCATCTCGTAGAGCCATAATCTCCAAGGTGATGCATCGTTCTCAAAAATATCTAATAAATTTAAATTTTTGCTTTTGGAATTATATATTTCTACTGATGATAATATATATGATGCATTCATATGATTTAAGGCTTTAGTATTCAGATCGATGTTTTGAATGCAGATATTATCATTTTTATCGATCAGATAACCCATGCCGTATATATCATCGACAAATACATAACATCTTGAGCCCCAATTATCAAAATATATGCGCATTTCATCATTTTTATCCAGTTCCTTTTCAATAATCTGACGAAACTCATGCTTATATTCAAGTGGATAGTTTGATTGATAAGAATCTAATGTATAAAATCCGTTATATTGAGCGATACTGGGATGGAAGCCTAAACAGATTACTCTATAGTCACTTTGAGGCTTTCCGATATGGTCTGCAATATTTTGAAATAAATCTTCAGAGAAAAATTCTCTATAGCTGAGGCCATCATCGAAAACTTGGCCAAATCCACCACTTTGAACAACTGGACTATGATATGAAAATAAAAATCCTATTTGCAGAATTAATAATATAGAGATAATTTGCTTTCCATATTTAATATATTTAATTATTATGTTAAGCGATAATGCAAAGGCAATGTACCATAGCATGGGGTGAAGCCAGTGAAACCGAGTAAAATTAAAGGATGACAATAAATCTATCTGCTGTCTCAATGGTACGATCTCCTCCCAGTACCAGAATCCATAAAATAGAGATATTACTCCAATGACTAGCATAACTCTAATCAAAATAATATTTTCTTTCAATGCAACGAGATCCTGGTGGTGTATAACCTCTCTTAGTAATGCAAAGAAGGCGATAGCTATTGACAAGCTAATAAAATACCAGTGCAAACTTGGGACATGCTCCTGACCATATATGAAATTGTAAGCCGCAAGATCGATAACTTCAAATATATTATGGGCCACATAGATTGGATAGAACTCGACCCTATGAGATATGTAATCGTCATTCAAGAATGTGTCATATAATAGTCTATATTCCACGACCAGGAAAATCAGAGTCATGGAGGCTATTGCCAAAGGGAATCTCAGGTTAATCCGTTTTAATCTGGCAATGTCATATGCCAGGATCATAATCATGGCAAAAAGGAAAAAAACATAGCAACGAGCTAATGAGGAATAAAATGGAATAAGTAAAATTATGGTCCAATCACTAGCCCGTGAAATTCCGCTTCTGATGTTTAAAAATGAATATAATACAATTGGAAGGCTTGCAACAGTTAAACCGAAGCTTGGAGCGAAGGGAAGTAACGCAAAACAGAGTGCAACTCCTGCACGAGTTAGTTCGCATTCATCACCACATAAAATGTGGTGATTTAATAATAGATACATGCCTGTAAAAGCCACGAAATGTATGAATGATAGATTGATAACGTATGCAGTGTAAGGATCAAAAAAGGAGTAAAGAACTAATAATATATTAAATTCCGAACCTAAACAATTCCGTGGCAATCCGCTCATAATGTTTGGGATAGTTGAATCCAGGGATCCAAATATCTGCCCACTTTCAGATAATATTTTAATCCAAACCATCTCACTATCCAGACAGTCGTGAACCAGGACATGCGCCTCTTCTCCCAATACATAAAATGGTAATAAATATAATATGAGTATTAATAATGATAATTCGAGGTATTGAAATCTCCGAATCCTAGCTAAAATGATATTAATCCTGTTGGTTTTATTCTCCGTTTGCGTCGGGGCATTCTTATTGGGTCCTTTAGCAATACGTCTCATGATAAGTCAAGTCCTCAAGACTAGAAAGCAACCCGCTATAATTGTAATGATTCCAATCCATCTTATTAATGAGACATCTTCATTAAGAAATAAAAGTGCAAGTATGGCGGTCAACACATATCCCAGGCTGAGTAATGGATACATGAAACTGACATCTAGAGATGACATGGCAATGAGCCAAAGCACGAGAGCAAATGCATATAATATAGTTCCTATAATTATATATTTACTTGTTATGATATGAATCAAGGATCCAGGACTTGAAATGCTCTCCGCTCCGCTTGACTGTTCTGTCACCCTGTTCATCCCAGTCTTAAAGCATATTTGACCGATTGATCCAGTAAGTATACAAATAAATACCAACGTCAATGCGAACATAGTACTCACCTCTCGTCTCATCGATATCACATCGCAATAATCACAATTAATTCCTCTTAGTTTTGCCAACACTTCGTTTACGGCTCTTAGGAACCATTATGCTTCGAGGTATCATCATCTATAACCTCTTTGGATGAATTTTCCACCACAGCTTTTTTGCAAACAGACACGATGCTAACTCCAAAGGGTGGTCGCCATCTTCCTATTAAGAGCGCCTCTAATTTTAAGATTCGAATCAATATACTGTTTATTAAATATGGGGTTGGTTGGAGATCTGTACTTATCTCTTCTACCCGGTTCCGTTTGACTAATCTAATCAACGCTACTAACGGAAATAATAAAAAGTTCCAATAACTAATTCGCTCAATTTGAAATCCGCTTGAAAGTAGAGATTCGATTAATTCGTCTTTACTATACCTCCTTTTATGATGTACGGCGATGTCATGCCCACTCCAAAGAGATCTAAAAGCTGGGACGGTCAAGATTAGATATCCCTCTGCATTCAAGACGCGGTAGAATTCTCTAAGCGCTGCCATGTCATCATCAATATGCTCAAGAATATCAAATGCACATAACATATTTATACATCCATTTTTTATGGGAAGATTATCTGCAGAAGCCCGTATCAGTGGTGTTCTGCTTCGAAGTTTGGCGAATCCGAGTGCTTCTCCGGAAAAATCCAAACCAACAACGCTACCATATTTCTCTAAATAATTAAGATTTAAACCCGTGCCGCAGCCCACGTCAAGTATCTCAAATGTCCTAAATTCCAAATCGGTTTTAATTTGATTAACTATTCTGAGCAAGAGCTCTCTTCTACCCACGTACCACCAGTTTCCTTCCTCGATTCGGTACATTTTATCGTATTCGGTAGATTCCATTTGCACCAAAACCTTTATACCAAAATTACCAAAATTTATCGCTCATTTTTATCTCTTCTCAGATTCCACCAAAGTTGAATTATTTTTACTAACATATTATACGAATCTCTGAAAAGATTTACAGTTGTGGATTCGCCCTCCTGCCACCTTACTGGGATTTCCTTAATTTTGAGGCCTTTATATTGCCCCTTCACGAGAATTTCAGTATCCCAAAACCAGTGTTCGTCCTTAATTTCATCTAAAATGAGAATCACAGACTTGCGATTGAACGCCTTGAAACCACACTGATGATCACGAATTTTCGAATTTAAGAGAACTCTTACCATCTCATTATAAACCTTGCTCGCGATTAATCTTTTTTTAGACCTTTTTGCTTCGCTTTTCGGCATCAATCTAGATCCTGCTGCAATATCGTATCCTTCACATCGGATTGAATTTATAAGCAGAGCAAGATCGGTCATATCTGTGGCTAAATCAGCATCTATATGACATATAACTTCTCCTCTTGATGCTTTAATAGCTTTATTTAAAGCACGACCTTTTCCCTGTCTTTCATCCCAATGTAGTACGCGTACAGCGGAATTATCGGCTGCTATGCGAGCGGCGACTTCATAGGTTCCATCAGTGCTGCCATCTTCGGCTATGATTATTTCTGATTTAGGCGCTATATGCCTCAATATTTTTAAGGATGTATTAACCGCTGTAGTTATATTATTAACTTCATTGTGTGCAGGGATTATTATTGAAACATCGCAAATATTATTGTCAAAGATATTTTGATCCGGCATAATTGTATGGTCCTCGGCAGTATAACTGAGATTTTGTAGAATGATCACGCAGGAATATGAGTTAAACACGCATATAAAGAGGTTTCCATTGGTCATCGGCTAGGCATATTTCCGAATCCTTTAACTTTATATATACGTCTTTTCAGGATCTAATTCTTGAAATAAGATCCATTTATCATAGGAATAAACCTGATTCAGTTTCATAAGAATAAATAATAATAATATTAAAGTAAGACACCATTTATGATTCGATCTAATTTCATAAATCATCTTACCGAGGTGTGGTCAATCCATCAGACGAAGAGTGAACGCATATTTTTTTGAGAAATGAAAAAAAATAGGAAAATGGATTTACCAGGCGCGAGGAAAGCCCCCCCCCCGCCGTCCGCCTCACGCTATCTCGGCGAACTTGCTGTATACGTCCCTCTCCCTCCTGCTGGGCATCACCTTCTTGAGGGCCTCCTCGAAGTGCTTGCCCTCGATCCTGTACTTCTCGATCTCCTCGTCCTCCTGGGGTCTCCCGGCGAGGACGTACTCTCTTATCGCCAGCATCACCGCCTCGTTGCAGACGTTGGCCAGGTCGGCGCCGGAGTAGCCGTCGGTCCGCTTCGCTATCGCCGCGAGGTCCACGTCCTCGGCCAGGGGTCGTTCGGCGGTGTGGATCTTGAGGATCTCCAGCCTCGCCTCCTGGTCGGGCATCCCGATCTCGACCATCCGATCGAACCTTCCGGGGCGGAGGAGGGCGGGATCGATGATGTCGGGCCGGTTGGTGGCGGCGATGACCACCACGTTGTGGAGCGCCTCCAGCCCGTCCATCTCCGAGAGGATCTGGCTGATCACCCTCTCGGTGACGTGAGAGTCGCTGGTCCCGCCGCCCCGGGCGGGGGCGATGGCGTCCATCTCGTCGAAGAAGAGGACGGCTGGAGCCGCCTGCCTGGCTTTCCTGAAGGTGTCCCTCACCGCTTTCTCCGACTCGCCGACCCACTTGGAGAGGAACTCAGGGCCCTTCACCGAGATGAAGTTGGCCTGGCTCTCCGTGGCCACCGCCTTGGCCATCAGGGTCTTTCCGGTGCCGGGGGGGCCGTAGAGCATGATCCCCTTGGGGGGGGTGGCGGCCATGTGGCTGAAGAGCTTGGGGTAGGCGAGGGGCCACTCCACCGCCTCCATCAGCTCCTGCTTGACGTCTTTTAGGCCGCCGATGTCCTCCCAGCGGACGTTCGGCGACTCCACCAGCACCTCCCGCATGGCCGAGGGCTCCAGCTCCCGGAGGGCGTCGACGAAGTCCTCGTTGACCACCTCGATCTTGTTCAGGATCTCGACGGGTATGCTCTCTACGTCCAGGTCCAGCTCCGGGACGATCCTTCGCAGCGCCCTCATCCCCGCCTCTCGGGCGAGGGGCGCGAGGTCCGCTCCCACGAAGCCGTGGGTGATGTCGGCGAGCTTCTCCAGATCCACGTCCTCGGCCAGGGGCATCCCTCGGGCGTGGATCTGGAGGACCTCGAACCTGGCCTCCCGGTTGGGGACGCCTATCTCTATCTCCCGGTCGAACCTGCCGGGCCTGCGCAGGGCCTGGTCCAGGGCGTCGGGCCTGTTGGTGGCCCCGATGACCACCACCTTGCCCCTGGACTCCAGGCCGTCCATCACCGCCAGAAGCTGGGCCACCACCCTCCGCTCCACCTCGCCGGTCACCTCCTCACGCTTGGGGGCGATGGAGTCGATCTCGTCGATGAAGATGATCGAGGGCGCCTCCTGCTCCGCCTCCTTGAAGATCTCCCGGAGCCTCTCCTCGGACTCACCGTAGTACTTGGACATGATCTCGGGGCCGCTGAGGGTGGTGAAGTGAGAGTTCGTCTCCGAGGCGAGGGCCCGAGCGAGGAGGGTCTTCCCCGTCCCCGGTGGGCCGTGGAGGAGGACGCCCTTGGGAGCCTCGACCCCCAGCCGCTCGAAGAGCTCGGGATGCTTCATGGGAAGCTCGATCATCTCCCGGATCTTCTTGATCTCGGGCCCGAGCCCTCCGATATCCTCGTAGGTGATTCGGGGGATCGCCCTCTCCTCTTTTGCGGGCTTCTCGCTGATCTCGACCGCGGTCCTGTCGCCCATGATCACCGCATCGGCGGCGGGGGTGATCTTGATGGCCACCAGCTCGATCTTCCTGCCCATGACGCTGATATCGATGACGTCCCCTTTGGTGAGGACCCTCCCCTCCAGGTTACGGCGGAGGTACTCCTCGCCTCCGGTGATCCGCAGGGGGACCGTGGGTGCGAAGACCACTTTGGCCGCAGGAGCCGACTTGATGATCTTAGCCGGAACCCGATCGTCTATGCTCACGCCGGCGTTTCGCCGGATGCCGCCGTCCAGGCGGACGATGCCGGTACCCGTATCATCCGGATATCCGGGGAGGAGGAGGGCTGCGGTCTTCTTCTTGCCTGCGATGGACAGAACGTCCCCCGCCTGCCATCCGGCGCTGTACATGACGGCCTGATCGACCCTTGCAATTCCTCTTCCTACATCGGAAGGACGGGCTTCACCAACTTTGAGCGTATAATCCTCTGGCATGTCAATCCTCATACAATATCAATATCTTTTTATTTGAACCTATCCGCACCGGTCAGGTATGGCTGGAGTCGGCACGGCTTCCAGAGCGACGCGGAGCGGATTCGATCAGCCCATAGCGCCATACCATATCGATACGCACCAATATTCCGGCGGATGGGCTTCATCATCTCGGAAATTCTGCACATCTCCAGTTACTAACTTATGGTTACTACTGACTGGTTACTCATATTTAAAGATTTTGTTTGGCACATCGGCCACACCAAAAAAAACCTCCCCAGTGATTCATATCGGCCCTGGCATTCAGGTAGGAATCGCATGGCCCATTCCAGTCCCATGGCCGCGGTGGTCGGAATGGCCCATTCATGCCCCTTCTATCAGGCCTTATCTGCAGGTCTGAACGGGCGAGAGGTTTGAACGGGTCGAGGATGACAAGTGGCATCCATGAAGGTGGCGAAAAAATGATCAAGCCTCGGGTGGGATTTGAACCCACGGCCTCGTCCTTACCAAGGACGCGCTATGCCAGCTAAGCCACCGAGGCGCGAAAAGGTGCGATTGCCCCCCACGTGCTTTCTGTTTTTGAACCTTTCGGTCAACCATTTCAGCCCTGGGCGGTTTGGTCACATCTGAATCGTGGGATGAGAGTTTTTGTCCTCTGATGGGCCGGGGATGAATCTCTCGGAGGACGAACCGGCCCTGAGGTCTGCCCCACCAGGCCGGACCCGGATCTCATTAATCGAAACCTGCGCAACATAAGGGTTATTTATCCCATCACCCTCAAAAACGAGTTTGTGTCCCCCAAGCTCCTGAATGGCGAAGAGCTGATCCGGGCCCTTCGCCCGCACCCCCTGGCCTTTTACCGGCTCTATGCGATCTGGATCTACCTCGCCCTGGTGGGGGTTTACTTTGCTTCAGGCCCCAGGATAATGATCCTGGACATGAGCCCCGAGACCTCGGCTCGGATCCTCTGGTGGCTCTCCATCCTGGTCCCGGCGGTCCTGATCGCCCTCTTTCGGATCAGCTGGAGATGGCTCTTCGCCCTGGCGATCCCGGGGCTTCTCGCCTTCGGCCTTCCGACCCGGCCGGAGTACACCGCCTTCATCGAAAGCGTGGGCCTCATCTGGTTTTTGGACCAAAACCACATCCTCACCGCCTTCGGCGTCCTGGGGGTCCTGGGAACCGAGGAACACCGCAGGTCTCACCGGTACTACATCACCAACTGGAGGCTGATCATGGAGTCTGGCCACCTGGGGGTCCACCGGAGAACCCTCCTCTACAGGAACATAAACGACCTGGTGGTGGAGCAGTCTTTGCCGGGAAAGATCTTCAACTTCGGGACGATCATCCCCATCACCGCCTCGGGCCTCGGCCTCGGCGACGACTTCAGCCTGGCGGGAGCGGCCCTGGGGACGAGGGCGATGATCGGCGCCGGGGGCGGCAAGACCGTCTCCACCCCCCGGGGACGATCCCACCACCTCCTGGAAGGGGTCGGCCGTCCCGAACAGGTCCACGACCTCATCATCTCTCTGATGCATTCCCAAAGGTAGGACAAAAAAAGGACGATTTTCCTTCCCTCTTATTCGAAAATCGGGCCGGATTTGATGCGAACCGATCACTCGTTCTTCAGGATCCTCTCGTAGACAGCTTCCGTCTCTCTGGCGATCTCGTCCCAGGTGAACTCCCGCTCCAGCCGCAATCTCCCGGCCCGGCCGAGCTTTTCCATCTCCTCGGGGTTGTCGAGGAGCCGGTTGATGCACCAGGCGATCGACTCCGGCTGGATGTAGGCCAAAAGGCCGTCCTCGAAGTTCTTGATGATGCTCACTGCGTCGGTGGCAACAACGGGTTTTCCCGCATCCCACCCCTCCAGGACTACGATCCCGAAGGGCTCGTTTCTGCTGGGAAGGCAGACCATATCGCAGGCGTTCATCCACTCCTCTTTTACGGTGCTGGGGGTATATCCCAGAAAGAAGCAGGACCCTTCGACACCCAGCTCCCGAGCTCTCTCTTCGCAGATTGGCCTCATCCCACCGTCGCCGATGAAGACGAACTTAGCGCCCCAATGGCGGGCCAGGACGTGGGGGATCGCCTCCACCAGAATGCAGGGCCCCTTCTGGTAGTTCATCCTTCCGCAGAAGAGGATCACCGGGGCGAGAGGATGAATCCCATGCCTCTCCTTCACCTGGCCGGGGTCGACGGCCCGCCTAAAGGACCCGACGATGAGGCCGTTGGGGATGATCTCGATCTTCTCCGGCGGGATCTGATAGAGCATCGTCAATTCGTCCTTCATCCTCTGGGTGGTGGTGATCACCATCGCTGCCTCGAAGCCGGAGAGCCATTCCCGGTGGGCGATCTCCCGTGGGACGCGGTCCCAGCTGCAGTTGTTCCCACACCTCCCCCATTCGGTGCTGTGGAGGGTGATGACGTAGGGGATGCCGTGGTCGGCCTTTATCCTGCTCAGGGCTGTAACCGGGTGCCAGTCGTGGCCGTGGACCAGGTCGAACTTGCCGAAGAGCTTCTGTACGTGCAGGAACCGATCGACCATGGCGTCGCACATCCGATCCATCTGGGCCAGGATATCTCCGGATTGGTCGAAGTCCACCCTCTGGTAGTGGACGCCGTTGATCTCGTCGTAGGAGCCGAAGTCCCCCCGCCGGGTGAATACGTGGACTTCGTGTCCCCTTCTTGCGAGAGCTTCGGAGAGCTCCGAGACGTGAGGGGCGACCCCCCCCACCTTTGTGGAGTAGAGGCTTTCCCAGGAGAGCATACCTATTCGCATTTCATACACCACATCGGGATCCAAATCGCTTTGGTCAGCTTTTGTTCGGCGATCTCAACAGCAGGCCTTGAAGATGGGTTATGACGCGGCTGGATCCTCAGCTTGCGCTATGACCCTCAAGGCCGCCTGAGCTTTTTACGTCTTGTTCGATGACCTTTATTCGACAGTTTTTACAGCAATTTCTTATGCTGTCGTCTCATTAACCTTTCGGTTTTCGCCATGGTTGATCTTCATCCCGGCTATATTTTTGGCCTTGAAGGTCGAGGGAAGATCGATGAGGCGCTGAAAGAAAGCCGGCTCCAGTTCCGATCGGCTGGTTCTCGACCAAAGAATCCGATTGTCAAATCGAAGGATTGCCCCAAGTGGGATGACGATCAGGGTTCTCGGAGCGCTGCTGCGGCATCCTCGGGTGGGACGGTGTTGATGAAGATCCCGGTGTTCTTCTCAAAGCCCGCCATCGTGGATATCGCCGGTTGAATCCTGATGTTGAGGTGGTAGCGGGGATCAGGAAGCTGGCGGATGTCGTAGTTGTAAGGGGGGGACCCCAGGAGCCGGTCGAGCCTTCTGAGGGCCTCCCCCAGGATCTGGGCCAGGTCGCTCAAACCTTCCGGATCGAGCCCCTCCAGGGATGAAGCGTGGCCTATTGGGAGGATCCAGGTCTCGTAGGGCGCCATCGAGCTGAAGGGGGCGATGAGGACGAACCGCTCGTTCTCCAAAATCAGCCTCTCCGAGGACGCCTCCCTCTCGACGAGGCTGCAGTAAGGGCATCGGGGCGCAGAGTCAATGGCTTCCACCTCCCTCTTCAAGAGGGGGGGGACCAGGGGAAGGGCGACGAGCTGGGAGTGGGTGTGGGTGAGGGAGGCTCCCGCCACCCGACCCCAGTTCTTGAAGATGGAGACGTACTCGACCCCGGTCTCTCTGATCCGGGTTGAATAGCGGTCTCTGTACACCCGGACCAGCCGTTCGAGGTCTCGCCTGCTGAACCGGGCCGGGTCGCCCTCATGATCTGGGGACTCGACGATCACCTCGTGAAAGCCGCGGGCGTAGTCCGCCACCCACTCCCTGGTGGGCGGTTTTGGGTCGGGGGTCGTGGCGGGGTAGAGGTTGAGAAAGGACCGGGCCCACCAGTTCTTGACCCTCTCCACCCCGTCGGCGCAGACCCCATCGTCGGTGTAAACGGCTACCGCCGGCGGGGTCAGCTCCTCGTTTCCGGGGCAGAAGGGGCAGGTTCTGGGGTCGGACCGCTCTTTTGTGCCGCCATGCTTGAAGTCCGACGGCCTCTTCCCCCTCTCTGCGGCGATGATGCAGTACTCGTCCAGGAAGTAGTGGCGTCTCAGCTCCGGGATGAGATCACCCTCTCATAGATCTCCAGGGTCTCTCTGGCGGCCCGGGGCCAGTTGAAGGTCTCCAGGCATTTGGCCCGGCCGTTCTTCCCCCACTCCCTCCCCCTCTCGGGGTCGGAGAGGACCAGGTTTATCCCCCAGGCGATGTCGCCGGGGTCGGAGGGGTTGACGTGGACCCCGGTGGGCCTCTTGGATGAGGGGTTGTCCACGATCTCCCGCAGCCCCGAGACTCCGCTGGCGCCGACCACAGCCGGCCGCTCCATGGCCGCGGCCTCGACCCCCACGATCCCGAAGGGCTCGTAGAAGCTGGGAAATACGCAGAGATCGGCCAGGGCGTAGTGCTGGATCTTGGAGTCCAGATCGAGAAAGTCGGACACCACCTTCACCGCTCCCCCCAGGGGCTCGGCCATCGACCTCACCCGTCCTTCCAGGGACCCTTTCCCGACGATGATGAGCTTGGCTCCGTGATGCTCTGCCAGGACCTGTGGCATCGCCTCCAGGAGGGGGATCACCCCTTTGACCGGCTCGAGCCTTCCTACGAACAGGATCACCGGGTCTTTCTCCTCTACGCCGTACCTCTCCCGGAGCTCCCTGATCTTCTTCGGTCTTGCGGCCGAGGGGCTGAAGACGTCGGGCTCGACCCCGTGGTAAGATACGTAGATCTTATCCCTGGGGATTCCCAGGCTTGCCAGCTGCTCTTTCATCGCAAAGGAGACCGTGATCACCCCGTCGGCGAGGCCCGCCCCCTTCACCTCCAGATCGACGATTTGGGGGTTGGGGGAGGTCTCTCTCCCCACCTCCAGGCTGTGGACGTGGTAGATCAGGGGCGTCTCATCGATTCTCTTCGCCGCCTCGGCTCCTGGAAGGCCCAGCCAGTCGTGGGCGACGATGAGGTCAAAGGGTGCGTTATCCCTCAAGGAAGCCGCAGCAAGCTGGTTGTAGCTCATGAGGTCGAAGAGGAAATTGATCCCCTCACCCCAGGCATGGGTCCGGTCCGAGAGGAAGGGCTCCCAGCCCTCTCTCATGGGGACGGGGGTCTCCCTGAAGACGGATATGCCGCGGCTCTTCTCTCTTTGCTTCAAAATCCCGTCCCCCAGGGTGAAGATGGAGAGTTCGTTGCCGAGGGCCTTCATCTCCCTGGATATGGAGTCGACATAGACCCCGAGCCCGCCGAAGACCCGGGGAGGATACTCCAGGCTGAAGTAGGCTATCTTCATCTTCATTCACCCTCTTCAAAGCTCCCGCCCTCCGGCGGGACGCACTTGTCCAGCTCCGAGCTGACCATGAGGTTTTCATAGTACTCCAGGACCGGCTCGGTCCAGTTCATCAGCTTGGCCAGGGAGAAGGACTCCTCGCAGAGGAGCCGGTACTTCACCTGGTCTTCGAGGTAGGTCCAGGTGAAGTAGTCCAGGGCCAGGGCGTAATCGAGGATCATCTCCTGGTGGGCGGCATCGATGTTGTCGACGACGACTACCCCCCCAAGGCCGGTGACCAGCCTTTCCACCCTCTTCAGGGCGTCGCTGAAGCCGCAGGCCCGGCTGACGATGCTGGGGGTTCCCTCCTTCCCCGCCTCAAGCCCGGTGAGGAGGAAGGGCTCGTACTGGGAGGGGAATACGCCCGCCACACAGCCGGCCATGATCTCGTCCACCCTCATCTCCAGCCCGCCGTCGCCGGGCCCCGCCCACTGAGGATAGAGGACAGCCGAGGCCTGCCTCTTGCCTGCGGCAAGGCTCCCGGCGTCGATCCCCAGGTCGTGGATCATGTTGTTGAGCCTGATCTCCTCGCCCACCGGGACCTCCGAGGGGAGGTTGATGGGAAAGCCGGTCGGGAGCTTCTCCTTCGACTTGGGGCCGTGAGAGGTGATGAGGAGGCAGACCACCTTCATCCTCTCTGCGAACCTCTGCTCCAGCCTGCGATGTCTTATCAGGTGGTCCTGGAGGAGGATGGCGTCGAGGAGCTGGGGGTAGCCCTTGTTCTCCAGCTCCAGACGGGAGATGGTGAAGACGGGGAGGATGTCCTCGGGCTCGATCACCTCCCCGCCGAAGACCTGGTGGAGGTTCTCGGAGATGAAGCTCTGGATCTTCTTTCGGCAGAGGTTCTTCTTCTTCCAGTCGATGTGCCTCTCCACCAGGTCGATCCCGTTTCTGATGACGATGCCGGAGAGGTTGTGAAAGAGCATCGCCTCGCGCATGGTCGAGTCCCCTACGAAGCTGACCACGTCGGCGTACCGGGCCAGGGATTCGAGAGTGGCCATGCCGATGGGGACGTTGGGGTCCCAGGCGGCGTCGTGGTGGGCCACCTTCTCCAGGGACCGGTAGCCTGAAGTCCGTCCCGGGACGGTGGCGTGGAGGGTGGCCATGGTCCTGACGGGGATCCCCAGACACTTCAGCCTGGCCAGGGCGTAGAAGGTGGGAAACTCGTGGCAGTGGAGGGAGACCCTCATCTTGGGCATCACCGACATGGCGAACTCCGAGATCGCCTCGTCCCCGTACTTCTTCGCCCTCTCCTCCCCCAGGGATACGAGGTACTTTACGAACTGGGAGACGGCATAGGAGAGGCCCAGGTAGTGGGTGTACTCCGCCCCATAAGGGGCCCGCTCAAACGCCATCGAGTCGAGCCCCGCCATGGTCCAGGCCTCGGTCTTGATGGCGTTGGCCAGGGTCATCTTTGAGCCCGACCTGCTGGTGATGATCGAGTCGTAGTAGGCGGTGTTGAAGAGGAGGTAGCCGATTGGAACGCCAGCGACCTCGGTCTGGGCGGTGACCACGTCGATCCCCTCGGACTTGAGGTGTTCGAGGGCACTGGTGAGCTCGTCGTTCATCTCCAGGGGCGCGAGCTTGCTCACGTCGGTGACCCTGGACTTGCCCTTGTTCCAGTCCGCCCCCTGGGTGGGGCAGTAGGGGCCTGCCACCAGGATCTTGAGGTCGCACTCGATCTCCTTTCTGGCGGCGAGCTTTGCGAGGACCCGCGCCTCGGCGTCGATGACGTTCCAGATCCCGCCCATCTTGTTGCTGACGGGACCGGCCTCCTCTCCCGCCAGCACTATCCAGCGTTTTATCATGACCGATCAGACCTCCGACCAGTTTCACGGATAGGGAGAGAGGGTCGAGACCGCCATCCCGTCGTCGGATATGTCCAGGACCCTGATGCTGCTTGAGATCCGAGACCCCCTCATCTTCATGATGTAGATCGAGCGGACCATGTTGTTTCCGATCCTATCCCTGTTGAGGATGGTGCAGGAGTCGGCCCCGTACTCCATGATCTGGGTCATGCCGAAGGCGGCGCCGATGGTGATCATCGCCGTAACCCCGGTGGACCGGAGGTCGCCGAAGAGGTCGTCGGCCAGAGACCTCATCACGAAGGGGGACTCGATGGCGGTGAAGAAGGCCATGAGGTCGTCGATCAGGACCCTCTGGGGCTTCTCCTCCCGGACCTTCTTGTCCACCAGCTTCCTGAAGTTAATCAAAAAATCGACCGGATCGGTCTCGATGCTCTTCTGAAGCCGAAGAACGGGGTCGGTGACGTCCACCATCACCAGCTTCCCCTCCTCCTCCAGCTTCCAGAAGTCCCACTTGAAGGAGGAGTACATCTCCCTTTTCAGGTAATCGGCGCTCTCCGAGGGCATGATGATCATCCCCTTCTCGCCGTTTTTGATCCCCTCGTAGATGAACTGGGAGGCGAAGACGGTCTTGCCGGTCCCCGACGCTCCCGTGACGGTGTTGACGGTCCTTCGGTGGAACCCCCCGGCCACCAGGTCGTCGAACCCCGGTATCCCCGAAGGAACCTTCTCATATGATTTTGATGATTCGTCCACTTTTTCCCCTCCTGAGAGACCATATTCGCCCCAGAGTAATTATTTTTATCGGTGAAGGGCGAAAGATTTTCGTCTCAACAAACCAGAATGGATGGGTTGAGACGAACCGATGATGCCTGTTCTATCGTCTCAGTACTGCTCGTAGATCCACGACTTCTCCGCCGGAAAGAGGGCGTCGATGAGGCGAACGGTCTTATCCGAGGCCGTATCTGCGCCCGGTCCGACGTACAACATCGCCGGGAAGATGTCCGGCCGGGTGTACTGCAGCTCTCGCCAGGTCCGGTGGCCGAGGACAAGTGGCGCAAAGAGATCTTCGGGGATGAACAGGGTGTTCTCGCATTCGTTTTCGCCGCCGGAGGTGACAGATTCTAGCTTTCCATCAGACCATATGAGATCGATCTGCTCTCTATAAAAATCGAGCCGTAAGGTCCCGGTGAAGCCCGCAAGGCTGCTCTCCATCAGCCGCGCTTCCAGGATGGGGGCGATTCTGGTGAGGAGCCTCCTTCTATCCGGGATCTTTATCTGCCAGGCGTAGGGCCTGCCCACCGACGCGCCGAAGGAGACGGCGGTCTTCGCCGCGGTCGACTTCAGGGCGAGGTTCAGCCGGATGAAGGGCTTGTTTCGTTCTCTGCACTTCTTCTTGCAGAAGGCGAAAAGGCTCGTCAGGGCGTCGTCGGATATCCCCTCGCTGATCTCGCTCACTATCAGCCCCGCTCCGAAGCCCTGCCGGGAAATCCTGAAGTAATACCTCTCGTCTGCCGTTTTGCCTTCCATGATCCAGAACTCGGAGCCGCAAGCGATCTTAGGGCTGTATGTCAGAAGGTACTTCCAGACCTCCTCGTCCCTGAAGACGGAGAGGAAGTTCGCTCTTCTATACATCTCGTCTTCCCCCGCCAGGAAGGCTGCATCCTCGGTCCCGGCGAGCCGGAAGTCATAGGCTCCGCCGTCTCCGTCGCCGTCGCCGGTCGAATCGGGGACCAGATGGAGGGGGATGTCGATGTGGGGCTCCAGGGGGATCGAGTAATGATATCCGAAGCGGCGATAAAATCCGGGTATCCCCTGGACGACGGCCAGGTCGAACCCCTCCTCTGCAAGGGTCGCGTCGAACCGCCGGCTGAGTTGCCTCAAGAGCCCCCTGTTCCTGTGCCCCTCTCCCGTTCCCACGATCCCCATCTCGGCGATCTTCAGCTTCAGCCCCGCCATCTCCCAGGTCCAGGGGATGAGAGCGAAGGCCGAGGCGATCTCTGCAGTCTCCTCCTCTTCGGCGATGAACCAGCGCTCGTTCTTCATCCCCGGAAAGTGGAGAGATATAGCCTCGGCGAACTCTCCCACCTCCTCGGGAAGAAAGATCTTGTCGAAATGGGAGCGGAGCTTTCCGGCGTCGTCGGGAGACCCGGCCCTTCTTATTCTGTAATTTGAGTCCATGGAATTGATACCCTCGCAATTTTGATGTTCATCATCTACCTTAAGTATTCCACGTCCATCTATCCACCTTGAATATCCACGTCTATCTCAAGTAGCCCTTCGGACGGGGGAAAGCCTGTTGAACAAATATTTATTGAACTTGATCAACAATATATCTACATGCCATCGATCCCGCCCCTCACGTCCCGCTCAGGTATTCTCGAGGCCGACGAAGACGCTGCCGATCCCGGTGAGGCCTCATGACCGACGTCTGCCTCTGCTTCGAGGTCCACCAGCCTCTGAGGCTGCGAAAGGACTTCTTCTGGTCCGGCTCGCCGATGAGGAGGATCGAGCCCGACGGGCTCTTCGACTTCTACTTCGACGACCCGGAGAACCGTCGGATATTCGACCGCGTCGCCGAGAAGTGCTACCTTCCGACCAACGAGATAATCCTCCAGGAGATCGTGCGCCGCCGGGACTCCGAGCGCCCCTTCAAGGCCGCCTACAGCTTCTCG